>WNFG01004127.1_pt1 | contig 22541 bp, 26 predicted proteins | sample 5400431 | NCBI WGS metagenome assembly WNFG01 (sample SAMN13153346, study PRJNA577476) | soil metagenome | isolation source: 120 cm saprolite under Douglas fir tree site 2 hole 3 replicate 2 | place: USA:California | collected 2015-04-18 | reverse complement strand
TGACATTGGCATGTAACTTACTCGAGTACATCAGAACATCAGAACAGTAACTTACACTCAGTCTGTAGGCCAGTCAAAAGTCATCGCTTGACGGGTTTAGACGGTGCCTTAAATATTTAGAAAGGTCCCTGTGCGCATGATGAGGGTGTCAGGAACGCCGCCAATCCCAGCTGCATCTTTTCACGTTTGGATTGGGTGTGTTAGATTAGGTGATCGATTCAATTACTATCCGCCGTGCCGCGAAACCCGACTGGGAAGTCCCCAGTATTGGGGCGTTAGTGCGATACGTGACAGTTTTCACATTGTAATTCATGCAAGCTGTCATCAGGTGTTCATACAGTATCAAATAAATTATGAGAACCATGGTACCATTCTGCTGGAAGCTATATGCCATAATTGCACCAGACTGCCAGTGATCTGGGTTTATTTGTTCGGTTCCGTCGTTCCGACCGTCGCCAGAGGCAGACTTCTCGTACGACAGGTTCAGGTCACTGTTCAGGAACCGGAAAAAAATTCTCCCAAGGTCTTAATTCATTTAACCCAGTTACACGGTAGTACTGTATACACTGCACAGTCTACGTTCCACTACAGTACTAATAATAGGTCGCTATAAGGAGATGGAGCCTCAATGAATGGTCACTTAATTCACATTCTATGAGGGATTAGTCACGGTCCTGTCGTCTCTCGAGACGTCCTTCCTCTGACAGGTCGTGCTCGCGGGCGGGATGCTGTTCCACTAGGTGGGGGTGGGGTCTTGCCAGGGGAGCTCAAGTCCGATACCTCCGCACCTTCGAATTCGCTACCACTACTAGCAGCGACACTCCGCTTGCGCTTGCGCTTGGGCCCAGCTCGCGCACCACGAGCACTCCCTCTACCTCCTCTACCTCTCCCTTTTCCAGTAGTGGCACCCACCGAGCCTCCTCTGCGCCCTTTGCCACGTTTAGCGGCCGGCCGTAGAGGCACTTCCACTTCATCTCCTTCCCTAGAGGAAGAGGATTCGTCCTGTGGGCTATTAGTACCGTTATTATTATTCTTCGACTTGCCCTCCCTCCGCTGCTGCTCGCGGAAGTCGTTAACGACCTGCTGCAACCGCTTGCTCGCATACGCTTTGCGGTTTCGGGGCGCGATAACACCACCAGTCGAGTTGACGCCAAAGAACTCGTTCAAATTGCCCTGTTTATTGAGTGCTTGCGCCTATAGGCGTGCAAGGGGCGCGTTAAAAAGTTTGATCCACCCCGTTGCAAAGGAAGGGGCGAGAAGGCACACCTGGTTACGTTTTTGCATCTTCTGGATAATTGGCAATAGAAGCTCTTCAACCTTGGATTGGCTCCATCCAAGCTCTTGCAAAAACAAGCTTCGTGTCTGGTTAGCTCCAATATCATTGCTCTCCTTGGATGTGCTTACTCGCGTAGTCCATCAAGGTCTGGGAGTCCCCACTTGAACGGTTCTTCAGATTTATCGACGGTCGGGTTGTAGTAGGCATCTCGCTGAACGTCGTCAACGCTTAGGGGACTCTGGAGATTACTTTTCGTACACACCACAACAGGATTCGGCCAGTCATCGGGAATGTAAAGGGTCTTGAACCTTTTCTTCTGCGAGTACGAACATCATGAGTAAGTTCCTTTGCGATCTGGGGCACAATATGGCAACCCACAAAGCGCATTCGAAATTTGCTTTGGGATTCCTCGGGCTTGTCACGCCCAGATTGTACGCGCTGCCACCATTCCTTGAAACTCTGCAGGCAGTTACTCCCAGTGAACTCTTTCAGCAGTTCCATGGCAACGACGGGGCCAACTCCAGGAAGGCCCTCAACATAGTCGCTACCCAGGAGGTAAGCGAGTTGCACGAGCTTTTCGCGATCTATACCAAGCTCGCGCGCAAAGTCTGCTAGGAAGAAGCATTCAACAGTCTTGGATTGATTGAACATGTTCTTGTACACCCGCGCCCCGCCGAAAAGGAATACGTCTGAATCATCCGTGATGATGCCCTCGACTAGGCCAAGCTCAACGAGCGCGGCGCACTGCGCTTCTGCCTCCATGGGGGCCGTGATGTACGGGATACCGAATAGGCGGAGCATCACCTGCGCAGCCATGGCTTTCAGAAGAAAAGACAAAAGGAGTAATGAAGACCGAACCATAATTTGAGCAATCATCTGTTGTGTGATATCCTCAGAATCGCGCATGGCTGCTTTCTTCTGCCGGTTCAGTGTCTTTATCTCCTCGTCGATCTCACGACGGACGTCGTCGAGATCCTTCCCCTTGACTTGAGATATAAAGCGGGCAAATTCACCTTCCTCCGCATGTGGGTCCATCTCATGTGCAGCATCCCAAGAGTCTTCAACCGTAGTCGCCTTCGATGCTGGGGTCGACGTAGCAAAAAGTGAATCTACAACAGGGGATGGGGAGCGGGACCAGTCGCTAATGACGTGTTCCTCTTCGGACTGTTCAGAGTCATAAATGAGGACAGGCTCATGGGCAGGCTGTTGTGCGCTTAATTCCGGAGACGGTGCTTCGGTGACACCAGTTCCGCGAGTCGGGAGATCATCATCGTTAAAGTGTACTTTTGTCGCGCGTCTAGGGGTTGAAACGATATGCTTAGGTTTGGGAGTTTCAGGGGGAGTCGTAAGTAAGGAAACCGTTTTCTCTGGTATCAAGACCGGAACAGGTTCCATGTCCTCGTCCGAGTCGCTAATGTCCTCAAGTTGTTTCTCCACGGAATGTGCCTGAGCCTGAAGTGACCCATCTGCCCTGGTTGGAAGAGGTATACCCCCCAATAGCGTATGCGTGGTATTAAGATTGGCGTGGGTGTCAACCTTAGGAGAGACTGCCTGTTTGACATCGTCCACTTCATCAAGATATTCAAGTGAGGCATCGTCGCTGAGATCAAGCGATGGAGAGGGATGATCAACTGAAAGTTTAGGTGCTTTAAACACAGACGCTTCTGGAAACGAAGAGGAAAGCCTTCTAGTCATTGAGATAGACTTGGGCGTCGGTCCTGCGTTCGCAATTGCCAACGCTGTTTCGAGACGCCCTGGGACGTTCAGTTCGTCGCCATCGGAGACCTCATTTCCAAGGCTACTTCCTGCTGCAGAGGTAACGTCCGTAGACTGTTGTCCCTGCAACTCGTTTCGAGATGCCTCAAGAGCGTGCTGCAGGTCAGTATTCTCTTGAGACTCCAAGGACTCCTGCATGGCCAATTGCATGATAGTATCGTCGTCATCGGTGGCGGGCGACATCGGTAAATCCCCATCGGGGTCAGGGACAAACAGCGGCTGAGCTCTCTGCTTCATTTTTTGTGACTTTGTCGAGAGTGGCGTCGAGCTTTTCTTTGGTGTCCTACGTTTGCCAATACCGGCCAAAGCCATATGTCTCTGGAACTCTTGTAGGTCCGGCTCGGGTAAGGGTTGTCCGGGTCTGCAGTGTCACGATCAGACAATAACGTCGGTGCAAAAAAAAAACATTCGGTAATGCGAACATCGCGACCTCTTCCATATCCAAATCGCTGTCTCCTGGTTCGCCTTTCGGGGAAGTGGCGGGATTCTGATCGATCTGGATGGGGTTTTCTTTGCTGCCGTCATCGCGAATCCCCAAGATCCAACCGCCCTCCCCATCCATATTCTTGATAAGGACATACTCCCTGTTCCGCTCGCTCGCTATTCGAACAGGGATAGAAACGTGGGCCTGGCCAATGGTGTCGGTGGTGATCAACAATTGCTGCGTAAGCGTATTCCGCTGCTGAAGGTTTTTGATTTGCTCCTTCGAGAAATCGAGAGGTGTGCGAGACTTTTTGAGCATATTCTGTAGACGCTTGTAGGACGTCTGGCGAGACTTGAGACGAAGGTCACCGACGATCTCGTACTGCACTTCGGTAGGGAGCTCCCTAAAAGCGGGAGCAGTGACGTCAAAGTCCTCAGGACGCATCTCCTCGATGAACGCGCGAAGTTCTTCCTCGGTGGCCAAACGCGGATCAGGGGCAACGGATCGTGTCGCCTCAGCTACACGCTTCTCGAGATTGACCTCAGGCAGTCGATACGGGTCGTGGTCATGCCAGCGATTCTTGGACTTGGAGAATGGGGAAGGACCCGGTACCGAAGTATCTTCTTTCTTACTCGGTGCTTTGGGTGTCTTGGGCGCGTCGCCGGTCAGGTCTTCCAGATAGACCGTATTCTCGTCTATTACGACTGGACCGGCAGGTGCCTTGCCCTTCCCTTTCAGCGACTTGGACTTTTCAGATCTGCAAGGAGAGTAGAGTATTCGTTGATAACGTGAGATTAGACTGGGTGCACAAGGAAACGACGCGGCAGCGCACCCTTGCGCATGTGCATGGTTGAGAGCTTCGCGCCTCATGTGAGCGGCGAGGAGCCTCTCTGCGACCTTGGCGTGACTAAGTGCTGCACCGCTCTTCTTCTTCTTGCGCTCGGCCTAGCCGGAAAGGAAAAGGCAGATTTAGAACAACCATCCCGTCACACTTTCACTTTCTTCAGGACGTACAATAGTGTTCTGCTTCAGAGCAGGGGCCCCACCGTCGAACACGAAGACTGGCTTGATTCCATAGAAGAGGAGCTTGCATATTCGGCGCAAGAAACCTAAAACATGTGCATTGACCAGTGCCTTGCCCTCCCTGTCCCGCATGGTGGCCTGAAATTGGTAAATCCAGATGCTGGAGTCGATGGCAAGGGCCTTGCCCTCCATAGTTTCTAGCCTTTACATACGTGTTCTGAGTAAGGCATGATATCGGATAGAAAGGGGAGGAAATCGCACAATACTGGCCGACCTAGCGGAGTCAACAAATCCCATAAAGATTTAACACCCATGTCAAACCAGACCTCGAGATGATTTTAGTTGGGGAAAGGGAGAGAATAAAGCATGACTCTAGCGCGCTCAGAACGAGCAAATTAAGTTAATGAGTCAGATGTAGCGTCCGCGGCCCGGGCTGCTCATGCTCACTGGCAGGTGGTGACTGTACTGGTCCACACTACTGCAACTGTTTTCAACGAATGGATAAACGTCGATAAACTAAGATACTCTTGAACCTCACAACATCGTAAGCAAGGAGTTCTCCCAACATAGAAAAAGTCCGATCCAAAAGAGAAGCAATATAGAACCCGCATGCTAGGCCAAGAAACATAGTAGGGGTGTGGCAGTCTGTGCGTATGCATATACGTATATTGAATGAAGAACAAACCGAGTCCTTTCTGTGTCCACGAATCCCTGGTCACTTACGGAGGCCTTGGGCTGGCACTCGCAGATCTTCGAGCCCCATCACTAGTACCAGGTGACGGTTCCAAACCCAAAGTGCTCCCGGCTCGTCCTGGTTGAGCAAAGTTGGAATTGGGAGCCTGAAGCCCGGCATCAAACTGCGACATACGCGGGTCAAATCCTGCGCCATTGTTCATCGGCATGCCCATGCCCATCGGTGCTCCCATTGGTGCTGCTCCCATCATGCCCGGATTGCTCATGCCCATACCCATCGCCATGGGATTCATCATGGACATGCTCATCATTGAGAACCGCGGATCAAAAGCACCCGTACCCATGCCCCCACCAGTCATCATTGGATTGAGCGGTGCCGGGCTTGCACCACCCATTCCGCCGCCAGTCATCATCGGGTTGAGAGGTCCTGGCGAGGGACCTATGCCAGCACTCGTCATCATCGGACTCATGCGTGCTGGCGTTCCACCCTCACCTCCTATTTGGGACCCTGCTTGCGAAAGCGACAACATCGCCTGTTGATAGGCCTGCGCGGCTTGCTGGGCAGCGAACATGTGGGGGTTTCCGAAGTTGGGCATCATGCCCGGATATCCCATGTAATTGGGCACCATCGGATTCATCGGATTCATTCCCATCATCATCGGGTTCATCGGGTTCATCATCGGGTTGAAGCCAGCGAGCTGTTGGCCGTACATCGAACCTCCTTGTTGCATTTGCTCTAATTGCTGACGTTGGAGTTCATCGAGCTTCCGCTGTCGCTCTTCGGCCAAACGCTTTTCGCGCTCGCGATCCGTAAGCGCGGCACCTATGCCTCCTTCCCGCTTACGATCACGTTCGTGGGCCGTGATAGCACCGAGAAGACCGGTCTGAGGTGGTGGCGGTTTGTTAGGTACGTTGATGAGGGAAGCTCCCGTTTCTCTTGCGAGTTCTTCTTGTTTTTTTGCCGAGCGATCTTCTTTGTCTTGGAGGCCAGCCGAAAGCAGCCCATGTGGAGCGAAAGCTTTTGTCATAGACTGCTCGGGGGGATCCAGCTGAATGAAGGTCCCGCGGGGATTGTTGTTTTCAGGAACAGCGCCAGGATTATGTCCAGGGTCGAGGACCTGACTCCACATATGACGAGGGGCAATGGGTGCGGGGGCATGTGTGGGGATTGGCCCCTGAGGGGCAGCGCCACCATGAGAGACACCATCTTCGTGATAGGACTTCCTTCCAACTTCGAACTGGTCCATATGACGAGGTCCAAAAGCGTCTCCATCATGGACTAGACAACCAAGGTGGTCAGAGCAAAGACATACAGAATAGGCAAGGTAAGTGACATACCTTGTGCTCGGGAAACCGGGACGGGAGGCAAATTCCTCGGGGGGCGCGGCTGCGGTTGTTGAGGCATCACATCGCCACCACTGGGAAGCGGTGACGGGCCACGTGGTGTAGAAAGACGCGAACGTTGATTAAGCGAGGCTGCATAGTTCGAGTTCGATACCGACCGATCATCGCGGGTGCTAACGGGCTGTCCGTCCGAGTCGACGTCCTCCTCCTCCTCTTCCTCTTCCTCCTCTTCTTCTTCACTGCTGTCGCCCCAGGCTCTTACGGCTTTAGGTTTGTTCTTCGCCTTTGCCGTCCCACGACCTGGACGATGAGTGGCAGCATCGTGAGCAGCTTGCTGCGCTTCGGACCTTGCCTTGCGTTGCATGGCGTTTCTACTGGGGGCGAAAGACGATTTGTACACAGAAGCATTTTCACTTCCTGGGCTCGGTGGCCTCACGTCGGGTTCGACAATAGAGGGAGGCACTTCACGTGGGTGAGGGGGTGGCGAAGGTGAAGTATCAGGTGATGACGTAGATGACGCTGGCGCTGGCGCTGGAGCGTCATGAACTTGGACATTGCCATCATGTTGTTCGAGGAACGTGAGCGCCGCAAAAGCATCGGCGTCCGGATCTTCGTGTTGAGACATCCTCCCTAGTTGGACGTTTTCGTTGCGTGGTGGTTGAACGACTGAAATGAGCGAGTCTGGGCGGTTGCTGACAGGGGCAGCACGTGCGCCAGCGGGACGCCGTTCTGGGCCGTATTCGAGCGTGGGAGTTCTTGGGAGTGGCTGACTCGGAGGTTTCCGATGTGATCCGACATCAAGAGATGTTAACGAACGCCCCGAACTTGCGGTCGGAAGCGGTGGTGACACCGACTTTGGGCGAAGCGGGGAAATAGTAGGCTGAGCATACTGTGAAAAGGGTGGATTTTCGGACTTCGAAGACACATCCCGCCCATCCATCCCCGGCGCCGGTTGTGGTGTCACGTCGAGAGAACCTCGGTCCAACTGGTGAATAAAATACAGTGCACCCGCCATATCGTCATGAATACTAGGTGCCTCCTCTGGGGATGAATCTGTGCTTGCTTGAACAGAATTTTGACCAAGCTTTGACGGTTGTAACGGTACAGCATGAAGGACGGTAGATGATGTAAAGGATTGACTGCTCGGACTTGTCACACCAAGGTCTGAAAATGATTGATTCGGGCGGTGAGGTGATTCCGTCATTGAATGTGGCGATGTAAGGATGGAGAGTCCCGGTGACGGTGTGCGAGGTAGCAGCTGGGTTGGGGAAAGAGGGAATGGTGGACTAGATGAATCGGCCAGCGACAGAGATGGTGGAGAAGCAGTGGAACTACGCAAAGAGTGGGGTGAAGTAGGGGACGAAAGGCCAACGTCTTTGTTTTGGTTGTTATCGTTAACGTAAGGCCGTTCGCTAGAGCTACTGGTAGGGGCTGTCCCCGATGCAGGGCTCGGCTTCCCCATGTTGGCATTTATAGAGGTGTTCATAGAGGCCCTTTCGGTTTCCAGTCCCAGTAGCGATGAGACAGGAACAGAGGGGGCTTCGGTGGGAGAGTACGCGCTGGATGGAGAGAACTGTGAGGGGCTCGATGCTGTTGTCTCCTCGTTCCGAACCTGTTGGGAAAGAGGGCTAGAAGCATGATTATCCGAACTGGCTACAGTCGCTCCGTTAACAGGAGGTCGGTTTGGATCCTTCTCAGAGGTACTGCCCTCGACAATGGGTGTGAGGGCGCGGCGCGTCGCCTCAGGCCCCGACGAAGCGGGGCCGACGGATGGGAAGCGGGGAAGAGAAGCAGATCCATTCTGTGGCATTCCCGTGGCTGGCTCTTCCGTGGAAGGAAGAGGGGGAAGTGTTGAGGACCCATTGGAGTTCGACAGTTTGGCGGTCACGCTTTGAGACGAAAGGGCCTGTATACGAAGCGAGAGGATGTTCAGAAGATGGGTCCGAATAACGGAAGTGCGATCATTCCGGGGATCCAGGGTCTCTGCTGAGTCTCTTTCCAAGAAAAGTGACTGAACAGTAGTCAACAGGTGAGCGGAAACTGAGCAGGGGGAGCGGAAACTCACGTCTCGAGCGGGACCAACGGGGTAGGCATACATCATTGAAGCATCGTCGCGAGGGTCCCAAGAGTAGGCACGAGGTCGGCCATATAGGGAGAACACATCGTGAAAAGCTGTAGTCGCCAAATATGAGGAGAAATTGCGATAGAGTAGGACACCACTGTACCGATAAGCCATCGGATCGTCTCATTCGCCTGGGGAACTCCAGTTTCGAGCTCGGGCATGATAAGGACCCAAGCCTCTCGCTTGCGCATGGCCATTGCCACCTCTTCATCCCCGATCGCACCCTCAATTTTCATCAATGTGCTCTTGTTGATCAGCTCCGGACGTTCAGGATAGACAGCAAAGGCTTGCGTGACATTTTTCACAGTCAGGAAGGGTCGCCTCCTGTCCTTTGTCTTGGGGGAGAGGTAGAAGGCAATGAGGGGCTCGGCCGAGGGTGGTGGGGGTGGATTACTGTCCCGACCGAAAAGAGTGGATATGCGCCTTTTATGTGGGGGAGGATCATGGGGAATCCCGGGTTGCGGTGGTCCGCCAGATGCTTCCTGGGTCGGTCCACATGTTACGACCATCCAAAGGTGTTTCCAATCTGTCTGGCCCGCGATGCGAATACGAACCCAGCCTTCCCTACGGCCTCGCACCAATGTTGAAGGTGCAGTGCGTCCTGTGTAGAGAATTAAAATGATGGACGTGAAGCATGTGAAATCAAAGGCAAACCATCGTTCAGGGTGATACGGATAAGATGAGCCGTGTAAACCTCCTCAAGGCGTGCCTTCTCCCAGGCAGCCAGTCGAAAGGCCGTAGCCCAAGATATAAGGGAGGCCGAATTTGGGCAAGAGAAAAGAAGGAGGTTGGATCCCGCCGTGTTGACGGTGACGACATTACTGTATTTCTGAGCGGGCGATTCCCCTGAGGCGGGAATCGTGACGGCGCCGAGAACTTGCACAAACTAAAATGACGTTAGGTGGCAGCAGGAGTTGTGGTAAAGGACGAGGCTCACGGCGTCGGTCACGTTGATATAGGTCGGTGGAACTTCCTTTCCTTGTTTGCTTGCCTCGTCTATCTCCTTCATGTCCCAAATACTGAGAGTGGTGCCACCTAACTGAGCCCAAACATCTCGCCATCCCTCGTCTTTAATGGGATGGTGGCCATCCGGTAAACGCTCAACCCTTCGAACCAGAGGCCCGGACATGTAGACTTTATGCGCATGCGCATGAGTCAATGTCAATACGGAACGGATTTCAGGGTGTAATTGCATGGTCTGGGATTGCCCTGGACTCGGAAGAGAGGAAGTGCGATCTAGCGCTGGGGTTGAGGGCAAGGATGGCCGGCGCGTGTCTAGTGGGACTCGACCGATCTCATCTGGGTTTTGATGTTGCGGACCGGATACAGCTGAGCGGGAGGGCATAGTGGAAGGGGTGTTATCATTAGACCTCAAAAAGGCGAAGAAGGAAGAAGAGCGTGAGTGAGTGCTGGCAACCGTAGGAGATGGTCGAAGGGTAGAGGAAGACTGTGACGGGAAGGACGTGGCAGACATTGAATGTGGACGTTCAAGCTCAGAAGAGAATTCACGGGCAAGTGGAGATGATTGTCGTAAGCGTTGGAGCTGAGCAGGGGGAATGAAACCGTGGTTCCTACTATCCCACTGGGGTGTTGGCGAGCCTCCCGCAGTTGCCATCTGCGAAAGATAAGCTCACCGAACAATAACACACAAAAACACGACTACAATGCGCCCAACGACGAGCACAAACACTCGACTGGGCGGGCCCTCGTGGGAACGATTTCCCGCTTTAAGGCACGACTTAATTGACAGCTGCCGAACCGAAATAAGCTCTGGAACTTGTGTCAGGTCATCGTCGTCGTCGACATCCTCCAGGTATTTACCAAACACCTCCGCGGTCCCCGAGGCTACAAAGACTCGCGCAATGGCTACATACAATTTGAGCGTCGGCCAGTGCAATCGTATCGCCGACCACTTCCTTCCAAATTCTATTTCGTCGTCGTCAATGATGGGAATGGCGCATGATAGACTCTCGACGACCCAATGCCATACGTGGTATCAGGGTCAGCACCGATAGCCTCACGACGCTCACCTCATCATTTGACCGATCTAGCTCCGATCCCCTAGACTCGTCTCGTATCCATTGATCATATCCATTTCAAAATGTTTCGTTTACGACACTGACAGGACGGCTACGGGTTACAATCTTGAATTGCCGTCATCATCTGGCCACTGAAAATTTTAATGACATAACGCGCTAGTGACAGTGGCACCCGTGCATTCTGCCATTCACACTTTTGCAGCACCAAGGGGCTGAATAATGCATAAATGGATGGAAACAGGGTTGGGATATTGTTTCTACCTTGAGCTGGGTGTTATCTTACCAGGCGCAGCAAACGAGAGACCCGTAGTAGACCAACGAACCCCATCTCGAAGATGATGTCTGGGCCTCGCTTCAATTTCAATAAACAACATTTTCAGTGGAATCATGGTCAGCGGTGGTTCGAAACGTACAAGAGTCCCTCGAACACCGATGTAACAGCACATAGATTTCTGACTAGGGAACTAGAAATCCTGTCACTACAATAGAACCAATGGAAGTTGTGCTTCACATGCGATGAGTAGATAGACAATTAGTGGCTCAAAGGAGCTGAGATACGTCACATTTCGACCGTTGCCTTGCACATGGTGATGGTAATATTAAACGTTATTGTAAAAATCACTTTCACGTCAGGAAGGAGTGCATAACCGAATTCTTCACGGTCGCGACTTTGCGCACTTTCTGGGTTCCATCGTAACCGTAGATCCCTAAGCCATCATCGTTGTTCTAGAGATGGGGACCAGATATCGTGCGCGGGCACGGTGAACGTTTCTACTCCCAGGGTCTGACAGTTCCCAGGTCCCAGGGTCAGTTTGTCGGAGACATCCTGTTCCTTTCCCATCAGGGTCAGAAGAGTCAGCGCAGAGAACCGTAGATGAGGCCATCACGATCCAAGGCAAGGAAGAGGAAGAAGGCTTTGTGAGCGGTCGTCTATGGTACGGAATCATTTCAAGTCCAAATACCTCCTGATGTATGGCATAGCAAGGTATTGCATTCATTGTGCTCTAATGAGACGATCCCAAAAACATCAGTCACGTCATTCCGGACAGCTAGGTCAGGAATCTTTCTATCTATGGTTGTGTTTTTGGAGCGAATTTTACGTCCGACCAGCCTTGCGACGCCTGTACCTTATCCTCGGGCGCATCAGGTTCCAGATGACCTTGCGCATTCCGTCTTGCCCTGAGTGCCCTCGATGTGAGTACGTCTGCAACGATGGCTTATGAGAGAGAAAACCAACTTAAAGAATGTATATGACAGGACGACGTCGTCCAGATTCCGACACGCGGGATCATCGAGCACGTCCTTGTCGATGAAGAACAGCAGGGGCATGTCGACCTCCTCCCCAGCCAACAGCTTCTGTTCCTCAAAACAGAAGCATTCGACCTTGGCAAAGTACGGCGCGATCTACAACGAAGGGTCATGGTCCGCATTATTTTTCGCCTTGTAAAATGCGAGACTCGTCTCGCCCGGAAGCACCGTCACGTATTTCTGTTGAGGCGTAAACTTCCAGGGAAGTTGCTCGCTCCGGTCTGCGTTGAAGTGCACTTTGATGCGCTTTGCCCCTTCGATGGGTACGAGGCGCTCGGCCTCGAATCGCCCAGTGCCGACAACGGGTGTTCCAGCGAACCCGGTTGCCGCACAGAACATACGGTACAGCGGTACGGCAGCGTAAGATGCGCCGACAGCAAAGATTATCTGCGTATTGCCGGTTCAAGATATGTACTACTGCGCAGCGTGAAGCGAAGCGGGGGCTTACTACTGCTGAGGTGTACATGAATAAACTCCGGTTTCGTTGGGCATATAGTTCGCGTGCAGAGACGACCCGAGCACGAGGCGACTTTGGTGGAGGAGGCGTGTGCGTTGACAAGGACCTACATGACTGTGTACTCTTCCTCCAGAGAGCCGCTCTATGAGCACATCTCGGGAAGTCCAGTTGTCGGTATAGGCCATTCAGATGGGGAGATGGGCCAAGTCCCGGAAGATCAGCGTTGCTTGAGAAGTACCGCGTGCATTGAAAGTTTGTCCTCAGTGGTCGTTTTAGTGACCGCAATGTCGCGGCCATGGGTTTGGCCAAGGAAGGAATCGTTCTGTACGGGCCGTGCCTGCTGCCATCATTGGCTGACAGTATCTGGTAGCTGTTTAACCGCTGAAACAATGTCCAAGGATCCTTCCACCTCAAACACACCCACAGAGTCTTCGACGCCCGCTCCGGCACTGTCTGATGCTAACATAGAACGCCTTTTGAACCGTGAAGCTTCGGCCATTCAGCGAGAGCTCGAAGTCGACCGCATCTTCAATGCGTTCAAGCTCAAGTCCGTTTCCATTTCCTCACCTTCGTGCCTGCATCTTACAGTCCTATTTTGCAGTCCATATGATATTTTAGACCTAGAACCGTCTGTCACTACTGAGGGTGTCAAGAAGAAATACCGACAGCTCTCCTTGTGTGAGCTGCCTCTCTCGACAAGAAATGTGGAGCTGTGTTCGCTGATGCGCGATTTTCTGTACGTTTTTAATGACTAGTCATCCATCCTGACAAGTGCCCACACCCACGAGCTCCTGATGCGTTCGACATACTTAAGAAGGTAAATCCATCCTTGTCCGCTCTGTAACTCGAGAGGTGCCTAATCCTTCTCTACATTCAAGGCTGAGAACGAACTTGGAGATTCTTCGAAGCGCGAAGAGCTCGACGCTGGAATCAACCAAGCCCGTTTAACTCTGCTCAAAGAGATGTCCTTGCCAACTTCGACTCCAGACGACCACCCAAGGCTCAAAGGCCTCACACCACCTTTCAAAACGCAGCTTCGGCAAAAATCGAAGGAATTGCTAATTGAAGAGGAAGTGCGGAGACGGAGGTGTGTCCATTGCCATCTATGGAAATATAGCTGTTTTGCGACGGAATGCTTGATCGTAGAGCCGTCAAAATGAACCTCGCCAATGAAGGTTTTGAGGCACGCAAGAAAGAAGAGGAAGTCACGGCCAAGAAGCGCAAGGCCGAGGACGATGCCAGGTGGGAAGGTATGAGTTTTCGTACGTGTCCTGCTGGCGATTCTCATCCCCCTCCCTCTCACAGAAACACGGGAACAGCGCGTGGACAGTTGGCGTACCTTCACCAATACATCGAAAAAGAAGAAAAAGGGGAAGGCCGACGTTCTTGGCTGAGGTCCTATCCTGTTCCGGCATCTGTACTTGTCCATATCATGCCCTGGTAACTAATGATTAGATGCCGCATTTTTGATTCGTCCAGTAATGTGGGACGCGTGAATTCACTTTGCCTCAAAGACGCATAGAAGAAAATCTCGAGGCGCTGTATCAACTGTTTGATGCCTTTTAGCGATAAGGCACTAGTTGACAGCGGGAATAAGCGCAAAGGCACACTAATTATAGCAAGTTTTCAGAAAAATACATGATTACTAAGTGAATCTATTTCGGGAATTGCTATATCGCGGTAAATCAAAACTCAAGGCACTTTATCGACCCCCTCCTCTTCAGAGCTCCCTTTTGAGGGTGAGGGTGCATGCGAGGATAGCTGCAGGGCATGGTATAAAGAGACGTGGTATGAATATTATACTAGCATCTAATCGAAAGATCAATCATCGGACCCAATACTGATCACATCGTCATTATCAACGGGACGCTGTGGACGCTGTATGCGTGGGCCTTCGATAATCTCCGCAGAGAGGTCAATCATAGATCCATCAAGTTCAAATCGTCGTTCTAGGGTACGCCTCATAACCCTGGGTGCTATTGCGTTCTCCTTGTCATCGTCGTCACCAACGGAGATCACCTCGTGCCGCTGCTGGCTGGGCGGAGGGAAAGACTGTTGCGAAGACTGAGATAACAAAGCCTCCGACCGGTCTAGCTCACTGGCGGCGCGCGAGAGAAATGACGCGTCGATGCCGTCGTGCCCAAAGTACCAGTCCGAGCCTGGTTCCGGCGGGTCGTCAGCTAGCGGTTCTGTGCCAGCCCGGGTTGGTGACAGCCTCATCGGGGCGACCATGGTTGCGCCGGGTGTCGCAAAATGCGGAGAGGTGGCAGGCGCCCCGCGGCTGGTAGATGGCACTGATAAGTCAGGCTGTGGCGCTCGCCGTGCTAGTTGCGCCAGCGGTCGTGGACGACGGTGTTCGTCATTGACCGTGGGTGGAGGTAGTTGAATGATGTTATTGTATGGACCTGGGTTCGGCGGTACGTTTGGATGGGTTGCTGGCACGTTGACACGAGGTTGCGCCGTCCGTTGTGCGTTAGGGACAACTGGCGCAGGAGCGAGGACAGGAGGGGGAATAGGTACCCGATGGCCTTCGCCTTCTCCCTCGGCTTCGGGCTCGTTGTGAGCATCCGGGCTGACCAAACGGTCAGTATTCAGAATACCAGTTGTCGAGGGAACATACTCCAAGCGTAGTCGAAGTCCACTCATGAAGTCTCTGTCACGATTCACGTCGAGATCCTCCACGCCATGACCCTTGAGAACGATGTTCCTAGGCTCGAGGAAGGCGATGCCGCGTCTGATGGACACGTTCTTCAACTGGATCTAGTGATTGTTGTGACTAACGCCTTCAATATGCCGTCTCCCGGGTTCAGGAATGACGTACCTTGAAGCCGAGCGGGGTAGTTTCGAGACCAAGCCCTGGAATTCTTCTATATTCTATCGCGCTCAGTCTTATTGCCCCGTCACTAAGCTCGAATTTCAGCATTGAGTGTGGGTAGTTGGGCACAGGCCCTTCGTCAGCCTCGTCCTCGTTGTCACCCTGTGTGAGGCCTGACAGGTCAGCGCGGTCGATTTTTGTCTGGCGGATGTTCGTGAGGCTGAAAGCACTGTGTCCTATCTCTGTCAACGCCATGACCTGAACTAGGATAGGTGGGCCCGATAAGACGCTCTTTTGGAGGCCGGCGATGTTATGGGGGAGTCCTGTGCCATGGTCCATAGAATCTGTGAGGTCCGACATGAGGAGCTGAGACTCGACTTGCTCCTTTATCCGGCCCATATCTGTGGCAGGGTTCAAGTTGTGCTCCTCGACCACCCACGCGTAGCATTGGGAAAGCCAATTCTGAAGGGGACAAATGCAACTTGTCAAAGGCGGGTGCCACTGGATGCGGAGAAGGACACACATACCTCGTCCACGGAAGGTTTGGGGTAGCTCTGCCTAAGCCACTGTACGAGATGTTGTGGTGGTCGCATCTGCTCGGTTCGGTCCGAGGTCTCCGTTCATCTCATGCAACAGGCTCGCCGAGCCTCAGCGACCTATGCAATCTGGTCTGCAATAACGAGAGACACCCCTCACCACATGGGCCCATCTCGTCCGTCTCTCAGGGCTTACAATGCCACTGCGAGCAGACTTCCCACTCTACCGCGCCTTCCCGTGCCCGACCTTCACCAGACACTATCCAAGTACTTGCGGTCATTGGTTCCCATACTCCAGGAAGACGAAGCGCATGGAGGAGCTCCATGGCTGTCTGTGCTGCAGGAAAGGCAGCGGTGGGTCGACGAGTTTGAGAAGGGTCTTGGTGCGAAGTGTCAAGAGCGTCTGCATGGCGAGTCCGCGAAATAGTGCCCGTTCGGTCGCCGCCGCTGAAGTGTATATAACACACACAGCTCTCGACAGGTCGTCTCCACATAACTGGCTGAACGATAACATATGGCTAAAAAAGGCGTACCATGAATGGCGTGCCCCGCTCTTGATACATTCCAATTGGTGGCTCGCATTCTTCAACGATGATCGCATACCAGAACAAGCCCTGTGTAAACCTGCATCCTCGAATCTTTTGCAGATCACACCCTGGCAAGTTAGACGTGCTGCGTGGCTTACGTTTAGACATCTAGATTTTAGGGATAATTTAGCACAGTGAGCAAGGAGACAACCCCGTCCTCTTCTCACTCTGATCGCTGTTCGGCTATAGACAAGAGATTCACCCTAATACTACTCGTACTGGTAAAGTTGTTTTTGACATCAGCACTGGTCTTGTCTCATTGTGATCGTTGTCCAGGATTGTGGTTTCACGATACAGCCGGAAGAATATTCAATACTTGTCGCATTCCCCAACCCCATTGTGATTCCTTGAGCCCTCAACCCCCGCCTAGTGTACCCAATGCTCGAAAAATTCTCGTCATGGCCAACGATTGGATCTACGCTGTTGAAGTTTATGATGAGAATCGAAAACTGCTCTCTGTCGATGATATTGAGCAACGCGTGAGATGCGTAGTCCAAGATGCAACACGACGCAGACAAGTTGGCGAGAAGGTCGTTCCGGTCGGTATACTAAGTTCGGACCACCGCGATCGCTGGACAGAAGTGCGCCCTGTTCACGCTCCCAGTCCGTGCGGCAGCTCACCCCATTTTAGAACCTTAAATATCTCCTCTCACTCTCCACCAAAAACCAAGTGACCCTCGAAGTCATCCAACAGTCGATCCTAGTCACCCGCACGACAACCTACACGCCCCACCCACCCCGCCAGTCATTAACTCGCCCGCGGAGATCGACTTCCACCTGCACAACATTCGCTCCTCCATCAATGCCCGTAACCGGTGGTTCGACAAAGGTTACACTATCATCGTCGAGACGAACACTCGCGCGGGGTCGATGGGTGAACATTCACCTGTTGATGCCCTTGTGCCCAGTATTGTCGCCGACTATGCCGTCTCGCAATCAATTATCCCCGAAACGTTCTCTCTAACAGAACCTCCTCCATTCTTCTCCAACCGTGATCTCGATACCCTAGGGTGGGAGAGATTGGACTGGGTCACAGATGAACGTATCGAGGCAGAGTGTATCGCTGCCGAATCTCGCGCCAAGGACCTCATAGCCGACTCGGATGACAGCGTTCTCTGGTTTTCTGACTATGGCGCAGACTGGATCAGATCCATAGGTACACCCGGATTTCCGTTACCCATCACTATGGCTGACGTGGTTGCACGGATATAGCTCTGTCCCCAGACGCGTATGTGCAGATGGCACTTCAACTGGCTTGGTACAAGACACGCGGGAGTTTCACGGCCACGTACGAGACAGCCCTCACCCGTGCCTTCGACAAAGCTCGCACAGAGACGATCCGTACTCTGAGCGAGGACAGTCGCGCATGGGTCTTGTCAATGATCGACACGTCCGCCACCGTAGGTTTCCCACTCTCTCTTCTTACATCCGCTGGTTCTGATACCTTATTAAAGACCGCGACGCGACTCGCACTCCTTCGTCGTGCCATTCAAACTCACACCCGCCTCTCGCGCGAGGCTGCAACCGGCCGCGGTATTGATCGACATTTACTTGGTCTTCGACTCATGATGCGCCCTGAGACTGGTGAGCGAGCTGCGTTGTTTGAGGACCCGCTGTTCGAGAGAAGCCAAGAGTGGAAACTGAGTACGAGCGCTCTCAGTGCGGGAGATCTATTCCGCGGGACGGGGTGCGTGCTCTTACCTTCTTTACATTTCGTCAGCGTCATAGAAGGAAGAGAGCTGAGCGTTCCGATGTCTAGATTCGGCGCGCCATATCACGACGGATACGGTATCAACTGTAAGACTCCTCAGTTTTCGATCGCGGTACCACCTAACAAACTAACCGTTTCGTCCATCGTCATCACAGACCTCTCCGGATCCAGCCTCATCAAGTTTGGTATCGAATCGAAATTCTCCTGTGCGGAGACATCCACGGCGTTATTCCAACGCGCGATTGTGGGCGCGCTGCATGAGATGAGAGAACTTTGTTCACCAGGACCAGAACCAATGCATAGAGATACTTCTACTATTGCTCACTTGTGAAGTTGCTATTCCATTACACCACAACTCATGTGTACATAGACATAACATACTAAATAGACAAGCTTTCCTGAAAATTGCACACACACATTTGTGCGCTTTCACATGCCCCCTCCCCACCTCCTACTGACCTGCATGCCTGAGTGATATTGATTGATTGCTACTGTTCTCTACTCAAACTTTCCATCTTCAAGATCTTTATAGGTGAGCCAAGCACCAGGTCTGTTCCCCAGCTCAGCAGCCATCTTGCCAACCAGAGAGCCAGCCCCTTTCCCTTCCAGGAAAGATCGGCTTGACACAATGTACATGGCACGCTGGCACCGGGTGAGCATGACATTGGTGCGGCGCAGGCTTGACAAGAATCCCAATGCCTTTGAACGGACAACAGAAATAATAATAACATGGTCCTCATTCCCTAGTTCCGCGTGTCAGTTATGCGAGAGACCATTGGATGCACGCGTTGTGCTCCCGTGCGCAGAGATGCTACAATACAGACCTTGGAACGAATCGACGTTGAAGCACTTGTCCTCCCAGTTAAGATCTTCACCTTTAAGTGCTTGTTCAAGTGCACTTCGCTGTGCATCGTAAGGGGTGATTATACGGAACGAAATGTTTTCCTCTTGAAGGTGTTCAGCAAGAAGTACAACGGCCTCGACCTCTTTCTGGTTCTAGAAGATTTGCACATGTCAGCGTCAAGGCGCGGTCGGCGGCGGCATCGCGATGCTCAAAACAGAAGTGCTGCACTCACAAATGTGCTTTTCCCATCCTTGTCGAGTTTTTCAATCCCATTCACATCAATAAACCGGCATGCGACAGTACTCAAAGGGACAACGTGGCCCGCATCTGACTGAAGCAGATCGTCGTATACCTGTTGAGATATAAACTCCCCGATTTGCGGGGGCATTCGATCTAGAGAGAGCTAAATTAACAAGCCATGCGCGACGCGTCGAGATCAGACATATGCACATTGGATATTAAGGACCATGAGACTCCCTCAAGTGCTCGAGTTCAAAAATCGACTGTAGATTCTGTAGATCGTCTTGTCCGTGAGGGGGCACTACGAAACGCTGAGTTTCGGGCAGTGTGATAACACTGTAATAACGTACACTGCTTGTCGTCTCCAACAAAGCATATTTTTCGTAGTGTCTCGCCAAAGGACCTGAAGAGCGGGACATATTGTCCCACTTCGATTTGACTCGCCTCGTCGATAATAACATTTAAAATTGGGACGACTTGAGTAAGTCCTCTGAGTTGGAGCTTCGGGTTCGAGATCATACTGAGAGTACACAATATGACCTGAGTGCCTTTAAGAACTTTGTTAAGGGAACCTGACTTGGGGAAATTATCCGAAGTAATCATATTCTCCTTGATTTTTCCATAAAGGTGTTCATGCCTTAATAACATCGTTGGGATAATAACGCGTCCGTCGAAATTTACTACTCACCACTCGAAATGAAAGTTATGCGAGACAAGGAGTTTGAACTTCAAAAAGTCGAGCTTCACTAGCTTCTCTGCGATGTTTTTCACAGCAACATTAGACTGAGCCATTAGCCAGATACCCCTCTTTCCGGCCTCGATGGCAGAAATCACATAAGTAGCGATGATAGTTGTCTTCCCAGTGCCCGGAGGGCCTTGAATGAGAGTGATATTATCGTCAAGTGACGACGAGAGCATCTTGGTGATGGCTGAATGCTGAGATGGATTGAGTGGCGCTTTTGGGTGTGTAATGACTTCTACAGTAGAGGCATCAGAACGAGAAGTAAAGGACTCGGGCCAGACGACGGGTTCAGAGGGTAGCCAGATAGCCTTCATCCAGTGGTTATCGAGAAGGGGTAGATCTCCCTGAAGCATGGACAGGATAGCCTGGCCACGGTCAAGCTCCGCCCGCGTGGGAGCATCTTTCCCTGTAGTGGTTATCGAAGTTACATGTTTGCCCTCCAAGTTGTGCTCCACATCTAGGCCAGCAGTCTTGCCGCGGACGTTGCTTGTACCACCATGGAGTGAGTATGACGCATCGGGCCCATGAGCCAAAGTGACTTTGACTCGCTGAAAAATATCAAGTCAGACGGACGTCCATAGATAAGCGCCGGGTACACACCGAAGAACCCTGTGTTATACGATTGGGATAACGTTGAGATACTGCCACCATTTTTTTTTTTTGAGGGTCCCATCGAGTTTCAGTCTCATGGGTGACTGACTGCGGCTTCATATTGTCTTTTCGTAGCGTGTCATATGCGAGTTTCTGTAGAACATTCAATTGCTTGTTGAAGCGATATGGTGAGATGCACGGTATAATCTATCCGATAAAGAAAACGTCTTACTTCTTGTAAGAATTTCGTGGTATCAACCTTTGGGGCTTTATAGAATACATCTCTGATGGCTTCGAAGTCATATCGGCCAATATAGGAACAGAGCCAAGCGCGCTGGACTAGATCGGTCAAGTCTTTGTGCTTGGAGGAGTGATAGATCATGTTTTCAAAGGCGCGGTCTATGTTCTCTGAAAAGATCGGGCAGGCATCAGCTATGACACTCTGGACCGAGAGCAGAACAGAGCGATCAGGGATTCGAAGTGCCGACTGAATGTCAATTGCCTCGGTAAGACGGACGTGGAGGTGGAGGCGGAGGAAAAGTGCGATGTTCGCGAAATCAAATGCATAAAGTGTACAGAGAGGGTGGCATAAGAGTTCATCTTCGAGGAAATTCCGGCGTTCGACGTTCCGTGGCACTGCGGCGCCACCAGCGGCGCCATCACGATATGGCTTCGAGCTATGGAATTTTATGATGAGGACCCGTGTATCAAGTGCACAGGCCAGAGCTGGCAAGCCACCCGACTGAGAATAAGCCGGGGAAATGCCCACTGAACGGGGAGAGTTCTCATCGGGCCCAAGGAGCCACTGGAGGTGAATTGGTTCAAGTTCCTTTTCATGCACGACACGTGCTTCGATAATATCGATGTCCTCATCGATGAGGATTTGGTTGAATAACATAGGCTGGGTGGCTTTGGACTTATCGGATGAGTGAGGCATGTGGATTGCTGAGGGATCGAAGATCAGGGATGAATTATGCGAGGATGGGACAGGGGAGGCAAGTTGGGGGGATGGACGCGGTCGCAGAGCAAGTTGCATTTATCGATGGGAACGAGCGGTGCAAGTAACTCGGACTCGTGGCCTTGTTTACGTCTGTGCTTATCCCCATTATGGGGGACTCTAGACGTCGTAGCCAGCGTGGAACCCTAGATTTATGAATAACCGATCAGGAAATCACGAGACCTGTCTGCGCCGGAGCGCCGCATGTTTTGCTGGCCCACGTAAACTTGACAATTGGGCGCAACTTGAAGAACGAGGGTACGACCCTGAGCACATAATGGATATGACGATGATGTCCGGCTAAGATCTCTAGACATGGCGCCACAGAAGTAGACATGTTAGCTGATATCGTAGCGCCTTCATCCGTCCGCGCCTGGGAAGATTTGATGGATATGACCCGTCGTCGGAAGAGAACCGTATGACGGCGTTAACTCACTAGGTTAAGCCGAGCGCGTGAATTCTCTTGGCATAACAATGTCAAAAATACTGTACGCGGGCAGTGGACATTGACTGTACCTTAGTGTAGCACCTTGGCGTAGGCTGGTACGCCTACGGATTACAATCACAACCCCAAAACGCCCCGCATGCGCTCTGGGAACGAGATCATTTCGAATGGGGTGCTCCGCAGGAACAGGGAAAAAATCGGTATGCGCAGTCGAAGTTGGGATATTTGCTGCGGTGCCCATCATGCAAAGAACATCGCTTCGCCGCAGCATCAAAACAGTTTTTTGGCCTCCATACGTGCAATGATGATGAGAATATAGATAAAGAATCAAGTAATAAGAATTCACCTTGTTCGTCATAGATAAGTCTCCCGACCTCATGAGAGGGTCAGCTGTGATTGGCGTCACCGATTAGCTATTTGCACCAAACCCATTCAATGGTGAGATATGTAGTGCCCATACAGTGAACCATTCCAGTACACGCCGAGAGACGACACGAGAATGAGTCCTCAATTGTGCTCTCAGGGTGGACTGAGAGTGAACCCAGCACAGGTCCTTCTCAGCCTTGTGGAT
>WNFG01001121.1_pt1 | contig 22550 bp, 15 predicted proteins | sample 5400431 | NCBI WGS metagenome assembly WNFG01 (sample SAMN13153346, study PRJNA577476) | soil metagenome | isolation source: 120 cm saprolite under Douglas fir tree site 2 hole 3 replicate 2 | place: USA:California | collected 2015-04-18 | reverse complement strand
CTTCCAATTCGTCGGCTGACGTCGACACCAGACGTGGACGCCGGCCATTGCCATCTCCAGAGTGCGAGGCAGCGGCTTCGGCCTGACCTGCCTCTTCCGCGGGAGTCGGTGCTGGTGGCCGCTCGAGAATTTGCATCAGGTAGAGATAACGGACGGTGTCTTCCTGAAAGCGCTGCAGCATGGCCTCGAACATGTCGAACGATTCACGCTTGTATTCAACCAGCGGATCATGCTGGCCGTAGCCGCGCAAGCCGATGCCCTCCTTCAGGTGGTCCATGCTGAGGAGGTGGTCTTTCCACTGCTGATCGATCACGCTCAACATGATCATGCGCTCGTGATGACGCATGGCGTCCGGGCCAATGAGCTTTTCCTTGGCGTCGTAACGCTCTTTGAGCTTGCCGAAGATGGCGTCGCCGAGTTCCTGTCGGTTCAGGGTCTCGGGTTTTACGCCCTCGGCAAGAAAGTCCACGCCGAAGCGCGTGAAGACCGCATCTTTCAGCGCCTTGATATTCCAGTCGTCGGCGTGGGCCTTGGGCGGGCAATGCTCGTCCATCAGGTCGCCGAGAATGGCTGAGACGTAATCCTCGAGGATGAGGTCTTTCTGATCCGTACCCTCGAGCAGCCGGCGGCGCAGGCCATAGACGGCCTCGCGCTGTTTGTTCATCACGTCGTCATATTCGAGCAGGTGTTTGCGTGATTCAAAGTGCTGGCCTTCCACGGCCTTCTGCGCGGTTTCAATACGGCGCGTGATCAGCTTGGACTCGATGGGCACACCCTCTTCCATGCCCAGGCGTTCAAGGAGCTTCGAAACCCACTCTTTGGCGAAGATGCGCATCAGGTCATCTTCAAGCGCGAGGTAGAAGCGCGAGGAACCGGGATCGCCCTGACGGCCGGCGCGCCCGCGAAGCTGATTGTCGATGCGGCGCGACTCGTGGCGTTCTGTGCCAAGAATATGGAGGCCGCCAACGGAGGTGACTTCGTCGTGCTCTTTGTCGGTCTGCACCTTGTAGCGGTTGAAAATCTCAGTCCACTGGTCCGTCGGCACAACGTACTCGCTGCCCGCATAGTAGAAAAGCGAAGTTGTGCCGTCCTCCTGCGGACCCTCAATCTTGCCTTGCGCCAAGCCCACCTGCTGGGCAATTCCCTTCTTCACGCACTCCTGCCGGGCCATGAATTCGGCGTTACCACCCAGCAGAATGTCGGTGCCGCGGCCCGCCATGTTAGTGGCGATGGTCACTTGCCCTTTCCGTCCGGCCTGAGCCACAATTTCGGCTTCCTTCTCGTGCTGCTTCGCGTTCAGGACCCAATGTTTGACGCCTTTTTTCTTTAACAGATCAGAGAGCCGCTCCGACTTTTCAATCGACGTGGTACCGACCAGCACCGGCTGGCCCTTGGCATTCAGCTGCTGAATCTCGTCCGCCGCAGCAAAATACTTTTCTTTCTCGGTGCGGTAAACAACGTCGGGATTCTCCAACCGCAGCATCTGCTTGTTGGTCGGAATCACCACGACTTCCAGCTTGTAGATTTTGTCGAACTCCGTGGCTTCCGTCTCAGCTGTACCCGTCATGCCGGCCAGCTTCTTGAACATGCGGAAATAATTCTGGAAAGTGATGGTGGCGAGGGTCTGATTCTCGCGCTCAATTTTGACGCCTTCCTTGGCTTCGATGGCCTGGTGCAGGCCGTCGGACCAGCGGCGGCCAGGCATCATGCGGCCGGTAAACTCGTCGACGATGATGATCTCGCCATCCTTGATGACGTATTCAACATCCTTGCGATACAGCGCATGCGCCTTGATTGCAGTCTCGACGTGATGTTTGAGGGGCCAGTTCTCGACCTCGGCGATGTTGCCGATACCGAGCATCTTCTCAACTTTTTCCCAGCCTTCGTCGGTGACAGTAATATTGCGGTGCTTCTCGTCGACCACAAAGTCGCCGGTTAGTTGCGCAGGTTCGCCGGGAGCGACATCGAGTTCCTCGCCCTTTTCCAGCTTGGGAATAATGCGGTTTACTTTGTAGTACTTATCGGTGGATTCCTCGCTGGCCCCGGAAATAATGAGCGGCGTGCGTGCTTCGTCAATGAGGATCGAATCCACTTCGTCGACGATGGCGTAGTTGTGGCCACGCTGCACACAATCTTTCAGGTCGAACTTCATGTTGTCGCGCAGGTAGTCGAAGCCGAACTCGTTGTTGGTACCGTAGGTGACGTCTGCGGCATAGGCAGCGCGCCGCTCCTCGTCGTCAAGATCGTGGACGATGACGCCCACAGTCAGACCCAGAAAGCGGTAGAGCTTGCCCATCCATTCGGAATCGCGCTTGGCCAGGTAGTCGTTGACCGTGACCACATGAACACCGCGCCCGCTCAATGCGTTGAGATAAACGGGCAAGGTGGCGACCAACGTCTTGCCCTCGCCGGTCTTCATTTCCGAGATCGTGCCCTGGTGCAGCACCATGCCGCCAATCAACTGCACGTCAAAGTGACGCATGTTGAGCACACGGCGTCCGGCCTCACGCACTACGGCAAAGGCTTCCACGAGAATCTCATTGAGACCTTCCTGCAGGGCTGCGTACTGCTCCTTCTCCAGCCGCTTCTGGCGGTCGGGATCCGGTTCAGCATCGGCATCGGCCTCAGTTTCGGTCTCCGGCGCACTGTTGAAACGGCTCAACCGCTCCTGAATGCGCTGGCGGAATTCTTCGGTCTTGGCCCGCAGCTCAGCGTCCGTGAGCTTCCGCATCTGAGGCTCAAGCGCATTGATGGCGTGAACTTGAGGCATCAAGGTCTTGACCACACGCTCGTTCTTCGTCCCAAAGACCTTAGCTATCAGAGTGTTAATCAAACTGGAAACCCTTCGGAGGGCAGCGCGCCCAAGCTGTCTTTAAAAGCCTAGCATATTCGATGCGGAACAAGGAGTCGCTGGACGCGAGGAGGTAATGGTCAATTTTTGCAACAGCCATTTGTGATCGGCACGCTAACTTGGGAATCTGACTAGCGTCGAATTTTCCCTTAGCTCTCTCCGGATCCTGAACAGAGAAGGATTAGCGCGGGCATCAAACCGGCCAACTGTCTGCTTTTCGTGTATATTCCCCACAACCCATACCAGTTTGACCCATGCCCACCTTTTACGACCGCTTTGTCGAGTGTGCCGAGCGCTGGCCGGACAATATCGCCCTGGAGCTTCAGCGCCAGGATCACATCGAGAGCTGCACATACGCCGAGTTGCGGCGCATGGCAGAATCCGTCGGACGTTGGATCACCGAGCAAAGCTTTGCGCGTGGGTCAAGGCTGGCCATCCTGGCGGACAATCATCCGCGATGGGTTGCAGCGTATTTGGGAATCATCGCTTCGGGCTGCGCGGCAGTGCCTCTCGATACTGCTTTGCATGCCGACCAGATCGCCAAGCTACTGAAGGATAGTGGCAGTTCTGCGCTTTTCTGCGATGCGAAACATCTGCCCGTGGCACGCCCTGTGACCGCGGAGCTGAGTGTGGGTATCGTGCTGATGGACCCGGATCGGATGACAGACCATTCGACTCATGGGCCCTGGTTGGCCGATCTGCCTGCAATCTTCGATGCGGGGCCGGGAAAGTTCAAACCCGCCCCCTCGAATGTCGACGACTTGGCTTCCTTGCTCTATACGTCCGGAACCACCGCCGACCCTAAAGGTGTGATGCTGACCCACGCCAACTTTCTGGGTGAAGTGGAGGCCGTGTTCAATTGGATTGACCTGGGGCCATCGGACGCGCTGCTGGGAGTGCTTCCGCTGTTTCACGTCCTCGCGCAGATGGCGAACCTGCTTCTGCCATTGGTCAAGGGCTCCCGCGTGGTCTACCTCGAAACGCTCAATACCACGGAATTGCTACGGGCATTGAGCGAGAGGAATATCACGGCGTTTGCGGTCGTGCCGCAATTTTATTATCTGATCCACGAACGGATCTTCCAGGAGATCGCGAAACGCGGCGCGGTCACACAAAAGATTTTCACCGGGCTGGTCGCACTCAACCGGACTCTACGCAAGGTGGGAATCAACGCCGGGCCAATGTTGTTCGGCAAGGTACATCACACGCTGGGAAAGAAAATGCGCTACCTGGCGACGGGGGGATCGGGCTTCGATCCCAAGATCGCAAGGGACTTTTATGATCTCGGCATCGATGTTTTGCAAGCCTACGGGCTGACGGAAACCACCGCAGCCGTGTTCGTAAATTCGCCGAACGACAATGTCATCGGTTCGGTGGGCAAGGCCATGAAGGGAGTCGAAGCCAAGATCGTGGACCCGCAGCCGCAGGAAGACGGTGGCCCAGCGGTGGGTGAGGTCGCACTCCGTGGCGCGGTTGTGATGAAAGGATATTGGAACCGTCCGGACGCCACGGCAGCGGTGATGCGCGATGGATGGTTCCTCACTGGCGATCTGGGTTACTTCGACGCACATGACCACCTGTTCCTCACCGGACGTAAGAAAGAAGTGATCGTGCTCAGCAACGGGAAGAATGTTTATCCCGAAGAGGTTGAAGCTCATTACCTGAAGTCGCCGTACATCAAGGAAATCGCGGTGATGGGACTCGAGGCCAAGCCCGGCGAAGGGGGCGATCGGCTCCATGCGGTGATCGTGCCGAACTTCGATGCCCTGCGGCAGCGAAAGATCGTCAACGCCCGTGAGGTCATCCGGTTTGATATCGAGGGATTGTCGCCGCAGATTGCCTCCACCAAGCGCATCGGTAGTTACGAGATCTGGCAAGAGGACTTACCGCGAACCAGCACGCGCAAAATCAAGCGCTTCGAGATCGAGAAGCAGGTACGCGCGAATCGTGGACGAAAAGTCAGCGACGATTCTGAGTTGCCACCAGAAAAGCCGCTGACCGCGGACGACGCGGCCTGGCTGGAGCAAATAGACGTGCAGCGTGCGCTAAAAATTGTGCGCGAGGCCGCCCGCACAGCACCGGAGACTCTGCGTCCCGCGCTCAATCTTGAACTCGATCTCGGTTTGGATTCGATGCAGCGAGTGGAACTATTGAGCCGGATCGAGGAAGAGTTGGGAGGCAATGTCGAAGAGTCGCAACTGGCTGAGATCTACACGGTGCGCGATCTGGTCGATGCTGTTTTGCAAAGCGCTGCCAGCGGTGCGGGCGGCCCGTCGGCGCGGGTCACGTTTGCCGGATGGAAGACAATTCTGGCTGAGGATCCAGACGACCCTGATGTGCTTTCGATAGCACGGCCGAATCCAGTCAGCGAGACGTTCTGGTATTTGGTGTCGCGGCTGATTCAGGTGATTGCTCTTGACCGATTTCGTATGCAAGTACGCGGGATGGAGAAGCTGCCCAAGAGCGGCGCTTATATCATTTCGTCCAATCACCAGAGCTATCTCGACCCACTTATTCTGGCGGGGATTCTGCAGCCAGAAGTGTTTCACAAGCTTTTTGCCGTAGGAACCAGCGACATCTTCGGGAAGGGACTGATGCGGCGGTTGGCGCGCTCGCTGAAAGTGGTGGTCCTTGACCCGGATGCGAATTTGGTGCCAGCCATGCGTGCCGGCGCGTTCGGACTACGTCAGGGATTAGTGCTCATTCTCTATCCAGAAGGCGAACGGTCGATCGACGGCACGCCAAAGAACTTCAAGAAGGGCGCGGCGATTCTTTCCATTCATCTGCAGGTACCAATTGTGCCATTGGCGATTGAAGGCTTTTACGACGCGTGGCCGAGGAATAAGTCGTTCCAAAGTTTCGCGCCGCTGAAGATGGCGTTCGGTGATCCGATTTATCCCCTACCCGAGGCTGAGGCGTCGGAGGCGGCGTATGAGAAGCTGACTGCTGAACTCAAGTCGCGAGTGGTGAAAATGTGGGAAGAGCTCCGGAAGAATCATCCGCAGTAAGTAATAAGGATAAAACTCCTACTTCGCTCGTGGATGCGTCTGGTCGTACACCTGCAGCACATGTTTCATCGAAAGCTGCGTGTAGCGCTGCGTCGTGGCGAGGCGTTCGTGGCCGAGCAACTCCTGGATCGCGCGCAGGTCGGCGCCTTCTTCCAGCATGTGCGTGCCGAAGGCATGGCGAAGCGTATGCGGGTGGACGTCCGGCGAAAGGCCTTTGGCGACGGCAATCTTCTTGATGATGCGCCCGACGCTGCGCGTCGTCAGACGTCCACCACGCCGGTTGATCAGTAGGGCGGACGTGCTCTTGCGCCCCTCGCCAAGAGTCTTCTGCCGGGCTGGAAGGTAAGTCGCGAGCGCACTTTTCACCGCATCGCCAAAGGGAACGTAGCGTTCTTTCTTCCCTTTGCCGCGGATAAGAATCGCTTCCGCGCTCAGGCGAATGTCATCGACATTGATTCCAGTCAACTCAGAGTTGCGGATGCCGCATCCGTATAGCAACTCGAGCATGAGATGGTCACGCTCGGGAAAGGCCGCTACCTCCGGCATCTGACCGTCAAGCACTGAGTTCATCTCTTCGATCGTGGGCACTCTCGGAAGTTTCTTTGCCAGCCTGGGCGTCGCCACCAGTTTGGCCGGATTCTGCTCAACCACTCCTTCCCGCGCCAGCCAGCGATAAAGGGAACGAACGGCGGCTAGCGAGCGTGCGACGGAAGTCTTGCCGAGTCCGTTCTCGTAAAGCTGCGACAGGAATCCGCGGATGGCAACATGGTCGATCTGCTTCCATCCACGCGAACCGGCGTAGGACGCGAAGTTCATCAGATCACTGCTGTAGGCCTTGATCGTATGTGGCGAGGAGTTGCGCTCGCCAAGGTGGCGAAGGAAATCGGAAACGGCCTTGCCGACGATGGTTTTGGTCTGCTCGCCCGCAGTCATAGAATTGAGAATCTCCCCATGCCTCATCTGGCCTTGGCCCGCGGATGATGACTCCGGTACACGGTCCGCAGACGATCGAGTGCCAGATGCGTATACACCTGCGTCGTCGAAATATCCGCGTGCCCCAGGATGGTCTGAACCGTCCGCAGGTCAGCACCGTTCTCCACCATATGCGTTGCGCAGGAGTGGCGCAGCATGTGTGGAGAAGCGCTGCGGCCAGATCCCGCAGACGCGGTCTTCACCATCTGCCAGACCCGCTGGCGTGTTAATTTGCGAGCGCCTCGCGCGATAAAGAGCAAAGGCGAACTCTTGGCGAGGATCACAATCGGGCCCGTCGCGGATTTTCTGCTCTGCTTCCCCGACGCCAGTACCGGGCGCGAGTCCGCGAGATATTGCCTGAGCGCGGCTTGTGCCGACTTGCCCAGCGGTACCATGCGTTCCTTATCGCCTTTGCCGCGCACCAGCATATATCCGACGTCAAGCTTCAAGTCCTCCAGTTTCGCGGTGATGACCTCTGACACCCGCAACGCTCCGGCGTAAAAAACTTCCAGCATGGCCCGGTCGCGGACGGCGAGCGCAGCCGACGCTTTCGTATTACTGGTGTGTCGGGTGAGCGGAGCCGACAGCGTAGCTTCCATTTCGTCCCGCGCCAGAGCCTTGGGCAGGACTTTCCATTGACTGGGGGACTCAATGTTCAACGTGGGGTCATACTCGATTTTTTTGTCGAGCAGCAGGTAGCGGTACAGATGACGGAATGCCGAGAGTTTTCGCCCGACGCTGCGGCCGTCCACTTGATTGGAAAAAAGCTGTTGCAGAAATTCCCGGACATCGTTGCGGCGCGCCGTAACCAGCAAACGTTTTCGTCCTTCTAGGAACTCCGCGAACTGGTAAATGTCGGTAGAGTAGGCGCTGATCGAAAGCGGAGCCAGGCCCTTCTCGATTCTGAGATAGTCGAGAAAGCCGGAAAGCACGCGGGAGTTGGCTTCGGCAGCCATGATGAGGAGATCTCAAGTATGACGCGTTATCGGACGTTGAGAAAGTGATGAATGGGGTACACGCTTTACGGATGACTAACTTCACGCACTAGTTCGACGGCGTAGAGAGCCCCTTCCGGCGTCTCCTCGTGTTTAAAGTAAGCAAACACCTCGCGCCCGGCAGCAATGTGCTCACCGATGCGATCGATCATCGAGCGGCGTTCTTCCCCGGTATAACTTGGTTTGCGGAAGCGGTAGTAGGCGAAAGCCGCGGTCGTAACATCTGGCGTGGTCATGGTTTCGGTCTCAGCCACGCACAGGGCGGCGTTATGAGACTTAAGCAGTTCCCATGTCGAGTCGGTGAACCATGACGCGTGGCGGAATTCAAAGGCCGCCGGAACGCCGCGCGGCAGAATAGCCAGAAAATCTTTGAGCAGCGCCTCATCGGCCTTGAGATTCGGCGGAAGCTGAAACAGCACAGGCCCCAGTTTCCCCGCGCTGGCTAGCGGCTCGATGGTCGCCAGAAAACGCGGCACGAAGTCTTCGGTTCCCTTCAGGCGCTTGATGTGGGTGATTACCTGGTGCGCTTTAATCCCGAAACGAAAATGCGGGGGAGTCTCTTGAATCCAATTTTGAATGGTAGTTTCTTTGACCAGCTGGCGGAAGGTGAAATTCACTTCCACTGTATTAAGCTGCGTTGCGTAGTGGCCGAGGAATTTTTTCTGCGCCAGCTTGGCGGGATAGAAGTCGGGCTTCCAGCTTGGATATGCCCATCCAGAGGTTCCGGCGAAGAGTTGAGGCATATGACGTTCCAGAAGCGAGGTCTCCCGCGCAAAGCCGGGATTATACCTTGCGAGACTTCTTCCGAGTCGTGCGCTTCTGTGAAGACTTCTTCTGAGCTCGCCTCGCAGGCTTGGGAGAGTCCTCCTCCGCCTGCGCCGCAATTTCAATTCGCTCTGGCTCGGCCTGTGGCGCGACCGCGCCCGTCAATTCCTTCAGCGTTGGCAGTTTTTGCTTCAACTTGAGGACCGGCTCGAACAAGTCGCCCATCTTCTCAAAGCGAGCCACCACCTTAGGAGCCTCGAACACCAGCAAGCCAGGGTCTTTTTTCTTGAGAGCACGCTCTACCTCCTCCCACGTCACCGGAGTCGAAACCGTAGGATGTTCGCGCGCCCGCAGCGAGTACACGGCGATGGTCGTTTTATGCTCGTCATTCTGGCTCCAGTCGACAAAGACTTTGCCGGTGCGGATCTGCTTCTTCATGTCAGAGACAACCTGATTCGGATGATCGTGCTCGAGAAGCCTCGCCAGAGCGTGGGCGAAGGGCTTGGTGGCTTCATACGTTGTAGGAGTGTTAAGAGGCACATAGATCTGCAGCCCCTTCGACCCCGAAGTCTTGGGAAAACTCTGGAGCCCGAAATGCTCAAAGATCTCGCGCAGCCAGAAACCCACCTGGCAACATTGCACAATATTCGCCGGCGGCCCCGGATCGAGATCAAATGCCATTACGGTCGGGCAGGCTACGTCTTTCGCCCGCGCCAGTGAAGGGTGCAGTTCGAGAGAAGCCAGGTTCGCCAGCCAGACCAGGGTCGGCAGATCGCTCACCTCCACATAGTGCATGGTGCGATTGTTGCCTTCGCTCCAAACTGGCACCGTATTCACCCAGTCAGGCCGGTGTTTGGGCGCATTCTTTTCGTAGAAAAATTGACCGTCCACGCCGTCGGGATAGCGCTTCATGGTCAAGGCGCGGTCGGACAGATGCGGCACGAGCGCCGGTGCAATGCGAACGTAGTAGTCGATGACGTCTTTCTTAGTAAATCCCGTGGCGGGATACAGAACCTTTTGCAGGTTCGAGAGTTTCAGTTGCCGGCCTTGGACCTCAATCGTGGAATCCATCTTGCACACGCTCCAGCCAGGATTGTGACTGCCCGCATTGTGCCTGAAAGATCGCGGGACACAAAATACGGGCCTCCCTTACGAGGCGCAGCACCATCCCTGTAGATAAAGGGAGCAGGTTTGACAACCTGCCTTCGCGCCACGTACTTTCAAAACTTCTGCTCTGCAGATCCGTCCAAACACATGTGTACCCGCCAGCCATGTTCATTCGATGTTAATCAGCCGAGCCTCGGAGGTCCGATGAAACGCCAGGCACTTAAAGTTGCGGCTTTACTTCTTCTGCTGTCGGCATTGGCCGCGGCCCAGGACATAGCATCTTTCGAAAAGCGAATCACGGTCAAGAAGCTTCCGAATGGCCTTACCATCCTGATTTGCGAGCGGCCGGAGGCTCCCGTCTTCTCCTTCTTCACCCTGGTCGACGCTGGCTCAGTTCAGGACCCCATGGGCCAGACCGGCCTGGCTCACATGTTCGAGCACATGGCCTTCAAGGGGACGGACAAGATTGGTACGACCAATTACGCGGCCGAAAAGATCGCGCTGGCAAAAGTTGAGACTGCGTATGCCGCTTACATCAAGGAGCGCGATAAGCGGGTCGGACGTGACGAAGCGAAGTTGAAGGAACTCGAAAAGGCTTGGAAGGATGCTATCGCCGAGGCCGATAAGTACGTCAAGCCCAACGAATTTGGCAAGCTCATCGAGCAGAACGGCGGGGAGGATCTCAATGCCAGCACCAGCTACGACGAAACTGCCTATCACTACTCGCTGCCAGCCAACCGGCTCGAACTGTGGGCCTATCTCGAGTCGGAGCGTTTCATACACCCAGTAATGCGCGAGTTTTACAAAGAGCGCAATGTGGTGATCGAGGAGCGGCGTCTGCGCACCGACAGTAATCCAACCGGACGGCTGATCGAGCAGTTTACGGCCGCAGCGTTTGAGGCTCATCCTTATCACCGGCCGACCGTGGGATGGATGGCCGACCTGAATTCGTTTTCTGCAACCGACGCGCAGAAATTCTTCAACCAGTACTACGTGCCTTCAAACATGGTGGTGGCGATTGCGGGTGACGTGAAGGCTGCCCAGGTTCTGCCGGTTTTGCAGAAATATTTTGGGCGGCTGCCGGCGCATCCCCAGCCGGATGAGAGCACTACTACGGAACCTCCGCAAAACTCCGAGCGCAAGGTCGTGCTCATCGAGAAAACGCAGCCGCTCTATCTTGAGGGCTATCACCGGCCGGACTACATGAGCAAGGATGACGCGGTGTACGACGCAATTACCGACTTAATGTCAGAGGGGCGTACGTCGCGGCTTTACCGCGCGCTGGTGCGGGATAAGAAGATCGCAGCTTTCTCGGCGGGGTTCAGCGGGCTGCCTGGAATCAAGTATCCGCACCTGTTTGCGTTCTATGCGTTTCCCCTTCCCGGGCACACTACGCAAGAGGTGGCTGCCGCCATCCACGTCGAGATTGAGCGGCTGAAGAAGGAAGATATCAGTGACGACGAGTTGAAGATGATAAAGACGCGCACCAAGGCGAACCTGATCCGGGGCCTGGCCGAAAACACGGGATTGTCCACGCAGCTCGGGACATACCAGGCCCGCTACGGCGACTGGCGCGAGCTGTTCCGCTCCGTCGAGCGGATCGACAAGGTTACCAAACAGGATATTCGTCGCGTGGCGAATGAGACATTCGTCGACATCAATCGCACGGTCGGCGTCATTGAGACAACCGGCCCCGGCGGACAAAATGGAGGCGAACAGCAGTCGGGAGATTCCGGCTCGGCAAGTGGGGGCGGCGAAAATAACGGCCGAGTGAGTGAACCTTCGCAGAGCGCAGGAGGTGCACGATGAAGCGGACAACCCTCGTAGCGTTTTTTATGGTGCTAATCGTGATGTCGGCGGCAATTCCGCAAGCTGCGACTCAAGCCACAACGTGGCAGCAGATTCCGATTCCACCTTTGCCCGCGTTTCATCCGCAGCAACCAAAGCGCATCGAGCTTTCCAACGGCATGGTGATCTTCCTGCAGGAGGATCATGAACTGCCGCTGATCGACGGAACAACCCGCATTCGCGGCGGCTCGCGCCACGAACCAGCTAGCAAGGTTGGGTTGACTGATATCTACGGCGAAGTCTGGCGCACCGGAGGCACCAAGACGCAAACGGGAGATCAACTGGATGACTTCCTTGAAGTGCGCGCAGCCAAAGTTGAAACCAGCAGCGGACCCGATTCGACCTCGCTCAACTGGTCGTGCCTGAAAGGCGATTTCGACGACGTCTTCAAAGTGTTCGTGGACCTGATTCAAAATCCTGAGTTCCGGCAGGACAAAATTGAGATCGCGCAGAAGGGAGAGTACGACGCTATCTCGCGGCGCAACGATCGGATTGGAGAGATTGCTCAGCGCGAGGCTACAAAACTCGCATATGGCCCCGACAATCCCTACGCGCGCGTTCCGGAATACGCGACCGTGGCGGCGGTCACGCGCCAGGACTTGCTCGACTGGCATGGTACCTATGTCCACCCGAACAACATCATTCTGGGCGTCAGCGGCGACTTTGATGCGACGGCGATGGAAGCGAAGCTGCGCGCGGCGTTTGAGTCGTGGGCGAAAGGTCCCACGCTTCCCAAGGACGACGTTCAGTACCATCCCGCACCCCCCGGCTATTACCTTATCCCGAAAGAAGACGTGAACCAGAGCAGCATCCACATGGTGGCGTTGGGGATCAAGCGCGACAATCCTGACTACTACGCGGTGAGCGTGTTCAACGAGGCTTTCGCCGGCGGCTTCTCGTCGCGCCTGTTTAACGACATCCGCACAAAACGCGGATTGGCTTACAACGTCGGCGGCGGCATCGGCGCGAACTTCGGGCATTCCGGCATTCTGCAATTCGTGATGGGGACGAAGAGCCAGAGCACGATTGAGTCCGTGCAGGCGTTGTATGAGGACATCGACAATCTCAACAAGCAGCCGATCGGGGACGACGAAATCCAACGCGCAAAAGACGCCATTCTGAATGCGTTTATCTTCCGCCTCGACTCGCCCGACAAGATTCTGGCCGAACGCATGACTTACGAGTTCTACGGCTATCCTGCTGACTGGCTGGATAAGTACGAGGCGGAAATAAAGAAGGTGACGGCGGCGGACGCAAACCGCGTCGCAACAAAGTACGTGCATCGCGACCAGCTGGCGGTGCTGGTCGTCGGCAACGCGAAAGAATTCGACAAACCGCTTTCTTCTCTGGGCCCGGTCAAGGAGATCGACATCACGATTCCGCCTCCGCCCGGAGGTAAGGAAGGTGCGAAGGAAGAAGGTATCGAGAAGCCGACGGAATCGAATCCTGAAGGCAAAGCGCTGGCCGCCAAAGTAGTCGGAGCCATGGGCGGAGAAGCGAAACTGGCGGCGATCAAAGGCCTCAAGGAAGAACTGACCATTACGCAAAAGACTCCGCAGGGTGACATCCCCCTGCAGATGGAATCGGTGATCGTTTTTCCGGATCGTCTTCATGCCGACATGCAAACTCCCAATGGGCCGATGAAGATCGTGGTCACGCCGGATGCGGCCTTCCTGGTTTTTCCCGGCGGAAACGTGCAGAATTTTCCTGCCGCCCGAAAGACCGAGACACTAGAGCAGATTAAGCGCGATCCCCTCTTCGTCGCTTCGCATTCAAAAGATTCCAACGTGTTTTTTCGCGCGAGCGGCACAGAGAAGGTTGGGGATGTAGAAACCCGCACTGTCGACGTGAATGCGGCGGGCGCCGCCATCCGATGGTTTGTCGATCCGCAGAGTGGACACATTCTGAAGCAGACTTACAGCACTCTCACCCAGACCGGGACTGCGCAGGGCGAGACCACTATGGAGAACTGGAAGACCGTGAATGGAGTGAGCTTGCCTTTCTCCCGCAAGAACAAGCAGAACGGCCAGGATTCGAGTGCGACGGAGATTACCGCAATCGAATTCAATCCAGCAGTCGATCCGAAGTTGTTCGAGAAACCGGTGGAGAAACCAGCCTCGCAGCCGTAACCCTTCCCGATCGCTTCCCTGCGCTGCCAGCTGTGCAACAAATTTGACAAGCCTGCTTGACGAGCCGGCGCTCCTCGCGCTATTCTTGGGCGAACAAAAGGCGAATCTCCATGAATTCCCTCCCCCTTCTTCCCCTCGTTGCCGACAAGCCACGACTCATAGGTATTGCTCGACTTGCGTCGCAGGGAGAATCGCTACGGGAAGGACACCAGGTTGAATACTTCACGCTGCCCTCACGTTCTTTGCTCAATCGCTGCGTAAGTAATCGGTCTATGCCCTTTACCTGGACCATCAATCCTTATCGCGGATGCGAGTTCGGCTGTAAGTACTGCTATGCCCGCTATACCCACGAGTTCATGGAGATGCGCGACGGCGCGGACTTCGAGCAGAAGATTTACGTGAAGCAGCACGCGGCCCAGTTGCTGCGGCAGGAGCTGCGCCGGGTCAAGCCCGAGGAGGCAATTGCCTTAGGCGCAGCCACCGATCCCTACCAGCCTGCGGAGCGCCGCTATGAGGTCACGCGCGCAATTCTTGAAGAGTTTGCGCGCCATTCCGGATACGAACTGGGAATTGTGACCAAGTTGAATCTCATCGTCCGCGACTTGGACCTTCTGCCCGATGTAGCGAAATCGAATCGGCTCTCAGTCCATGTCACTATTACAACGCTGAATGTCGAGCTGGCGCGGATTCTCGAACCGCGTGCGCCACGTCCGGATCTCCGTCTGGAGGCCGTTCGGGCACTGAGCGCCGCTGGGATACGAGTTGGATTGAGTTGCTCTCCCGTAGTGCCCGGCATTACCGATTCACCTGTGGATCTGGAAACACTGGTACGAGCGGCTGCCGAGGCAGGCGTGGACTACGTCTTCGCGAACCCCCTTTTCCTGAAGCCCTGCTCCGCCGCCGTCTTTCTTCCGTTCCTCGAGCAGAATTTCCCGCACTTGATCGAAAATTACAGAAAGCGCTATCAGGATCACGCATTTCTTCCGCCTGCGTACGGCAAGCGTCTGTCTCAGCTCATCGCGCACCTCCGGCAGAAATACAAAATCGCCCATCGCGACCGCCCCCACTCTTATGCGACGAAATGGCCAGTGCAGCCTTCCGATGAACAACTAAAACTTTTTAGTAGTTCTGGGTAGCTTCGGACTCGTATCGGGGCACGACTTCAGTCGTGCCGTAAGTTGCCGAAAATGCGTCCGGCTTCATCCGCAGGGGTTTTAACTTTCATTACACACAGCATCGTCGGATCATGTTCAGGGAAACGCCACCAAGCGGTGATCACAAATCGAAAACTCCGCCTTCCTCTATAATCGCTGCTTAATTCCATGGCCACTGCTTACCCACCTGCTGGCGAGCCCCAGAACCAGCGTGTTCCCTTCTCCCTGCGAATGGAGCGGTTCTGGCGGCGGGTCACGGAAGGCCTGGAAATCAGCCAGCTTTGGTCGCAGTTCGAATCCGAGACCAAGGCCAGCTACCGGCTCTACTCCAAGGATGTAGCAGCGAAAACGCCGGAAGGCCTGACCCGCCGGGGCCGCCACCTGCACGTGGTCAAGGAATTCTTCTGGGCGGTGTTGGAGAAGTTATCGCCGGCCCGTCGCGTGCTGCTTTTGGTGGCGTTGATCTTATTATTATTCCCGCACGGCGGCTTCAGTTACAACGGCGAAGGCGGGAAGGTTTACGCGGTTGAGTTCGACTTTCACTTTTGGGCGGCTCTTCTGCTCTTTCTTCTGCTCATGCTCGAAATTGCCGACCGCGTGGTAATGAAGCGCGACCTGCAGATTGCGCGCGAGATTCAAACCTGGCTGCTGCCCGGAGCTCCACCCCAGATCCCCGGCCTTACCATCGCCTACGCGACGCGTCCGGCAAACACTGTTGCCGGCGACTATTACGACGTCTTCCCCCGCCCCGGCAAAACGCCCGAGGATAATCGCGTTGTCTTCGCCGTGGCTGATGTGGCAGGCAAGAGCATTCCCGCGGCCATGCTCATGGCTACGTTTCAAGCCAGCCTCAAGACGCTTTCCACAGCCCAGGTTGCGCTCCCCGAATTAGTGGCGAACATGAACAAGTACGCCTGTACGAACAGCCAAGGCGGTCTGCGCTTCACCACCGCATTCCTGGCCGAGTACGATACTGTCCGGCGCGTGTTCACATACATCAATGCCGGGCACAACAATCCCATCCTGCGCCGCACCAACGGATTAATCGAGCGTTTGGACGTGGGCGGGCTGCCGCTGGGCATTCAGCCAGAGGCAAGATATGAGTCGGCAAGCGTCGTTCTCGCTCCCGGCGATTGGCTGGTGATCTTCACGGACGGTCTGGTAGAAGCGGTAAACGCGCGCGACGAGGAGTATGACGAACCACGGCTGTTGCACACAATCGAAGCGGGAACATCCGGAACTCCGAGTGAGATGCTCAAGCGCCTGATGGCGGAACTGGATCTCTTCGTCGGCAATACACCCCAGCATGATGACGTCACCTGCATGCTGCTGAAAGCGGAGACGGGCTGAAAACACCTGTGTGGCGCGGACCTGTCCTGAGCGAAGTCGAAGGAACTCCTGCCCGCGAACTCTAATCACCGGAAGGTTCTGATCCCAGAGAACTGGTGTCTGAGATCGCGCAAAAGCTTCACGCCCCCACGGGGGACGCCTGAGGGCGTCGAAATAAAGTTCGCAAAATAGTCTTGGCCGAGCGTTCAATAATGGGGATGGTCCCGCTCCCGGACTGACACGTTTTGTCAGTCTTGGCGACGTATTTTGGCGGAAAGAAGGCTCGGACTCTTCTACAATAGGTACCAGGGTCACTCATTTGACTGAAAATAAAGCTCTTGTCCTGACCGGCACCAACCCCAAAGTAACTAGCGGCATTGGCCCGGCAAGTGCGAATATCATGCCGACTGCGTCATCCAATGACCAGGACTAAAAATCGAACCAGAAGATAACAAGGGGAAAATCGAGATGCGGAAACAGAAGGGTTTCTCACTAATTGAGCTGCTGATCGTGGTGGCCATCATCCTGATCATTGCAGCTATTGCTATTCCTAACCTGATGCGCGCCCGTATGGCAGCCAACGATTCGTCTGCGGCCGCCTCCGAGCGCTCCATTGTCACCGGCGAAATCGGCTACACCTCTGCCTATCCGACCATTGGCTTTCCCGCGACATTGGCACCTCTGGGCGGGGCGGCACCTTGCACTCCGGCAGTCGCAACCGCCTGCCTGATTGACAACTTGCTCGCGACCTCCATTCCGGGCGGCGCTGGTAAGAGCGGTTTCTTCTTCAACGCCGTGGGCGCTGCCAGCGCTGGCGTTACCACAAACAACCTGTTCTACACCGTCGGCTATCCCATCAGTGCGCAGACCGGAACGAAATCCTATTGCGCGTTTGAGGACGGCGTGTTGCGCCAAGCGGCTCCTGGAGTTATCGCTGCAGTCGCCAGCGAAGCAGCTTGCCAAGGCTTGTTGCCGATCGCGAACTAGTTCCTTGGAAGTTGGCGAAGTACCCGGGGGAGGGTACAAGCCAGAGGCAGCGAACCTAGGTTCGCTGCCTCTTTAGTTTTGTGGCGCGGGCACTCTTGCCCGCGAGGTTTTCGGCACTGTATGCAAGCGGGCAAGAATGCTCGATCCAAACAAGACGTGCATTAAGGGATAGTGACAGTAATTGTCGTTCCTGGGGCAACGTGAGGCTCCATTCCTTACGACTCAGTGCACAACCTAAACTTCCGTTTGGTAGTTCCCCGAAAACAAAGCTCTTAGCGCTGCAACCTCTTCGTCGCATACCTCGGTTTGGCCCCGCACATGCGAACAAATCTAGTATCTCTTGAATCAAGGGGGTTGAAAGAGACCGATAGAGTTAAGTCAAGAGGCCAAGGCAAAATGCGGAAATACAGGGGTTTCTCACTAATCGAACTGCTAATCGTGGTCGCCATCATCCTCATCATCGCAGCGATCGCTATTCCGAATCTGATGCGGGCACGCATGTCAGCCAACGATTCTTCTGCGGCCGCTTCCGTTCGTTCCATCAACACTGCCGAAATCGGCTACCGGGATACCTATCCGACTATCGGCTTCCCACTTACTCTTGGAATCTTAGGCGGCGCTTCTCCCTGCACCCCTAGCACTGCCACCGGCTGCCTGATTGACAACTCCCTGGCGACCGCGCTTCCTGGAAGCGCCGGGAAGAGTGGTTACTTTTTCAACGCGGCGGGATCCGCCAGCGCGGGCAGCCTGATCAACGACCAATTCTATGCAACCGGCACGCCGATCAGTAACCAGACCGGGACGCGCGCGTATTGTTCGGTTGAAGACGCCGTGCTACGCCTCCAGCCTCCGGGCACCATCACGCTGGTCGCCAGTCGCGCAGTTTGCATGGGTCTTAATCCGGCGAACTGAGCAGCGAATCCACGTCACGGTTGTACATCAACACCCTTTAATACCGAACCCTCGAGGCCGCAGTGACCGCCGTAACCTTCTCCGCAGTTTCAGAACGCCTCATCTTGCTTATAATTTCCCCGGGAGGATCTCGATCTCCTAACCAACAAGAACCATGACTGCAATCGAAATTCTGGGTCTCGAAAAAACTTACAAGGTCGGTTTCTGGCGCAAGCGCCCGAAGCGCGCCTTACATCCACTGCATCTAACCGTAGAGGAAGGCGAAATCTTCGGCTTTCTCGGTCCCAATGGGGCGGGCAAGACCACAACACTAAAGCTGCTGATGGGGCTGGTCTTCCCCACGGCAGGAACGGCTCGACTCCTGGGTCGCGACTGGACCGACCCCGAGGTCAAAGCGCAAATCGGTTTCTTGCCCGAACAGCCCTACTTCTACGATTACCTCACGGCACACGAGCTTCTCGATTACTACGGACAGCTCTCCGGAGTTCCGGGCAAGGATCGCAAGCGCCGCATCGACGAAGTATTGCAGCGCGTGGGCCTGACGGACGTAAAGGGCGTGCAACTGCGAAAGTTTTCCAAAGGCATGTTGCAGCGCGTCGGAATCGCTCAGGCCATCCTGCACGATCCCAAGCTGGTATTTTTCGACGAGCCCATGTCAGGCCTCGATCCCATGGGTCGCCGCGAGGTACGCGATTTGATGGAGCAGCTCAAGCACGAAGGCAAGACCGTGTTTTTCTCGACCCACATTCTTTCTGACGCCGAAGCCCTCTGCGACCGCGTCGCAATAATTCACCAAGGAGAGTTAAGAGGCGTGGGTGCGGTCGCCGATCTAACCTCCAGCGTTCAGGGCAAAGTAGAAGTCATCTGGCAAGGCACGCAGGTCCCAGCGTCTATGAAAGCGTTAGGCGCCGAATGCCACATCACCGGGGACACGGTTCGCGCCGTGCTCGCCGAGAACCAACAAGACGCAGCTATTGACGCACTGCGCCGCGAACGCATCCGCCTGATCGCTATCACTCCGGTGCGAACCTCACTGGAAGAGTACTTCGTGGCCAAGCTCCAGGGAGCCGGGACTACAGCGGGGAGGACTGCATGAGTGCACGCATCGTTCATATTGCATCCAATACTTTCCGTGAAGCGGTGCGCGACCGCGTGCTGTACAACCTGATCGCCTTCGCGCTGCTACTTTCGGGCTCCGCAATCCTGGTGGGCCAGATCTCGATTGATATCGAGCGGCTGGTGGTCATCAATCTCGGACTGACAGCGGTTTCGCTGTTCGGCGTGGTGATTGCGATCTTCATCGGCATCGGCCTGGTCTCGAAGGAAATTGAGAAGCGCACGCTCTACACCGTGCTATCGCGGCCGGTGCGGCGCTGGGAGTTCATTGTTGGCAAGTTCTTCGGACTGGCAGGGACTCTGGTGGTGAATACGTTCTTCATGGCCATTGGAGTGTTCGCCGCCCTGCTCTATGTTTCGCACAAGTTCACGCGGCCCGATGCGCTGATTCTGGTGGCCCTGTACTTCATCGTTTTGCAGTTCCTGATTATCTGTTCGCTTGCGCTGCTGTTCTCCTCGTTCTCTTCTCCGCTGTTGTCGGCTGTCTTTGCTTTTTCCCTGTTCGTGATCGGGAGCTTCGCCGAAGACTTGCGCGGTTTCGCCGCCATGACGCACGGACTAACGCGATGGTTGGCCACAGGCGCTGCCTATCTGGTGCCAAACTTTTCGGCCTTGAATGTCGTCACCAGCATTGCGCACGAGCAACCGGTGGCAGGACCGTTAATTTTAGGAAATACAATCTACGCCTTGTTTTATGCGGGCATGGCGCTGAGCGGGGCCGTGCTGATCTTTGAGCACCGGAATTTGAAATGAAGTCTCGCCGTCAAATCACGATCATCGCAGCCTTATCCCTTCTCGTCTCGCTGGCGGCGAGCGTTGTGTCGCTGCGGCACGTCGACCGGATCCGTCCCCAAGCCACGCTCGATGAAGTTCTCTACATCAATTCGCCCACGGTCTTGAAGCGCGCCAGTCTGGGCTACGATGGGCTTCTGGCCGACATTTATTGGACACGCGCTGTGCAATACTTTGGCAACCGCCATTACAATTACGCCCAAAGCTACAATCTGCTGGCACCTCTGCTCGAAATTACAACCACGCTCGATCCCCATTTGCTGGTCGCCTATCAATTCGGCGCCAGCTTTCTTGCGCCCAGACCTCCGATGGGAGCTGGCCAGTCCGACCGCGCCATTCAACTGATGGAATACGGCATTAAAAACAATCCCAACGAATGGAAGTTGTATTACAACTTGGGTTTCGTCTATTACATGGAACTCAAGAATTACGGCAAGGCCGCCGACGCCTTTGCGCGCGGTTCGCGGGTTCCCAACGCACATCCTTTTTTGAGGATACTGGCCGGACAGATGGCACAGCATGCCGGGGATTTTGAAACCGCGCGAACGCTGTGGGCAGCGACCTACCAGACCAGCCAGGACAAATTGATTCGGCAGAACGCCGCCGAGCACCTGCGGGCTGTCCGGGTCGATGAGGACGTAACCAATCTGCAGCGCGCAGTCACTCGATTCGGCCAGAGAACGGGACGATTGCCTTCGAGCCTCTCCGAACTTGCGGCCGCTGAAGGATTGCGCGGCATTCCCGTCGATCCGGACGGAAACCCTTACAGGATGACCGCAGAGGGTCGCATCCTGGTGAAGAACCCCGACGATTTTCCGTTTATCACTACAGGCACTCCTCCAGGATACAAACCGCCCAGCGCGCCTAAGTTGCACGATCACCCGTAGCGTTCCAGCTCCTTTATGATGGCGGAAACCGCTTCCATGGATTCCGCCGTTCCCAATACGCTTCGCGCCGCCTGGCGATGGTGGCGCGATATTGCCGCGCGTGAAGGGCGCGTCGCCGCGACCCGCCGCCTTCTGACTGAGCTTTGGGAATTCATCCGCGATTCCACGCCGGAGCGGAAGCGCCAGCGCTATGGAGACGCGGACTTTGACTGGGATCATCATGTCAACACAACGAGTGCGGCAGTCGGATGGCGCGATCAATTGCTCGGCGTCTTCCATTCCGCTTATCAACCAAGTGAGCCTGCGATCTTCCACGAGATGCTTGATGCTTTGCGCCGGCAATTCGGCATCGACTTCCACGACTTCACATTCATTGACCTTGGATCGGGGAAGGGACGCACGCTCCTCATGGCTTCGGACTATCCGTTTTGGCGCATCGTTGGCGTCGAACTGCTCCCCGCATTGCACCGCATCGCGCAGGACAACCTGAGCAAGTATCGCCGCGAAGGGCAGAAGAGCTTCGCACTGGAAGCGGTTTGCGCCGATGCACGCGACTTCGTATTTCCTGCCGAACCGTCCGTTCTGTATCTGTTCAATCCCTTGCCGGAAACCGGCTTCCGACAAGTAGTGATGAATCTGGAGGAGAGCCTCCGCCTATATCCGCGGGCGGTCTATGTGCTCTACCACAATCCGCTGCTTGACCATGTGCTATCGCACAGTGCTGCGCTCGGGAAGGCCGGTGGAACGCGTCAATATTCGATATACGCATCCCGGTGACATGAGGTGAATGGGGCCCGGCCTCACGCTGCTCCCTTCACCAAGCTTGTGCTTCTTCTACAAGGCTTCCTGAATCGATCACAGTGTCAGGAATCCCCCCGGTCTGTTTTGTCAGGGATGCGCCCGGTCCGTACCAAAAATCGGGGTATCCCCCTCCCCCCTCGATCTATTGGAATCTTCGCGTTAGCGCGAAATTCCCGCCAGATCCGAAGGTCTAAAGGACTTAGAGGTCAAAATCTAGATAACAGGGAACTTAGCGGTCAGCCGCTGAGGCTTATTTCTACCGCTTTCGCAAGAGTCATGATCGGCTACTTTAATTTGCGGCACAAGGTTAGATGTCACAGTGCGGTGGATTTGCCGGTGAAGAACGCTTTCTCCAGTAACCGCTAACTCGACGCAAAATTACTTCCGGCTTGCCCGTGACTCATCCGCGATCGCGCTCATTCTGCGGATTGGCCGAGTTCGGCGTAGAATACTTTGCTCAGTTGCACGAGATTCGTGAACAGGCAAGCCATATGAAGCGCGGCCCGCAATCGCAGATGGAGCGAATGCAAGAGCGGAAGTCAAACGAGCAGAGCAAAGCGGATGGCACGGCCATTGCTGTATGGGTTGTACTGCTTTTTCTCCTGACCGTTCTTTGTGCCCTTCCTATCATGATTGGTGGCGTAAGTATGCCAAGGCTTTCGCCTTCGGCGCCGCTGTTTCCGTTTTCTTTCGCCGGAATTCTGCTCTCGGCTTATGTTCCAACGCTCACCGCTCTTATAGTCGCTGGATTGTTTTCCGGCGGCGGTGGCGTTCGCCTTTTATTGCGCCAGATCCGTATCTGGCGCGTGGGAATCACCTGGTACGCGCTCGCGCTCATTGGACCCGCGATTTTATTTTCGCTGGCCGGCCTAGTGCTGCTCGCTCTAGGTGGCGCAC
>WNFG01002234.1_pt1 | contig 22556 bp, 24 predicted proteins | sample 5400431 | NCBI WGS metagenome assembly WNFG01 (sample SAMN13153346, study PRJNA577476) | soil metagenome | isolation source: 120 cm saprolite under Douglas fir tree site 2 hole 3 replicate 2 | place: USA:California | collected 2015-04-18 | reverse complement strand
TGCCACGGGCGGTATTTGCGGTGCATGCGGCGGAGGACGGTGTCGCTGCCCGATTGCATGGGGACATGCGCGTGTTTGGCGATGCGCGGAGAGTCGGCCACCAGGCGGATGAAGGAGTCGGTCCAGTCCATGGGCTCGACTGAGGAGATGCGGAGTTTTTCCAGGGGCGTGTGGTCGAGGATGGATTTTACCAATACTTCCAGAGTGGACGGGCGGGGACCCCCGTCCCCCACAATCTCATTGTGGTGGGCGCCGACGCTCGACGCGGCGTTATTGCTCAAGTCGCGGCCCCAGCGGCCTAAATTGATGCCGGAGATTACTACTTCGCGGTATCCGGCGGCGACTAGCTGATTTACTTCACGCAAGACTTCATCCAGTTTGAGCGAGCGACTGCGACCGCGGACGGAAGGGATAATGCAGAACGAGCAGCGGTTGTTGCAGCCGTCTTGTATTTTGAGGTTCGGACGCGTGCGCTCGTTTGCGGAATCGAAGACAGGTGCGGCGAGGAGCTCAGTGTGGGCGAAAATATCGGAGACGAAAATGCCTGGGGACGCCGAGTCATCGGGGCGCGGTCGATCTTCGCTGCATGGATCCGCGATGCTCAGATCGGCGAGGCGTAGATTTGCGATGGGAACAAATGAAGTTAATTTGACCGTGTCCTTCTCAGATCGGGCGCTCAGCGCGATTTGTGCCAGATCGTGTTTGTGCGAGTTGCCTACGACGAGAGAGACGCCAGGCAGAGCAGCCACCTCGTACGGAGTGCGCTGAGCGTAGCAACCGGTAACTATTACTTCGCAAGCGGGGTTTTCGCGGCGAAGGCGGCGAATGGCGGCGCGGGCGTCCTGTTCGGCGGAGGCGGTGACGGCGCAGGTGTTTAGCACCACGATTTTCGCGCCACCGGGGCGGCTGGCACGGTGGAGTCCGCGGTCGCGGAACTGCTGCTCGATGGCGGCCCCGTCGGCCTGGGTGGCGCGGCAACCGAAATTTTCCACGTAAAAGCTGGACACGGAACTATACTAGCGTATGCGCAGCCCCGGATGGGCGAAGGCATTCTGGCCGCGCGGGCCCCGAACTTGTCTGATGTGAGGCGGTCATGAAACGCAGGATACTGCTGGTAGATGACGACGCGACCGTACTGCTGACGTTGAAGGCGGTGCTGGAACTGCATCAGTTCGAAGTGCAGACTGCGTCATCGGCGGCGGAAGCGGTACAGAAGCTGGCTTCCGGCGTGTACGAGATGGTGATCACTGACTCGCGCATGGAAACCGACGATGCGGGTTTCCATGTCATTCGGGCCGCGAGCCAGCAAGCCTACCGGCCGGCCACTGCGCTGCTTACGGCGTATCCTCCGCGCAATCTGGATTGGAAACACAACGGAGTGCAATCGCTGTTGGTGAAGCCCATCGGCACACAGGACTTGTTGCGGCAGATCGAAGCCTTGCTGGTGCAACACCAGGATGGAAAGCAATCACGTGAAGTCGGCCGAACTGCAGAGGGCGGCACACTTGCAACGAACGACGTTGGCGTCCAGAGGAAACAAAAGATCAGTTGAAAGAGCAGGCCCCAGGCCTCAAGCCCCCATTTAGATTTCCTTCTTTATGACCTTGCAGGAGTTTCGCGATTCGCTTCTTCGCGACGAACCGCCGCGTGAGTTGAGCGTGGCCCTGGCGGGATTGTGGTGGGACGCCAAGGGCGATTGGAAGCGGGGGCACGAATCGGCGGGCCAGGATGAAGGGCCTGCGGGCGCCTGGGTCCATGCCTACCTGCATCGTAAAGAGGGTGACCGGTCGAACGCCGACTATTGGTATGGCCGCGCGGGCAAGCCTGCGGCGAGGACCTCGCTGGAGCAGGAGTGGCTCGACATCGCACAGTCGCTACTGGGCGATGTCGAAGGCTACAAAGCCGGCTCCGGGTTCCAGGCTTCAACTCCCGGTTAAAACAAAGCAAACCACGCGGACCCCGCGCCTGATCCCAGTGCAGGGGAGGGCACCCTTCGGAGTCGCTCAGGGCGGGCTCCGCTCCTACGCTGACCGCGCAATCTTACGCGCTTGCTGCGTGGCGCTTCTCGCGGAAACACTCGCGACAAAGTATGGGACGGCCCTGAGTGGGACGGAAGGGCACGGTGGTTTCCTTGCCGCATTGCACACACACGGCGTGGGTTTCCACTTTGGTGCGACCCTGGCGTGAGGGCGAAGGTCCCAGGACAGAGACCCGTTTCGCTTTGCATGATTTGCAGCGTTTCGGTTCGTTCCTGAATTGTTTATCGTGGAAAAACAACTGTTCCCCAGCGGTGAAAACAAAGTCGTTGCCGCAGTCAACGCACTTCAGCATCCTGTCCTGGAATTCCATGGAGAGCTCCTTTGGCCCGGAGCATCGCCGCGAACGCCAATAGCAAGGGTTCGCGCCAATGCGTGATTTCTCGCCCCCTTCAAATTTTCGATCGCAACCCCTGGGTTCGGCCCGTCCGCACGGGGAAGCGTGCGGAATACTTCCAAAAAGCCTGCCGGACAATGAATGCTGGATCAGTTCTTAAATGATGGACCACTTATTAAGCGAATGCTTGAGGGCCACAACCAGGGTTGTGGCCCTCGATTATTAGTCTTTGCTACCTCAATCTTGCTCTTTGCGTGTTTTTTTGCGGGCGCGCTTGCGTGCCAGCGCTTCCTTCACCCGCTTCTTCTCGCCGGGTTTCAGGTAGAAGGAGTGACGTTTTACTTCTTTAATGATGTCCTCCGTCTGCACTTTCCGCTTGAAGCGGCGCAGGGCGTTTTCGAGTGATTCGCCTTCCTGCAGTCTGACTTCTGCCAAAGAAACTACACCCCCAAACTGGTCCTTTTTGGACCCGTTAGTTATTGCAAGTAAAGTGGGTAAAGTCAAGAACTATATGGAATTTACGGTCGCAAGCCTCCTTGCCGGAAAGGTCAAATTAGAATCCCAGGCGCAGGGCAAACTGAAGCTGCCGCGGCGCGTAGGCGCTGGTCGCCTTCATGAAGTTTGTCGGTACCTGGTAGTACGCGGGGAAGTAATTGATTCCAAGACGTTTAGTGCCGAAGTTGAATTGGGCTTGATTGCTCATCAGGCCATCATCCGTGATCTGATAGCGGCGGTTCAAGCGGTTGAACAGGTTGAAGGACTCGGCGGTGAATTCCAGGCGCCAGCCGGCGAGCGTCATCTGAAACGCAATGTCGGTTACGCCGCCGATATCCACGTGCAGGGTTTGACTGAGCTGCGGCGACATTGCCTCGGAAGTCACGCGCGGTGTATTCCCCGGGGGCAGGAGTTCGAAGGCGAACTGTCCTTGGCCGTTGGTGGGCTGCTGATAGCGGAAGCCGGTGGCGGTGTTCACCAGGGCAACGCTGGCTCCGGCGATGCGGCGGATGGAGGGATCGAAAACGGTTCCGTGGATGGAGCCGGTCGAGCCATCCTGTCGCGAGACAGGCGGCGGCGAGTGTGGTAATGGCGACAACGAGAACTGCAAGAACAATGGCGGCAGCGCGCATGGATTTACTCCGCAAAGAAGTGAGTCCAGCCTCGACGGGAGACAGATTGGGTATAGCACGGGCGAGGCGAAGAAGTCTGTGACGTGCGAACAGAATCTCGGGCGCTTCCCGTAAAGGGAATTTGTTAGGATCAGCAGTTGGCCTTTGGCAAGCATGATTCGTTCCTACAAAGGAATCTCGCCCACGATCCCAGCGTCCTGCTATGTGGATGAGTCGGCGCAGATTATCGGCGACGTGGAGCTGGGCGAGCACGCGAGCGTGTGGATGAACGCCGTGCTGCGCGGCGATGTGCATTCGATCCGGGTGGGCCCGTACTCAAACATCCAGGATTGCAGCGTGCTGCACGGGATGAAAGACCAGTACGGTGTGTTTGTCGGCGAGTACGTCACCGTGGGGCATTCGGTTACGCTACATGGATGCGCCATCGGGGACCGCTGCTTGATTGGAATGGGCTCGGTGATCCTGAATGGCGCGTGGATCGGCGCCGGGTCAATTATTGCTGCCGGAACGCTGATCACTGAAAAGACAGTGGTTGAGGCAGGGTCGTTGTGGATGGGGTCTCCGGGGAAATTTCGGCGCATGCTGGAGGCGAAGGACACCGAAAGCATCATGCGGTATGCGAAGAATTACTTGGGGTACAAGGAAGAGTATTTGAAATAGCTGTCAGCTATCAGCCGTCAGGTCAAGCAGAGTGTTGTCGACGGGAATTTCCTGAGGGCTGATGGCTGATAGCTTGTTCTTATGATTAAAGCCATTCGAGGAACGCGCGATCTACTTCCGCCGGAGACGGCGTTGTGGAATTTTGTGGAGGCGGCGGTGCGCGATGTGTTTCGCGCATATAACTTCCAGGAAATTCGAACGCCGATTTTTGAGAGTACGGAGTTGTTTGCGCGGGGAGTGGGGGAAGAGACGGATATTGTCGCCAAGGAGATGTACACCTGGGAGGATAGAGGGCGGGCGCAAAGCGATAAGGGGCAGTCGCTGACGCTGCGTCCGGAGAACACGGCGGGCGTGGTGCGCGCGTATATCGAGCACAAACTGTGGGATCGCGGGCTGAACAAGCTCTACTACATCGGGCCGCAGTTTCGGCGGGAGCGTCCGCAGAAGGGACGGTACCGGCAGTTTTATCAGATTGGGGCAGAAGTTATCGGGCCGGCTACGGCGGGGAGCGAGTCTCCAGCGCGGGATGCGGAGATTCTGGAACTGCTGGCGACGTTGCTTGACCGGCTTGGTATCAAAGACTGGACGCTCGAGCTGAATTCCATTGGTTGCGCCAATGATCGTGCGGCTTACAACGAAGCTCTGCGCCAGGCGCTGGAGCCGGTTGCTTCCCAGATGTGTACCGATTGCCAGCGGCGCGCCGTTACCAATCCTCTGCGCGTGTTTGACTGTAAAGTTCCGGAGGACCAGCCGATTATCGAGAAGCTGCCGCGCATCAGCGAGTTTCTTGATGAGCCGTGCCGGCAGCATTTTGAGCAAGTGCAAGAGATTGTGAAGTCGGTCGGAGTTGCGTTTCAATTGAACGACCGGTTGGTGCGCGGGCTGGATTACTACACGCGGACCGCGTTCGAGTTTACGCACGGAGCGCTGGGGGCGCAGAACGCAATTCTTGGCGGTGGGCGCTACGACGGGCTTTCGGAGGCGCTAGGTGGGCCGGCGGCTCCGGGGATTGGGTTTGCGATCGGCGAAGATCGGCTGGTGTTGGCACTGAGCGAATCTGCCGAGGCGGTGGTTCGCAAACCTGATGTCTATATTGCGCCGCTGGGCGCGGGTATGAATAAAGAGGCGGCGGGGGTGGCGCGGGAGTTGCGGCGGCACGATATTGTGGTCGAGCTCGGAGACGAGAGTTTTCGGCTCAAGAAGTCGCTTGAGACGGCCAGCAAGCTAGGCGCGAAGTATGCTTTGATCGCCGGGGAAAACGAGCTCAGCACGGGAGTGTTTGCGCTTAAGAATCTGGGCACCGGCGAGCAGCGGGCGGTTCCGCGGACGGAGTTGGCACGGGCTATTCAGGGCTGATAGCGGCGAGGACAGCGAAATCATCCGCGTGATTATTCGTTTATTCATCGTCGATTGACCATGCGTTATTTTGCAACTCTTGTTGGCCAACTTTTATTCGTCAACCCGGATTGACGAACCTTGCGGTCCCGGCCTACTATCGGCGAACCGGGGAAGATCACCCTACAGAGGAGAATCAAGATGAGGCGTATATCGCTGGCAGTGTTTATCGCATGTTGTGCACTTCTATCCGCAACGTCGTCGCAAGCGCAGGCGCCTCCGCCGCCCGCAGCTGAGCTGAAGAAGCTCGATTTCATGTCAGGAACTTGGACGGCCGAAGGCACCATGAATCCGGGCCCGGGAATGCCGGGCGGAAAGTTCAGCGAGACCAGCCATGCGGAATGGATGGACGGAAATTACTTTTTGGTCGAGCACAGCGACATGGACCTGGGGCCGGTGGGTAAAGGCAAAGAGCTGGCTGTCCTGGGTTATGATCCCGACCGCAAGGTTTACACCTACCACGCTTTCAACAGCATGGGTGAAGCGGAGGACTCGACTGGCACCGTGGACGGTGACACCTGGACGTGGACCAGCGACGAGCACATGGGCGGACAGACCATGAAGGGCCGGTTCACCATGAAAGTCCTGTCGCCGACCTCGTACACAATGAAGTTCGAGCTTTCGCAGGACGGGACGAAGTGGATGACGGGGATGGAAGGCAAGGCAACGAAGAAGTAGTGCACGCCTGCTGATGCGAGAATCACGTAGGGGCGGACGCCCTCGTCCGCCCACTCCCCGGAGAAAAGCAGGTTCCTTCCTTTCTGAAAGGCAAAGCTTGCTCGACTTTTTAGGCGATTTGAAACGCACCCACATGTGCGGCGCCCTCCGTCCATCTGACGCGGGGAAGAAGGCCGTACTGATGGGATGGGTGAACCGCCGCCGCGACCTGGGCAGCATCGTCTTTATTGATCTGCGCGACCGGACTGGTGTCACGCAGGTGGTCGTCAACCGCGAACTGAATGCTGCTGCGCACGACAAGGCGGGGCAACTGCGCAATGAATACGTCATTGCCGTGACCGGGACGGTGAAGCAGCGCGACCGCGACACGGTGAACAAGAACATTCCCACGGGTGAAGTGGAATTGGTGGTCGAAGAATTGCGCTTGCTGAATGAGTCGAAGCAGCCGCCGTTTCTGCCGGGCGAAACTGTTTTGCCTAACGAAGAAATGCGGCTGAAATACCGCTACATTGACTTGCGGCGCGATGCCATGCAGTTCAATATCGAAATGCGGCATAAGGTGTCGAAGGCGATCCGCGATTATCTTTGCGGAGAGGGCTTTTTCGAAATCGAAACTCCGATCATGACGCGGTCCACACCTGAGGGCGCGCGTGATTACCTTGTGCCGAGCCGGGTGCAGCCGGGATCGTTTTATGCGCTGCCGCAGTCGCCGCAGATGTTCAAGCAGATCCTGATGATTTCGGGATTCGACAAGTATTTCCAGATTGTGCGCTGCTTCCGCGACGAAGACTTGCGCGCCGACCGGCAACCGGAGTTCACGCAGGTTGATTTGGAGATGTCGTATCCGCAAACGGATACGGTGTGGTCGGTGGTGGAGGGATTTCTTACGGCTGCGTTCAAATCGGCGGGGCATGAGATTAAGACGCCGTTTCCGCGGATGAGTTATGACGAGGCGATTCGGCGATATGGGAATGACAAGCCGGACATGCGGTTGCCGGCGATGGTGGACGTCCGCGAGGCGATGACGCCGGAAGAGTTGGAAGAGTTCGCGGTGAAGTTCAAGGTTCGCAGAGAATTTCCGGTTCAGGTTATTCGCATTCCGAAAGCGGGAGAGATTTCGGGCACGGAACGGCGGACGATTGGGACCTACGGTGCGTATCAGCATGTCCAGGGGCCGTCGTTTGTGCAGTTGATGACGGATCCGAAACGGTTTGCGAAGGATTCCCCGGCGCTGTCGGAAAAGGTTGTGAAATTCGCGGGAGTTGAAGCGGATGATCTTTGGTTGATGGCCGCTCGCCGTACTGAGGGTGCGGAGCAGACCGCGCAGCACTTTTGCGAAAAATGCGGATTCCTGCGGCAAGATTTGGCGCAGAAGTACGCCTCCAAGCATAGAGCGTTCGAGAAAACGGGCGATCCGGCGAAGGATTTTCGTTTTCTGTGGGTGTCGGATTTTCCTATGTTTGAGTGGGACAACGGGGAGAAGCGGTGGAACCCGGCGCACCATCCGTTCACTTCGCTGCATGAGGAGGACATGGCGAAGCTGGAGGCGAACATTGATTCGGTGCATGATCCCAAGTCAGCGCTGGGAGAGATTCGCGCGCTGGCGTATGACGTGGTGCTGAATGGGACGGAGTTAGGGTCGGGGTCGATTCGTATTCATCGGCAGGACATTCAGCGCAAGATTTTTCAGGCGCTAGGGATGAGCGATGAGGAAGCGCGGGCGCGGTTTGGATTCTTTCTGGAAGCGCTGGAGTACGGAACGCCTCCGCATGGGGGAATTGCGCTGGGGTTGGACCGGATTGTGATGATCCTCGCGGGAGCCGACAGTTTACGCGAAGTGATTCCGTTCCCGAAGACTGCACGGGCGGTGGATTTGATGGTGGACGCGCCCACTCCGGTGAGCGAGGGACAGTTGAAGGAGCTGGGGATTAAGGTTGTAAAGCGGGATTGATGTAATCCTCCAGCTGTGTCATTCCGAGGCGGCGAAGCCGAGGAACCTGGTGTTCGCTGGCAGCATTGGGGCCGCAGAGGAAAAACAGGTTCCTCACGCCTGCGGCGTTCGGAATGACAAGGTCCATTATTTGTGATCAAGACTGACAATTTCGAATATCTCCCGGCCATCGCGTCCATTGCGCGCGAATCCGGGGCGCTGCTGATGGAGTATTTCGATCAGAACATAAAGATCGAATACAAGGGCGAGGCCGATCTAGTTACGGCGGCGGACAGAAAATCGGAGGCGCTAATTCGGGAGCGCATTCGCGGTCTTTGGCCTCAGCATGACATTTTGGGCGAAGAGGAAGGGCTTCGCGATACCGGAAGCGAGTACCGCTGGTATGTGGACCCGCTGGATGGGACTACGAATTTTGCGCATGGGTTTCCGGTGTTTTGCGTTTCCATGGCGTTGCAGCATAGGAATGAGACGATCGCGGGAGTTTGTTACGATCCGACGAGGGATGAATTGTTCGCGGCGGAGCAGGGCAAGGGAGCGTACTTAAACGACCGGCGGATTCATGTTTCGAAAATTGGCAAGCTCGCCGAATCGCTTGTAGGCACGGGATTTCCCAGCCACAAGCGGCACAAGAATCCCAATATTTACTTTTATCACCAGATCACGTTGCGATCGCATGGAGTGCGGCGGGCGGGATCGGCGGCGCTGGATTTGTGTTACGTCGCGTGCGGACGCCTGGATGGATTTTGGGAGTTCAATCTGAATCCGTGGGACACGGCGGCAGGAGTGCTGTTGGCGGAAGAAGCGGGCGGGCGGGTGACTGACTTTCACGGCGGGCCGTTTCAGTTGAACAGCCGCGAGACCGTGGCTTCGAATGGATTGATTCACGATGCCCTGCTGCATGAATTTGGGCAGATTTTTGCAGGGCGGGGGCTGGAGCCGCTGGCCGACCCGAGAGAGTATATGAAGAAATGACGGGCGCAGCCTTCCTTTCTCAAGTTTGATACGACGCACCCGTGATGTTGCGGCTGGCGCTGAATCAAAATCAAAATCCAGGGCCTGTGGCCCTGGGACGGACGAGGGCGTCCGTCCCTACATTAAAGGCAACGTCCCATTCTCGCTTCGTCGCAGTAAATTCCGTCATTCGCCGGTAAATCAACTCTGTTCGCCGAAAAACAGAAGCGCTGCGGGCACGGTGTGTCTATCTTCGAGACAGTTCAGCGGTAAGGAGATGCGACATGATCGGCAGCGGCAACAAAACCATTTGGACAAAAGATACAATCGCCGGAGCAATTCTGGGGTGCGTGTTTTGCGTTTTTGTGCAGGCGCAACTGCAGACTCTTGCGGCCAGGCTCAATAGTCCTGTGCTGAATGCGGTTTTACCGTGGTGGCCGGCGTTGTTGATCGTGGCGGGAGTGGCCTTGTTATTTGGCCGGAGGGTGGGCACTTACTTGGCGAAGGAAAGGGCATCTCGCCCACAGGAGGTGGCAAATGGATCCCGAAGGCAAGCGTGATAAGGGGCCGGTAATCGGCGCTGTGGTTTTCATCACGGTGGGCACGGTGCTGCTGTTGGAGAAGCTCGGCTATCTGCCGTACGGGTTCGCGATTCATTTTTGGCCGATGATCTTCGTCGTGATCGGCATTCTTAAGATTGCGTATGCCGGAGGACGTCCTACTGGCGCGGTGCTGATTGGGCTGGGGATAGTTCTGCAGCTCAACGAAATGGGCATTACGCACCTGAACTTTTGGGACCTGTGGCCGCTGCTGATCATCGTGGCGGGAGTGGCGATGCTGTGGCAGGCGCTGGTGAAGGAGAACCCCGGAGTTTCGGCGAACCCGAACTTCGACGCGGTTTACGTTTTTGGCGGCGGCGACCGGCAGGTGAACACCAAGAGCTTTAAGGGCGGCAGCTTGTTCGCGGTCTTCGGGGGATACAAGGTTGACTTCCGAAACGCGGACATCGACGGCGATCACGCAGTGGTCGACGCCAGCGCAATTTTCGGGGGCGGAGAAATCCGGGTGCCGGACACGTGGCTGGTGTCGGTGAAAGGGGTTGGAATTTTTGGGGCCTATGAGGATAAGACCCGCCACGTTCAACCCGACCCTTCGAAGCCGACGAAGACGTTGATCATCAGGGGCGTCGCGATGTTCGGAGGAATTGAAATCAGGAATTGACGCCGCTCTATGCATCCTATTCTTGGCCAGCTTCGGCGACTCGGTCTTTATGTCCTCGCCTGGATTCCTCTGGGAGCGATCCTGCTGTACTTGCTGGGGGCGCTGGGCGGCTTGAGTTGGGGGCGGGCGGCGGCGCTGGCGATTCCCTTGTGCGTAGTGTATTCGTTCATTTGTCTTTCAGCGTGGTATTCGTGCCGGGGGACGCCGCTGGAGACGTCGAGTTTTTCGCGTCTGGCGCTGACGCATCTGTCGGCGGCGGTGGTGGCGGGCGGCATTTGGGTTGCGGTGGCAAGAGGGCTGGCGCTGGCGTTTTCCACGGTGTTTGTGGGGTTGGATCAGCAGATTGCTCGATCCTACCCGTTGATCATGGGAAGCGGCGTGCTGCTGTATCTGCTGGCGGTTGCACTGCACTACGTTTTGCTTTCGGACCAGGCGTCGCACGAGGCAGAAAAGCGGGAAGCCGAAGCTCGCGTACTGGCGCGCGATTCAGAGCTGAAGGCGCTTAAGACGCAGGTGAACCCGCATTTCATCTTTAACTGCCTCAACTCCATCAGCGCGCTGACTACCAGCGACTCCGCGAAAGCGCGCGAGATGTGCGTGCTACTGGCGGACTTTCTGCGCAAGACTCTGGGTCTGGGAGAGAAGACGCTGGTCCCGCTGCGCGACGAACTGGCGTTGACGCATTCTTATTTATCGGTGGAGCAGATTCGTTTTGGCGCGCGGCTTAAGCTGGAAGAGAAGACCGAACCGGGGGTGCTGGAATATCTGGTGCCGCCGCTCCTTCTGCAGCCGTTGGTGGAGAATGCAGTCAGGCACGGAATTTCGAATTTGACGGAAGGTGGGTGGATCCGCATTGAGATTGGGCGGGGTCCGGCGGAGAAACTGTCTCTGTCGATCAAGATCGAAAACAACTTTGATCCCGAAACCCCCCGCCGCGGTGGCACCAGCATTGGACTGAAGAATGTGAGGCAGCGGCTTGATACGGCTTACGGGAACCGCGCCCGATTCGATGTCCAAACCAATGGCGACCGGTTTGCCGTTTCCCTTGAGCTTCCTGAGGAAAGATCGACACAGAAATCAGCGGAAAAACCGGCGGAGAAGTCAGCGGAGAACTCGGCATGAGCGCAGAGTCGAACAAAAAGTTCAGAGCCATCATCGTTGATGACGAAGATTTGGCGCGGCAGGTGATTCGCGAGATGCTGCAATCGCACCCGGAAGTGGAAATCGCTGGCGAATGCGCGAATGGGTTCGAGGCGGTGAGAATGGTCGGGGAGTTGAAGCCGGACCTGCTGTTTCTCGATATTCAAATGCCTAAGCTGGATGGATTCGAGGTGCTGGAGCTGGTTGGATCCGAGGTCGCCATTGTTTTCGTCACTGCCCACGATGAGCATGCACTGCGAGCGTTTGAAGTCCATGCGGTGGATTATTTACTGAAGCCTTTTACTGCTGAACGTTTTGACGCTGCGCTGGAACGCGTTAAACAACGAATCGGCCAGAAGCTGCCGGCTGCGGCGGAACTCACGGCTGCGACCCGGGATCCCGGGCAGTATGCGGAGCGCATCGTGGTGAAAGACGGGACCCGGGTGCAGATCATTCCGGTGGCGAAGCTGGATTATGCCGAAGCCCAGGACGATTACGTTGCCCTCGCTAGCCAAGGAAAGAAGCATTTGAAGCAGCAGACGATCTCGAGTCTTGAGACCGCACTTGATCCCAAGAATTTTGTGCGCATTCACCGTTCCTATTTGGTGAACCTGGAACGCGTCGCGCGGCTGGAACCTTATGGCAAAGACAGTCACCTCGCGATCTTGAACGACGGGGCGCGGTTGCCGGTGAGCCGCGCAGGATATGCGCGGCTGAAGGCGTTTCTAGAGCAGCAGGGATAAGGGATAAGGCTTCCTGTAAACTGATCGCCTGTGAACTGATCTCCCGTGAACCTGGACATACTGGCCATTGCCGCGCACCGTGACGACGTTGAGCAGACCTGTGGCGGAACCCTGCTCAGGATGGCGGAGCGCGGACATCGCACCGGCATTCTCGACTTGACGCAGGGGGAGATGGGGACGCGAGGAACCGCCGAAGAGCGGGCGCGGGAGGCGGCGGAGGCAGGGAAAATCCTGCGGGTTTCGTGGCGGGAGGCGCTGGATATTCCTGATGGGCGGGTCGAAAACAACTGGGAGAACCGGCTGAAAGTTGCTCGCGTGGTCCGTGAGCAGCGGCCGCGGGTGGTGATTCTACCTTATTGGGAGGGGCGGCATCCGGACCACTACACGGCGTCGAAGTTGGGATATGAGGCTTGCTTTCTGGCGGGACTGGCGAAGTTAGACATCAGCCGTCAGCCGTCAGCTTTCAGCCAAGACAATGTGTCGCGGGCGGCCTCGCCCGCGTCTGAGGAATCAGCATTCCGCCGAGTGGCGTCGGCGGTGGCCTCGGTCGTCGCGGGAGAGGAACAGCGAAAGCCAACCTCAGCGGCTGAAGCCGCGAGGGCCGGGCATGATAGTGGCACGACTGGAAGTCGTGCCCTTCCCGGTTATGCTGATTCCAATCATGCTGATTCCGAGGATCCTTCACGGGGTTCCAATGCTGAACGATTAACGCCACATCGGCCGTTCAAAATCATTTACGCGACGCTGTATCACGATATCCGTCCGACCTTTGTTGTGGACATCACCGACCAATTCGAGGCGCGCTTTGAGTCGTTGATGACCTACAAATCGCAGTTCAGCGATCAGGAAGCGGGCAAGGACATTTTTCCCGCGCGCGATGAGATTCGTTCTCGCATTGAAGCCATGGCGAGATTCTATGGACTGTTGGCGGGGGTCACTTACGCCGAACCATTTCTGCAGAAGGAAGTGGGGCTAGTGGAAGACGTGACGGCGATTCCGGTGAAATCGATCTGAACAATCGGCGCGCTTCGAAAGCGAACAATCTGTTTGGTCAGCCAATTAAGAATCATTAGGGAGATCAAAAGCCCCACCCTGTCGCAACGAACGCGACAAGGACGGGGCACCCACCGGTGGCTTTGTTCGGGACTCCGTTATTCGGGACTCGCGCTCTACTCCGCTTTCATTCCCATCTCTTCAATCATCTTCTTTTGCTCGGCGTTCCAAGTTCCCGACATGTCGCCGTGCTGCATTAGCAGCTTTTTGTTGGCGTACATCTCTTTGGTGGTGTGGAACTCTTTCACGTTGGCCTGGTGGCCGGAGAGGTCCCACTCGCCGACGCCCTTGTCGTGGTACTTGAAAACGACGTTGTCGAGGTAGGTGATCTTGTTGCCCCAAAGATCCATCGCGGGGACGACGTGCAGCGGTTTGCCGTCACTATCGCGCTTCATTACGCCTTTTTCCTCGAGAATGTCGGGGATGGTCAGGGTGTAAGTGTTGCCGTCAGCGGACTCTTTGAAATCAATCGAAACGACTTTGCTTCCGACAACCTTAGGCGGGTTCCAGCCGAACATGAAACCGAGCATTTCGTTGAAGGCTTCGCGCTGGGCAGGGGTGGAACTATTGTCGAAATACGCCGTGCCTTGAACTTTGCTGGCGTCGTGGTCAATCAAGTCGCCAATGAGCACGGCCTTGAACCCGCTCATGTCCACTTTGCCGTAGTGGCCGTGCTTGATGTAAGTAAAGTCGGCGGCGTCGCAGCTGCCATGGTCGGGGTGACCGTTGGAACGGCAGGGGCAAGCGTAGGCGGTGCACTGGCACTCGGTCATGCTAATGCCGTGCACATCGAAATCAGGGATGTCTTTCTTCGGGGCGGTCTTGGCATCATCGGCGGCAATCGTCAAACTAGAAAGTGCGATCGCGAGTGCCAGAAGACTGGCAATTCGTAGCATCCTCATACGTCCTCCTCGCTTCCGGGAACCGTGAAGCGTAGTAACTTTACGTCTGGCGGTCTCTGATGGTCAAGCGCCGAAGTGTTGAGTGGGATTAGGTGGTGGTTTTCCTGGGATCGATCGGAATGCGGCTGATATTTTCTATTTCTTTATCGCTACCGAGAGCCCCTTCCGGATGGGTAGGATGTTACGGGGATTCCGGTGAAGTCAATTTAGCCGTCCTCGCCTGAGACGCGGAACAACTAGGGACAACCAGTACGCTACACAGCTGTAGAACATCGCATTGACGCTTACCATCAGGACGGCAGGCGCATTGTTGTCACTATGAACTCCAAACCCCGGAGTCAAAGCTGCGACGAGGAAGCCTGGTAGTTGAGGATAGGCTGTCCATTCCTTGTGAGTTAGCCAGCTCAGCCCAAAAGCAAAGATCGAGATAGCTGTCCCGACAGCGACTGAAGCTAAGACGCGTGTATGACGTCGCCCCACGGAAGGGATGGTACCACGCGGTTCACTAGACCCTGTTCACTAGAAGCTACTTCTTGACCGCCACCGCCACTCCGTCCCTAATGGGCAGGATGGTGGGGAACAGATCGGGCGATGAGTAAAGCAGGCGATTGAATTCTACGATGGCTTTTGTCGAGGCCTCGGTCGGATTCTTCTCGGTCACTTTACCGCTCCAGAGGACGTTGTCGGCGACGAGGAGACCGCCTTTACGCAGGCGGGGAAGCGCGAGGCGGAAGGCGCGAGGGTAGTCTTCTTTATCCAGGTCGCAGAAGATGATGTCAAATTGCTGTTTTTGTTCGGAGAGAAGTTCTAGGGCGTCGCCTACGTGGACGCTGATGCGGCTAGCGACTCCGGCGCGGTCGAAATATCCGCGAGCTTCGTCGGCGTTCTTGCGGTCGCCGTCGGTGTAGATCACTCGGCCATTCTCACCTACGGCGCGTGCCCACCAGATGGTGGAATAACCGATCGCCGAACCCATTTCGAAAACGGCCTTCGCGCCGGAGACTAATGCCAGTTGGTGCAAGATGCGGGCCACGGCGGGGCCAACGATGGGAATATTGCGTTTTTCCGCCGCGATTTCCATTTCGGCGAGAACGGCATCGCGCGGGGGGAGCAGCGAGTAGAGGTAGGTTTCGATGGGTTCGGCGGTGATGCCGTGCATCATCCAACGGGGTTTTTCGTCGGGCATTTATTTTTCACCTGATTACAAGAGATCGTGAATGCGAGCATTGGATTACTTTGAACCAACTCTGCGAAATTCCAAGCCAAATCCCACCAGGACTACACCGATGATGACCAACAGAGTCAACGGTTTTGTGAGAGAAATGGGGTCCCATTGTACGACTCCGTTTCCCGCCGGTTGGTGAGCGATCCAGGCATAGATTGCCAGGGCGAAGACGGTCAGGGCGGCCAACGCCAACACAGCCAGCACTCCTGCTAGCGCGCACTTCAGATAGATCATTGCTAACCGCCTTTCACTATCCCATGACTACTCAATGGTTTGTCCAGGCTTCATTTCTAGTACCTGCACACCGCTCACCAGTTTGCTCAGATCGCTCGGACGGCCCGTCAGCACGGGGAAAGTCGCGAAGTGCATAGGGATCACCGTTTTTGGTTTCAGCAGATCGCATGCGTAGGCGGCTTCTCTTGGCCCCATGGTGAAATGGTCGCCGATGGGCAGCATGGCGATATCGGGGGCGTACAGGTCGCGAATGATTTTCATGTCGCCGAATACGTTGGTGTCGCCGGCATGATAAATCTTCACGCCATTGTCGAACTCGATCACGTATCCGCAAGCTTCGCCGCCGTACACCAGTTGATCGCCATCCTGGATCCCGCAGGAGTGGTCGGCGTGCACCATGGTGACCTTGATGTCTCCGATTTGCTGAGTGCCGCCTTTGTTCATCATTGCGATCTGCTTGACGCCTTTCTTCTCCAGCCAGCCGCAGAGTTCGGGAATGCCGACTACTTTGGGACTGTGCTTTTTGGCGATTTCGACGGCGTCTCCGATGTGGTCGCCGTGGCCGTGGGTGACGAGCATGACATCCACGGATTTCACATCTTTCTCTTTTGCCGGGCACGCCGGATTTTGCATCACCCAGGGATCTGCGAGGATGGTCTTGCCTTTTGGAGTTTGAATGCGGAAGGTCGCGTGTCCGAGCCAGGTGATTTTGATGCCGTTTAAATGCACAGCTTCTAGCTCCTAGCCACTAGCTTCTAGCTTGCTTTTGGCTCCGATCATTCTAATGATGTGGCGGAATCGCTTCAATGCGGCGGTTTGGTGCGTGAGCGTAAGATATCTCTCCGTGAACGAACTTGAAGTGCTGATTTCGCGGGAAGAGATTGCCGGGCGGGTGGCGGAGATAGGCAAGCAGATTACAGCTGACTCGGCGGGGGAAGCCGTCATCTTTGTGGGGGTGTTGAAGGGGGCGGCGGTTTTTCTAAGCGATCTGGTGAGGCAAGTGAAGCTTGATGCCACGTTTGATTTCATTGGAGTCGCCAGCTATGGGAATCCGTCGGAGCAGGGGAAGGTCTGGGATTCCACCGGCGAAGTGCGGCTGACGAAAGATGTGGACCGGTCGCTGCGCGATAAGAATGTGATCCTGGTCGAAGACATACTCGATACGGGGCTGACGCTCACGTTCATCAAGCGGCTGCTGCTGGGGCATCAGCCGCAGAGCTTTCGGGTAGCAGTGCTGCTCGACAAACCTTCGCGGCGGAAGCTGGCGATTCAGGCGGACTATGTCGGCTTCACTATTCCGGACAAGTTTGTCGTGGGCTACGGGCTGGACTACGCGGAACAGTATCGGAATCTGCCGGATATTTGTGTGTTGCCGGATGTGGGGTAGAAGGTCTCGTTGGTCGGAGTTACGGCTTTTAAGGTCTTGCTAACGACCAACGACGAACGACCAACGAGAAGATTCCACAATTCCGACTGATATGATTATGTAGTGGAGATGACGGCCGTCCAACCTGAATTGCAATCGCGAATCGAGCCACTTTTGCTGGAAGTGGCCGACGTGGTCAACACCACTCTCGACCTCGACACGACGCTGCGGCGGGTGGCCGAACTGGTCCGCAAAGTCATTGATTATGAGATATTTGGCATCCTTTTGCTGAATGAAAAGACGCAGGAGCTTTATTTTCGCTTCAGCGTGGGACACTCGCGTGAAGTGGCTGACCGGATGCGAATCAAGGTCGGCGAAGGGGTGACGGGAGCGGCGGCGCAGCGCCGGGAAGCTGTGCTCATCGGCGATGTCAGCGCCGATCCGCGGTATATTTCCGCGGTGCCGAATGTGCGCTCGGAGTTGGCGGTCCCGTTGATTGTGAAGAACCGTGTGATTGGGGTGATTGATATTGAATCGCCTTTGCCGGACCACTTCACCGAAGAGCACAAGAGCCTGTTGACCTTAATTGCTTCGCGCATGGCGGTGGGGATCGAGAATGCGCGCCTTTACACGCGCGTCACCCGGCAGGCGCGGACACTGTTGCTGCTGAACGAAATTGCGCGCGAGCTTACGTCCATTCTGAATCTGGATGAGGTGCTGAAGCGAGTCGGTGAACTGCTGCAGCGGCTGATTGACTACCAGATGTTCAGCATTCTGCTCCTGGACGCGGCTGGGGAAACGTTACAGCATCGGTTCTCTCTGCGTTTCCAGGAAAACATTCATCTCAAACACGATATTCCGCTGGGCAAGGGCATTGTCGGATACGCTGCCCAGAGCCGGGAAGCGGTGCTGGTCCGCGATGTGAAGAAAGACTCGCGTTATATCGATACGAACCCTGAAACCCGCTCCGAACTGGCGGTGCCGCTGATCTATAAGGACAAGGTCATCGGCGTGCTGGATTTGGAGCACACGCGGAAAGGATTTTTCACCGAAGACCATCAGCGCACGATCACAACGTTGGCGGCGCAGATCGCGATTGCGATTGAGAACGCGCGGCTGTATGAGGAGATCGCGCGGCAGGAACGGCGGCTGGAGCGCGATCTGGCCATGGCGCGTGAGTTGCAGTTCCGGTTGCTGCCGCAATCGCGTCCCAAGCTGGCGAACCTGGATATTGCGGCCAAGTTTTCTCCGGCGCGGGCCATCGGCGGTGACCTGTACGACTTTGTCAGCTATTCGCAGTCGCGCACTGCGTTGGTGATTGGCGACGTCAGCGGCAAAGGCGCGCCGGCAGCGATTTATGCGGCACTGGTGAGCGGGATTATTCGTTCGCACGCGCCGATGGAACCGGGACCGGCGGAAATGCTGGCGGCGGTGAACTACTCACTGGCGGAGCGCCGGATTGACGGGCAGTTCGTCTCCATAATCTATGCCGTCTGGGACGACCAGAACCGCACCCTGCAAGTGGCGAACTCCGGACTTCCGCGCCCGGTGCATTGCCACAAAGGCAAGCCGCAGGTGATCGAGGCCACCGGCCTTCCGCTGGGACTGTTCGACGACGCCGACTATGACGAATTCAGCTTTCAGGCGCATTCCGACGACGTTTTCGTGTTCTTCAGCGACGGCATTCTCGATGCCACCAATAAGGCGGGAGACCTGTTCGGGCGTACGCGGCTGGAGAAGATTATTGCCGAGCAATGCTCGAATTCCGCCGAGGCCATGGTGAAGGCAATCTTCAAGGCGGCGGCCGAGCACGCTCGCGGAGTGGAAACTTTCGATGATCAAACCGTCGTCGCCATCAAAGTGAAAGGGACTGCGACGAAGCGCAAGTGAGCGAAACATTCCAGCGCAAGTCAGTCCAGCGCAGGTCAGTCCAGCGCACGTCAGTCCAGCGGCCTCCCGGGTTTGTCTTCAACCCCAGCTCTGTCTCCATCTCGGGCAAGAAAAAGAGCGCTCCGCAACCCGTGCTGCGTTGCGAGCAGGTTCCCCTACCGGAACTCGCGGAGCGCTTCGGGACACCTCTGTACGTCTATTCGGCGGGAATGATCCGGGAGCAGGTGCGCGCATTCCAGAAGGCCTTCCGCGGGGTTGAGCATTCGATCTGCTATTCGGTGAAGGCGAATTCGAATCTCAGCGTTCTGCGGCTGCTGGGAAAACTTGGGTGCGGATTTGATGTGGTGTCCGGGGGCGAACTGGAGCGAGTGCTGCGTGCGGACCGCCGCGCAGCGAAGCGTGTCGTCTTTTCGGGAGTGGGCAAGACGACGGCGGAAATCGAGGCGGCGCTCAAGGCGGGCATCCTGCTGTTCAATTTAGAAAGCGCGTCGGAGTTGGATGCAGTCTCAAGGTGTGCGGCGAAAGGGCAGCGGACTGCGAAGATTGCGTTTCGGGTGAATCCAGACGTTCCGGCTGACACTCATCCGTATATTTCTACTGGCCTGCACAAGCACAAATTTGGTGTGCCGCTGAACGAAGCTCGTGAACTCTATGCGCGCGCTGCAAAGGCGAAATACCTTCAGGTGGCCGGGGTCAGCGTGCACATCGGATCGCAGATTACAGACTTTGCTCCGTTCGCTGTGGCGATGGAACGTGTGGCGGAACTAGTCCGACAACTACGCAGCGATGGTCACCGGATTGAATATGTTGACGCGGGCGGCGGAATGGGGATCGATTACAGAGCGTCGGGCGAGGAAGATGGCGAGAAGTTTGTGAGCGAATACGCCCAGGCGGTGACGGGGCCGCTGCGGGGTCTGGGAGTCAAGTTGCTGCTCGAGCCGGGGCGATCCATCGTTGGGGCGGCAGGCGTTCTGTTGACGCGCGTTTTGTATCGGAAGACGAATGGGGAAAAGAAATTCCTGGTGGTGGATGCGGGGATGAACGATCTGATTCGGCCGTCGCTGTATCAGGCGGAGCATCAGATCGTGCCGGTCCGGAGCGGCGGGCTTGGGTGCGAGATTGTGGACATCGTCGGGCCAGTGTGCGAGTCGGGAGATTTCTTCGCCCGCGAGCGTGAGATGGCGGTGGTTCCCGAAGGCGAACTTCTCGCGATTCTGGATGCGGGAGCGTACGGGATGGCGCTGGCTTCGAACTACAATACGCGGCCGCGGCCAGCGGAAGTGCTAGTGGATGGGAAATCGGTGAAGCTGATCCGAAAGCGTGAGAAGGTGGGTGACCTAGTCAGGCTTGAACTTTAGAAGGTTGCAGAAACCCCGAGTCCCGAATTGCTTTGGAAAGGGCACGGCCCTTCGGCTTCGCTCAGGGCAGGCTCTTCGGCCGTGCCGTAAGTCTTCCAGGATTCGCTGTCGGCGCGGCTGGAAGCTGCGCCCTTTCAAAGCTCTTGCAAAAATGAGGTCACTGCATTCAACACCGGCTTTGGCTGTTGCATGAACAATGCGTGTCCGAGCAGGGGAAACTTCACGTGCTTGACGCGCGGCAAGAGGCTGAGCGCGAGCTTGACGTCATCGTCGGTAAGCAGTGCGTCGAGTTCCGGGTTCCCCTGTAATAGAAGTGTGGGGCAGGAAATCCGCGGGAGGATTTGGGCGGGGTCCCAGCCCTCGAACGAGCTGCCATTCAGCCTCATGGCGAGCGTCTCGGGATCAGTCTGCATGGCGCAGCGCGCCCACTCCAGGAGCACAGGCACGGTGTTTCCCGGCAACTCCTCGATTCGCAGCGCCTCGTCGAAACCGGGCACGCGAATTTCAATTTTCCCTAACCCATGCGCAAGCACCTGCTGCGAACCGCCGCGCAGTATGAGTTTATGGAGTTGAAGAAAGAGCGGGTCGTACATGCTGCGGGCGAAGTTTTCGGGAGAGATCACAGGGTCACCGAGAATGAGCGCGGAGACGCGGCAATTTTCATCTGCCGCCACACACATTCCAATTTCAGCTCCCAAAGAATGTCCGAAAATGGCTGCGCCGCCGGGGAGCACTTGCTTCACGAATGCGGAAACATCCTGTGCGTAGTCGGTGATGCGATAGCCGCGAGCGATGCGGCTGGATGCGCCGTGGCCGCGCAGATCGAGTGCGAAGACGTGGAAGCGAGACGTTAGCTCTGGCAGTAAAACGGAAAAGGATTTCCAGTCGCGAGCCAGTCCATGCAATAGGACGAGATAAGGGCCGTTCTTTGGACCTTCGGCGTAGTGAATGGATACGGCGCCGGCACGGAAAACTTTTTCCTGAAATCCTGCGACGCGGGATTCTCCTATTCGCACTTCGGGCACTAACGCTGTCCCCACTTGAGCTTGCCGCGAAGGACGTCGAAGAAGGTGCCTTTGGTGTGCAGAAGCTTGACCTGATATTGGGACTTGCGGCAGAACACGCGATCGCCGTCGAGCATGGGCATGCCGGCCTGGCCGTCAATGCTGAGGTAGGCTTCCTCGTCGCCGGTCATGACCACGATTTCAACCTCCGAGCTATCGCGCACCACCAGCGGGCGATGGGTGAGGGAATGCGCGGACACCGGAGTGATCACAAACGCCTCGACGTTGGGCATGAGAATGGGGCCGCCGGCGGCAAGCGAGTACGCCGTAGATCCGGTGGGCGAGGAAACGATGAGGCTATCGGCCTGGTAGCGGGAAACAAAAATCTTGTCGATGTAAACGTCGCAATGGTTGAGGCGAGCGATGGTGCCCTTGCCGACCACAACATCGTTAAGGGCGTCATAGCTGGCGATGATGGATCCGCTGCGGCTGACTTCGCAGTGGACCATGGAGCGCTGTTGAATCGTGTGCGAGCTTTTTTCGATGCTCTCGAGCGTGGGGTAGAGTTCGTCGAGCGGAACTTCGGTCAGAAATCCCAGCGCGCCTAGGTTTATGCCCAAGATTGGAATACCCGCCTCGGCCACGGCGCGGGCGGCGGACAGCAGAGTGCCGTCGCCGCCGAGGACGATGACAAACTCGAGGTTGCGCGTGGCCATCTCCACTCGCGACACGGTTGGTGAACCGGCGGCGTGGGCGGCGGTTTCGGGATCAACGATGAAATCGTAGCTGTGCGCGTGAAGCCACTTGGTGAGGCCGGGCATGATCTCCGCGACTTCAGCCTTGTGCGGTTTGGAGACGATGCCGATGGTTTTCTTGGCCGAGGTTCCCATGGTGAAAGGGAGATTGTACAGAATCGGGGAGAAAAGCGTTCACCACGGAGACACGGAGAAAAGCTTTTCACCACAGAGACACAGGGGCACAGAGAAAAGCAACGCTTGCTTCGAATTTTCTCTGTGGCTCTGTGTCTCTGTGGTGAAAGCCTTGGCTAGAATTTTCCGTACAGCAGAAATTCGCGGTTGCCTTCGGCTCCGAGGATTGGGGATTCGGTCGCGTCGGTCGAGGTGGCGCCGAGAGATTGCACCGTGGCTCGAACTTTTTCGACCGCTTGCTGCTGAATCTCGGGGTCGCGGACTATTCCGCCTTGGCCTACGTGCCCGCGGCCGGCTTCGAACTGAGGTTTTACCAGCACAATTAATCCGCGTTCGGATCTCTCGGTTGCTTCTTG
>WNFG01001120.1_pt1 | contig 22556 bp, 15 predicted proteins | sample 5400431 | NCBI WGS metagenome assembly WNFG01 (sample SAMN13153346, study PRJNA577476) | soil metagenome | isolation source: 120 cm saprolite under Douglas fir tree site 2 hole 3 replicate 2 | place: USA:California | collected 2015-04-18 | reverse complement strand
ATGTCCTTCACGGGCGTGTTGCATGGCGGCTCTCATGGTCGCGTAGACCGTGATTACGTCCGTTCCATCGATACAGTGATGCTCAAGACCATTGGGAAGTGGCAATGTTTGTAGGGATGAAGAAGTTTCGTCGTCCTGTTCATAGACAAATATCGCGGGAAGTTGGTGGTGGGCGGCAAAGGTTATGCCTTCGAGGAAATCTGGCTCGCCTGCCGCCCCATCGCCGCAGTACGCGACCGTTACGACTGGAGCCTTGCGTAGTTTACAGGCAAAAGCAATACCCGCCGCGTGCAGCACCTGCGTGGCGACGGGGGCCGGGCCTGTTACTATATTGTGTTTATGGTAGCCCCAGTGGTGTATCGCTGGGTTGTTTTTGAAATGAGCATCCTTATGGTGTTCAGATGTATGCTCTTCGCCTGTTTGCGCGCGATGGAGAGCCTGGGTGTAGGTGCGTAACACCTCATATGGGGTCATGCCTATCGTCAGGACGACACCAAGGTCGCGATAATAGGGCAGAGTGAAGTCTTTGCCGACCTCTATGCAGACCGCGCTGCCTACCTGGGCCGCTTCATGGCCCCGGCAGGTTGCAATAAAATCATTTTGTCCCTCTTCATGCAGCCGACAGGCACATTGATCGACCATGCGCGTTAAAAGCATACGGGCATAGAGATCTCGTACAAACGTAGATGACAGGGAAGGGGTGCTTATCTCCAACTATTCTTCACCAGGGCCCTTCAATCTCCAAGGTACCTCGCCTGACAATGGTTTCTTGACTCAACGGTATGACTCCATTGCTATTATAGCTTTAGATTGAAGCGTAGGCAACAGATCGGGGACCAGGAGAGAGGACAGGGGACTTTTTCCAAAAACCCTTAAATACCAGGAGGGGAAGAGGGAAGTGTAAAGCAAAAGCGGCTTCCCTCTCCTGGTACACCCGAGCTTTCTATCCAGATACGACCTCCCATCGCCTCCACCAATTGTTTGCTGATGTAAAGTCCCAGGCCAGTTCCACGCACGGACCCCACCAGGTCACGCTTGAGGCGCACGAATTTCTCAAAGAGAAACGGTATGTCTGCCGATGAAATTCCGGGGCCAGCATCTTTCACACAGATACATACGTGTGGTGTACTATCAGCCTCGCGAAAGGGAGCCCCGCTCAGTGCTCCACTCAACGTCGCACTCACCACTACAGACGTATGGGGTGGCGAGTACTTGAATGCATTAGAGAGCAGGTTCAGCAAAATCCGCGTCAGATAGTGCTCATCGGCACTGACAGTGAGCGTTTCAGGAATCTCCAGTTCGATGTGATAATCTTGCCGTTTCTTCGGCTCAAAGAGATCCAAAACCTGGCCCGCGACCGTCGCAACCGAGAGGTCTGCGCATTGGGGCACTCTCCCCAGCAAATCCCCCCGAATGGCATCGAGGACATTGTTGACCAGGCACCGCAGTTCCTCACATCCACGAGCCGCATGATTGAGAAATGTGGTCTGCGTCGTAGTATCAAGCTGCCCATGATACTCTCGAAGTAAGTCGAGGTAGCCTTGAATTTCCGTCAGTGGCGTGCGCAACTCATGATTCACATTCAGCAGGAATTGATCTTTCAGTTCATTTAAGTGGCGTTGCTGTTCATAGGCAGCCGCTACCTGTGCTGCTTGCTCTTCTAATCGCGTATTCGCTTCGCCCAGTGCCTGATTGTTTGCGTGCAATTCTTGCTGCATGCTATGCAGTTTTTTATTGGAAAAGATCGTTTCTCGCACGGCAAAGTACTGCCACACTAAGATCAGTCCAATTAACACTATCCCCCCAAGCAAAACTCCCCCCTTGAGGGCAGGATCTCCCTCACTATACTGCGTGTAGACATAGAGTACCCCAACGGCTGGGACGAGCACATAGGGCAACAGCACAAGCCATCCTTGTGGCATATCAAGAGCGCGACCCTCATTTTCTTCGCTTAGAGACGCCCGCCGGGTCGTGACCCGGCGTACCGCTTGAGCTCCCAGGCCATAGAGCATATAACCCAACGCCCACCCTACATCTGTTACCGCCCCCAAGGACGTACCCGTTTGCAACAATCGGTAATCATAGATGCTATCGGCAAAGACATTGGCGATTAGCCCTAGCGAGAGAATGATGACAACAGGTCGAAGAGTCAGGTCCCGAGAACGCGTAGAGAGCAGGATTAAGCAGCAGATGAGTACGAGGTCGCCTAAGGGATATGCATCGCCCACGATTTGAGCGAACAACGTTGGGCCTCCTGCCAATACAGTCGGCCCAAGAATAAAGTACCAACTGAACGTGAACACACCGGTCATCACAATCAGACCGTCCAGTAAAATTCGCAAGCGGGCAACAATTGGAAGTCGGCGGCGAGTGAGCAGCAACACCGCCAGCAGCAGAGCAGGATACGCGCTCAAATAGGCAGCATCTTCCAGAGATGGGAAAGGTGCCTGATTGAAAAATTGGTAATAATAGATGAAGAAAGCCTCTCCTATCGATTGGCTGATGATCGCCATGCCCAGCAGAATAGGCACCCATCTGAGCTGACATATAGAAGGAGAGTCCTCTGCCTGCCTGGTACTACGCCGGAGTGTGTCCCAGAGACCACTAAAACAGTAGGGCAGCATAAGCAGCGGGCAGACCGCGATGATGCTCGTCTCCACGCTCACATAAAAGTGAAGAGAGCCGGGCTTCAGAATAAGCCACGTCAACAGGGAACCGTTAATCACAACGATCAGACTGATGCTCCGCCACAGCGATCGTCCACCCTGGCTATTCATCGTTCCCAATTTCTCTTCCTCTCGCATTCGATTCGTTCCTTGATCTATAAAATAATACACAACCTGAAAGAGCAAAGTCCAGTTTAGGCACTTATGAGTCAAAATCCTAGTACTCTTGTATTTAAGAACAATAAAGGCAGGCAACGAAGCGCATGTTGTACAATGTGCTGGGGATACCAGCAAGAGCGTTTGTTTGCAAGCAGAAAGGATAACAGAGGTATTTATGAAGAAATGGCTCCTTCTCACAGCAGTGATCTCGTTCGTCGTCGGTGGTCTCGCAACCGTTCTTTTCCCCATGGCAAGCACCCTTGTGCAGGCCAACAACGATAGGTTGCTTCATGTGATCGACCATAGTGCTCCAGAGGCATTCCTTGACGTGCCCCCCAAAGGCCCCTCGCTCGGTGACCAGTTCTATTTTAACGACCCCGTCTTTGATGCGTCCAACAAACATCAAAGAGGAACAGGTGAATTTCGAGAATTCCTGTGCTGCCCTGGCATCTGAAAGGTGCCAGGGTAGCACAGGAAATTTTGTATCTCACCCGGTGGGTAGCATTGCATTTCGTAACAACGGATTCTATAATGAACTCGCAAAAGCATATATGATGTGGGCCCGAATCGTCAATGAAGACACATGGAGGCAGAATGACCATCAACACACGAGCTACAGAAGCCAGTTCGACAGCTCAGCCACTGGACGTTGTTGCCCTTTACCGTACAATGGTAATGGCACGCGCAACAAATGACCTCATGAAGATACGCAAAACACAAGGCAAATTCCCTTTCTATATTGGATGTGCCGGACATGAAAGTATGGCTGCGGTCGTAGCAGCCGTGGACGAGCACGATTGGCTCTCGCTCTATTATCGTGACCTGGCGGCGTGGTTACAACGCACCGGTGATATTTATGGGCCATTGCGAGAGGCGTACTCGCGCACCACCGGACCAATGGGCGCAGGGCGCAATATGCCCTCCCACTATAGCAGTAAACGTTACCGTATCCTACCCACCTTCAGCGAAGTGGCAGCACTGGCGCCTTTTGCTGGTGGAGTGGCCTATTCCTTGCAGCGGCACCAGAGCAAAGAACTGATCATATTCACCACTGGCGACGGTGGTGCAGCGACAAATGACTTCAACGTGCTCTTTCGCCAGGCCTCTGTCCACAAACTACCAATTCTGATGATCGTTGAGGATAACGGCTGGGCCATTACAGCCGCTTCTCCCATCCAATGGGGTGGATCGCTCGTCGAGTGGGCAAAGGGAGGCGGCGTCTATGCTGAAGAGGTCGATGGTACCGATACCATCGCGACCTATGAAGCGACGACCCGTTTCGTCGAGCATGTTCGCACAGGAGAGGGTCCCGTGCTGATGCACCTGCGCCTGGGTCTCCTGGATGCACATTCTAGCAGCAACGCTATCAGATCCTATCGTACAAAGGAAGAGATTGAGCACACAACGGCCACCAAAGACCCGGTGAAAATCTTTGGCCGCTGGCTCGTTGCGCAAGGGCATCTCCAGGAGGCCGATCTTGAGCGCATGCGTAAAGAGGCTCGTGCCGAACTGGAACAGGCGGAGAACCAGGTATTACAGGAGCCTGAACCTACGGCAGAGCGGGTAACGCACCACGTACTCCAGCTGCCACAGTGGCGAGAAAATACGCCACGGGGCGCAAAACGGCAATCGACCATGTTAGGTGCCATCAACGAGGCCCTGCTAGAATTGGCACAACGTGACCCTTACTTCTTCGTGTATGGACAGGACGTGGGTAGCCCCAAGGGCGGCGTTTTTGGCGCAACGGCTACGCTTGTCACAAAATTTCCAGAGCGTGCCATCAGTAGCCCGCTCAACGAACAGCTCATTGTGGGCATTGCTGCCGGAGCAGGCATGATAGACGGGAATGCTCGCTGCGCTGAAATTCAATTTGTAGACTACCATCAATCGGCTGCTCAGACTATCCGTATGGCGGCTCGCGTCTTATACCAGAGCTATGGGGATTGGACCGTTCCGCTACTGATCCGCACCAAGTCCGGGAGCGGCGGCGGCGGCCCCATCTCAAGCAGTACCGCAGGTGGAGGCGCGTATGGACACTCAAATAGTGGTGAACAGTGGTTCACATCGATACCTGGTATGATTACGGTCTGTCCAGCCACACCATTTGATGCCAAAGGGCTTCTGCTCGAAGCAGCGCGATCGCAGTCGCCGGTAACATTCCTGGAGCGCGGACGCCTCTACCGCTCTGAACCACCTAAAGATAGTGATGGAAACATCATCGCCAAGATGGCTGAATACTGGAACGTCCCCGATGGCTACTATACGCTGCCCTTGGGCAAGGCACGCCGCCTGCGCATCGGCGAGGGAGCAAGCAATATCGCCATCATCTGTTGGGGCACAATGGTATTGGAGGCCTGCACCGCCGCAGCCGACATCGTTAACCGCCATGGTGGAGCAATTGAGGTTGTCGATTTACGAACACTTGCGCCATTTGATGAAGAGGCCGTGGCTGCCGCAGTCCGTGAGGCAAATCGCGTGATAGTGGTAACAGAAGAGGCTGACTTGACCAGCTTTGGACGCCATATCCATTCATGGATTGTGCAAAACTGCTTCTATGATCTGGATGGAACTCCGGCTTTCATCTCAGCTCTCCAGACTCCCCCCGCCCCCTACAACGCGCCAGAAGAGATCGCCTTTTATCCAACGGCCAGAACTATCGAGGCCAAAATCGAGAAACTCCTGGCGGAGTAAAGTGTTCAAGGCACAAGCGCAACCATGTGAGCATTTGACAGTGTCAAATGCTCACATGGTTGCGCTTGTGCCTTGAACATCAGGTTGTGACAATACGGCAGTACGTCGAGAACGGGTTGCATGATACAAGAGAGCGAAGATGATCGCCAGGATGATTACCCCACGCAGCAGAACAAGCGGGTAAAACAGTGGGACTTTAGGGACAGACAGTGAATCGGGAGCATAGGTATAGATATACGGGTAAATACAGGTGGTCACTACACAGACGATACCCCAGCTGACCAGCCATTTCCAGTTGCTCTTCCCAATGTAAGCGACGAAGGGAGCGACCCACATTAAATACTGAGGACTAAATATTTTGCCGGTGATCATTGAGATCAGCAATGCTAACAGACTGGCGGTGGCAATATCTAATTTGCCGCGCCACTGCAACCAGTAGGTGTACAGTAATCCGGCTATGAAGGCCAGCGTACTCAACAAAGAAACTTTCGAGGAGAGGCCGCTGATGGCGTTGAGCGAGCCAAAGGTGTACACGTAGTGAACCTGGTAGCCCAGAAAACTACCGAACCAGAGGAGCGCAGCCGCCAGAGATTCCACTTGAATGGGACGCGAACCAAAGTATGTGAGTGGGAGAAGCGTACCCTCAACATTGAGCAGAAGCGAGATAGCCGTTAATACGGCATAAACAGCCATAAGTGTTATCATGCCATCCCAGCGGCGCATCGCGTACCATTTGTTGCCACGATTTTGTAGTTGTTGCGCTATGAAGAGTGGTGGTATCAACACTAGAGCATAAAATTTTAAGAGGATTGCCAGGGCCAATAATGCAAAGGCCCATTTCCATCTTGAACGTTCAGCAAGAATCACGGCCCCCAGGGTTAAACCAACGGGAATGAGATCAAAGCGAGCAAGGGCCGTTGCCCAATTCCCTACCACAAGATAGAAAGCAAAGGCGATGGCGGTACCAGTCGACCGGTTGTATTTCAGGACGAGATAGAGTACCCCAGCCACAAGGGCCATCCAGATCGCGAACTCAAGCAGAAACCATTGATAGGGTGCCAGTAACGTGAGCGTAAATGGAATAATTGCTAACAGTGGATATTCACGGGGTAAGGCATGAAATGGCTGCAACGGAGATTGAAGCTGTACAAATTTGATGAGGAAATCTGGCAAGCCCCAGGACTGCATATGATGAATGAGTGAGGTTGGAGGATCAGCTATGATAAATGAGCAGTCGGTTTTGCGCAGTGAGCCTAGACTATTGACACCATTCCAGAAAGCTTGAGCATAGCAGCGATACCTGGTTGGCTCTCCTGCACCTGCTAAGAAGCGCACTAAGGCTCCCTGATAGAGGAGCACTCCCATACTTATGATGATCAGTGCATCCAAGAGATATTGCCATATGGGCTTTTTCGTTTGAGATGTGATGGGCTTTTCTTGATCGTCCGGCTTCTGATCGTGGGTATTGGGACTTACATTTACATTGCTCATTATATCCCCGATTGGATAGTATGCTATTGATTATCTGAAATCTAAGTATAGGGACGCGCAGCAAGAAGTGTCAAGAGACAGTGACTACTGGATAATTTTGCTTTGGTATGCCTGGCATACCAAAGCAAAATTATCCAGACAGATTGCTTTTGGCGGCAGTCCTACTTTCATCGACTATCGCTCAGCCACTATGGTATACTAGCCACGATTTCTAGTACCCACTGTAGACTATTATCTGAAATAGAGAGTGTCATGAACCTTGATACCACTTCCAAAGATTGCGCGCCTGGCACCTGACAAGAAGAGGAGAGATCCGCAAGCATGTGCAGAAACCCACTCGAACGATGCAGCTTATGCAACAAGCGTTGAGTGGATATTATTGCCTGGGTTAGCACTGCTTGCCCTCATTCCTCGCATTCTACTCGCAACGCAACTCGACCTGGTTACGGATGAGATCATCTATATCATGGGTGGGAAGGCATACTTCCCCCTTTTGCTGCACCTGCGCTTCACATCGGATGCCTGGGCATTTAACTATGAGCATCCACCCGTTGTGAAGCTGCTGATTGGTCTTTCTCTCTTTCTCAACGCACATCTCGGCAGCTTGCTCGCGGCCCGTATCCCCAGCATTCTATGCGGGACACTACTGATAGTAGCCATTTATTGGCTGGGACGAGCTCCTTTTGGGCGTGCCATCGCGCTCCTTGCCGCGCTTTGCCTGGCGGTAAGTCCATGGCTGGTGTATTTCAGTGCGCTTGCCTACCTTGATATGACGATGACGGCCCTGATTACAATAGCCTACCTCTTACTCTGGCCTGCGATACGGCAGCCGCGCCTATATCTCCTCTCGGCTGTGCTCGTAGGGCTAGGAGCGGCAAGCAAGTATACGGCGACCCTGGCCATACCAGGGATGATGCTGTTTACGACGTACTATTTTCTGGCTATCCGTCCCCGCCTGGCTGCAGAGCAGCGGCCAGCAGTGCCGTGGCGATGGTGGATTGCGGCACTTGTGCTGATGCCGCTGGTGTTCTTCGTCGCCGATCCCGCTATCTGGCGTTCTCCATTCAGTCTCTTGAGCCAGAGCGTGCTCTTTGAATGGCAGCATTCCATCACCGGGCATCTGACATTCATTGCAGGTCAATATGGAGAGCATGTGCCTCACTGGGCTGTGCTGTACATCCTTGTCGCCAAGCTCAGCATCTTTGTCACCGCTCCCGCCCTGTTCTTTCTGGCCTTTGCGTTGATACAGTTTTTCCGCTTCCACCGCCATAGCTCGAAGTTAGAGGTCACAGAAATTGCCAGCATAGCGTTTCTCTGTATCTGGCTCGTCTCCCTGGTGGGCATGTTTAGTCTGTTAAATATCGTGGTGGGCACCCATTATCTCTTACCCCTGGCTCCTCCGGTAGCTCTAGCAGGAGTATTCGGCTTAACTACACTGCTGCGTTATCGCCGAGGCACACTTTTTGTGGGAACCAATTTGCAACAACCGGACGAGAAAGGAAGCGATGTTATCCGTAGGGGCGGGGGTGGGGTGGATGAGGGGAGGGGACGCTTGCGTCGCCCGCGTCCTGTTCCCGTGAGCGATATACCCCTCCCCCAGGGCGACGCAAGCGTCCCCTCCTCCCCCAACACCTCCCCCGCCCCTACGTATTCCCGTGAGGCAAGGCCACGCATCAGGTTACGCGTTGCAATGGTGCTGACAGCTATCCTTGTTCTCTCCGTGGGGCCGCACCTGCTCGGCTTAACCACGGTTTACGGGGCGGAAGGCTACACCAGCGAGTTGTTCAATGGTGAAAAATCGGTGTTGCAGGTGGCCTATCCCGGATATCGTGAAGCAGGTCTCTGGTTAGTAGCACATACCCATGCGGCGGGCAGGGTGGGACTTGTCGCGCTTCCAGAAACACTCAACCACGGGGATGATAGCATTTCATGGTATAGTTACAATCATGATATCGCAGGCAGACTGACTTATAGCGAAACTCCTCCTGATAGTGCCAGTTTCCCATATGATTATCTTGTGTGGCCGATGCACCTGGTACAGCGTGGCTATCTCATTCCTGGAGCCTGGCGTTCGCATATTGTGCATACCATCATGGGAGGGAATACCATTTACTGTTATATCCTGGCAAGCAATCCTGCTACAATCTATTAATGGAAGCTCCTGACCTTTTCATGATTGGAGTGCCGATTTCACTGGCATAATCGTTGGTACTTCTATGCAATTAATAAAACAACATCATAAACACATAGCAGGCCCTGAAGAGAGTCAACACCTCCCACCTCGTCAGAAATGGAACTGGCAGGATGTGCTCTATCTACTTATCCTGGCGGGATTAGTAGTGGCGATGGCGATTCGTTACACCCCTGATCTGACAGGAGAGGTGGCCGGCGAATGGTGGGACCCTTTGCTCACCATGTGGACGCTCTCCTGGGATACTACTACACTGCTCCATGCACCGTCACATTTATGGCAGGCGCAATTGCTCTATCCCAACAACCTCTCGTTATCTTTTTCCGAAAACATGCTAGGTGAGACTATTTTTTACGCACCGTTCTTCCTTACCACCCATAATCCAGTGCTGGCCTATAACATGACATTTTATATAACACTTCTTCTCTGCGGCGTAACCATGTATATCATGGCACGTCACTACACGGGAAAACAATATGCGGCATTTGTGGCAGCATTGATCTACGCCTTCGCACCCTATCGGATCGCGCAAATTGATCATATCCATATCCTGGCGGGCGAATGGATGCCGCTGGCATTCTTATATCTTGACCTCTCACTTGAACGGGGTCGCTGGCGTCACTGGAGCCTCTTTGCCCTGTTTTATCTCCTGCAACTGCTGAGTAGTATTTATTATGGTATTTTTCTGAGCTATGCCTTACTGGCGTTTGTGATTTTCCGTTACGCTAAGCCGTTTATAATACAATTGCGATCTCGTAAATGGGCATACCTGAGATACCTGGCAGCACGTGGAGTTCGACCTATCGCGGTTTTTACCGCCATGTTTATCTTCCTTGGTATACTCATGGCACCATACCTGGCATCGTTCCAGAGCGGCTTCTCTCGTTCGCTGAGCCAAACTGCAGGCTATGCTGCTTTTGTGCGCGATTTTGGCTTTGCCGTCCCTTATAACTGGCTCTATGGCATCAGCTTTTACAATGGCGTGTTACTGCCATATGATAGCGAACACTACTTATTTCTAGGATTGACGACCATGACTCTTGCGGCACTCGGCACAGTACTGACATTACGGCAGAAACAAGCTGCCTTACGTCCGTATGTCTGGACGGCACTGGTTGTACTGCTGTTCGCTTTTGGCCCGGTTCTGCAATACTCCACCCCCAGCGGGGCACCATTTGTGGCGGCGGCATCGAGATTTCTGGGCACGGTAGCCTTACCGCCCAATCCACCTAATATCTATATGCCGTGGTCACTCGCCTATTTTGTGCTGCCTGGCTTCGCTGGCCTGCGCGTTCCCGCCCGCCTCGTCGGCGTACTGCTGATTATGCTTGCACTTTTGGCTGCACAGTCGGTAGCGTGGCTGCAAACGATACATGGTGTAAATACAAAAAAACCAGCACTTTCTTCCTTGAGAAATATTGCGCTGCGTTGTTTGCTTGTGCTGGTTCCGCTCGCGCTGCTGCTGGAGACTGTTCCAGCTTATATACCGGTCACCCAGGTGCCAACGGGGAACGCTATTCCCGCCGTCTATCAATGGCTTGCCACTCATGGAGACCAGCAGCCTATTGTTGAGCTGCCCATGGCTTACGCAAACAATATTTTCTCTTTTAAGGAAGAGGCCTGGTATGACTATTATGCCATCTATCATTCGCACCCTATAGCCAACGGCTGGAGCGGCTACCGGCCGCCATTAACAGAACAGATGGCCACATTGCTCCTGGACTTTCCGTCGGAGGGGAGCCTGGCTTTTTTGAAGCGGTATCATATTCACTATGTCGTGCTTCACCTTCAGTACTATAATCCGGCGATAGCAACTACCCTCATGGCACAGGTGGAGTCAAACCCCGGCCTGAGCCGTGTCGCGGTCTTTGGTAGTGACTCGGTCTGGCAGGTGATATAAATTATGAAACGTGCTCCTGTTCGAGATATTCTCTGGTTATTCACCGGCACTCGGTTGATACTGGTGATGGTGACGTATTTTAGCTATATTTTGCTGACGGCACCCAAATATTCGAGCACGCCTGTAGATATGGTAGCCCTGTTTGGCTCCTGGAATCGCTGGGACGCGGCAAATTACGTGAGAATTGCCCAATATGGCTATGATCAACTGCCATATGATCTTGCCTTCTTTCCTCTCCTACCTCTACTCACCGCGGCACTGGCATATGTTTTGGGAAGTTGGAGCTATCTATTCGCCGCAACACTTATCAGCAACGCGGCATTGCTGGGAGCACTGTTTGCGCTATACCAGTTGGCAGTCGAGGCCGGGGGAGAGCAGGTTGCCCGGCGCACATTGCTTTACCTCTGCATCTTCCCGACGGCTTTTTACTTCTTTGCGCCTTACAATGAGTCCTTGTTCCTATTATTCACAGCAGGTACGTTTCTTGCGATGCGCCGCCAGCGCTGGTGGATAGCGGGTCTGCTTGGATTGCTGGCTGCATTGACACGTTCAGCGGGCATCTTACTCTTCATTCCTTACATTGTTGAGCTATGGATGTCACGGCAGAGCATCGCCGCCACGCGACAGAACATGCCTCTCAGAGTCGTCCCGATCGTCCTTATTCCACTAGGGACATTGCTTTATTCTATCTATTGCTGGTACATCGCAGGGAATCCAATTGCTTTTGTCGCCGTCCAGAGCCATTGGGGACGGCACACAACCTGGCCATGGGAGGGAATTGTACAGGCGTTGATTGACCTGTTCTGGAATCAGCCCTTTGGCTCATTCAACGAGGCACATATCATCCTGGATTTAAGTGCTACCATTGGCTTCATCGTTTTATGCATCATTGGAAGGCACAAGCTTCGTATTAGCTATAGTATCTGGGTGGCGGTCTTGCTTTTCTACATACTGCTCAGCCCTGGTGTCGAAAAAACGGATGTCCTTGTATCCAATCAACGTTTCGTACTTGAAATGTTTCCAGCATTTATAACCCTGGCAATGCTTGGCATTAAGCATCCGCGATTACACCAGGCATTCATGCTCCTGTTTCCCACGTTACTCGCAACACTTAGTGTCCTTTTTATCATGAACCGTTGGATGGTTTAATGAAAGATACTCATGAGCAGTAAAAATGTAGAAATAACGCCATTAACTGAAAAATCTATCGAGCTTGCCCCAATAAAGCTCCGTTCAGGGTCTGTACAAGCCATCGCGCTCGGTGCCCTTGCTATGACTCTCTGTATACTGGTGGCAGTTACTCCTATCGTGCGCAAGGCGGGTAAACCATTCTTGATGCAATTGCCTGCCAACCCGTACCTTCTCTGGTGGGGTTCCTGGCTACCTCGTGACATGCAGTTGGCACAGGATTCAAGCATCTCAAAGATCGCCACCAATGAACTCCAGTTCTTATTACTTATGGCAATAGCTTTTATCATATACGGTTTATGCGCATTATTTATCCGGCGGCAACCCGCGCAAGGGGAGTACAGGGGAATAATGCGCTTGATCTGGATAGGCGCAATAGTAATCGGGCTGATCTTTGTCTACACGCCTTCTATGCTCTCACGTGACATCTTCGTCTATGCTGGCTATGGCCGCGTCATTGTTGCGCACCACGCGAATCCCTATTTCACCACACTATCGACTTTTCCCCAGGACCCGATAACCGTGTATGACGACTGGGCCTCTGCAACATCGGCCTACGGTCCTGCCTGGTTGGTTATCAGCGCGGCGGGAGCATTCCTCCTGGGAACATCTCCAGCAGGATATGTCATTGGCTTCCGCTTATTTGATATGGCGGCCCACCTGCTAAATACCTGGCTGGTGGCAACCATTTTGAAGAAGAGGGGGCAATCACCTCGTACCATCACACTTGGGACCTTACTCTATGCATGGAACCCGCTGATGCTGCTGGAAAGCGGCCTGGGCGGACATAATGATATTTTGATGATTACGTTGGTGCTGTTGGGTATACTTTTGAGTTTCCGTGCAGAAAAGCGGAATTTTTCCCGACCGGTGTACTATCTGCCGCCAGTGATCGCCTTTACGCTTGCCGCACTTGTGAAGTTCACTGCTCTACCTCTTCTGGCTTTTTTTGTAGTGTTGCTGGCTTTTCGTACCTTTGTCCCCTCCCAGGGTACCCGCGAGGGGTACCCTGGGTCTTGGAGGGCTACACTCTCGAAGGTACTTGTATCCTGTACCGTCAGCGGTCTTCTGGCACTCATTTTCTATGCACCATTTTGGATAAGGCACAGCGTACATGATATAGTACAGAGTTTTTCATCGCCGCCATCAGCTTACTTTTCGGAAAATTCTATGCTTCGCGTAATATTTGAATGGATTAAATTACATGGTCTACCTTCTTATACTTCCTGGACATACACAGCACTTTATACATTCAGCCAGCGCAATGTATGGGATAAGATAAACTATGCCACGTTGTTCTGCCTGCTTATCGCCGGTGCGGTCTGGCTATGGCGCGTTCCCACGATACGCACTCTGATGCTTGCCTCACTCGCCACGTTAGGTGTACTATTGGTGGTGACACCGTGGTTCTTTTCATGGTATGTTACCTGGCTTGTGGGGCTTGCCGCAGTCTGCCTCCCTACAACCAATGATCGTATAGGGCGAGCACTGGTGGCATTTACATTGACTTTCTCTGCCAGCGCGCTTGTGATATATGTGTCATCTATACCCTGGAATATATTTAGCTGGTTGACGATGGTTGGGCTGCCAATACTTGTATGTATCGTTTTCGTTTCCGTTAAAAATAAGCCTGAGTTGCGCTCTTTAGATACGAACCATACAATGACTACATGATATTGATTTAGTTTTGACAAAAGTTTTTCCTATGAAGAGGTGATACTATGCACTGGCTACCTATCTTGAGGATGCGCCCGTTAACATTTCTGCATGAGCCACTGGCGGGACTTATCTCATTACAAACATTACAGAATGTCTTGAGCGTTTGGGGATACCCGGCGGTTACGCTCTTTATCATGATCGAGAGTGCTGGTATTCCCTTTCCTGGTGAAACAATGCTCCTGCTGGCCTCATTTTCGGCAGCAACGATTGATCCCCAGTTAAATATTGTGATTATTATCGCCTGTGCGGCACTTGGCGCGATTATTGGAGACAATGGTGGTTATTACATTGGACGTACTGGCGGACGAGCGTTTGTCGAACGCTTCGGGCGATACGTGTTTGTGAAACCACATCACCTCGACTATGCTGAGAAATTCTTTGAGAAACACGGCGATAAAACTGTCTTTTTTGGCCGCTTCATCGCCATTTTACGCACCTGGTCCGCATTTCTTGCCGGTGTCAACCACATGCGCTGGCGCAACTTCTTGATCTACAATGCCGCTGGTGGCATTGTATGGGCAAGCTTGTATGGCACGCTGGGCTACCTGGCCGGACGTATCTTCCATGATAACTTTGCCCAGGTAGAGAAAATAGCGAGTACAATAAGCTGGATAGGTGCAGGAGCAATTGTGGTGTTGGCTGTGCTGATCTTTATTATCTTTCGTCTGCGGCGCAGACGAAAGATGGCAAAGTTGAGTACAACCAATGCTACAAGCAAGGCTGAACAACCTTCACAAAGCACTACTTCTAGCAATAGTGAGCCAACCTCTCCAGAAGCCATGTCAACCGGCAATCATATTAGCGGTGGTGTGACAGAGGCACAGGAAGAAGGGATACATGCTAGCCCGCAATCACCTGATAGAAATTAATAGCTTATCAGTGGGAAAGCACAGCAATTTGGGTTTGACTTTGTCAAACCCAAATTGCTGTGCTTTCCCACTGATAAGCTGGTATGTTAGAATGGGAAAAATCAACAAGATGTATTTAAGCAGTGAAGTGAGAGTGTTGTATGCCAATGTTAGAAGAGAGCCAGAAATTTGAACGCTACCGTATCACCCGTTGGTTAGGCAACGGTATATCAGGTGAAAGCTATGAAGCTATAGATACAATGCTCCAGCGCAAGGTTACACTAAAGCTCATTCACCCATGGACCACGCTGCCAGACTCTGCACGCCGCCAATTCTTTCGCGAGCTGCAGGGCATTAGTTTGCTCAATCATGTTTATCTAGCTCCCATCCTCGATTATGGCGAACTCGATGGCAGGCTCTATGTTGTCCGTCGTTACGTCAGTAGTGGTTCGCTGTTAAGCAACGAGGGTAGGTTGTGGTTTAAGCCGCCGTTTGAGGTAGCTGATGCCATTCAATACGCGTATCAACTGGCCCAGGCGCTTGAATATATACACGAGCAGGGATATTTACATGGGGCACTGACACTTACCAATATCCTGGTACTGCGGGGTGCCAACATTGACCATGAAGCTGGTTTTGCTCCTTTTCTGCTTGCCGACATTGGCCTGGCAAACTTTGTACGTCGCTTCGGCCAGCCCCTTATGCCACTCTTGCCGATTACCGCGGCACCAGAACAGTTAGGAAAACGTGTAACGCCTGCGAGCGACCAGTTCGCGCTGGCGGTACTGCTGTACTTCTGGCTCGCCGGTCGACCACCCTATCTTGGCACACCAGAAGAAGTTGAACAACAGAAACTGAGCGAGAATTTTCCTCCTCTCTCCTCGCTTAACTCCCAGATCACGTTGGAGCAAGAAATGGTCTTGCATCGCACTCTCAGCGTCTATCCTGACGAACGCTACCCTTCTGTACTAGATTTTGCAGAAGCACTGATGGCAACGCTGGTATCTCCATCTCGCGGAATGTCTATAGCTGACCAGACATCACAGCCTGAGACGATATTCAAACTCGAAGCCATTCCTGAAACCGACCCCGCTCTCTTTTCAGAGGTGGAACTGGTACCGTATAGCGATTTGCCGCTTAGCTTTGAAGAGACTCTCGAACTCTTACATCAACCCACGCCTCCTGAGCCGTTGCCTCAACCCGCGCCTGATATCGCACAGCCTCTACCCTCATTCGAGCCTGTGCCTGTTCCACTTCCTGAACCGGAGACACCTGCTAAACCAGAACCGGCCTCACAGCAGGAGGAGAGCGAGGCTGCACGTCCTGCCAGCCCTATCGCTCCACGCCTTGTTATCAGCTTACCTGGCTATGCTGAACCCTCAGAATTCTTGTTGGAACGTGAAGAAACGCTGCTTGGACATGCTGGTTCGGACGACATCCTGCTCGATCAAGACGCATCGACTTCGCGGCATCATGCACTACTCAAACACGAAGAGAACCGCTATATTCTTTATGACCAGCGTAGTACCAACGGTGTCTATGTAAACGGCCAGAAACTCGCAAGTGACACGGGATGCATCCTGGCAGATGAAGATCGTATTACCATTGGAAGCTACGAATTGACCTTTCGTTCCGCATGAGCAGGACACTCGCGAGGGAACATGGCACCCGCAAGGGAACATGGTTCAACTCTCTTGACATTCTCTAAATTCTTTACTATACTTACCACAGTGACTGTATAGTATAGTTATTTTTATTGCATGGTACAAATGGTATCGACTGGTGAGCATAGATGGCTGAACAGCAAGCTGATAAGGGCAAATGTAGTGGGAAAGAGCGCCTGATTCACGCCACAAAAATATTGACCAAAGAGCGGCCCTTTGATGAAATTACCATAGAAGAGATCATCAAGTCGGCAGAACTTTCACGGCCAGCCTTCTATTATCACTTTACTGGTGGCAAAGAAGAGTTGCGGGCAGAGTTGGTGAATCGGGGTCTTCTCAATGACGCTCCAACGCAAAATACGCAACTGGCCATCCTTGAAGCCGCTGTGCGCATCTTTGCTCGTTCTGGCGTCTCCGCGGCCACACTGGAAGACATTGCCTCTGAGGCCGGAGTGACACGCGGGGCACTGTGTTGGCACTATCATAGCAAAGATGATCTGCTTTCGGCCATCATTAAACACTATGGCCCTCATTCTATGCTGCATCCAGTGATTGACCAGATCGAAGAAGATCTGCAAAACGGCGTCCCATTGAATGATGAAACGATCTTTCGTCGTCTCGCTGGCGCCCTTTATGATGGGTTTGCCTCACAAGGTGACTTTGCGCGCCTGGCTTTTTTACAGATTTACACCCATCCGCAGGCCGCTCAAGTCCTTGCCAATATGATTATCAAGGGACGCAAGCGTGTCACAGAGTACGTACAAAAACGGCAGGAAGATGGTTATTTCTGTAAAAATATTGACCCAACGCTATTTGTGCAGGTAATAGCCATGGTGTTTGCGATGCGTGCCATTGGGCGCGGGCTGAATGACCTTTTACCATTCGCGCATCTCTCACGCGAAGAAATTATCGATCAATTGGTATCCTTGCTCTTATATGGAATAGTGCAACGCGAGCAGTCGCCCAAAGACGAGGTGTAGGTCGCGTAGGGGCGGGAGTGGTGTGGAGCGGAGTGCCGGGAACCTTGGACCCTTGTGGTCGCCCGCCTTCCCAATGATTTTTTGTTGCTTTTCTTATGCTCGTTTATCGTCGTTTAGGTTGATTTGATTTATAAGGAGTCTCTCCACATGCAAGTCAATGCACAGGCTGAACAAGTCGTGCGGCCACGCAGAGGGTTGGATTACAAGTGGATCGTGGCAATGGTTGTGATTATCGCGGTGTTTATGAGCATCCTGGATCAAACCATTGTCAATATCGCCATTCCACGCCTGCAAACCGCTTTTGGGGCAGACATCCATAGCGTTCAATGGGTGCTTACGGCCTATATTCTAACCCTGGGCGTCGTGACTCCAACGTCAGCATTTTTTTCTGACCGTCTAGGGATTAAACGTTTCTACCTCATCTCACTTGTCGTGTTTACCCTCGGCTCGGCACTCTGTGGACTCGCATGGAGTCTACCTATTCTGATTTTCTTTCGCATTCTGCAAGGGATTGGAGGAGCAGCACTATTCCCCCTATCCATTACAATGCTCTTCCGCGAGTTTCCGCCGCAGGAACGCGGGGCAGCGATGGGTGTTTTTGGTATCCCGGCCCTTCTGGCTCCAGCACTTGGCCCAACACTGGGCGGATACCTGGTAACCTATGCGGGCTGGCAGTTGATCTTCTACATCAACGTGCCTATAGGAATTCTAGCCTTTATGCTCGCCACAATTTTCTTGCGCGAGTCGCGTCCAGAGGCACGCGCAAGCTTTGACTTTATCGGGTTCGTCTTTGCCGCACTTGGCCTGGGCCTGTTTCTCTATGCGCTTTCTTCCGCCAGCACGGATGGCTGGGGCTCTACTACAGTGCTAGGTTGCCTTGTCGGTGGAGTGCTTGCGCTGGCGATCTTCACCACCACCGAGATTATCATCGCCAATCGCGGGGGACAGCCCTTGCTCGATCTGCGGCTCTTTACCAATGGCCCATTTACTACAAGCATCATCGCTGGTTTGTTCGTGGTGTTCAGTCTATTCGGCGGGTTGTTCCTGTTCCCAATCTACCTGCAAAACCTGCGCGGTCAGAGTGCCTTTGAGGCCGGATTAATTCTCCTACCACAGGCACTGGCTTCAATGGTGAGCGTGGTCGTCGGCGGACGCCTGGTAGATCGCATCGGTGTGCGAGCAGTGATGATACCTGGCTTGCTCATATTAGCTATTGCCACCTGGCAACTTACCTCTATCACTCTCTACTCGCCTTTCTGGTGGCTCCAGTCTTTGCTTGTCTTGCGTGGCCTGGCACTCGGCCTCACCGTTCAGCCGCTGACTGTCTTTGGGTTATCAGAGATTAAGCCGAGGCAATTAGGCCAGGCTTCATCCCTCAATACAGTCATGCGTTCCGTTTCCAGCTCCCTGGGCATTGCCGTATTAGCAACGCTCGTACAGGCACAGAGCAAAATACATTATGCTCATCTTGTCGAGATGGTGACTCCAAGCTCACCTCTTGGACAGTTAGTGCCACGCCTGGAGGCACTATTTGTGGCAAGAGGAGCAGACTTAACAGCGGCACGAATCACTGCTTTCCAGGTGATTTCCGGGTTAGTTCAGAGACAAAGCTTTACGCTGGCCATTCAGGATGCCTTTTCTTTTACCCTGGTTGTAATTGGTCTGGCTATTATCGCGGTATTGTTTGTGCGAGGCAAACGCAAGCCAGCACGCATTCCTGAATCACCATCACGCTCCGGCGTTCCTGCTGAGGAGCAAGAGGCAGGTCCGGTATTTGCCGTGGCGGAATAACAATTTTCGTATCGTAACGTTCTCTGTAGAGCGGCATAATGCGCCTCTACAAAGCGACTTTAACTCATCCATTAATTAAAGGAGAAAAATGCAATGCGTCGCATGATTTTGGTTCCTGTACTGATTTTCTTAGCCCTTGCCGCAATTGGTGGTGGCATCGCCTACTGGGTATACGATAGCTATACCTTTTATCGCACCGATGATGCGCAGATAAGCGCGAAGATCGTGAATATTAGTGTACCCATGGCTGGCACACTGTCCACCCTCAGTGTGAAGCAGGGTGACACGGTCACTCAAGGTCAAACGCTTGCCACAGTTACTGGTGCGTCAAGCGTGAGTGCCACTGGTACAGCGACTAGCCCGACCTCAATTGATATCATTAGCCCGCTAAGCGGTACTATTTTGCAGGTTCCGTCGGTACAGGGCCAGATTGTGAGTCCAGGTCTGCAAATCGCCACAGTAACTGACCTGAACAGTATCAATGTGACGGCCTATGTCGATGAGACTGCCATCAACAATGTGAAGGTCGGACAGGGTGTTGATATCAAGATTGATGCCTACAGTGACACCAGCTTTACCGGCCATGTGCAACAAATCGTACAGGCTACAGCCGCTCAATTCTCACTGCTGCCTAACCAGGATCCTACCAGCAGCAACTTTACGAAAGTTGGACAGCGTATCCAGGTAATAATCACGCTTGATGGCAATGGTGGCAAGGATATCGTGCCCGGTATGAGTGCCTCAGTCACCATTCATATCCACTAGTTCGGAAGGGAAGCATACCTGTTTTGGTACTCTCTCTAACACGAAAGGAGCATAGAGTGAATTTATTGATTATCGGGGGCCTGCTGGCTATCGGTATCCTGGCTATTCTTGGGGCTGTCCTCCTCGGTATGAGTGAGCAGCGAACCGAGAACGCACAGAAGAACCGTACACCGCAGACAATACCTGTTGCCAGGAGTGAGTCTGCCAATCATAGAACAGTGGATGAAGCTGCCGCCAGGAAGCCAGATTCGCCTGCCGTGGGAGAGACGGCCCTTGCTACCATTCAGGGGGAACAGCTTCACCCTTCCCTCAATGGACAGTTCCACGAACTGGCCGGGGAGATACGAATGTTGCACCAGCAAGCATGGAAGCTGGAGCAGCGTCTGGGTGTACTCTCAGAGATGGTCAACCACATCGAGCAATCACAAAGTGACTATACCGAAGTTGAAGAAGAGGCTGGAGCAGCGTCAGATAATACAGTCTCATAAGTGCAACGAGAAAGCGCAACCATAGGATGGTTGCGCTTTCTCGTTGCACTTATGAGAGAACTCATATTTTACTTCTTCAGCTTAAGTCCCACTTGTATATAGCTTCTTTTTTGACAATAGAGAAGCATCCTTTCCTATATTTTATATTAGCGATCTACCAATGCCCGTGTCAGCGTCACAACCGTGACGAACATACAGTAGAGATCGAGCAGATTGTCGTTCACAATGCGCACGGTGCGAGAAGCTACTCGTTCGACTCCGCGCACCCACAGGGCCATCTCTGCCATATCCGCGACGAGGAAGGTAATTTCTAGTGATACGGGCATCTCAAACTCAGGTGCGTGCATAGTGTTTAGATTGCCAACGGCGCGAGCAGCCCCTGCGCGTAACAAGTCACAGGCGACCGTTGGATGGAGATGGGCGGCGGCGAATCGCCCATGCGATTGCTTGACCACTATCTTTTCAGCATTGGGGGCGATACGACCTGCTTCCCGCGCAGTTACCTCGTCGCCGCTGACGAAGATAATTGGCACTCCATAATGGGCGGCAACCAGCGCATTGATGCCCGACTCCCCAACGACTTCGCCGTTGATACGTACCTCCCAGATCGCACCCGGATTGTAGGTATGCGAAAGGATAGCATGTTCGGCACCGATAGACCCGTGATAGCTAACGAAGCACACACCGTCAAAGCTGGCATCAAGGCCCTCCATCATATACAAGGGCTTGTGCTTACCGGTGATCAGTGTCGCCTGACCATCCAGGTCTTGCGGGTGGAGATTGCGCATAGCATGATGTGAGTCGTTGACCACAAATTGTGTGGCTCCGCCTTCGATAGCACCATTAATGACGGCGTTGACCTCGTTGGTGAGCAACCGCCGCCCTTGCTCATATTCCGCATTGCCTTCGATAATCTGTTCCCAGGCCACGATGCCGCTTGTACCCTCAAAGTCTGTTGAAAGAAAAAGCTTCATGCTCGATATCCCTCCTGTTATAGATGATAACGCAACTAGTTGCGTTATCATCTATGAAATTGATCTTCTGATGGTGATTTGATAAGCACATCTTTTGTTGGGTCAAAGAGTCGCTCATCTATTGCTGGTGCTGGCACAAAAGCAAATACATAGTTGGTTCGGTTGTTTATGCGCAGCAGTAGGCCATCAGGACTCTCATCATACTTACCACCATTTACCTCTTTGGGAACGTGCGTGTGTCCATGAAACCAGCGTTTTATGGACTCTTTGAGTCCCAGATTTTCCAGCGTTCCATGTATAGCGTCCCTGTTTTCTCCGCGTTTCGATGTAAGCTGGTCAGTAATTTTGCGCAATCTATTTTTGTTCCTGATGTCGGACTCCGACAACGTCTCCAGGGGAAGAGTATGGCTTACAACATAATATGTCCCCTCAGCAAAAATTGGGAGTGCTTTATCAAACTGACCCCATAGATCTAAAAATGGTTGCCCCCAACCAATCCCTCTATGAAGAACCCAGTCTCTTACAATCCTTGATTCGCCTTTGTCAGAGGTTATCACTGGCTTGCCGTCGACTAAGACATGCTCGTCATTTTCCATTTTCAGGCCAACAAATTTTCTGAAGTCATCTGCCAGTTCGCCGGTCATGTCGTCATGATTTCCCCGCAGGCAATGAAAGTGTGCGGGATATTGTATCTTTAAATACATGACCATGGCGGCCGCTCCTAATGAGCGGATCATTTCTTTATCCAGAAGTTCCGGCGTGCAGTCACCATTGTCATTGATCACCCAGTCGGCTCTTTCCTCAGAATGCACAATATCCCCGACACAAACTACGTTCAGCAGATTTTGTTGCAGCAATTCAAACACCTGTCTTCCCACGTGCGGCCCTTCTTCAAGTTGATAGGAGAAAGTGTCGAGTAACATTCCTCTGCGGGCATGAAGGTCGGGAATGACAATCGTTGGCAAATCATGCACCTGAATAAGTCCATCTTCCTTACTCAAAACGTTCAAGACTCCGTCGATGGCAGCTTTATATGTTTCT
>WNFG01001119.1_pt1 | contig 22569 bp, 17 predicted proteins | sample 5400431 | NCBI WGS metagenome assembly WNFG01 (sample SAMN13153346, study PRJNA577476) | soil metagenome | isolation source: 120 cm saprolite under Douglas fir tree site 2 hole 3 replicate 2 | place: USA:California | collected 2015-04-18 | reverse complement strand
GTTTCAGGCGGGAGCGCGGTCTCGTCTCTCAGTCGCCGACGCCTGGCTCAGGGCCGCGGTCTGTGATGGAGCAAGTCTATACCATAATGGTGGGACTGGTATCCACAAATTTTCACATTCCGCGCGCCCCCCTCCTCGCCCGCGTCCGGCCCCGCCAGCCCATGGGCGAGGGATGGCCATCACACGACCATGCCGCCGTCACGGCTCATCGCCGGAAAGCCCGATTCCATGGGCATTTCTCGCATCACGCAGCCTAGCGGGCAGTTTGGGGGCGTTTGTAAACCCGCAACCCTACGAGACGGTAAAGAGTTAGGCTTTCCCACTCGCCGACTGGGCGGCTGCAACGTTTCGCGTCTCCCGATCGGCCTTCGCCGGGCGCCCGTTCCAATCGCGGCGGGCGGTCCAGGCTCGCGGTCGGCACAGCCGGTTACGCCGCCCTCTTCTCCAAATCCTGCTTCCACTGCCCGCGCGAGGCGAGGCTGTTCATCATGGCGCGATGGGTGAAGGCGCGTTGCGCGGCGGCGACGTTCTCGGGTCTCCCGGACCACGCCTTCTGCGGCGCCGCCTGCAGGGCGCGGCCGTAGCTGAAGGTGAGCCGCCAGGGCAAGCCCCCGATCTTGTTCATGGCGTCGAGATGCGCGGTCGCCTCCTCGTCGGACTGGCCGCCGGAGAGGAAGGCGATCCCCGGCACGGCGGCGGGCACGCAGGCCTTGAGCACCTTGACGGTCTTGTCGGCGACCTCCTCGACGCCGGCCCGGTTCCTCGCCTTCTTGCCGGCGATGACCATGTTGGGCTTGAGCACCATGCCCTCGAGCGCGACCTTCTGATAATAGAGCTGCTCGAACACGGTCTTGAGCAGCCATTCGGTGATCACGCGGCAGCGCTCGGCGTCGTGCTCGCCGTCCATCAGCACCTCGGGCTCGACGATCGGAACGATGCCTTCGTCCTGGCAAAGCGCGGCGTAGCGCGCGAGCGCGTGGGCATTGGTCATGATCGCGGCATAGCTCGGGATCGCCGCGCCGATGTCGATCACGGCGCGCCATTTCGCGAACTTGGCGCCGAGGCCGCGATACTCGACCAGGCGCTCGCGCAGCCCGTCCAGCCCCTCGGTGATCACCTCGCCCGGCGAGAAGGGAAGCGGCTTGGTGCCCTTGTCGACCTTGATGCCGGGGATGGCGCCGGCCTTCTCGATCACCTTGACCAGCGGCGTGCCGTCCTTGGCATTCTGGCGGATGGTCTCGTCGTAGAGGATGACGCCGGAGATGCATTTCGACATCGCCTCGCTGGCGCGGAACAGGAGCTCGCGATAATCGCGGCGGTTGTCGGCGGTCGATTCGACCCCGATGGCATCGAAGCGCTTCTTGATGGTGCCGGAGGATTCGTCGGCGGCGAGAATGCCGCGGCCGGGCGCCACCATGGCCACGGCGATCTTGTTGAGCTCGGCGAGGTTCATCGCAGCCTCCTTAAATCGTTCGTCGGTCGTTCCCGATTTTGCCGTCCCCCGGGGCGGTTGGCAAAGGGTTCGGCGCATTGCTTGCGCGTCGACGTGCACGGTCATCCGGCCCGCAGCACCTCGACCCCCGGCAGGGCCTTGCCCTCGAGCCATTCGAGGAAGGCGCCGCCGGCGGTCGAGACATAGGTCAAGCGCTCGGTCACGCCGGCGCCGTTGAGCGCCGCCACCGTGTCGCCGCCGCCGGCGACCGAGATAAGCTTTCCGGCGGCGGTGAGTTCCGCCGCCGCCTCCGCCACCTCGACGGTGCCGTTGTCGAAAGGCTCGAGCTCGAAGGCGCCGAACGGCCCGTTCCAGACCAGCGTCTTGACCCGGGCGAGGACGGAGCAGACGTGCTCGACGCTGCGCGGGCCGATGTCCAGGATCATCTCGTCGGCGGCGACCCCGTCGACCGCGACCACGCGCGAGGGCGCGTTCGCGGCGAACGCCTTGGCCGCCACGACATCGGCAGGCAGCACGATCTCGCGTTTCTTGTCCCGCGCCTTGGCCATGATCTCGCGCGCGGTCGGCAGCAGCTCGTGCTCGCACAGCGACTTGCCGACGGGATGTCCGAGCGCGGCGAGGAACGTGTTGGCCATGCCGCCGCCGATGAGCAGGATGTCCACCTTGGCGAGCAGGCTGCCGAGGAGGTCGAGCTTGGTCGAGACCTTGGCTCCGCCGACGATCGCGGCGAGCGGGCGGATCGGCGTGTCCAGCACCTTGCCGAGCGCGTCGAGCTCGTCCTGCATGGTGCGGCCGGCGTAGGTCGGCAGCTTGCGGCCGAGGCCCGCGACCGAGGCATGGGCGCGGTGCGCCACCGAGAAGGCGTCGTTGACGAAGATGTCGCCGAGGGCGGCGAGCTCGGCGACGAAGGCGGGATCGTTCTTCTCCTCGCCCCGGTGGAAGCGCGTGTTCTCGAGGCACAGGACGTCGCCGGCTCGCATGGCGTCGACCGCCGTGCGCGCCTTCTCGCCGACGCAGTCCTCGGCGAAGGCGACCGGCCGCCCGAGCACCTCGGCGATCGCCGGCGCGAACGGCTTGAGCGACTGCTTCGGATCGAAGCCTTTAGGGCGCCCGAAGTGGGAGATCAGGATCACCTTGCCGCCCCGGGCGGCGATTTCCCGGATGGTCGGCGCCACGCGCTCGATGCGCGTCAGGTCGGCGACCTTGCCGTTCTCGACCGGCACGTTGAAGTCGACGCGCACGAGCACGCGCTTGCCCCTCACGTCGGCCTGATCGAGCGTGCGAAAAGGCGTCATCGGACCGAAAAGCGCACCACTGCGGCGACTATTGCGGCACCCGCGCCCCAAGTTGCGATCAAAGCGACGAGAAGTTGAATCCAGGTTGGCGATTGTGAAAGGCGCCCCTCAATGCCTGTTAGCCGTCCTTCAACACGAGCGAGGGTGACTTCGATGGAACTGAGTTTTGTTTCGACGGCCCGCAACGACGATTTTACCTCCTTCATGTCCTCTTCGAGGCGTCCAACCCGCAGCTCTAGCATTGGATTCTCCGGGCCACCGCCGTCGGGTGGGCGACGCTCACCAGGAAATGGGAGGACATTATCGGTCATCAGACGGGACGACGCCATAATCACTGGGATCGGCGCCAAAGAGCGGAGCCTCCGCAAACTGGACCAAGTGGCCGCAATTCGTGCACACCAACGTCACTAGCGGCTGGGTCAACTTCATTCCCGCCAACAGTCCGACGTCGATTTGACCTCTTTCAAGGTGAGTGCGGTGACCGGATGAGGGCTCCTCTAACATTCCGAAGTCCCGATGTCCGCATGCGGAACATTGGAGGTCAGGCGCACGTTTCTTGAGCGCGCGCGCAAGCTCACGTGCCTTGTCGTCGTCGCGAACCCTAATGGATAGCTCGCTCACTTTGAATTCCTCAGATCGCCGTCCCTCGATCCATCGCGGGCAAGCTCAGATCAGCTTGCCCATTGCAACGGTGGTGTCGACCATGCGGTTCGAGAAGCCCCATTCGTTGTCGTACCACGACATCACCCGCACCAGGGTGCCGTCCATGACCTTGGTCTGGTCGATGGCGAACACCGACGAGCGCGCATCGTGGTTGAAGTCGCTGGAGACGTTGGGCGCCTCGGTGTAGCCGAGGATGCCCTTGAGCCGCTGGTCGGCGGCGCGTTTGACCGCGCCGTTGATCTCGTCCTTGCTGGTCGCGCGCCTGGCGACGAACTTGAAGTCGACGACCGAGACGTTGGGGGTCGGCACGCGGATGGCGACGCCGTCGAGCTTGCCGGCAAGCTCCGGCAGGACGAGCCCGACGGCCTTGGCCGCGCCGGTCGAGGTCGGGATCATGTTGAGGGCGGCGGCGCGCGCCCGATAGAGGTCCTTGTGCACCTGATCGAGCGAGGGCTGGTCGTTGGTGTAGGAGTGCACCGTGGTCATGAACCCCTTGTCGATGCCGACGGCGTCGTTGAGCACCTTGGCGACCGGGGCGAGGCAATTGGTGGTGCAGGACGCGTTGGAGACCACCTTGTGTTCCTTGGTGAGCTTGTCGTGATTGACGCCGTAGACCACGGTCAGGTCGGCGCCGTCGGCCGGCGCCGAGACCAGCACCCGCTTGGCGCCGGCGGCGAGATGGGCCGAGGCCTTGTCCTTCGAGGTGAAAATCCCGGTGCATTCGAGCGCGACATCGACGCCGAGCTCCTTCCACGGCAGCGTCGCCGGGTCCTTGATGGCGGTCACCTTGATGCTGCCGTTGCCGACGCTGATGGTATCGCCCTTGACCTTCACCTCGCGGGGAAAACGGCCGTGCACGCTGTCGAAGCGCAAGAGGTGCGCGTTGGTCTCGACCGGAGCAAGGTCGTTGATGGCGATGACCTCGATGTCCGTGCGATCGGCTTCCGCGATGGCGCGCAGCACGTTGCGGCCGATGCGGCCAAATCCATTGATGGCGACACGAACCGACATTGCCGACTCCTTCAATTCTCGTCATGCCCGGCCTCGACCCGGGCATCCATCCCCGTTCGCTTAAATAGATGGATCGCATCGGAACTCGGGCTTGCCCGAGTTCCGCATTGTTAGGTGCCGCAAGTCGGGCAAGCCCGACTTGCGGTGTCAAGCCCGGCAATGACAATCTAGCGCAACTTGCCTAATGCCGCTTCGGCGACGTGCTCGGGCGTAATGCCGAAGTGCTTGTAGAGTTCCTTGTACGGCGCGCTCGCTCCGAACGAGCTCATGCCCACGAAGGCGCCGTCCGCGCCGATGATCTCGTCCCAGCCTTGCCGCACCGCGGCCTCGACCGCGACATTGACCTTGGCCGCGCCGATGACCCGCAGCCGCTCGGCCTGCGGCAGCGCGCGAAAAAGCTCGAAGCACGGCACCGAGACGACGCGCGAAGAGATGCCGCGCTCGCGGAGCAATTGGCACGCCGCGACCGCGATCGACACCTCCGATCCGGTGGTGAACAGGGAGACCGCGGCCGCGTCCTCCGCCGGCACGATCTCGTAGGCGCCGGCGGCGCACCGGTTGGCGTCGTCGAGGGCGCGCCGCAGCTGCGGCAGACTCTGCCGGGTGAGCGCGAGCACGCTCGGTCCCATCGCGTTGCCGAGAGCGAGCTGCCAGCATTCGATCGTCTCCACCGCGTCGCAAGGGCGGAAGACGTGGAGGTTCGGGATCGCGCGCAAGGCGGCGAGATGCTCGACCGGCTGATGCGTCGGGCCGTCCTCGCCGAGTCCGATCGAGTCATGGGTCATCACGTAGACGACGCGCAGGCCGATGAGCGCCGCCAGGCGTATCGCCGGCCGGCAATAGTCGGAGAACACCAGGAACGTGCCGGAATAGGGAATGACGCCGCCATGCAGCGCCATCCCGCTCATCGCCGCCGCCATGCCGTGCTCGCGCACGCCATAATGAATGAAACGCCCGGAATAGTCGGCGGCGGACAAAACCGTCATGCCTTTGGGCCGGGTGTTGTTCGAGCCGGTGAGGTCGGCGGAGCCGCCGACCATCTCCGGCATCGCCGCGGTCAATGCTTCGAGGGCGATCTCGGAGGTGCTGCGGGTCGCGATTTCCTTCGGCGCGGCCGCGAGCTTCTCTTTGACTGAGCGCACCGCCGCCGCGAGCACGTCCATCGCCAAATGGCCGCCGATGCGGCGTTCGAACTCCGCCCGCCGCGCCGGCGGCATCGCCAGCACTCGGTTCTCCCACGCCCGGCGCACGGGCTGGCCCGCGAGGCCGGCGCGCCGCCACAGCTCGCGCACGTCGGCGGGAACCGCGAACGCGGGCTCCGACCAGTCGAGCTTCTCGCGCGCGCCCTTGATCTCGTCGGCGCCGAGCGGCGAGCCGTGGCACTTCTCGGTGCCGGCCTTGCTCGGGGCGCCGAAGCCGATCACGGTGCGGCAGGCGATCAGCGAAGGCCGATCGGCGGCCTGCGCCGTCTCGATCGCCTCGGCAATGGCTCCGGGATCGTGTCCGTCGATGCGCGTCGCGGCCCAGCCGGCGGCCTCGAAGCGCTTCACCTGGTCGACCGAATCGGCGAGCGACAGCGGACCGTCGATCGAGATGCCGTTGTCGTCGAACAGCACGATCAGTCGGTTGAGCTTGAGGTGTCCGGCGAGCGCGATCGCCTCCTGGCTCACGCCTTCCATCAGGTCGCCGTCGGAAACCAGCACGTAGGTGCGATGGTCCACGATCTCGCGGCCGAACGTCGCGGCGAGATGGCGCTCGGCGATCGCCATACCGACCGCGTTGCCGAGCCCCTGGCCGAGCGGGCCGGTCGTCGTTTCCACGCCCGGGGTGAGGAAATTCTCGGGATGGCCGGGGGTGATCGAACCGAGCTGGCGGAAACGCCTGATCTCGTCGATCGTCATCTTCTCGTAGCCGACGAGATGCAGCAGCGCGTAGATCAGCATCGAGCCATGGCCGGCCGACAGCACGAAGCGATCGCGGTCCGGCCATTGCGGATTCGCCGGATCGAATTTCAGGAAGCGCGTGAACAGCACGGTTGCGACGTCGGCCGCGCCCATCGGCAGCCCCGGGTGCCCGGACTTCGCCTGCTCGACCGCGTCCATGGCGAGCGCGCGGATGGCGTTGGCCATGCGGTCGTGCGGCGCGTGGAGCGCCGGCAGCCGGTCGTCGCGGCGGATCGACGGAGCGGCGGCCGCAGCTGCGGCGAGGGGAGAGTTGGTCATGCCTCAAGCCAACCGGTTGCTCGAGCGAGGCTCTAGCACGCGGGCGAGGGGAGTCAAAGAACGCCCGCGCTCGCGCTGCCGGCCATTCACAAGAGCGGGGAGGAATTTGCGAGGAACGTTGACGGCAAGCCCGCGAGGCACGTAAGGTTCTTTCCCTAACCGCTTGCCGACGCGAAGGATTTTCGTCGCCTTACGGCTGACGAATCCGGCGGTTATTGGCCGCGCCAAGGGGGAGCATGAGCGAGCCAAACGTCATCGATGCGGCCAGCAAACGCCTCGCGCTTGCGCTCGATGCGCTCGCCGCGGCCGTGGAGCGGCGGCGCGAGGCCGATCGCGGCGAGGAGACGCTCAACGCCCAGCTGCACGCGCTCGGGACCGACCGCTCGCGGCTCGCCGCCGAGCTCGATGCCGCGGCCGCGCGCGCCCGGGCCCTGGAGACCACCAATCGCGAGGTCGCCCAGCGGCTCGACGCCGCCATCGCCACCATTCGCTCCGTGCTCGCGGCCAACGAGCGCTGAGATCACCTCGGGCGGGGGATGTCATGCCGCAGGTCAGTGTCACCATCAACGGCCGCCAGTTCCGAATGGCCTGCGGGGATGGGGAAGAGGCGCATCTCATGCGGCTGGCCGAGGATCTCGACGGTCGCATCTCGCGGCTGCGCGCGCGCTTCGGGGAGATCGGCGACACCCGGCTCACTGTCATGGCCGCGCTCACGCTCGCCGACGAGCTCTCCGAGACGAAGGAGAAGCTGCAGCGGCTCGAGCCCGAGCTCACGGCGCTGCAGGACGCGAGCGTCGCCTCCGCCGACCGCGCCCAGGTCACGCAGGCGGCGGTGGCGGCGGCGCTCAACGCGGCGGCCGAGCGCATCGAGATCATCACCAAGCGGCTCAATCAGACGGTTCCGGACAGCGGCGTGCCGATGGGCTGACGCGGTCGCGGCGGCTCGACGCTCGCTGGCGCCGGCGGCGCCGAGCCATTAGATTGGTGATGCGGGGCTGCGAGGTGCGTCAGGGGCCATATCCCCGGGGCCTTATCGATCCGCAAGGGAGCTGTCCCTGACCGGGCTCGTGGGCTCGGACACATGGCACCCACCTACTTTCGTAGGGAACCCGGGATCGATGCTCCAACGGCCATCGCGGCTCCGCACTCACCCCTTTGCGTAATGATGCCCCAGTCCCCGGCGGTCGAAGATTTGAAAGCGACATTGCGCCGCGAAGCGCTCGCGCGCCGCGAGGCATTGCCGAGCGAAATCCGCGCCGCCGCCGGGAAAGCGATCGCGGCGCGGCCGTTTCCGGTCGCGGTGCCGCCGGACGCGGTCGTCTCCGGCTTCATGCCGATGATGAGCGAGATCAACCCGGTTCCGCTGATGCGTGCCCTCGCCGATGCGGGCGCCACGCTCGCTCTGCCGGTGGTCGCCGGCCGCGGCAAGCCGCTCGTCATGCGCGCCTTTGCCTTGGGCGATTCGCTCGCCGCCGGCGTCTGGGGCATCCGCGAGCCGAAGCCCGACGCGCCGGAAGTTCTTCCCGACATCCTGCTGGTGCCGCTGCTCGCGTTCGACCGCGGCGGCCATCGCATCGGCTACGGTGCCGGCTACTTCGACAGGACGATCACGGCGCTGCGCGCACGCAAGGCCGTCGTCGCGGTCGGCCTCGCCTACGCCGCACAGGAAATCGCCGCCGTGCCGTTCACCCCCCGCGACGCCCGCCTCGATCTCGTGCTGACCGAGCGCGAGGCGATCGACTGTCGAGTACAGTAAGGCATGCGCATCCTGTTCGTCGGCGATATCGTCGGGCGCAGCGGCCGGGCCGCGGTGCTCGAACGCCTGCCGACGCTGATTGCGCAGTGGCGGCTCGATTTCGTCGCCGTCAACGGCGAGAACGCCGCCGGCGGGTTCGGCATCACCGAGGCGATCTACCAGGAGCTGATCGACGCCGGCGCCGACGCGATCACCGGCGGCAATCATTCCTGGGATCAGAAGGAGGCGCTGGTCTTCATCGAGCGCGCGCCGAAGCTGCTTCGCCCAGTCAATTATCCCGCCGGCACGCCCGGCCGCGGCGTGGCGCTGATCGAGGCCAAGAACGGCGCGCGCGTGCTCATCGTCAATGCCATGGGGCGCATCTTCATGGACCCGCTCGACGATCCCTTTGCCGCGGTCGAGCGCGAGCTTGCGGCCTGTCCGCTCAAGCAGGCGGCCGATGCCGTCATCGTCGATATTCACGGCGAGGCGACGAGCGAGAAGCAGGCGATGGGGCATTTTTGCGACGGCCGCGCCAGCCTGGTAGCGGGCACGCATACGCACGCGCCGACCGCCGACCACCAGATCCTGCCGCACGGCACCGCCTTCGTGTCGGACCTCGGCATGACCGGCGACTACAATTCCGTGATCGGCATGGACAAGGACGAGCCGTTGACGCGCTTCCTGCGCAAGATTGCGGGCGCCCGTTTCGAGCCGGCGATGGGCGAGGCGACCTTGTGCGCGCTCGCGGTCGAGACCGACGACTCGACCGGGTTGGCGCGCCGGGTGGGCGCGGTGCGCCTCGGCGGCCGGCTCGAGCAGGCGCGGCCGCCGTTCTGGGAATGAAAGCGTCGGCCGGGCTTCGGTCGCCAGTGGTCTGAGCCCGCGGCAGAAGGACCTGCCGATGACGCCAAGATCAGGTGCCTCAGCAGGCGTGAACTCGGCGCAGCGTTGGTGTAAGCTCTCCCGCGGCGGCCTACTCTCCGCCCCAAAGATCACGACATCAGACAGATAGGGAGGTGGACGTCATGCGGGACATGTCGTTATCACGACGCCGGCTGCTCACCGGAGCGTCTGCAACGGCCGCCGCCGGGTTTTTCGGCGGCACACCATTGGTGCTGGCCAAGGCGCCGGTGCTCGGCACGCCGGCGCCGGCCTTCTATCGATTCAAGCTCGGGACCATCGAGGCGACTGTGGTCTCGGACGGGCCGCTGTCGATCGGCGATCCGAAGAACACCTTCCGCGGTCCGACCGCAGACGAGCTGGGCAAGATGATGAGCGATCATTTCCTGCCCACCGACAACGTGGTGCTCGACCAGAACGTCCTGGTCATCAACACCGGCGACAAGCTCGTTCTGTTCGAGACCGGGATGAGCTCGGTTAAGCGCAACGACGCCATGGGCCGGCTCGTCGCCAACCTCAAGCAATCCGGCATCGAGCCCGATGACATCGACGCGGTCATCCCCACGCACGCCCATATCGACCACGTCGGCGGCATCATGGCGGCCGACGGCAGCCGCAATTTCCCGAACGCGCAGATCCATATTTCTCAGGCGGATCTCGAATTCTGGACCGACGACAAGCGGCTCGGCACGCCGGCCGAAGGCTCCGCGCTCGCCGCCAAGAAGAATCTGCTGCCGAACCGGGACCGCATCGTTTTCTACAAGGACGGCCAGGAGGTCATTCCGGGCGTACAGGCGATGCACACGCCGGGACACACGGTCGGGCACACCAGCTTCGTGATCACGTCGGGCGGCAAATCGCTGTTCGTCGTCGGCGACCTCACCCACCACGTGATTCTGGTGGAGAAGCCGCGCATGGAGGTCTCCTTCGACACCGATCCCAAGCAAGGCATAGAGACACGCATCAGGGTGATGGACATGCTGGCGGCGCAGCGCATGCCGGCGCTCGTTTACCATCTGCCATGGCCCGGCATCGGTCACTTCGCCAAGCAGGGCGACGGCTTCCACTACGTGGCGGCGCCGATGCAGCTGGCGCTGTAGCATCAAGCGCGAGCGGCCCTCCTCGCGGCGGCAAGCGCTGCTCGCCCCAAGCCCGAATTTCGCCCTCAGGTGATCGCCCGCCGTCGGCGCGACGACGACGCGACGCCGTTCTGTTCCGAACGTTGGTCGAACAGCGTTCGTTGACGGCGCAACGCGCCGGCGCGCCGGAGGCGGCGCGTAACCGGTTCTGGATTTTACGCGACGCGCGTCCTATAACGCGCCGAATACCAATCCATTATTCATGGGCTTCGCCGATCGCGCGCGATCAAGCGCGGGGCAAGCCGTCGAGGAGCGAGCCATGGCCGGCCATTCCCAGTTCAAGAACATCATGCACCGCAAGGGGCGGCAGGACGCGGCGAAATCCAAGCTGTTCGGCAAGCTCGCGCGCGAAATCACCATCTCGGCCAAGCTCGGACTGCCCGACCCCGCCATGAACCCGCGCCTGCGCGCGGCGGTGCAGGCGGCGCGCGCGGAGAACATGCCCAAGGACAATATCGAGCGCGCGATCAAGAAGGCGGCCGGCGGCGACGCCGAGAGCTATGCCGAGATCCGCTACGAAGGCTATGGTCCGGGCGGCGTCGCCGTGATCGTCGAGGTCCTGACCGACAACCGCAACCGCACCGCCGGCGAGGTGCGCGCAACCTTCGCGAAGTCCGGCGGCAACCTGGCGGAGACCGGCGCCGTCTCCTTCATGTTCGACCATGTCGGCGTCGTCGAATACGATGCCAAGGTCGCCGGCGCCGACGCCATGCTGGAGGCCGCCATCGAGGCCGGCGCCGAGGACGTGGTCTCGAACGAGCATGGACACGAGATCTACACCACCTCGGATTCGCTGCGCGAGGTGGCGAAGACGCTGGAGGAAAAGTTCGGCGAGCCGCGCAAGGCCGCGCTCGTGTGGAAGCCGCAGAACAGCGTCGCCATCAACGACGAGCAGGGCGAGAAAGTTCTCAAGCTGATCGAGACGCTCGGCGAGCACGACGACGTGCAGAACGTCTACGCCAATTTCGAGGTGTCCGATGCGCTGATGCAGAAGCTGAGCGCATAATCCCCAAGGTAATCCATGCCGTTACCTGAAGCGCATCTGCTGGACGATTTGGCGCCATCGGAGATATGCTGGGAGCATCGCAAGCGAGGTTCGCAACATGATCGATGCCGGACCGAGCCTTCGTGCGGCCGAGGGGCTAAGCGCAGCGGAGGTCTTGACCTATCTGGTCTCGAGAGGTTGGACCGCCCGACCTTCCCGTGTCGACGGAATCTCCATCCTTTCGAAAGCTGTTCAGGGTGCCGACCGACCTGCCGAATTCATACTTCCGATCAATCCGGAATTTGACGAGGAGCAGCGCCGCATCGCAGACGCTCTCAGAACCCTCGCGCAGCTGGAAGGACGGTCCGAGGCAAGCATCGCAGGCGAAATCCACAAGTTCGCTAATGCGATCAAGCCCGACGAGTTGACCGACGAAGAGGTCGAGCGCCAATCGAGCTTCCTCAAGTCGAAATGATATGAGGTGCGAAAACATAGCTTCGCGGACGCGGGCGGTCAGCGCGGAATCTGCACCAGCTCCTTGAGCTGCGCCTCGGTCAGCGGCTGGACGATGAACTTGAACTTCACCGCGTCTGGAACGAGATCGCTCAATCCCAATACGCGGTCCGGGATCACCATCTCCTTCGGATCGAATTCCGCGCGGATGCGCCGCGCGTCCTCGACCGGGATCCCGGCGAACTCCGCATACACCTTCAGCGCCTCGTCGCCGGCGTACATCCAGTCGACCGTCTCGCGGTAGGCCTTCATGAAGCGGGCGAAGACTTCCGGCTTGCTCTCGAGGCTCACCTTGTTGGCGATGAGGACGCGGATGGTGTGGTCCTTCACCAGCGGGAGCTCGGCGGCGCGCACGATGATGCGGATCTCGCCCTTGCGCAACGCCTCCATGGCATAGGGCGGCGCGGACCAGCCGGCGTCGATCTGCCCCGACATCACCTGCGTGAAGGTCGCGGGAAATCCGCCGGTCGCCACCGGCTTGGCACCGACCTTGTATTTGTCAATGAGCCCCAGCACGTGCGAGTGCGTGGACGCGCCGACGGTGGAGAAGGCGATCGTGCGGCCGTCCATGTCGGTCATCGATTTGACCGGCGAATCCGCGCGCACGTACCAGTAGGCGTCCTCGCCGGTCGATTCCGCGCCGATGATGCGGATCGGCGCGCCCTTGGCGTAGGCGCCGAACACGCCCAACGTCCCGACCGCCACGCCGACGTCGATGTTGCCGGAGATCACCGGCTGCATCGTTTGTCCGGCGCCCTCGGTATAGAGAATCTCGAGCTCCAGCCCATGCCTGCGGAAAATGCCGGCCCGCGCCCCGAGCGACGCCGGCGAGCCGTGCCAGATCTCGCGCTGGCCGATGGCGACCTTCAACGTGTCGGCGGCCAAGGCGCTTGCGCCCGAAAGCCACGCAACGACGAGGATCAGCGCAATCGCCCCGGTCATCCGTCCCTCCTGCTCAGCTTGCTTTTTTCTCAGCCTGTCTCGTTTCGCCCCGACGATCGCAGGCGCTCGGTTCCGGCCGCGTCTATCCCCCCACGTACGTCGATGACCACGCCATAGTCGCGCTGTGCTTCCTCCGCGGTGATCAGGCCGTCGAGCACGTCGTCGAGGACGCGCTGGGGATCGCGCGTGCGTGGATCGCCGAAGCCGCCGCCGCCCGGCAGCTCCAGGCGGATGGCGTCGCGCGGCGGCACCGTCTGCCGCCCTTTGGGCCGGATCGGCCGGCCCGAGCGCAGCGCCACCGCGCCGGGCGCGCCCGAGCGGCCGCCGTCGCGTCCGCGCGCGGGGTTGCGCACGCGCTCGAAATTGCAGAGGAGCGCGATCGGGGCGGCCCCGGCGCCGCCGAGCTCGATCACTTGGCCGAGCCCGCCGCGGCACCTGCCGGCTCCGCCGGAGCTCTCCCGGAGCTCGCGTCGATAGAACACCACGGGGGCCACGCTCTCGGTTGCCTCCACCGGGATCGTGCGCACGCCCGATGGGAAGGCGGTCGCGCTGAGGCCGTCCTTGCCCGGCCGCGCACCGGCGCCGCCGCAGTGGAAGATGACGGTGCTGAACTCAGGGAGCGCGTTCGCATCGGTGCCTTCTTCGACCTCGTCGACCAGCGAGCCGCCGCCGAAGATCTGCGGGTTCCAGAGCGACGACGCGCCTTCCGCCGGCACCCCGCCCGGCATGACCTGGTGCAGGCAGCCGAACACGACGTCGGGCAGCATGTGGCCGACGGTGTGGCGCGCCGCGACCGGCCACGGCCGCTTCGCGTTGAGCACGCAGCCTTGCGGCGCGCCGACGGTGATCGGGGCGAGCGAGCCCGCGTTGTTCGGCACCTCGGGCGCCACCAGGCATTTGACGCCGAACGCGGTATAGGCGAGGCAGTAGTTGTAGACGACGTTGATGCCGTAACGCGACGCCGGCGACGTGCCGTCGAAATCGACATGGATGCCGTCATCGGAGATGGTCAAGGCGGCATTCAGATGGAGCGGCTTGTCGTAGCCGTCCATCGTCACGCTGTTGCGATAGGTGCCCTTCGGCAGGGCGCGGATGCGGGCCAGCGTCGCCTCGCGCGACGCCTCGACGATCGCGTCGCCGAGCCGGTCGAGATTGGCGATCTCGAACTCGTCCATCATCTCGCTCAGCCGCCGGCCGCCCTCGTCGTTGGAGGCCGCGGTCGCGTAGATGTCGCCCTCGACCTGCAGCGGCTCACGCACGTTGGCGCGCACTATGCGCAGCAGATCCTCGTTCATGCGGCCGTCGCGGGCGAGCGGCATGATTGGAATCGACAGGCCCTCCTCGAACACCTGCCGCCCGTCCGGCCCCATGCCGAGCCCGCCGATATCCACGACATGGATCGTGTTGGCGAACAGCCCGACCGGTTGGCCGCGGTAGAAGCTCGGCGTCACGACCGTGATGTCGTGGAGATGGCCGGACGTCAGCCAGGGGTCGTTGGTGATGTAGTGGTCGCCGGGCTTCATGGCGGCGAGCGGATAGACGTCGAGAAAATGCCGCACCGCGTTGGCCATCGAGTTCACGTGTCCCGGGGTGCCGGTGACGGCTTGCGCCAGCATGCGCCCGTGGCGGTCGAACACGCCCGCCGAAAGATCGCCCGCCTCGCGCACCGACGTGCTGAACGCCGTGCGGAGCATGGTCTGGGCCTGCTCCTCGACCACCGCGATCAGGCGGCTCCACATGATCTGGGTGTGAATCTGGGCGAGCGCGGCGTTCGGGCGTGCGACCATGGCTCAGGCCTCGCGGCGGGTGAGCTCAATATAGCCGAAGCGGTCCATCCGTGCGTCGAAGAGCCTGCTGACCACGGTCGAGGTCTCGTCCTCCGCGATCACCGCCGGCCCGCGGATGTGCGCCCCGGGCGCAAGGTCGCCGCGCCAATAAATCGGCACGTCCTGGAACGCACCGCTGTCCGGGTCGAACACCCCTCGGCACGATCGCGGTTTCGGCTCGGCCGGCCGTTCCTGGGCCGGTGCGGCGAGGCTCCCTTCCCCCGGAGCGCTGACCGCAACCACCCAGCTCAGGATCTCGATGTCGACGCCCGGGATCGCGCGGCTATAGAGCCGGCGATAGGCGCCTTCGAAGAGCTCCCCGATGGTCGATCGATCTGCGGCGGTGAAGTCGCGCGCCGGGAGCTCGACCGCGATCTCGTGACCCTGGCCGCGATAGCGCATGAAGGCCGAGCGCTGCTCGACCAGGTCGGCCGCCGGCGCACCGCTTCGCACGATCGCTTCGGCTTCGGCGCGCATCCCGGCGAACAGGCGGTTGGCGGACGCGGCATCGAAGCTTTGCAGGCGCATCAGCCGGCCGCGCACGATCTCGTAGGCCACGGGCGCGCGCAGGAGCCCGACCGCCGATCCCACGCCCGCGTTGGCCGGGACGAGCACGCGGCTGATGCCGAGCTTCTCGGCGACGCGCGCGGCATGCAGCGGCGCGGCGCCCCCGAACGCGATCAGCGTGCGCGGGCGCAGGTCTTTCCCGCTCTCGATTGCATGCACGCGCGCGGCGTTCGCCATGTTCTCGTCCACCAGCTCGCTGATGCCGAGCGCTGCGTGCTCGGTTGCGAGGTTGAGCGCGGCCCCGATCCGCTCGGCGGCCGCGCGCCTGGCGCCGGCGACATCGAGCGGAATTCTGCCGCCCGAGAACGTCGCCGGATCGATGCGGCCGAGAACCACGTCGGCGTCGGTGACGGTGGGCTCGCTGCCGCCGCGCGCGTAGCACACCGGTCCCGGTTCCGAGCCGGCGCTGTCGGGACCGACGACGATCCGCCCGAGCGCGTCGACGCGGGCGATCGAGCCGCCGCCGGCGCCGATCTCGACCATTTCGATCACCGGGATGCGCAGCGGCAGGCCGCTGCCCTTGAGGAAACGGTAGATTCGCGCCACCTCGAAGGCGCGCGCGGTCTGCGGCTGCGCCTTGTCGATGAGGCAGATCTTCGCGGTCGTCCCGCCCATGTCGAAGGACAGAACCTGGTCGAGCCCGTGCTGGCGCGCGATGCAGCTGGCGAAGATGGCGCCGCCCGCCGGCCCCGATTCGACCAGGCGAACCGGAAAGCGGATGGCGGTCTCGATGGTCGTGATTCCTCCGCCCGAGGTCATCAGCAGCAAGGGGCAGTGAAAGCCGGCGCGGTCGAGCTCGCGCTCGAGCTTCGCCAGGTAGCGCCCGATCAGCGGCTGGATGTACGCATTGGCGCAGGCGGTGGAGAAGCGCTCGTATTCGCGCATCTCGGGCGAGACCTCGCAGGACAGCGTCACCGCGACGTCGGGCAGCGCCCGCGCGATCGCCTCGCCGAGGCGGCGCTCGTGGTCCGGATTGGTGAAGCTGTGCAGGAGCCCGACCGCCACCGCGTCGACTCGCTCTCCGGCGAGCGCCTCGACCGCGCGGGCGACGCTGGCGTCGTCGAGGGGGACCAGCACTCGGCCTTGCGCGTCGATCCGCTCGCGGATCGGGAGGCGCAGCCGGCGAGGAACCAGCGGCGGCGGCAGGTCGATGTTGACGTCGTACTGCTCGAAGCGGTTTTCGTGCCGGATCTCGACGACGTCGCGGAACCCTTCGGTGGTGAGAAGGGCGGTCTTGGCGCCCGTGCGCTCGATCAGCGCGTTGGTGGCGAGCGTGGTCCCGTGGATGATCAAGCCCACCTCGTGGGGCTCGATGCCCGCCTCGGCGGTCACCGAGCGCAAAGCGGTGAGCACGCCGTCCTCCGGTGCCCGCGCCGTGGTCAGGATCTTCGCCGTGAAGCGCCGGTCGCCGACCTCGAGCGCCACGTCGGTGAACGTGCCGCCGATGTCGACGCCGAGCCGGATGGTCGGGGAGGATGTCACGCGTGAGCGCCCGGACCGCTGCGCTTGATCCGGGGTCATCCGCCATATTCCAGAATGAACAGCCCGGCGTTGTAGTCGGTGCTGTAGATCAAGCCGTCCCGGTCCACGAACACGTCGGCCGATTGAATGACGCGGGCGCGGTTCGGCCGATGATCCATCATGCGCGCCGGCGGCGGCGGCACCCAGGCGCCGACCTCGTTCGGCCGGTACTGGTCGCTGATATCGAACGCGCGCACGCCGGCATTCTGATAGGTGGCGAAGATCAGCTCCGAGCTCACGAAGCTGCCGGGCCGATTTTCGTGGAGATTGTGCGGCCCGAAATGGCCGCCCTTGGCCACATAGTCCGCTTCCGACGGGGTCGGAAAGGTCGCGATGCTCACCGGATTGGCGCCATCGCGGTTGTCGAATATCCAGATCAGCTTGAGGCCATCCTCCTGGCGGTCGAGCACGGCCTCGTCGAGCACCACCAGCAATCGGCGATCCGGCAGCGGCAGGCAATTGTGGGTGCCGCCGCCGAACGGCGGGCACCAATTGCGGTGAACGACGAGCCGCGGCCGTTCCCGGTCGGCGATGTCGATGACGACCATGCCGGCATCGCGCCAGGCGGCATAGGCGGTATCGCCGTGCACGATGGCGTGGTGCAGGCCGTATCGGCTCGTCGCCGGCCAGCTCGGCGTCTCGCCGGCGGCGAGATGCATGCCCGGAAGCCAATAGCGACCGGCCGGGCGCGGATTGCCCGGATCGGCCATGTCGACGCACATGAAGATGTAATCGCTGAAGCCGTCGAGCAGCGCCGACACATAGGCCCAGCGTCCGCCGACATACCAGATGCGATGGATGCCGCCGCCCTCGACCGCCATGAACCCGATGCGGCGCGGCTCGTTCGGTCGCGAAATGTCGTAGACCGCGAGCCCCGCCGTCCAATCGCGCGACGTGCTCGCCGCCCGCGCCGTGCCGACGACGGTGCCGAGCTGGCCGCGGTAGTAGGCGTGCTCGTCGGCGAACTCGGCCGCGGCGAACATGTCCTTTGCATTGACGACCAGAAGCAGATCGTCGTGGGTCTGCAGATGAATGTTCCAGGTTCCCGGCGGCGCCGCGAGATAGGCGACGGCGCGCGGGTGCTTGGGATCGCGCACGTCGATCACGCTGAATCCCTTCGAGAACATGTGTCCGACATAGGCGTAGCCGCGATGCACCATGAGCTGGACGCCGTCGGGCCGGCCGCCCTGGTCGCAGGCACCGATGAGGCGCATGTTGCGCGCATAGTCGGGTCTCGGCAGGTCGGCGCTCATCGGCAGGCGGCGAGGAAATTGGGCACCGCGATCCAGTCCATCATGGCCTCGAAATCCTGCAGCCGCTTCCACATCTTGCGGTCCTCGTCGGTCTTGAGGCCGACGCCCAGATGGGTGCCGAGCTTGCGGCCGTGCAGCATGATGCGCTCGCCGATCGGCTGGCGCTCGGCTTCGTAGGCGGCGAGCGCCGCGTCGATGTCGTCGTGGGCGGCGAGCGCCAGCGCCAGCGCTTGCGCGTCGCCGCCGGCCTTGGCGACGCCGAATCCCATATGCGGCCGCGACGACGACGCGGCGTCGCCGACCAGCGCGACCCGCCCGAGCACGATGCGCGGCGCGGAGAAATCGTAGATCGGCGTGAAGAACGGCTGCGCGATGTGCCGCAGGCAATCGAAAAATGCCGGCGGCATGATCTGCTCGGCATCGGCGCGCATCTGCGCGATCAAGTCGCGGCGGATGAGCGGCGGCGGCACCGAATGGTCGTGCTGATGGCCGTTCTCGTCGACGCACATGCGCTGGAGTTGCTGCGCGTCGCCGACCTGGTACCAGATGAAATTGTAGCGCCGATGGGCGGGACGCAGGTCGTTGTCGAGCCCCGAGATCGGGTAGCCGATCACCTGTTGGCGCTCGGGCAGGAAGAACACGAAATAGGGAAAGATGCTTTCGAGGGTCGCGCGGGAAAGGTCGGCCTCGTTCGGCGCGCCGCGCCAGATGTAATACCCGGAATAGATCGGCTGCACCTCGGGCGCCACCCGGGCGCGCACGCCGGAACGTATGCCGTCGGCGCCCACCAGGAGGTCGGCGTGCTCGATCCCGCCCTCGGCGAAGTGGACGCGGACCGCCTGCCCGTCCTGCTCGAGGCGCTCGAAGGTACGACCGAGATGGTAATGCGCGGGATCGATGGTCTCGCGCAGCAGCCGCTGCAGCCGGTCCCAGGAGGTCAGGATCTGCCGCAGCGGACGTTCGCCGATCACGCGCCCCTGGCGGTCGATGGCGATGCGCTTTTCCACCTCGATGCCGAGATCGCGCGTCCCGGCCCCGCATTGCTCGAGCGCCGCCAGCAATTCCGGGTGGGTGGTGATGCCGGCGCCGCGGCCGACGAGCTCGACGCCCGAGCGCTCGAACACGTCGACCTCCCACCCGATCCGGCGCAGGAACGCCGCGGTGAACAGGCCCGACATCGAGCCGCCGACGATGACGGCGCGCCGGCTGCGGCGGCTTGACCTGACGGCCATGGGGATGCCTCGGCGTGGATTCCGAAAAAAATCATAGCCGGGAAGCCCCCGTCACAGCCAGCGATCGGCGAGCGACCAAAGCAAGTTTCGCTCGGTTGACCAACAGATACGCCGGGGATGCAGCGTCAGCTTTCACCAGCTGCGGACAAGCCGTCGCATCCGCCTGGGCAGCTGTGTGCCACAACCGGATCTAGACCCATCGTTAGCTTGACAAGCCTGATCACGCCGTAATGCTAGCGTTCAAGCCGATCCCCAGTCATCTGGGGGATGTCGGATCAAACCATGACGATCGGGATCACTGGACCCAGGCGGCGGGCGCCGTGGCGAGGCGCCGTGGTGGTGCTCATCATCGCTGCCATCGTCCTCTCGATCTGCCTGATCCTGCTAGGGCTCATGGGCGATTTCCTGGTCGATTGGCTGTGGTTTTCCACGATCGGCTATTTGGGCGTCTTCTGGACGACCATCGTCGCCGAAGCCGAAGTCTTCTTCGCCGTCTTCGTGGCGACCGCCATCATCCTGTGGGTGAACGGATCGCTTGCGTTCCGCTTCGCTCGGTCACGGTGGACGCAGTGTCCTGCCGATTTCGAGTGGAAGCGCACGGGCATTGTGACGTTTCGCGACGTGTTGGAAGTCACGCGCCATCGTTTGCCGTGGCCCCTCATCATCGCCGGCGGTGCCGGCCTCCTCGCGCTGCTTGTCGCCTGGGGGGAGGTCCACAACTGGGGCGTCTTCCTGCGGTTCCTCTATCAGGTGCCCTATGGCGCAAATGATCCGCTCTACGACAAGGATATCAGCTTCTATCTCTTTGCGTTACCTGCCTATGTCGTCATCAAGAATTGGATGCTGCTCACGCTCTTGCTGAGCGTGCTCCTCGCCGGAGCGATCTATTGGGTCCACGGTCACATCGAGTACGACGCCCAACGCCGGTCGATGTCGCCAACGGCGATCGCCCACGGCTCGGTGCTGCTCGGCCTGTTCTTCGCGGTGAAGGCGTGGTCCTACGCTCTCGACCGCTATCTGCTGCTCTACCATGACAACGGGGTGGTGGTTGGCGCGAGCTACACCGACATCCATGTGGAGTTGCCCGTTCTGTGGTTGCTGATCGGACTTTCGATCATCGCGGCATTCGCCGCGTGGGCGAACCTCCGGGTGCGCACCTACCGGCTTCCCGCGGCAGCGGCGGTGCTCGTCTTCGGCGGCTCCTTCGTGCTGTCCGGCGTGGTCCCAGCATTATTCCAGCGCTTGTTCGTCAAACCAACCGAGCTGCAGCTGGAGAAGCCCTACATCGAACGCAACATCGCGCTGACCCAGCAGGCCTACAATCTCCGTCAGATCACGGCGAAGCCGTTCCCCGCCGAACAGGACCTCAGCTTCAAGACCCTCGAGGCCAATAAGGCGACGATCGACAATATAAGGCTGTGGGACTGGCAGCCGCTGATGGATGCCTACGTGCAGCTGCAAGAGATCCGCACCTACTACAAGTTCCACGACGTGGACGTGGACCGCTATTGGCTCGACGCGGCGTACCAGAGCGTGATGCTCTCGGCCCGGGAGCTGAAATCCTCACTGCTGCCGCGGAACGCGCAGACATGGGTCAACCGCCACATACTCTTCACCCACGGCAACGGCGTGGTGATGAGCCCGGTCACCCGCAAGAGCGCCGAAGGGCTGCCGTTGTTCTATCTGCGCGATATTCCTCCGGTCGCGACCGGTGGCCCCGAAATCCGGGAGCCCCGCATCTATTACGGGGAGGAGACCGACAGCTACGTCATTGTCAAGGGGAGCACGCCGGAGTTCGACTATCCGAAGGGGAAAGACAATGTCTACGCGGTCTATGACGGCACCGGCGGCATTCCCGTGGGAGGAACCGCGCGGAGAATCCTCTTCGCCTGGTACTTCAACGACGTGAACCTGCTGCTCTCGAGCTACATCACCGGCGACAGCCGGATCATGATCCGCCGCGACATCCAGGAACGGGTGCGCACGATTGCCCCATTCCTCCGCCTCGACCATGACCCCTATCTGGTGATCAACGACGGGCGGCTGTTCTGGATGCAGGATGCCTACACGACGAGCAGCTATTTTCCTTATGCGCAGCCCGCGCAGGGCCTCGACCTCAACTACATCCGCAATTCGGTAAAGGTGCTCGTCGACGCCTATAACGGGACCGTCGATTTTTATCTGATGGATTCCGTGGACCCGATCGCCGCGACCTACCAGCGCATCTTTCCGGGCCTGTTCAAGCCGTTCGCGGACATGCCGGCGGGCTTGCAGAAGCACATTCGCTATCCGGAGGACCTCTTCCTGATTCAGGCGCGGCTCTACCAAGTCTACCACATGGAGGCGGCCGACGTTTTCTACAATCGCGAGGATCTCTGGCAATTCCCCCGCCAGCCGGGCGGTGGCGGCACCGCCATGATGGTACCTTACTACATCATCATGCGGCTGCCCGGCGAGCCGCAGGCCGAGTTCTTCCTCATGCTCCCCATGGCGCCGAGCCGCCGCGACAACATGATCGCGTGGCTCGCCGCGCGCTGCGATCCGCCTGACTACGGCAAGCTGATTGTCTATGAGTTTCCCAAGGAGAAGCTCGTGTACGGGCCGTTCCAGATCGAGGCGCTGATCAATCAGAACACCTACATCTCCCAGCAACTCTCGCTGTGGAACCAAATGGGCTCGCGGGTGATCCGCGGAAACTTGCTTGTGATCCCGATCGAGAACTCGATTCTCTACGTATCCCCGCTCTATTTGCGGGCGGAGCACGGACAATTGCCGGAGCTCCAGCGCGTGATCGCAGCCTATGGCGATCATGTGGTGATGAAGGAGACGCTCGCCGAGGCATTGTCGGCGCTCTTCGCTGGCACCGCGCCGGCGGCCCCGAGTGCCACAACGGGAACGCCGCTTGCAGGCCCTGCGGCAGATCGAGCGCGCGAGGCACTCGACCACTACAATCAAGCAATCGAGCGCTTGAAATCTGGAGACTGGGCGGGTTTCGGCACGGAGCTCGACGCGATGCGCGGGCTGTTGGAGGATCTGAGCCGGCAATCACGCGGCCACTAGCCCGGATGTCTCAAACGGGTCAAAACCCGAACGCCTCTTTGGGGGTCGTAACGTCTGGTTCCTCCGGGTGCAGACATGGTCCGCGAGAGCGGTCCGTTGGTCAAGCCGTCAGGGCTGGAGGTCCGGTTCGGGTCGCGGACTGAAAACAACGGCCTCACGGAGTGTCCGTATGCCCGAGCGACCGACCGGGAGCGACGCGGTCGCGGACGAGCTGCTTGATCTCCTTGATTTCCGGAAAGCGGCCGCGCT
>WNFG01001118.1_pt1 | contig 22571 bp, 23 predicted proteins | sample 5400431 | NCBI WGS metagenome assembly WNFG01 (sample SAMN13153346, study PRJNA577476) | soil metagenome | isolation source: 120 cm saprolite under Douglas fir tree site 2 hole 3 replicate 2 | place: USA:California | collected 2015-04-18 | reverse complement strand
GGAACGTGATAGGGTGGGTTGTCCCCCCACCAGCCTTTCCAGTTCATGTCGGGCCAGGAACCGCGAATCGGTCCGAACATGTTTCTTCCGAGAATCCAGGCGCCAACATTCTTGAAGCCCCGCGCAGCGAAGTCGTCATTGATCCCCGTTGTGCCACCGTCGGCGCCAAATAGGGTCCGTTGGAACGTGCGTGTCGGGACTAACCACTGGTGCAAATCTGTCCCGCCCACGCCGAGCGGATTCCTGATGTCCTGATTCGGACCAGCTCCGTATCCGTCAAGCGAGATGGTAAAGCCCTCAACTCGGACGCGTGTCATTTTCATGCCGTCCTTTCGATTGACGCCGCTAGCCATTTGTCTCCCTCTTTCCACTGTGGCTCCGGTACTCGTTAGAGCAGTCCGGGTCAGTTTCCGCGCATTGCTTCCGTTTCTACCCTCTCCATTGGGCACAGCTTCGGGATAATTCCTGCGCCCGGCAGCTTCGCGTCTTCTGCTTTTCCGGCTCCTCCCAACAAATCTTCTCAAACAGCGCCGAAGATTTCTTGTGTCCCTCCCAAAAAGCAGCCGCTCGCTTTGGGAGCAGTATCCACTCGCTTCCGGGTGCCCCAATTACAAGGGCAGAAACAGGAGAAAAAATCATGCACGTAGTCCATCTTATCGGTTATCTCGGCAAAAACCCGGAGCACAAGTCCGTCAAGGGGTCAGACCGCAAGTACGCGGTTCTTTCGCTGGCGACTCAGCGGTCCTGGAAGGGTGCCGACGAAGAATGGCACTCCAAGACGGAGTGGCATCGCGTCGTCGCCTGGAACGGCCTCGGCGAGTACGCGGCGACCAAGCTGCGGAAAGGCGACCACATCTACGTCGAAGGCACGCTGGTCAGCAGCACCTTCGAGAAGGAATTCGGCAAAGGCAAGAGCAAGATCACCGTGCCATTCAAGGCTTGGCAGGTGACGGCGGATTCCATCCGCAAGCTCAACCGCGCCAAGAAAGAGCAAGTGCCGGATAAAGCGCCGGTTGAAGTTCAGCCGGAGGAGGTGCCTCATTTTTGTTGATGCACTTCCTGAACCATCTGAATGGTAGGACACCGGGACACCGGACAGCTGGGGAGGATAGTACGAAGGTACTAAGACAGTACCGTGCCTCGGATGAAACCATACGGCCGCTCATCGCATCCAGATAAATACGGACCAACGGCGAAATAGGGGGAAATCCTTGAGGGTGCGTGTCACGAAACGCCGGACAATTGTCTTGCTCTTGTTGTCCCCCGTTCTTGTAGGTCTCGTTTTCGTCCCCCGCAAATACATTTGGCTGTACTTGTCGCGCAAGACTGACCCAAGACCACCTTCTGCCGATCTTTTGCGTGACCCGGAAGCTTTGAGAAATCCCCAACTTCTCCTTGCAGAGGCAAACCGCCTTGCGTGGCTTTTCAACTGGCCAAAGGCTGAGCCGCTTTATATCCGCGCAGAGCAGCTCTTCAAAGAAAAGGGCGACACGCGAAACGAGATATACGCGCGTGTGGGCAGGATTCGGGCGCACGCTGAAATGATGTCTTGGGTTGATGTGTCCGAAATGCTCACGCGGCAGCTAGACATTCCCGTCGTGAGGGGCGACCCAAGGCTCAAACTTTGGTGCCTCGCGGCAAAGGGATACACGGACCTGGAAATCAATCCAGTTTCTGCGAAGCGAGCCTGGACCGAAGCGCAAGGGATCGCCGAGACACTGAGGGAAGCCCAGTGGGAAGCGCGGGCAAGAGGAGAACGCGGATTCGGGAGTACATTGCGGCGGTGCGGGAAGAGGCGCCTCGAAAGACAGACGCAGACGGCCGAGCGAAGGCTTCGGAATGGATCGAATGGGCCAAGCGTCAAGCCGACCGAATCGATCCGTTAAAAGCAAGTCCTCCATCCATCGTGGACGAGAAAGAAAAAGTCCTCGGCCGGCTTCGATCGGCCGAGGGATATTGGTGGGCAGAGCCACTTCCCGAAGAGGACGTGTGAGGACGAAGGCGTCAAGTTGACATGATTTTCCGCGTTTCGAGCGAACGCGAGAAACCGCAACGTACGCCGCCCTTCTTGTCACTCGCCACTTACCACCAACCATTAGCCCCCGCTTTAGCGGCAGCTCTGCACTCCCATCCGATAAGTGAGAATCGCAAGGGCCACAGCAAGAAGGATGATCGACGCAAACGAGATCCACAAATGCGGCCACAGGTCTCTGCGCATCTCCCGCGCCTTCCGGACACTGAGCGGACCGCCGTCTTCGAGACCAGCGCCCTTGCCTTCGGCATCAGGTCCGCTGTTTTCGGTATCGGGATTGCCCGGCTTTTTCTCTGAGTTCATTCTTGGCTCCCCATTTTTCGGAAGTTTACATCCGGTCAGTTGTCCTTGCCTGCCTAACCACTACCCACTCCCCAATAGTCACCAATCCACGTCCGCTCTGGCGGACGGGAGGAATCGCACCGTCGCGCCAGTCGTTATTATCTATACCTATTGCCCCGCCTGGACGCGGCATCGCGACGTGCCCGGCGGAACAAAAGACGTGCAATCTGTTGATATGCCTGGCCAAAACGCTATCAATCCGGCGGAACGACCAGCCTCAAAGTATTCATATCGCTAGCGATGTGGCCCGCGGCATGGCGATCTTTATCACCTCCACCGCCGGCGGAACGCACCGCTTACGTGTGGCAAAACCCGTTTCTCCGCCACGCCCGGTCGCTATCCCTTTGATAACGCTCCAGGAACGGTCCAGCACCGGCGAGATTCGTCGCCTGGAGCGTGGGCGAAAGTCGTCGCTTAGCCACGGCGAAACTCATCGCTCGCTAGCCACGATTGAGGTAGACTCTGCCGGTGGCTCGTTTGGAGAAAAGACGTTTGCCCCAAGGCCCGACCATCCAGTCGAAGCCGGATTTCTGTCCAGTTTGCGACGGGCGCCGGATCATCAAGCGCGGCTTGCGCAAGAACAGTCTTCGGCACCTCCAAATTTACTTCTGTAAGGACTGCGGCAAGTACTTTTCCTCCTTGGCCGGTCTGAAAGGCGTCAAATATCCTCCGCGCGTCATCGCCCGAGCGCTCTGCCTGTACAACCTCGGCCATTCTCAGGAAGAAACCGTGCGCCGCATCGCGTCCGAACACCGCATTAAGGTGCCGCGCCGGACCGTTTCAGATTGGATTTCTGGCTACCGATCCATTACCACTTTCCATCGCCTTCGTGCGGCATCGATCCAAAAGTTCCCCGCCGGCATGCTGAAGGGGCGAAGGCTAGAGCATCAGCAGATTTATGAATACAAAGTCCACTTGGCGAAGCTCGCGCTTATGCCAGATGCCGTCCCCCGAGACGTGGCCGTGAAGGTCGAGAGTTACTTGCTCAGCATTTTTGAAGGTTTCCCCGACGTTCTGTTCCAGGAGGACAAGACCGCGAGTCTCGATCAGGATAAACCGCCAGAGCCACCTGCCGCGGTGAGGTCATCCAAGTCGCACTTTGAAATACTCCCGCTCGCCCGCATCGAGAAGCAGAACCTTGCGAATGACCTCGCCGCACTGGGTCTACTGCTCGCCCGCAAGACGAGAGAGCGCCACCCCTCGATCCAAGATTTCATGCTGGTCAACGATTCCTCGACGGTTGCCTGCGAAGTCCCTGTTTATCTGACTGCTGAGGAAATTGGCTACTACAAGTCGAAGGGATTTTTCGTAACTTTGCCAGAGTCAAAGAAGCCGATCACTGGGCACATCGATGTGGTGCAAGCGAGAAACGGCTTCATTCATCTTCTCGACTACAAGCCGAAGGCTCGCGAGATCGACCCCGTAAACCAGTTGGTTGTGTATGCCTTGGCCTTCGCCTCACGGGCGCGGCTTCCCGTGAAAGTATTCAAGTGCGCTTGGTTTGACGAGAACGATTATTTCGAGTTTTTCCCACTACAAGCCGTCAAAGCCAAGAGCGCGCAGGCGTCGGCCTGAGCTGCGCCCCGTCCCCACGGCTTGCGCAATCGAGCGCCTGGACTGACGCTAACGAATCGCGTCTTCCAGACGCAAGGGACCGCGGCGTCCGCAAGTCGTCTTGAATCTCCCTTGCTGTCGTCTTAGTGATCCCTGTTCTCTGCTTATCCTGTGGCGGCTTATCCGTGGCTGACCTGAGAACTTTTCCCACCTCCGCGTGAGGCTTTTCGCTTTTCCTGCCTCAATGTCAATGAGGGGAGTTCTCGTCGCATTTTTCCCCGTAAGCTGGTCGGAGCCGCACCACCTCGGTCAACCGTCTGGCGTAGCGTGCCGCTCGCAAATCCCGAGCCGGGCGCAAAGCTAGAAACCCTCTGCACGGAGCATGTGCTCTACGTGTGCTTTGAGAACGGCCGAGGCACTCCTTCGCAGGCCAGTGGTTCTCGCTCGCGCCCGTCCACGGGGGCTCCGGCTTGGCGAACACGACGAGAACTCTCCGGGATCTTGTCGGGAAAATACGCATATCTCGAAAAAGGAGAACCATCCAAATGAAAAGAATTTGGCGAAACACCGTTCGCGCTTCCCGCAACCTCGCTGGGGTCGCCCTGGCCTTGCTTCTGGCTTCACCGGTCTTCGCGCAGGCGGGAAATTCCCCTTGGGAGAACGCCGTCAGCGTGCTCCAGCAGGCGTTCACGAGCACGATCGCGCGTGGCCTCTCGCTGGTCGCCATCGTCGTGGCGGGACTGACGTTTGCATTTGGCGAAGGCGGGTCGAAGAGAATCCTGGCGGGCGTCCTGTTCGGAGTCGGAATGGCCATTGCTGCCGTGAACTTCCTCTCGTGGCTCTTTCCGTGAGAGTCGACGGATAGCCCATTTCAGGTGACGTATGCCCAACATCAGGCGAGTCAACACCGTCCACCGGTCGCTCTCCCGCCCGCTCACGATTCTCGGCGCGGAGCGGAAACTCTTTTTCTTCGCCATGTGTCTGGGCGCCGCCACGTTCAACCTCTTGGGAAGCTTGCTGGGCGGACTCCTGGTCTTCCTACTGCTTTACATGATCGCCCGATCGGCGACCAGAAAGGATCCTCAAATCCTTCGGTTTCTTCTCACCGCAGCAAAGCTGCGAAATCAATACGACCCGGCGAAGTTTAGCCCGGTTGCGATTCGCCGGATGAACCATGCTTAAGCTGAAACGGATCTTCAAGAACTACGAGGAAACCGGCTCGTTGAATGAACTCGTGAATCTCTATGGGTTCATTGACGATCATGTTTTTCTCACAAAGACCGGCGCGTTGGGCATGGTGCTCGAATTGCGTGGCGTTGATTACGAATGCCTTGATGGAAGTGCGCTCGACCACCTGACAAAGCGCCTGGAATCGGCACTGAAGCTCTTTGACGAAAACTACCGCGTCTATCAATACCTCTTTAAGAAAAACAACGAAATCATCCCGTACAAGCTGTACGCCAATCCCGTTGTGAATGCCGCCATCCAGAACCGCATCGTTCATCTCCAGAGCAGGGCCGACAACCTCTTCTCACTTTCCATCTATTTTGTCGTTCTGCTCGAAGGTCCCACTCACGCGAATGCCGTGGCGAATACCCTTGGCGACTTTCCCGATGCGCCGCTTAAGACTCTAGGACGACTCTTGGCGCGACTCTCTGGCAAGAAACAGATCGTGTTGTTCGACAGAGCGCTGAGCCATGCACAGGCCTCCCTGCGGCAAAAGATGGACAGCTTCATCCTCCAAGTCAGCGATTTCCTGCCTGTCCGTATGCTAGACAAGCACGAAGCTTTCCGAATGATGAAGAGGACGCTGAATTGTGCTCAGCAGAAAATCGAGCTCGCCAACCTACGGCACGACACCTTTCTCGACTACTACCTGCCCGAATCGCACCTCGAATGTCACCGTGGACACTTAAGGCTGGACGACTACTACGTCAAGGTCCTCACTCTCAAGGAGCCCTCCGCCCAGAGCTTTCCACTGATCTTCAAGAGCCTCCTTGAAGTGCAGGCCAACTATCACGTTGTCACCGAATGGAAGAGGGAAGATTCGGGCAAGACCCGCCGCACCATCCAAGCAAAGCGACGGCACTTCCATAACACCAAGCGCTCGTTTTTCAGCCAGGTCAATTTGAATGACTCATCACCGCACGATGTTCTCTTGGACGATTCCAAGGAATCCCAGGTCCGCGAGTTGGGCGAAGGCATCAAGGAGATCGAACTACACGGAAACTACTTTGGCCAGTTTTCATTGACCGTGGTGATTTACGACTTGGACCTTGCCAGAGTGGAACGGGCGTGCGCGGACTTTTACAAGGTATTCAGCGTCCACGATGCCCAACTCCATGAAGAAAAGTACAACCTGCTGAACGCCTTTCTCGCGGCAGTCCCCGGCAACTACGCTTTCAACCTTCGGTATCTCTACCTGCTCAACGCGAACTATGCCGACTACTCGTTTCTCTTCACGCTCCACTGTGGCGAGCTTCGCAACCGGCATCTCCGGCAGGAATACTTGGCGGTTCTTGAAACGAATCATCACACTCCCTACTTCTTGAATCTGCATTACCGCGACGTTGCCCACACGATGATGTTGGGCCGGACCGGTGCCGGAAAGTCCTTTCTCCTTAATTTCATCATCACCAACCTCCAGAAATACGATCCGCACACTTTTATCTTCGACCTCGGCGGAAGTTTCGAGAACGTCACGCATCTGTTTGAAGGCTCTTACGTGCGTGTGGGCCTCGAATCGCAAGACTTCCGGATCAATCCCTTTTCACTTCCACCCACGAAGGACAACCTGGACTTTCTCTGCCTCTTTCTGAAGGTGCTCATGCAGGCATCTGGCGGCTGGGAGCTGGACCCGGCGATGGAGCGGGATCTTTACCAGCAGATCGAAAACATCTACACCGTGGATCCATCACTGCGCAGGCTCGGCGTGCTTGCAAATACTCTCCGTCAGGACTTGGCTGGACGCCTAGCTAAATGGGTGTGTGGAGGCCAGTTTGGTTTCGTGTTCGACAACGCCGACGACACCATCTCGTTCTCGCGGTTTCAGTGTTTTGATTTCCAGCGGATGAGTCAGTACCCGGAAGTTCTAGAACCCTTACTCTTCTACATTTTGCATCGCGCCAATGCACTGATCACTGACAAACAGCTCGTCGCAACCTTTAAGGCGTTTTTCATCGACGAGGCGTGGATCTTCCTGCGGAACCCGAACATTCAGCGCTATGTGGTCGAGGCGCTGAAGACCTGGCGCAAGCACAACGCGGCGATGATCCTGTCTACGCAGTCCCTCGACGAACTGCGTCGCTCCGACATCCTTGACGTGATCGTCGAGAGTTGCGCAACCAAGGTTTTCCTTGCGAATCCCGACATGGACCGCGAGCTCTACCGCCGCCAGTTCCATCTCAACGACACGGAAGTCGAACAGATTGCCGGCCTCATTCCCAAACAACAGTTTCTCGTCAAGACACCTGAACTTGCGAAGGTCGTGAATCTCACAGTCGACGCGAAGAGCTACTGGCTCTACACGAACGATCCTTACGACAACCAAAAGCGGAAAGACGCTTTTGAAAGGTACGGGTTTGACAAGGGCCTCGAAACCCTTGCTGGAGTGCATCCATGATCTCGTCTTTCACCACTATTGGCGGCCTCATTAGCCCGCCGACGCGAGTTTTCGTGCTGCAAGACTCTTGTCTAGACGTGTGCGTGGACGGCCTCTCAGCCTTTGTTCCATTGGCGCTCGCGGCCGTAGTTACCGCCTTAGTTTTGCTGACGAATTGGATTCTCAGTCCTCCCAGGGACCGCAACAGAAGTTCCTAGCACCAAAAAAAACAAGGAGCAAACCATGAATCGAGCGACATCAGGTCGAAGGAAGTCCATTCTCCATCGGATAGCCGCAGCGGCTCTATTCAGTGCTGTCCTGTTCGTTGGCAGTTCACCGGGGGCCGTGGCTGCGCCGGACGGAGCGCGCGTCGTGAAATATTCCAAGGAAGACATCATTCCTGTTCACGCCAAATTGCGGTTTTCAACGCTCATCCTGTTGCCGGACAACGAGGAGATTCTCGATTTCACCACCGGAGACAAAGAGTTCTGGATCGTCAACGGAGCCCACAATCTCTGCTATGTTCACCCCGCCCAGGCCGGCATCCGCAGCAACTTGAATCTGATTACCGCCTCAGGGCACGTCTATTCCTTCTTGCTCACCGAGGTCAGCAACGACCCAAACTCTACGCCGGATTTGAAACTTTTCGTTGAGCCGAAGGAGGGCACTGGTTTCACTGCCGAACTGCCTCTTCACGGCTATGTCCGCGCCACCGAGAGCGAAGCCTACAAGAAGGAACTCGACTCACTGCGCGCGCAAACAAGTGAGCAAGTCCGCGCTACCCAGGTCGATGCCGCACAGCAGGTAAGCAAGTTTCGCGCCGACTACCAGTCAAAGTTGCAGTTCGACTACAGCATTGACAACAAGGCCCTGCGGGAACCGTTCCTCGTTTCGGTTATTTACCACGACGACGCATTCACCTACATCAAGTGCGCGGCTCGGGAAAAACCAACGCTCTACGAAGTGAAAGATGGTAAACCGAGCCTCATCAATTTCCAGCTCGCAAATGGCGTTTACATCGTGCCCAAAGTGCTGAATGCCGGGTACCTCGCTGTGGGCAAGAAGCGGGTTGTCTTCGCGCGACGGACATCCGCGAACTGAAAGGGGAAACATGAACGAACCGATTACCGAAAAGAGTCCAAAGCCGCCCGGCCTTTTGCCGAAGAACGTTCAATCCTGGCTGCTCGTCAGCATCGCCCTGGGAATGGTCCTTATTATGTGGCTAACCGGTGGCAAGAAGCCCCAAGCCACGCCCAAAGCAAGCGTGCCCTTGTCGGCCGTTCCGGCGCCGGTGGAAGTCAATGAAACAAAGATCGCGGAACTGCAAACCCGTATCCAGGAGCTCCAACGCGAACAACTCGTGGCGCAAACCGCTCTTGCCCAGCAGAACCGCCTGCTCGGTTCTTCCCCGCAGGCCTCCGCAGCGACGCAACAATCCTATCCAACTGGCAATGCGCCTAGCGAACGCCCCGAAGATCCCATTCAGGCGGAGCGGAAAAGACGAGATTACCTTTCGCTCTTTGCTTCGAACGTCGCTGTGAGTTATCGCAAGACCGCGGCCGCCATTCCGGGCCCGGCCACTTCCGATCCGAACGCGACAGGCACAAATACGTCGCCTGCGGGTCCGGACGCAACGCAGGTAGCGCAGGCTCTCAAAGACTTATTGCCTCCGGCCGCTCCCGTGTCGCCCGCGTTACCACACGCGACTCCTACGGTTTCCGCATCGCAAACCTCTTCCGCGGAAGCGCACACCGAACGAAAGGAGGATACCCGCCCTGCCGCCGCGTCAGGTGGAATAGCGAACCCGGCGGCAGGGAAGACCTACGTCATCTTCGAAGGAACCATTCTCGAAACTGTCCTCGTCAACCGGCTCGAAGGGCAATTCTCCGGTCCAATCGAATGTCTGCTAACCACCGATGTCTACTCTCACGACCGCCAGCATCTCCTGATCCCTGCGGGCACCAAAGTTCTTGGAGAGGTGAGAAAAGTGGAGAACTCCGGGCAGACTCGTCTCGCTGTTGTGTTCCACCGCCTCATCATGCCCGATGGCTTTTCCGTCACCCTCGACCAGTTCAAGGGTCTCGACCAAATCGGCGACACCGGTTTGCGCGATCAGGTCAACAATCATTACCTCCGCATTTTTGGCGCATCGCTCGCGATCGGCGCTCTCGGAGCGGTCGCCGAGGCAGGTACAGGCGGCATCTCGACTGCTTCGGGAAGCGGCCTGATGCGGCAGGGATTCGCAGCGAGTACCGCGCAGTCCTCCGCGCAGATTCTCGACCGTTTCCTCAACCTACTTCCAACCATCACCATCGGCGAGGGCCACCGGGTCAAGGTGTATCTCTCCGGTGACCTAACTCTACCCGACTACAACAACCATCAGATGCCTTCCGATTTGTGAAGGCAAGAAAGGATCGAAGTCCGTGAAAAGGAAATTCTTCGTTTGTTTGCTGATTTTGGGGCTCTGCGTCGGCACCGCATCCGCCCAGTTTGGAGGGGTCGTTTATGACCCGACGAACTATCACAACGCACTATTGCGCTATTTCCAGTTGCAGCAGCAACTCATTCAGCTTCGAAACACCTACGCCCAGCTCGTCTCGCAATACAACCTCGCTGTGCAGATGGCTCGGAATCTCCAGAACATGCCCGCACGCTACAGGGCCCGGTTCTCGCAGTGGCGAAACGGCGTCGCGCAAGATACTTACGCTAATACCGGAACCTGGATCACCGGAATTAATTCCGGCACGCTTCCAACGGTGAACGCTGGTTATCGGCAAGCAACGACCACGCTCCTGCCGTACGGGCAAGACCAGCTCTCCGGAATGACCGCCGATGAACTCTCCCGCGTCAAGTCGCAATACGCATCAGTCGAGCTCTCGGATGGTGCCAACACGACGGCGATAGCGACGATTGGATCGATTCGCGGGAATGCCCAAACGCTCCAAACGCAGATCGACAACCTCGAACACGACTCGTTGTCCTCCGATCCGAACCTCAATTCGGAAGTCTCCGTTCTAAACAAGATCAATGCCACGAGTGTGCTCACGCTTCGCACGCTGCAGGATTCCAACAAACTGCTGGCGTCCTTGCTGGAGGAACACACCGTCCTCGCCAAGCAACAGCGCGAGGCGACCGCGAACACCATCAATGCTGACATCGCTCGCCGCGCGACCCTCGTTGGAAACATGACCCAGGTCAGCGGCAGCTTAACCGACTCTCTTCAAAACTTCCGGATGCCGTGAGTTAACCCCCAGATCGAAGGAGCCGAGATGCAGACCGATTTCTTGCAATTCATTTTTCAGGCCATCAACAACCTGCTCACGCAAAATCTCGGCTTCTTCGACACCATGGGCCAGAATCTCTTTCGTGGCTTCGCCACGATCCTGATTGTTTGGTACGGAGTGAAGTCCGCGCTTTCCGCCGCGGGCGGGAGACATCTTCTCCAGTTCGATCACTTCGCAAGCTTGTTGCTGACCATCAGCTTCGGCTTTGCGATGGTCAACTACTACAGCACGCCGATCCCCGGCATCGGCACCGGCTTCCACAACCTCGTCACCGATGAATCCCAGTTTCTCGCCAACCGAATCAATCAAGCCGAGTTGCAAACGATTGTGGCACGCGTGGCAGACTTCGAATCCCGCATCGATTCCCCTGGTGTCGCTGATTTTCTCGGAACCATCATCTACGCCATCGTCATCATCCTGCTCGCCGCAGCACAGGCCATCGCCATCGTTGTCATTGCCTACGGGTTCATTGCCACGGCGGTGTGTGTCCTTGTCGGACCGATTTTCATACCTTTCTTTATCGTGCCTAAACTCGAATGGCTGTTCTGGGGTTGGCTCAAATGCTTCATCCAATATGCGTTTTACCAGGTCATCGCCTCAGCCGTTGTCTTCGTCATCGGGAACCTGATCCTGGGAATCCTAGGGCTGCAGCCCACAGGCACGATTTCCACCGTTCAGCTCATTGGATGGTTCCCCGTCCTCTTTATTACCTTTCTCGCCGCTATCTACGCCCTTCTCAAGATTCCCGCGCTCACGAACCATATCTTCAGCGGCACCGCCGGCGGCTCTTCCGCTGGAATTCTTGGAGGGCTTTTCTCATGACCGATGACCGGAGCTTTCACGATGCCAAGCGGCTCTATCTCGAACAGTACGGAGACCCCATGGTGACGAATACCTATTTGAAGATCGCGCTGGTGCTCGTCTCCCTTGTGGCCCTTGGCCTGGCGCTTGTGGACCTGCGCACGATTCGCACGTTTCAGAATTTCCGTCCTTTGGTGATCCGCATTGACGATTTGGGCCGCGCCGAGGCGATCAACTATCACAACTTCGAATACAAGCCCCAAGACGCCGAGGCCAAGTATTTCCTGAGCCAGTTTTGCTCCCTGTTTTATCGCCGGAATCGCTACACCATTCAAGATGATTTCTCGAAGTCTCTCTACTTTCTTGATGGCAAGCTCGCGAACGGCATTTTGGACGAATACCGCAAGACCGACATCGTCAGGAAATTCCTCACCAACACCGCCGCCCCGGAGATCGATATCGAAGTGAAAAAGGTCGCGCTCGAAGAACTGCAAACCCCGCCCTTCCGCGCGAGGGTCGACTTCTACATGGTCTACTACTCGCCCGCCGACCATAGCGAGCTCAAACGCGACCTATACACCACCAATTTTCTCTTCGTTTTCAAGACGCAAGTTCCGAATGAATTGATCCCCATCAATCCGCTGGGACTCACCATCACGTACTTCCGTGAAGACCAAGCCTTCAAATGAACTCTTTCATGCAAGCCCGAGGAGCAGAGGTCGCGGTTCGGCACCGGGCAACATCGGCCCAACCTCCGCGCGCCACTTCTCTCTTCCACCTGTGGACCTCCTCTCGACGTGCGCCACATCCCTTCCCATCGACCGTGCTCCTCGATACCCCAGGCGCGCTGCTGGAGGGCCTCCGTTGCTGTCCGGCTGCCTGCCCGCTCCCAATGACGGCTAAGTGTCACGGAAAAAACATCAAGAGACTTCCGGGAGATTCAGAATGATAGCCAACGCACTCTTTTTGACCGTCGCGATCCTTCTCGCCTACGGATTCTGGCTTCTCGACGAGCTCAAGTTTATGGCGCCGTACAAGACCGTGTTGTTCCGAGCCTACGGACAAACGCTTCTCGTTGCCCTGGCTGTGCTCTTTCTCAACGTATTTGGCGCGGCGCTGGCCATCAATCGCAAGTTCTTCCTGAAAGATACCGGACGCAAGCTCTCGCACCTCGACCGGCAATTCCACGTCGAGCAAAACGAAACACCCGAGCCACCCGAGGAAGAGGAGTTGCGCTGAGATGTCGCGGGACACGTACTCCTACGACCCGCAAGATGCGCGGGACACCACGCCGCGCCGTCCGTCTCGGCGTCGGCTGGGCCCTTTGCACGATGAGCGCAATGACAGGGCAGAGGGAGCCGGCACGGAACTATCGGATGTCGCAACCCGGGAACCGCGCCGCCCTCCTTTGCAACCGGAACGACTCGATTCCCCGCGCTCCTACTACGACCGTGACCGTACCTATCTGCTCCGCGAGTCGGAACTTCGCTCCCTCGCAGAGCTCGGTACATTTCGTGTGGTGACGCCCGTGGATCTAGCCAAATACACCTACGGCGGCGATGCCGCCCGCATGGAGCGCGACGTTCGGCGGCTCAAACAGGAGTCTCTGCTCACGGACAAAACTATCGAAATTTCTCGGAACAAGACTCTACGCGTTCTTACTCTCACCAAACAAGGACACCGCCTTCTCCGCAAGACGGGACGGTTGCCCGAAGAGCAGTCCACCTACCACGGACTCGCAAGGCCGAAAGAAGCCGAACACGATGCAGCGTTATATCGCCTCTACCAGAAGGAGGCGGCCCGAATTGAGCGTGCTGGCGGCAGTCCACTGCGCGTTGTTTTGGACTACGAATTGAAACGCGATCTGAACCGTGAGCTGGTGAGAACTCTCGGTCAGGAGGATGGTGATGAATCGCGAGAGCGCATTGCCGAACGGCACAGCCTCCAAGTCATCGACGGCAAGATTCCCTTGCCCGACCTTCGCATCGAATACGCGAACGCAGACCTCGAGCCGCGCCACGTTGACCTCGACCTCGTGACGCGCGACTACCGGCCGCGGCAAATCTCCGAGAAGGCGCGGGCCGGTTTTTCCCTCTACAGTCCCACCGACGATGCACCTCGTCTTCGCCGCATTCTTAATGACCGCGACCTCACCGCGGAAATCCTTTCTCTATGAAGATTTCCCAGGCCCATCTCGAAGCTCTCGTCGCCTTTGGCTACAGCGAAGAAGAGGCTCGCTTTCTCTACCTTGTGGCCACCCACTCGGGCTATTTCGTGGCCCGGCAGTTTCTGGAATTCAGCGGGGCCCATTGGGGAAAACGAACGACCGGATTCTGGACGAAATTGCAAAGCCTGCGACACGCCCGGGTCGAGCGCTTTCCGAAGAGTGGCGTTGTCTATCACGTGTTCTCGCGCCGGCTGTACCGGCAGATTGAACGCGAGAACATCCGCAACCGCCGTACCCACGAACTCGACTTCATTAAGAAGCGCTTGGCCATTCTCGATTTCGTTCTCTCCCATCCAGACCACCAGTACCTCGAAACGGAACCCGAGAAGGTTCGGTTTTTCTGCGGAACGCTGGGTTTCGAACGGCATCACCTCCCCTCTCGAATTTATCTCGGAAGCGCACAGGCAAAACCCACCGTCCGCTACTTCGTGGACAAGTTCCCGATGTATCTGCTCGATCAGCCTCTCTCGCTCCCACCTGTGGTCACGTTTACCTACGTCCATGCAGGCGTGTCCACCCTTCTCGACTTTACGCATCATCTCGACGCATATTTGCCGCTGTTTCGGCAGCTCTCCGAGTTCGGATTTGTTTACGCTTCACGCGCCGATGCCTGCTTCTCAAAAGCCACGGAAGTCTTTCGTTCACTCGTAAAGATTCCCCTCGAAGACCAGATCGTCGACCAACTGTTGCGGTATTTCCGTGTGCGTCGTGCCTGGAACGAAAAGCAGTACGGCGCAGTGACGGATGCCGACCTTTTGTTCCGCAACGCGGTCCAATCCCGCTTTTCCGGTGAACGCTTTGAAGCGCTCTATCGAGGATGGAAGCGAGAGCGCGTTACCGACGAAAGCATTCGGCGCGAATTCGGAAGCAATCCACGGAAACGGACTGTGACGTTCGGAACGTGCTTGCTGAAGAAAAGCAGTGAGCAAGAGGCTGAAGAGCCGGAAACCGGGTGAAGAACGTAGAAATTACGCTCTGCACTTTTTTGGGAGCACGCTCTTCACCTCCGCAGACGGAAATTCAGTGACCGGCAACAAGATAGACCCGGAGCAGAAGCAAAAGAGGCCGTGGAAAAAAGTCAAATCGGGCGGGAGCGACCCCACTTTTTCGGCTTGCAGCCGCCCAAGTGAGGCATGGGTCGCTCCCGCCCTCCGGCGCACAAATCGTGCCTGACTTTTTCCACGGCCAAAGAGTTTCGGAAGTACCGCAATTCAGAACAGGAGGAAATCGAAAATGCCGTTGATCAAGAAGCAGGCTGTCATCGTCCCGCGAGAAATCCGCATCGAGGCTTCGGTTGGAGAGCTGCTCGATGACTATGCGCGTTTCATCGACAGCAGCCCAGACCACGTCGTCAACTCCGTACTCAAGAAGTTGTGGCGCGACCCGGAGTACCGGAAATGGCGCGACGAGCGCCGTAACGCGCAACACGCAACACAATTCGCCGACACGAAGGGGCGCGGATGATGCAGCGAATCCTCAATTCCCGAATCTTTCTAGCCACCCTGCTAGCGATGGCGACGGGGGCCTACCTTTTCTATGCCTTCCCGTTTCCCGGTGACCAAATCTTCCTGCGGGTGGTTTCGATCCGCGCCCCGTATGTTTTTCTGAGCTTCAAGTACCTTTACACCACGTTCTTATTCACGACGCCCTATATGGCGTACGCAACGATTCTATCCGGGCTCTACATCTTCACGTTGCGGTCAAGCTGGCGAATCACACCAGGCCGTCTTCCCCGGTACATAGACCCGCGCAAACGGAAGGACCTCTTCCTTGTCCTTGGCGAAGTGCACCACCCCCGCAAGCCGATTCCTTCCAAGACTCCTTTTTGGCTCACCATTCCCGAGCGCGGACTCTTCACGGGCATCGCTATTTTCGGTGCAGTCGGTTCAGGCAAGACCAGTGGCTGCATGTATCCATTTGCCGAGCAGATTCTTGCATATAGAAGTAACGACAAGGAAAAGCGGATCGGCGGGCTCATTCTCGAAGTTAAGGGCGATTTTTGCCGCAAGGTCCAAGGCATCCTGGCGGAGCATGGCCGAAGCGGAGACTACATCGAAATCGGCCTAGATTCGGAGTATCGCTACAACCCCCTTCACAATGACCTTGACGCCTACGCATTGGCTTTCAACATCGCCTCGCTTCTCAACAATCTTTTCGGCAAGGGAAAGGAACCGTTCTGGCAGCAAGCGTACACAAATCTCGTCAAGTTCATCATCCTCCTTCATAAGGTCGCCTACGACTACGTCACCCTCTTCGATGTCTACCAGTGCGCTATCTCTCCTCCACTGCTTGAGGAACGAATTCAGGAAGCCGAAGAGATCGTAATGGGTCGTCATTTCGTCGTCATCGTTCCGAAGGTCTATGGCGAGCGCACCGCCGATGTCACCGGCCTCGGTTTCACCCACGATCCAAAGGAAGACTGTTACCTCGCGCAGGCCACGCCGGAGCTGCGCGAGACACTCAAGAACCGCAACGTACCTCACGAGGCGCGTTTGATACTGGACCGGGCGTACGCCGAGCCCGACAGACTCGATCAACTGGACGCTGTGAAGCGATGGTTCAATGACGATTGGAGACGCATTGACCCCAAGCTAAGAACCTCGATTGTCGAAGGCATTTCGGTCTTCCTGTCTCTCTTCGACGACAATCCGAAAGTAAAGAGAGTCTTCTGTCCCAAGCGGGAGTGCTACGACCCGAAAAAGAACGCCAATCATGAATTCGGCAAGCCGCTGCCATCGTTCTCCTGGCTGATTGAAAGTGGTGCGGTCTGCGCACTGAATTTCCCGATCGGCATGAATCCTGGCCTCGCGAAAGCGCTGGGCGTCATGATGAAGCTCGATTTCGAGCGCGCCGTGGTCAATCGCGTTCCCGAAATCGAAGCGCATCCCGAGCGCCATTTCCGCCAAGTTCTGTTCCTGTGCGATGAGTATCACCACTTCGCCACGGTCGGAGAAAACGATCCCACCGGCGACGAGAAATTCTTCAGCCTTTCCCGTCAGCCGAAGTGCATCCCCATCATTGCCACGCAAAGCATCAGCTCCCTGCGGTCGGCGCTCCCTGGAGATAGCTGGCGGACGTTGCTCCAAACCTTCCGTACGAAGATATTCCTAACGCTCTCAGATGATTTCTCCGCCCGCATCGCCAGCGAACTGTGTGGACGGGAAGACCGCTTCAAGCCTAGCTACAACTTTTCCGAAAGCGGCCACAACGCGCGCGTGAGTTTGGTCACGGGAAAGGCTCTCTCGCATCGGGCCAACATTACCGCTTCCAAGAGCTACAACACTCAAAGCGACTCTCGCTTTGACATGAAAACATTCATGGAACTCCGGAACGCACAGGCCGTAACGATTGCGTACGACGGTCTGAATCCCAAGCCGCCGATGTTCTGCTACCTCAAGCCCTACTACAACGACCCGAACAAAAATTATTTCAAACAGTTGACCGAAGGAGTCTTGTGATGAACGGGTTCGAACTGATTCTTCCTTTCCTGAAGCCGATCGAACATCTCATCCTCGACGATGCGATCAGCGAGGTCATGGTGAACGGACCGGACCGCGTTTTCGTCGAGAAAGCAGGCTTCCTTCAGGAGGTCCCAGGCGTTTCGCTCGGCGAGCGTTCGCTCATGGTCGCCGTCAAGAACATTGCCCGGCGTCTAGGCGACGACATCTCCGAAGCAAAGCCCATCTTGGACTCGCGATTGCCGGATGGCAGCCGCGTCGCCGCCGTTATTCCGCCGTGCAGCCTCACGGGCATCACTCTAACCATCCGCAAATTCAGTGCACGGCACTTTGACATCGAAGACCTCATCCGCGCGGGGACATTGGAGCGGGGCCTCGCAAATCGTCTCGAAGATTACGTGCTCTCCCGCAAAAATTTGCTCATCAGTGGTGGCACGGGGTCGGGAAAGACTACGCTCACGGCCAGCCTCGGGCGCTTTATTCCGCCCGACGAACGAATCCTTCTCATTGAAGATACTGCCGAGATTCAACTCCCGCACCAAAACCTCGTTCGTTTTGAAGCGCGCCGGGAGCAAAACGGTGTTTCCGCCGTATCGATCCGCGACCTGCTAAAAGCTGCGCTCCGCCACCGCCCTGATCGGATTCTCTTGGGCGAAATTCGCGGTGGGGAAGCATTCGATCTCCTGCAGCTCTTGAATACGGGGCATTCGGGGACACTCTCGACCATTCACGCAAACTCGGCGAAGCAAGGGCTAGCACGCTTTACGAGCTGTGTTCTTCAGAGCGGCATCGACATCCCTTACCGAGCCATCAAGACCAATATCGCGGATTCGCTCCATGTCGTTGTGCAGGTGGAAAGAAGGCCGGGACGTCGGTTCATCTCCGAGGTGCTCGAAATCAACAGCTACGACGCGGACGCCGACCTGTTTGACTACTGCATCCTCTACGCCGCCAAGCGGGATCACCCATGACATCAGCCCCAAGTTTTGCACGTAAATCGCTGACGGCGTCCGAATACGTTCTTGCCCTATTTGCGCCCACTGATAACGTTGCCATACTCGTCCGCAATCGCCGGCTGGGTCAAACCCTTCAACGGATCACGAAACCAGAGCTCATTGCGGCTCCCGAGTTTCAATCCGTCCTTCTCGAACAGAATCAAGCGGGAGCCGACATCTTTGTTGGAATGAATCCGATTAAGGATGGCGCCTACAGCAGAACCAAACAAAGTCTCAAAGAAATTCGCCATGTTTATTTGGACCTCGACCGCAACGGCGACCAGGTTCTAAAAGTCCTTCGAACTTCCCTCGAAACTCCGCCCCCAAACTTCGTTCTCAATACCTCTCCCGGAAAGCATCAGGTCGTTTGGCGCATCGAAGGTCTTACGCTTGAACAGGCTGAGGCTCTGCTGCACGGCATGGCCAGTCACCTGGGCGGTGATCTTGCGGCGACCGATGCCACACGCGTCCTGCGTGTGCCCGGCTTCGCCAACAGAAAGCTCGCCCAAGAGTTTGTCGTTCAGGTAATCCAAGAGACCGACAACACCTATTCCGTGCGCGATTTCAATATTCCGGAAGAGTCACCCGAAGCGCCGCGCCATCTTGGGGACAGCCACGGAAGTCATCGACCGACCGGTCATCGGAGCCAATCGGAACGCGATTGGGCTTACGCCAAACGCGCCCTCGCACGTGGCGATAACCCGGAAACCGTCGTCCAACGCATTGCGGATTTCCGCGCCGACGACAAACCCGACCCAAGCTACTACGCTCGCCTCACGGTCACCAAGGCACAGGACACGCTCAAACAACAAGCTGCTGCTGCCGAGCACCACGATGCAAACCCCGAATACGGCGCCAGGGAAATGTCATGACCAACGAGTTGCTCGACACGCGCGAAAGCCAGAGCCTCGCGTCTGGTGATGAACGTCCGCTGACCGTCAGAGATGCCGCTAAATTTCTTGGAGTGAGTTCGCAGACCGTGTATCTTTGGGTCGAGCGAAAGCAGATTCCCCATCTCCGCGTGATGGGTCGAAATATCCGGTTTCTCAAATCGGACCTCGAACCCTTCCGCGCTTCATTCAAACAGGAGATGGAGAATGGCAAGACCAGTTGAACAGGATGGAGCTGTGTATCGGCGTCAAGATTCGAATTTTTGGTGGATGCGCTACCGGGATCGGCAGGGCATCCTACGCAAAGAATCGACTGGCGTAAACGACTGGCAGGCGGCCCAGAAAAAGCTCAGGGAGCGGCTGCATGCTAGGGACGGAAACATCCTCGATATTGTCCGAAGGGGTGAAGCTCTCAACTTTGGGCAATGGGCGGATTTCTTCTTGGACAACTATTCAAAACCGCCAATCCGCGAACTAAAAACCCATGCCGCCAACCTGCGGGCGGCCAAGCACCTGAAACTCGCTTTTGGGCCCCGCAGGCTGCTCGACGTAACGGCTGACGACATCGAATTGTTCCTTCGGGAACGTCTTCGTCAGCACATCAGAACGAAAACGAAGAATGGCTATCACGAAAGAGGTCCTGTGAAGCCATCTACCGTGCACCAAGAACTCAGGGTACTTCGGCGTATGCTCAACGTGGCCGTTCGAAAAAAACTTCTTCCCTCGAACCCATGTTCCAGCGTCGAGTTTCCTGTCGCCATCAAGCGGCTGTTCAAGCCGCACTACGTAACTTGGTCGGAACAGCAGCGAATTGAGCGGCACAGTTCCCAATTCTTGCGCAACATCGTTCGTATTCTTACGGAGACTGGCTTGCGGATCAACAAGGAACTTCTGCCCATGCGGAAGGACCAGTTGGACATCGCCAACGCCACCGTTTGGATTCCGGATTCCAAAACGGAGCATGGTGTGGCCGAGGTTCCGCTCACTCCAATCGCCGTGGATGCGTTTCGCAACCAACTTTCTTTCGCTGGACCAGGTGACTGGCTCTTTCCCAGCCCGAGAACAAGTCAGCATTGCAAATCAGTCAAAAGAATCTGGCGCACAGCTCTCCGTAAGGCGGAGATTTCGTATTTCAGAATTTACGACCTCCGCTCCACATACGCTACGCGCCTGAGTGCCGGAGGTGTAGCGGATGAATGGGTGGTCCAACTGCTTCGACAGGGTAACTCTGATGTCTTCAAGAAATACTCGCAGATGAAGTTAGCAATGAAACGTGAAGCCTTGGAGAAGCTCAACCGCCGAACCAACGAAATGACCCTTGGCGCGGCGCTAGCAGCCCCTGCAGACGGGGGTTTTGGTACAGTTTTGGTACAGTGATGGTCGAAAAGCAAAGGAACGGATTTTGGAATCGGCGGATATGCTTTAGAATGAAGGTAGTTCCCACTGTGGGCGTGTAGCTCAGCTGGGAGAGCACCTGCTTTGCAAGCAGGGGGTCGCCGGTTCGATCCCGGCCACGTCCACCAACTTTCTCTTTTGCTTTTATCGAGTTAGCTGCTTTCGGGGCTTCGGCTGCAAAACCGCTGGAAGTCTCCTGTGCCCAATTTTGTGCCCACCCAGGCGCGACATCGCATTGAGCACCGCATCCTCGGATGGATGCACGTAGCGAGCTGACATCCTAATATCACTGTGCCCGGCGATCCTCGCATGCGTCCAGACTTCGCAGCCAGATTCGCCGAGGCGAGTCAGGAAAGTATGTCGAAGTGAATAAAGCACAAATTTGCGGACGGGATTCTGATTGTTCTCTTGGGCCTGCTCCGCCAGGATCTTGAATACCTGTTTGTGCTGCCTGAGAGCTCTGGCGAGAACGCCTTCGACACTTTCCTCGTACATCTGTTTCAAACTGACCTTGTAGTCTAAGCTGAGCTCACTTAACCAACCGTTCGGGTCTAAATCAATTGCGATTTCGAGAGCAGTTGTGAAAACGTCGTCAGCAGTCGAATGTGACAGAACGACTACGGCCGCTGCTATGACCATCTCGGTGTTGACGACCGCTTGTTTGGCCATTCCCCTGGCGATGAGTTCCAAGGTCTCAGCGGGATCGAGCGGCTTGGCAGGATCGAGCGGCACAATGAATCTGGAGAGTACGTCCCCTAGCCCAGTTTCACCGGTCAGATGACTCCGAAGTACTTCTTTGGCGAGCGTGTCTGAAACCTTCGGTACCTCAAGGACTGAGCCCACGATCGCCTGGCTAATGCTTATCCGGTGGACAAGGGCTGTACATCTGCGGCTGGCTTCCGGCCGATCGCATGTTGGCTGTAGCACTACTTTCGGTTTGGCGTCCGCCATAGTTCCGTCCAGAATGGAACTCTATCAAAATCTGGTCGGCTTACCCGTCACATTCAAGAACATCTGTTTTTGCCTCTGGATAAGGGGCCCATCAAACAATGGACAGTTAGCAGGCAACAGATCCATGTGAGATTTTGCCCCGCCGAAACTGCTCCATAGCGAGATGGAAATCGAGCTTTACAATCTTTCTGACAAGAAGCAATGGTTCATTGGAGCACGCGCTTGTATGAACACATATGTCGAGGAAGCGTTCGTCACAGAATCCACGCCAGTTGCATGCGCAAGTTCAGTCACTTGCAGAGGGACAAGCTTGAGGGGTTTTGCCCCGCCCATTCCTTCCTTTTCAAAAATGGCCCGCCGCGCGGTTTCTGATAACTCGCGGACAGAATCGGAGCGAAATCGTGCTCTCATCAGCCACTTGTGTGCCAAAAAAAATGAAAAAAAAATAAAATGGCTCGCGCTGGCCCAGGGGCGTCCCCGTCGCCCCGTTTACCTGGGCCGGACAACTCGGGCCTCCCCGAACGCTCCCTGACTTCCCTCGCCCAATTTCTCGACTCTTTGCGATGAATACGACTGCCGACGATGCCTGCAAAATCCGCTGAAGATCGCTGGAAAGTTTGCTGCGAATTCACGCTCTGACTCGCATGCAATAGGCTTCCAATCCTGCGAGTTTATTTTCAATGACAGTGTGTTTTAACATTGACATACAGCGACATACACTTTATTTTGGCAGACGTGAAGAAACGTACCACGGTCTGGCTGCCTCAAGAACTGTTCGAACGGCTCAAGAAGTTATCGCGCAAAACTGGTGCGCCGATGGCGGAACTGTTCCGGCGGGCTGTCGAGGCTTATTTGAAACGCCAGACCTAGCTAGGCGAAAAGAGAAACGGGCCTGCCGACTGTTAAACAGAACGTCATAAGTAATTGCGCATTAGATCGATGTATGTTCTTCTAGTGGAATGAAACCACTTACGATTGCGGACTCCGCAACCATCATTCTGGGATTACAAGATGAAATTCGACGAACCGAGGAATCACGCT
>WNFG01001116.1_pt1 | contig 22587 bp, 26 predicted proteins | sample 5400431 | NCBI WGS metagenome assembly WNFG01 (sample SAMN13153346, study PRJNA577476) | soil metagenome | isolation source: 120 cm saprolite under Douglas fir tree site 2 hole 3 replicate 2 | place: USA:California | collected 2015-04-18 | reverse complement strand
TACCTGGGCGGCGGATTCGGCCGGCGCCTGGAGTTCGACTACGTCCTCCAGGCCGTGCGCATCGCCAAGCAGGTCGAGGGCCCCGTGAAGGTGATCTGGACGCGCGAGGAGGACGTCCAGCACGACGTGTATCGCCCGTACTACTACGACCGGTTGGCGGCGTGGGTGGACGCGCGCGGCCAACCGATCGCGTGGACGCACCGGCTCGTCGGCCCGGCGATTCTCGCGCGCTGGGCTCCGCCCGCGTTCAAGGACGGCATCGACGCCGATGCGGTGGATGGAGCGGCGCAGCTGCTCTACGACATCCCCGCGATCCGGGTCGAGTTCGTGCGCCATGAGGAGCCGGTGCTCAACACCGGCTTCTGGCGCGGCGTCGGAGTCACGCACAACACGTTCGTGATCGAGAGCTTCATCGACGAGCTTGCCGCAGCCGCGAAGCAGGATCCCGTCGCGTATCGGCGCGCGCTGCTCGGCAAGTCGCCGCGCGCCAGGGCGGTGCTGGATCTCGCGGCGCAGGCGGCCGGTTGGGGCCAGCCGCTGCCTGCGGGCCGCGGCCGCGGCGTCTCCCTCCTCTACAGCAGTTGGGGCAGCTATCTGGCGCTGGTCGCCGAGGTCGCGGTGTCGAAGTCGGGCGAGGTGCGCGTCCACCGGCTCGTCTGCGCGGTCGACTGCGGTACCGTCGTGAACCCAGACACCGTGAAAGCGCAGATCGAGGGCGGGGTCATCTTCGGAATCGGCGGCGCCCTATACGGCGAGGTGACGCTCAAGAACGGCCGGGTGGAGCAGTCGAACTTTCACGACGTTCGCGTGCTCCGGATCAACGAGACGCCGGCGATCGAAGTGCACCTGGTGCGGAACTTCGAGGCGCCTGGCGGGATCGGCGAGCCGGGCACGGCGGTCACCGCACCCGCGGTGACCAATGCGATCTTCGCGGTGACCGGGAAGCGAATCCGGAAGCTGCCGGTGAAGGACCAACTCCGCTCCACTTGAGGAGAAAACCCATGCGTATCCTCGTGCCATTCGTCGTCATCCTGCCGGTCGCCTGCAGTCGCATCGAAGCGGCCCCAACGGCCGATCCTGGACTGTTCGACCCGATCGCCAGCGTCGTCATGCATCCAAGATGCATCAATTGCCATCAGGATGAATCTCCAAGGCAAACGGATGCCAAAATTGTTCATCAACCGCTGGTCGTCCGCGGAAAGGATGACCACGGCGCGCCCACACAGCCGTGCCAGACGTGCCATCAGGCGACGAACACGGCCGACGGCTTTGTGCCGGGCGTATCGACCTGGAGCCTCGCACCGTTGTCCATGTTGTGGGAAGGCAAGACCAAGGGGCAGATCTGCGAGCAGATGAAGGACCCGGCGCGAAACGGAGGCCGTCGTACCGGGGAGCAAGTCATCGAGCATATGAAAGTGGATCCGCTCGTCCTCTGGGCTTGGACGCCGGGCACGGGCCGCACCACGCCACCGCTCTCGCACGAGAGGTTCGTGGAGGCGTTGGAAGCCTGGGTCAGCGCGGGCATGCCGTGCCCGGGCGGATGAGTGCTCTCCATGGGGAAGCGAAATGCCCAGATCGATCCGGAGCGCGGCCTTTCGCGCAGGAAGAGATTGTTCCCTCGGGGTGTCTCGTGAAGCACTGGCACGAGACGGCGGCAATCCTCGACCGATTGGCGAATCTCGCGGGCGGCGAGCGGGCCGCAATCGCGACGGTGGTGCGCATCTCCGGCTCGGCGTACCGCCGCCCGGGCGCCAGGTTCCTCGTCGAGCGCGACGGCCGTACCACCGGCGGCGTCAGCGGCGGGTGCCTCGAGGCCGACGTGCGCGAGCACGCGCTAAAGCTGCTCGACGGCGGCAATCCGCGGCTGCTCCATTACGAGACGGGGGACAGCGAGGAGACGGTCTGGGGAATGGGCCTTGGTTGCGAGGGAGCGGTGGACGTTTTCGTGCAGCGGGCAGAGACGGAGCCGTTCGCCCGCGCGCGCGATCTTTTGTCGCGAGGATCGCCGTTCGGTCTGGCGGAACCCTTTGTCATCGAAACCGCGATCAAAGGCCCGCACCTCGGCCGGGTGCAGATCGCCACCGGACCTGCGCAGGGCGTGAGCCGTGTAGAGGAGCGCGGCCCCGACACCCTCTTCGTGGATGTGCTCGAGCCGCCGCCGTCGCTTCTCGTGTTTGGCGCGGGAGTCGACTCGAGGCCACTCGCGTCGCTCGCGCACCAGGCGGGCTTCCAGGTCACCGTGCTCGATCACCGCCGCGGCTTCCTCACCGAGGAGCACTTCCCGCCGCCTGCGCGGCTCGTGCTGCGGCGCGCGGAAGAGGGTGTGCCGCAGCTCACGCGGCGGCACTTCGCGGTGGTCGAGACGCACTCGCTGCAGCACGACCGCGACTGGATGCGCGCGCTCCTCGAACAGCCGGTCGCCTACCTGGGCCTGCTCGGGCCCAGGGCACGCAAGGAGCACCTTTTCCAGGAGCTGGGCGTCCCGCCGCACGAGCGCGTTTTCGCGCCGGTCGGCCTCGACCTCGGTGCCGAGGGTCCCGAACAGGTGTCGATCAGCATCGTAGCCGAGATGCTCGCGGTCCGCGCCGGTCGCGAGCCGCTTCATCTTCGGACGAAGCGCGGCGGCATCCATGGCTCGCGCTGATGCCGGCTGCGTCCTGCTTGCGTATCCCGCGGGCGTGTAACAGAACTCCGCGCGGAGGGTCCACTTCTCAAGAAGAGGATGCGCCGTCCTGAAACGACCGTTAGCCGTTCGTCTCGAAACGGTAGAACGTCCACATTGGCTCGGAGGAAATCGTGAAATATCGTCCGCTTGGAAGAACTGGTGTCTATGTCTCGGAGCTTTGCTTCGGGACGATGACCTTCGGTGGAAAAGGCTTCTGGGAAGTGATCGGAAAGCTGGGTGCTTCCGAAGTGGAGGGGCTGATCGGGCATGCGCTCGACGCCGGCATCAACTTCATCGATACCGCCGACGTCTACTCCGAAGGGGAGTCCGAGAAGCTGCTCGGGACTGCGCTGGCGTCGCTCCAGCGGCCTCGCGACAACGTGATCGTGGCGACCAAGAGCCGCGGGCGAATGGGGCCGGGCATCAACCAGGTTGGCCTGTCGCGCCTGCACATCCTTGCCGCGATTGATGCAAGCCTGAAGCGGCTCAAGCTGGACTACGTAGACCTTTACCAGATCCACGGGTTCGATTCCGAGACACCCATCGAAGAGACGGTGGAGGCGCTCAACGACGTGGTCCGTTCGGGGAAGGCGCGCTACGTGGGCTACTGCAACCTCGCGGCCTGGCAAACGATGAAGGGTCTGGCCGCGGCGGACAAGCGAGGATATACCAGGTTCGTCAGCGCACAGATGTACTACTCGCTCGCCGGCCGGGACATCGAGCGCGAAGTGGTGCCGATGTGCCAAGATCAGGGACTGGGGATTCTTCCCTGGAGCCCTCTCGCGGGCGGGCTTTTGTCAGGCAAATTCGATTTGGAAAAGCCGGGACCCGGGGACGCGCGCCGCGCAAAGTTCGATTTCCCGCCCGTGGACAAGACGCGCGCCTCCGCCGTGCTCAAGGCGCTGCGGGAGGTCTCTCAAGCCGCCGATGTATCCATCCCCCGCGTCGCGCTGGCGTGGCTCCTCACCCGTCCGTTCGTGACCAGCGTCATCATCGGCGCCAAGAACCGCGCGCAGCTCGACGACAACCTGGGCGCGGTGGATGTCACGCTGTCGCCGGAGCACATCGCCAAGCTGGACGATGCCAGCGCGTTGCCCCCCGAGTATCCCGGGTGGATGCTCGCCTGGCAAAATCGCGAGCCGCGGGTGCCGAAGGCGTAGACCGTCCGGACAGACTCTCAAACCTCAAGGCTCGAGAGGGCAACCTCGTCGAGGCGTGGTAGAGAGCGTGGCGCATGAACCCGATGCCCACGGAGATGTTCCAGCACTACGGCCTCGGCATGGAGGCCGATCGACTCAACCAGTACGCCGGGCTTCTCGAACGCGAGCGCACCCAGGAGCTTCTCGGCCGGTACCTGCCACCACCTCCGGCTAAGGTCCTCGACGTGGGCGGCGGCGCGGGCGCCTATGCCTTCCCGCTGGCGTCGCTCGGTTACACGGTTCACCTGCTCGACCCTGTGCCGCTACACGTTGAGCAAGCGCTCGAGTCATCCCGCCGCAGCGTGCGGCCGTTGGCGGGCGCCGCCGTGGGCGATGCGCGGGAGTTGCCCTGGCCCGCGGAGAGCGCGGACGCGGTCCTCCTTCTCGGGCCGCTGTATCACTTGACCGAACGCCAGGAGCGGCTGCGTGCGCTGCGAGAGGCGCGTCGCGTGCTCCGCCGAGGAGGAAAACTCTTTGCCGCGGCGATTTCGCGCTACGCCTCGCTCTTGGACGGGTTGTGGCGACGGCTCGTCGAGGACCCGGTGTTTCAAGTGATTCTGGAGGGCGATCTGCGAGACGGCCAGCACCGCAACCCCACTGCGCATCCGACGTACTTCACCACCGCGTTCTTTCACCGGCCGGAGGAGCTTCGTTCCGAGCTGTCCGACGCCGGCCTGCAGAACGTGGACGTGTTGGCGGTCGAGGGAGTGGGTTGGTTACTCCCCGCGCTCGAGGCCGAGCTGGCTGATGCGAAACGCAAGGAACGTCTTCTCGGCTATCTGCGCCAGGTGGAGCGCGAGCCGTCGTTGCTCGGGGCCAGTGCCCATCTGATAGCGATTGGTGAAGCGTAGCGTTCTGCATTCGACCGCTCTCGTTCGGCCCGCGATTGAGGAGGTGATCGCGGGATTTGCTGCAGGTAGAACCAGCACCAGGACAGGGTGACTCTTCCCGGCAACGAAGCGTCGGCCTTACATTGCCGTTACGGGGGCTCCACGATACGAGATCAAATAGGTAAACGCGTCCGGGACCTACGCAACACGCTCTCCTTCACACAGGAAGAGCTCGCCACGAAAACCGGCATCAGTGTTTCCTTCCTCTCCATGATTGAGCGAGGCGAGCGTCGACCGACCCTCAAGACACTGGTAGTGATTTCTGAGGCGACGGGCGTCACACTTTCCCAGTTCTTTACCGACGTGAGGGTACCGCAGGCGAATATCGGCCAGGCTGGACCCCTCCTTGCCACCCGACTCGAGGATCTGCGCCTCAGTCAGGATCAGGTCGAGATTCTGATCGTGGTCGCAAGAGCCATGTTCGAGCGGGACGGAGCAAACCAGCCCCAGCTCAGCCCGCGGATTACCGATCGCGACTGATCGGTGGCTTCCCAAACCTAATTGTAGGAGCTGGCAACTCTCGCTTTGAGACCTTCCAGCCGTTTCTGAAGAGTCTCGATCGACTCTTCAAGTATCTGGATCTCACGCCTGGTTCCGCTGTCCAGTGATTCCTTGTTACCGCGCCAAACCAATTCAACGAGAATGAGTTTTCGATCTGTCACGAAGTGGGTTTCTCCCCTCTTCTGAATTGACTGCAGCGTTTCGATAACAGAACAAACCGGCCGTCATACAAAAAAAGGGTCACGAGTTTTGGAGCACTGAACGGATTTCTACCGCCCAACGTCATTAAATGGGCCGAGTTCCGAACGGTTGCGGGAGCGACCTGCCCACCAAGCGTCTAATTGAGCGCTCTTTAGCGCCAATCCGGTGACAGTCTGGCGCGCGGTAACCTTCGCCGCGTGGCGCGCGTACGGCAGCGATGAGTCTTCAGCAATTTCCCAATCACGGATAGGTTCAACCCGCAGGAACCGCCTGCGCAAGGGAGGTCCCGATGTCTGAAATCGCGTACCGTTCAGTAATCCGGCTCGAACGAGTGAAAGGCTCGATCCGGCATGCCTGGCTGCCCGCCGAGGACAAGCCGGTGACCTTCGGCACCCACGGTGCTGTCGCGCAGCACTACGGCGCCGCCCCGGGCACCTTCGAGCCGCACGCGACCACGCTCGACTACGTCGTCGCGGCCGCCGCGGGTTGACTGCTCGGAACCTATGGAGGCGCGCTGGAGGCGCGCCAGATTCCAGCCTCGGAAGGACGTCTGACCGCCGAGGCGATCGGTGAGGTGGAGCTCGATGGCAAGGTGCTGGTCATCCGACGCATTCACGTGAAGCTGCGGCTAAAGGCAGGAGAGGCACAACGAGAGGTGGCGGAGCGCGTCCACGGTTTCTTTGCCGCCAACTGCCCGGTGTACCGTTCGCTGCATCCGCAGATCGCCATCACGACCGAACTGGTGCTGGAAGGCGACCGCTAAGCTCGGTTCAGCGGAAACGAGCGGCGCAGAGCTGCAATGTCAGGGGTTGTGACTGTCGTCGGACAGCCTGCGCAGACCAAAGCGGCGCCGTAGGCCGCGAGCGGCTTGTCGCGACACATCCACCGCTTGTCCCCGCGAGGTGCGAGCGATGAAGCCGCCCGTTTCTACCCGCTCGAGGCGAAGCACATGATCCAGATTGAGCAGCGCTCGACGATGCACCCTTTCGAGCCTGCCCCCTCGGAGTCTTTTCTCCAGCTCCTGCAACGTGAGGTCGGTCAAGTAATCGCCTTTGGTTGTATAGAGGGTGACGAGCGCGCCATCGAGGAGGGCATGGCTGATGTCGCGCGGATCCACCAGCACGATTCCCTGACGCGTCGGAACTGCCAGCCGCTCAACGCCAGCCGCCTCGGATGACCGCCGCTCTCGTTGTTGCTGCACTTCGGCTTCAAACCTTTGGCGCGCCGGTTGCGAACCGGCCCGCTCCAGCGCCTTTCGAAGTCGACCCGCCTCGATCGGTTTGAGCACGTAATCGATCGCTCCCACATCGAATGCTTCGATCGCGTGAGCTGCGTGGGCGGTGCAAAAGATGACATAGGGGCCTCCAGGTGGAAGCAGCGACATCGCATCCAGCCCGCTGAGTCCCGGCATCCGAATGTCCAGCAACAGAACGTCCAGATCGCCGGCTTTCACTCGTTCCAGAACCTCCTCTCCACTCCTGCACTCGCCGGCGATTTCAATATCCGGCATTGCCGAGAGCAGCCGGGTCAGGCGCCGGCGCGCCAGCAACTCATCATCGGCAATCAGGACTTTGAGCCTCTCCATCAAGCGGACCCTTCCTGAGCCGGCCCGCTCATCGGGAGCACCATCTCGATCACCGTCCTCTCCGCAACGCCTCCGATGACCAGGCGGGCCCGCCCGCCGTAGGCCAGCTCGAGGCGGCGCTGCAAGGTCGGGAGCCCATCGCTCCCCTCGCGCGGCCCGCGGTAGGGACCGGGGTTCTCCAGCGTCACCAACAGCTCGGATTCTTTCGCCCGAAACGCGAGAGCGATTGTCCCTCGAAATCCGGCCGCCGGCCCGTGCTTGACCGCGTTCTCGGCGAGCGGAAGGAGAATCATCGGTGGGACCGGCACCGATCGAACGCTCGGATCAACCTCGACCTTGAGCTCGAACAGATCCGGGTCCCGAAGAAGGTGCATCGCAAACAGGTTCTCGGTGAGCTCGAGCTCTTTCTCCAAAGGCCAAGAGGGCGCGCGGACCCCTTCCAGCACGAACCGAAGCATTGAAGACAGTCTCAGGATCGCCCGCTCCGCAACCTCACCATCTTCCCGGCACCATTCAGCGATCGCATTGAGCGCATTGAAGAGAAAGTGGGGATCAAGGTGGGAGCGAATCGCCAGTAGATGCGTCCGCTCAACTTCCCGCGCCAGCGCAACCGCTCGAGCTTTCTCCTGCTCCAGGCTCTTCTCCTGGCCAATGTCGCGCGCCAACCCCCAACCGCCCACGAGATATAGAGCCCAGCACACCCAAAGGGTTTGGCGGCTGGTGAGAAACGTGTGACCCATGCCGGCGAGCTTTGGGATGAGCACCCCGACCAGCATCACTACCCCGGTGCCAATTCCGGCATAACCAATCAATCGAAGCGCCTGCTGCGAGAAGTGGATTGCAGGCGGAAAGAGCAGACGCCAGGAGAGCGGGGCGACGAGAACAAACAAGACGCACATCGCGATCGCGAGCGGGACGGCCAATGGATCCCGGCTATAGCTGCCTTGAATGGCCACCATCGGAGCGCAAACCAGGAGGATCGGAAGCAGCCGCCGCGGAGGGAGAAGCGAGCGAAGCGTGCTCCGCACCAAAGCCAGGTCGGTCATCTCGGCGCTCGACCATCTGGCGGGAGTTGCCGCACTCCGCGCCGCTTTCCTACGAGGTTAATCCACAGGGTTCGGAGCAAGATTCCCAGGTCCATTGCGACAGTCCGGCTCCGAGCATAGTCCCCATCAAGCTGCGCAGTCAGCGTCACGCCGCGGGCCCCGAACACCTGGGCAAGGCCAGTGATGCCAGGAGGAACGTCAAAGCGCGCCGCAAACGATGGATGCTGCTGGACGAATCGAACGACGTCTTCCGGCATCAGGGGGCGCGGTCCTACCAAGCTCATGTCGCCTTTGAGCACATTGAGAAGTTGGGGAAGCTCGTCCAGCCCTCGCTGTCGCATCCAGCCGCCGAATCGCGTCGGGCGACGATGGCGGGGATCCGGCTCAAGCGTCATGCTGCGCAGCTTCCATATCCGATAGAGACGGCGATCTTGCCCTGCTCGGGGCTGGTGGAAGAAAATCGGTCTTCCATCCATCACCCATACTCCCATCGCGAGCACCGCCGTCACGAAGAGAAAGAGCGGAGCCGTAGCCAGGACCAGCCCGAGATCAAGGAGCCGTTTGGTTCTCATCGCCTGCTCAGCATGCCCTGTTACGAAGGTGGCCTGGCAGGCTGATCCAGCGGCCGGTCGAGCGCGCAGCTTGAACGGTCGAAACGACGGGGTCAGCCGCCGGCGACCACCGATCGCTCGGCCGGCGCCGACGGAAAGGATTCCCGACCGCTCAAGCTGTGAGCGCGACGGCCCAGCCCAAAACACGAAACAATTGCGTTCGGGTCTCGTAGCGTTCGAGCCATGAGAAAACAAACGCAGCCCTTTTTCGCTCGGCGTCCCGATCCGATGCAGGTTCCCCCAGCGCTCCCTTCGCCACGGCGCGGCATTCCGATTCCGCGAACGGCGCTCCTGATCAATCCGTTCTATCCCAAGGACGTGAATGCGAGCTTTGGCAAGCACGTGTTGACGCCCACGCTTGCCCTCACCAGCATCGCCGGTGCAACGCCCCCGGAATGGACCGTGCGTTACTGGGATGAGAACCTTCTTCAAGGCGCACCGCCGATCGACCCGCTGCCGCAGGTGGTCGGGATCACCGTTCACCTCACCTTTGCTCGACGGGCCTATGAGCTTGCGGATTGGTTCAAGGCGCATGGGTGCACCGTTATTCTCGGAGGTCTGGACGCGCTGTCCTGTCCGGATGAAGTACAGGCACATGGAGATGCCATCGCGATAGGAAATGGCGTCCCCACCTGGCCTCGAATTCTGCGGGACATCGAGGCGGACGCCCTGAAACCGCGGTACTACGCCGAGTACCGCAACTACTCCGCGGATCCGCCCCCTGATCGGCGCATTCTTCCGCAGTGGGGATTTCTCACCGGGGCGTCACTGATTGCTACTCAGGGATGCCACAACCGATGCGATTTCTGCTACCTGGCGACCGGAGACACGCGGATCAAGTACCAGATGCGCGCGCCGGACCAGGTGGCTTCGGAATTCCTGGCCACCGGAGCGCCCTATGGCGTCTTTATAGACAACAATCTGGGCTCGAACCGCCGCTACCTTCGCTCGCTCTGTCAGGCGCTGGCGCCGCTGGAGAAGATTTGGAGCGCGGCGATTACGTTGGATGTCACCGATGAGCCAGACCTGGTGCGGGAAATGGCGCTGGCCGGATGCACCGGCGTTTTCATCGGATTCGAGAGCCTCTCGGACGATAACATCCGGGCGGCGGGCAAGCGGAGCCCTCGCGCGGAGGACTACGCGCAGCGAGTCGAGGTGTTCCATCGCAACGGCATCCAGGTCAACGGGAGCTTCGTCCTCGGATTCGACCACGACCGCCCTGATGTTTTCGAGAATCTGGCGGGCTGGATTGAGCAAAACAGGTTGGAGTGCGCCACTTTTCACATCCTCACCCCGTACCCCAACACTCCACTCTTTCGCAAAATGGTGGCCGAGGATCGACTCCTTCACCAAGACTGGTCTCGCTACGACACCGCTCACTGCGTGTTTCTGCCAAGGCACATGACCCCCGAACAACTCGAAGCCGGGTATGCCTGGATTTATCGGCGGCTGTTCTCCATGAGCTCAATTTGGGCCCGCCGGCCTCGCCAAGCCTTCGCGGTGCCCCCCTATCTGGCGATGTCACTGCTCTACAAGCGCTCCAACTGGCTCTGGAAATTTGTCATTCGGCACCGGATCACCCACGCGGTCTGGAAGCCGTTGGTGCAGCTGACCCGGATCCGACATCTGCGTTATCGGGCACGGCTGGCTCGGGAGGAAGCAGTTCCTGGACATCTGCTGTCCCCGATCCGCCCGAGTGTTTAGAGGACGTCGCCAGCTGCAGACTGCTCTTTTCCTGCCAGACTTTGGGTGTATGGAAAGGCGGAAAGGGGGTTTGAAATGAAGACTCGTCATTGGGGAGGCATCGGCTTTGCTCTTCTGTTGAGTGCCCTGATGGTCGGAGGTGCTGCCGCCCCGGTTGCGCCGATCGCCGATCCGAACCCCGACGCGGCGCACGGTTTTCGCGCGATGATGAACGCTTCGGTCGCGCGCATGCATGCGGGGATGCAGGTGCCCTTCACCGGCGATGCTGACCGCGACTTCGCGCAGATGATGATCCCGCACCACCAGGGGGCCATCGACATGGCGCTCGTCGAGCTGCGCTACGGCAAAGATCAGCGGCTGAAACGGCTTGCCCAGGAGATCATCGTCGCGCAGCAGCAGGAGATCGCGGTCATGCACCTGGCCCTGGGGGACGCTCTTCCGCCCGGCAGTCCCGCCCCAACACAGCTCTCCCCCGACCCCAAGGTGCATCATGAGCGCTGACATCGCCCGCGCATCCGCGACCGCTCTCGTCCTCGCCACCCTCGCGGCGGCGCCTGCGCCCGCGGGCCAGGTGCCGGGTCCCGCTGCGGCGCGCGATGTCCCCGTAAGCGCCCGCGATCGCGTCTACGCCGCCGAGCAGTTCTCGAACACCATCTCGGTGATCGACCCGGCCGCCAACAAGCTGCTCGGCGTCATCCGGCTCGGCGATCCACAGCCGGCGAATCTGTCGCCCCTCTATCGCGGGCAGGTGCTCGTGCACGGCCTGGGCTTCTCGCCCGACCACCGCACGCTGGCGGTGGTCTCAATCGGCTCCAACTCGGTCACCTTCATCGACACCGCAACCAATGCCGTCAAGCGCGTCACCTATCTCGGGCGCTCGCCTCACGAAGTGTTCTTCACGCCCAGCGGCAAGGAAGTCTGGGTGACGGTACGCGGTGAGGACTACGTCGCGGTGCTCGACGGAAAGACCTTCTCCGAGAAAAGCCGCATCAAGCTCCCGAATGGTCCAGGGATGACGATCTTCTCGCCGGATGGCAAGTATGGGTACGTCTGCTCGAGCTTCAACCCGGATACCGCGATCGTCACCGTGGCCGACCACAAAGTTGTCGCCACGGTGAAACAAGAATCACCGTTTTGCCCAAACATTGCTGCCACGCCGGAAGGGGATCAGGTCTGGCTCACCCTGAAGGACGTCGGCAAGGTGATGGTGTTTGGCGCCAAGCCGCCATTCAAGGTGCTCAAAGTGCTCGATACCGGTCCGATTACCAACCATGTCAACTTTGTGCGCAACGCGAATGGCCGTTTCGCCTACGTCACCGTGGGCGGGCTCAACCAGGTGTTGGCGTTTCGCACCGATACTTTCGAGCGCGTGGCACAGATCGCGGTCGGCGAGCTGCCGCACGGCCTATGGCCTTCTGGTGACGGGACGCGCGTTTACGTGGGGATCGAAAACGGCGACGCGATGACGGCGATCGACACTCTGGAGAACAAGGTTATCGCGACCATCCCGATCGGCCAGGCGCCCCAGGCGGTCGTCTATGTTCCCAACGCCGTGCCCGATGGGGCGGGAACTGAAAACCTCAAACCGCTGGGCGTGGCCGGTCAGGTGGCGCAACTCGTTCTCGGACCGGTTGGCGGCGCTGCGGCGACCCGCGTCTCGCTTTTCGACCAGGGTCTGACCCAGGTGCTCCAGGCGGCGGTGACCGGCCTCGAAGCCAAAAAGCCATATGTGCTTGCGCTCTCTTCTGACCCGAAGGGCGCGGCCCAGTTGGAACCGCTCGCCGGTTTCATGACCAATCCGGCAGGGGCTGCCATCGTGAACGCGGTCGGCCCAATCCGCCAGATCGTTCAGACCAGCGCCCCGGTGCCGAGGCGCTACCTGATCATCGCCGCCGGCACACCCGAAAGCATCGGTCCGCCCGCGCAGGTCCAGCAGTAACCGCAGCCGGTGGTGCGAAACCTGATTACGATCTGGTCGCGCATTGTCTCAAACCGCTGAAAGCCGCGAGTCTCAGCTCGACTTCGAAATCTCGATCAACACGTCGAGATCCATCCAGTCATCGAGGTGTTGAAGCAGCTCGAGGTTCTCCAGCACCTCGCGATCTTCGTCCGACAGCCGCGCGGCGCCTCTCTCGAGCCGCTCGCCAGGCTTTCGGCGCGGAGAGGCGATGCCTGCGTCCGCTGCCCCCACGGATGGAGCGGCAGATGACAACGGTATTCCGGCCAGCGCCAAAAGCGCCGCCGAAGTCGCGAGGATCCGGGCGATCACTTGTGGCGCTTCTCCCGCATCCGCTCGCGCGCTCTCTCCCGCCGTTCCTCGCTCATGTTTCGCCAGCGCCGAACGTTCTCGAGAAGTTGCTCGCGTTTTTCAGGATTGGACTGGAGGTAGCCGCGCATCTTCGTTCGCATTTCTGCTTGCCGTTCAGGGCTAAGCGAACGGAATTCCTGAAACTGCGTTCGCAAATTCTGTTTCTCCACGGGAGACAGTTGCGCAAACTGCCGCATGTTCTCGCTCACGCGTTGTTTCTCCTCCGGAGGCAGTTGACGCCACCGACTCAAGTTCTGGCTGATCCGCTCGCGCTCTTCCTGGGGAAGTGCCTTGAAATCGCGCAGCTTCCGCCGAAGCTCTTCGCGCTGCGCTTCCGGAAGGTTCTCGAAGCGCTCCCGCGCGGTGCTGTCCACCCGTGGCTCGGCTGCCGCTGCCGACCGGCCGAGGCCGCCCGTGCACAGCGCCAGCGCGAACAGCGACCGCAACAGCAACTTTCCAGTCATGGCGAGCCCTCCAGCTCATGCAGGTGTTGAACGACTTCCAGATCGTCCAGGTTGCTCAAGCCGACTACCTCGTAGTCCTCGGCGAGCTCGAGGTTTGCTCCCACCTCGAAGAGCGCGACGTCGTGCGGTTGCAGGCCGGTTCCTCGAGGGATCACCAGGGCGATGACTGCCGCCACCACCAAGCCCAAAGATGGAAGCAGTACTTGCGGCTGCCAAAGGGCCTTCAGCCTCGAGCCGATCGAGCTGCTCGCCTGCTCGTCAATCCGGCTCAGCACGGCGCGCCTGATCGCGCTGGAAAGCTCAAAGGCCGGCAGCTCGGCGATTTGAGCCAAAGTCCTTCGCAGCAGCTGCACGGTGCCGCGGCATTCGCGGCAATTTGCAAGGTGCCCCTCGATCTGCCTGAGCTGGAAGATGGGAAGCTCGCCATCGAGATATGCGGTCAACTCGCTTGAGATCGTGCAGCTCATGCCGGACTCCTTTCTGGTTCTGTGCCCATTTCCAACGTGTCGATCCGGCGCGCGACGGCGAGCGTCGCCCGATGAATGAGGCTCTTCACTGCCGCCTCGGTGGCTGAGAGCGAGAGGGCGATCTCCCGGTAGGGCATTCCCTCGAAGCGGCACATCACAAACGCGGCCCGTTCCCTCGGGCTCATTTCACCGAGGGCCGTTGCGACCGCGGCTTCCAACTCCTGGCCATCGTACGCCTCATCCGGCCGCGGGCTGTCTGCCGCGAGGGATTCGATTTCGCTGGGCTCACCCGGCTCTGCCACGCTGCGCGGCACCTGATACTCCCACCGACGCACCTCGTTGAGGCAGCAATTGGTCGCCACCCGAAAGAGAAACGTCTTGAACTTCGCGCTCGGCCGGTACCGCTTCGCGCTCCGGTAGAGCCGAAAGAAAACCTCCTGCGCCAACTCCTCCGCCCGCGCCCTATCGCCGACGAAGCGGTACGCGAACCGGGCCACGCTGGCCTGGTAGCGATCGAAGAGAACGGCGAATGCCTCCTTCTCGCCGGCTGCTACCCTCAGCATGAGCTCGGCATCCACGTCGGCTTCCACGAGTGCTCCAACCCTCTTCAGTCGGTAAAGTTGCGGTGTGCGGGACCCTGGCGAATTGAGGCGCGCCGCAACGGGTAATCTTAGGACGAGAACGGGAGCGCCCGAGACTCGGACCGCGGAACCCAGTGTGAGACAACCGGGCTGGTGTGTTCACTTAAACGCCGCCTGTGAGTCGAGACGAAGGCGGGCAAGAGCGTGCGCGCGGCGTTGCACGCGGAGGGGATTTGGCCAAAGAAAACGGGGACCGGGTTTAAGGCCGATCCCCGTCGCGAACCACTGCCAATTCGACTTACTTGTGGTTCTTCCTCTCGCGGCGGTCCTCACGCGCTTCGCGTCGGGCTTCCCGCGACTCATGACGGGCCTCCTTGAGGTCCTTCACGCCCTCGTGATGCTCCTTCTTTGCCTCTTTGATCTCCTCGCGACCCTCGTCTCGCGCCTTGCCGGCCTCGACGCGCTCCTGCGAGGCCCTCTTCGACAGCTGGGCGCTGTCCTTCATCTCCTCGGACGCCTTCGCCATGTCCGCCCGGGCGCCAGCAACGTTGCCCTCCCTGGCGTCCTCGCGAGCCTTCCGCACTTCCTGTCGAGCGTCCCGCGCCTCTTCGCGAGACTTCTGCGTGTCCCGCCGGGCCTCGCCGGACTCCTCGTGCGCCTTCTTGAAAGCCTCACTTGCCTCTTTGCGATCCGCCCGCGCCTTCTGGAAATCTTGCTTGGCGTCAGTTCGCAGTTTGGCGGCTTCGTCTCTCTCGTTCGTGACGCTCTCTTCCGACATTGCCGGCATCGCATAGGCGAGCGGAAGAATGATTGCGATTTTTGCGATAAATTGTTTCACGGTAGTCTCCTTGAATTGATTGTCTTCAGATTCAGCCCACGGGCTGGTGCTTCAACGAACCCGGCGAGCGGGCGGAAGTTGCGCGGCGCGCGGTGTTCCGGGAGAGCCGGCCAGCGACCAGGTGGTGTGAGGTGCGTGGCGTACAACTGCGCCAGGTCCGCCGACGTTTATAGACAGATATCCGACGAGCGACAGAACCCGTAGTAGCCCGGTCCCACCAGACAGCAATGCAGGCCTGTCTGGTCAGGCAGGCATGTATCCATCGCTTTCCCGTGCGGGTCTTCGATCTCGCAGGCGTCACCCTCCTGCGGGCAGGAGGCTGCTACCTCCGGTTGAGTCGCGGTTTCAGGAACGGGTCCCTTCGTCACGCCGCCACAACTGCAAAGAAATCCGGCCAACATCAAACGCCAAGGATACTTTCGCATGATCTCCCCTCGCGCTGTGTCTCGACAGTATTTCCCCCCGGGGCCCCCACCGTAAGCACTTTCGGCCAGAGAAGACAACCGCGGGGTGGAGGCGGCGCCGCCGCAACCGGTCCGGCACGATAAACCGACTCGCCTATGGTTGAGCGACGGTGACGACCACCTGATCGATGGCGCTGTCCACCGGGTTGGTCGCGGTGAGTTGGAAGCTTGTCGTCGACGTCACGGCAATGGTCTTCGAATTGGACGCGATGTCCGTGACGTCGCCGACATCCGGATCGATGGCGATGCTCGTGGCGCCGGTGATGTCCCAGGAGAGCGTAATACTTCCGCCTGCCGCGGACAGCATCGATGGGGTTGCGCGAAACGAGCTGATCGCCGGGGCGGTCCCGCCGAAAGGACAGGGAATGGTATCGCTGCTGGAGCCGCAGGCGCAGGCGACAAGTGCGAGCCCAACTGCGAGGGCTTTGAACTTCGATGATGTCTCCATTCTTCTGCTAAAGGCAGAGGACGTGCCAACGTCCCAACGTCGGCCGAGCAGCACGCATTTCCCCGGTTCGATGAAAACAACGCGAGCCGCCCGAGGAAATCGGGCGGCTCGCCAATCTCCCCGCCAACGCCGCCCGAGGTTGCGTCCAGCCACCTCAATCGCGGCGCGCGGTGCTCGGGCGTGCCCAAGTCGTTAGGCTACAGCGTCGTGAAGGTGCAAACCAACAGGCTGCATACGCTGATGCTATGACCGCCACTTGTCGTCGCTCCGCCGGCCACCTGTTCCAGTCTTTGCGCAGAGAGAATGCGCAGCGACTCGCGATTGAGGACAAGCTTCCGGTGATTGGATTTCGCCATCGATTTGGTTTCTTCTCGCTGAGGGTTGGTATTCATCTTGCTCATTTTTTGTTCCTTCCTGGGTTTTGGGTTGGGCCTCGCTGATTTTTGCTTGGCCTCTATCCAGTAAGATCGGGAACCGACTGAGAAAGACGACAGGCTCCGAACCCGAGGGCCGCCAGGTAGCAGGCGAAGAGGGGAAGGCGAAAGAGTGTCCCGACGGATTGCGAGGAGAGGGCGCCGCTCCAGCGAACGATCCACCTCGCGTCGAAGAAGAACCTGAGAAAGCCTCCGTGAGAGGGGATGAAGGCATATTCCATCGCGTAGGTGGTTGCCGCGATGGCGAAGCATGCAAACAGCAGCCGTCGTCCCGGCCTGTCACTGAACGCGTAGACCATCACCCAGAGCGGATAGAACCATTCTATGTACTGTGATGCGTACCCAGGGCCGAGCGCGGGAACCGCCGCGAGCAGCATCGCAGCCAATAGGACGACTTTCGGTCGGGAGGCGCGCCTTATGTGGAGCGCCCAGACGGATGTCGCCGCGAGGGCGACGAGCATCAGCGCGGGATAGATTTTTGGATAGATCGCGTAGAGGCGAGAGGCTCCTGCAAGCTGAAGCAGGCCGGTAATCCCAAACCAGCCAGGCGAGGATCGATAGCCGAGCACGTTCGTGGCGATCTGGGTCGGCCAGACGACGTAAAGGACGCTCACCGCGAGAACGACGGGTCCGAAGACGAGAAGGGCGCCGCAGATCTTGTCGATCAGCAAGAGCCGCCGGAAACCGAAGAACAGCAGAGGCACGAGAACGAGCGGCGTCGTCTTGGTCAGGATGCCGAGCCCGAGCATCATGCAGGCGAGGAGCCAGTCCGCGCGTTCCCCATGTTGCATGAAACGACACACCATGAGCACCGCAAGGAGAACCCAAAACCCGACGATGCTGTCGAAGTTCCCGTGCTGGCAGTTGAGCATGATGATCATCGGATTGAGCGCGATGCCTACGAGCAGCGTGCGGCGGACCGCGGTGCGGGGAAGGGCGAAGCGATTCACCAGGGCGCCGTAGAGGATCGCCATGGTGGCGACCTCTACCGAGGTGAGGAACGCCTGAATCACCCGGAACAGGGGAACTCCGAGCAGCGCCGCCAGGTGGTCGAACAGATAGACAAACTGCATCCAGAAAGGCGGCCAGGCCATGATGTCGCTGGAGATGTATGGGTGGAGGCCCTCGCGCAGCAGACCCGCCACGCGCGGCCAGGTCCGCAGATCGTACGAGAACGCCTCGGGCGGCAGAATCCACCCGAACGCGAGCCGCGCCGCAACCGCCGCAACCGTCAGGATCGCGAGGTCGGCGAGCGCGCTCGAGGGAACCGGAACAGGCGTCGGCGCGGGCGCGCCGGCGGAGAGAGGGACAGCGACGGAAGGCGTGGCCAAAGCACGCCCTGTGTAACATACAAGTCCAACCGCCGGTCCCCGCGTTGCTCAGGAAAAGTAGGGCCCCATGGCCCGAAGCCAAAAGCGGTCAGTACTTCCGATACGGCAAGAACTTGCCGTGCATCGTCAGCTTGACCCGGTCACCCTTGGGGTCGGGCAGGCGTTCGAGGCTCATCTCGAAGTCGATCGCGCTCATGATGCCGTCGCCGAACTCTTCGTGGATCAGCTCTTTCCAGGTCGTTCCGTAGACCTGAATCAGCTCGTGGAAGCGGTAGATGGTGGGGTCGACGGGCGGCGACTGGTCGAGCGAGCCTCGCATCGGAATCGCCTGCAGCAGCGCCATTTCGTCTTCCTGGAGGTCCAGCGCGCTGGCCGCTTTTTGCGCCTCCTCCTTGCTCATCGGCATCTGGCCGAGCAGAGCCGCGGTCGTCCAGACCGGACTGCGCCCGACCGCCCTTGCCAGTTGGGCCCAGGTGAGCCCCTTCTTCCGCTTGAGGATGGAGATCTTTTCCGTCAACTCGGCTCGCGTCATTGCAACCTCCCTGCGTGAAATGACCCGCCCACCAGGCGATTCCCGCCCGCCTTGCTGGAGGTCTTCTGAGGCCGCCCGGAGCGGCTGATCAGAAAATCGAGCAGGTGATTGCGGACCTCGTAGTAGCGCGGGTCGTGATACATCGAGTGCCGCGTCCGATCGCGCGGAAGCGGGTTATCCACCGCCTCAGCCACCCGGGCTCGCGGCCCATTGCTCATCAGTAGAATCCGATCGGCGAGGAGGATCGCCTCGTCGACGTCGTGGGTGATGAGGAAGATGGTCTGCTGGGTGGCGGCCCAGATCTGAAGCAGCTCATCCTGGATCAGACCCCGGGTGAGCGCATCGAGCGCGCCGAAGGGTTCGTCGAGGAGCAGCACCTTGGGCTGGATGGCGAAGGCGCGCGCGATTCCTACCCGCTGCTTCATCCCCCCCGAAAGCTCGGACGGCTTCTTGTGCTCCGAGCCGGTGAGGTGGACCAGGTCGAGATACTCCTGGCAGTGGCGCGCGACTGCCCCGGCTTCCCAGGAAGGCCATCGCGACCGGACCGCGAATGCGACGTTCCGCTCCGCGCTCAGCCAAGGGAGCAGCGCATGACTCTGAAAGACGACTCCGCGATCGAGGCTCGGGCCGGCGATTGGCAGCCCGTCCATCAGCACCCGCCCGGAGGTGGGTGACTCGAGCCCGGCGAGCACATTGAGGATGGTCGACTTGCCGCAGCCGGAATGGCCGATCAGGCAGACGAATTCGCCCTTGTCCACCGTGAAATCCACCCGTTCGAAGACGGGCACCAATTCGGAGCCGGCCGGGCCGGGGAACGCCTTGCTCAAGCCTTCGACCGCGATGAGGGAGCTTCTTGCCACGCGCTACTCCTGGTACGAGACGAGCCGGGTGAGAGAGCCGAAGGCGAGGTCGAGCAGCATCCCCACCACGCCGATCAGCAGCAGGGCGAAAACCACGTTGGAGAGCGACAGGTTGTTCCACTCGTTCCAGACGAAAGTCCCGATTCCCGTCCCGCCCACCAGCATCTCCGCGGCGACGATCACCAGCCAGGCGATTCCCATCGAGATGCGCATTCCGGTGAGGATCGTCGGCGCGGCCGCCGGGAGCACGACTTGTAAAGCCAGGCGCAGGCCGTAGACCTCGTGGGTGCGCGCCACGTTCAGCCACTCGCGCTTGACCGACGCCACCCCGTGCGCGGTGTTGATCAACATCGGCCAGATCGAGCAGATGGTGATTACAAAAATCGACGAGAGCGAGGAGTCGCGGATGGTGTAGAGGGCCAGGGGCATCCAGGCGAGGGGCGAGATCGGCTTGAGAAGCTGGATGTACGGGTTGAGGGCCCGGTTCAGGAGCGGAGAGGTCCCCACCAAAAAGCCAAGGGGAATCGCGATCAGCATTGCCAGCGCGAATCCGAGCAGGACCCGGCCGACGGAAAAGGCGAGCTGGATTCCGATCCCCTTGTCGTTCGCCCCGCCGTCGTGGAACGGGTGTCGCAGGTGTTGCCAGCTGGTCTTCGCGATCTGGAGTGGGGTGGGAAGACCGGACTTCTGCGCCCCCACCATCGCCTGATACTCGGCGTCGCCGGTGAGCGGAGCCTTCTTCTGGAAGGTGACTAACTGCCAGAAGCCGAGGACGATCGCGAGCAGCAACAGCGATGCGAAAACGCTGCGAGGCCCCTGCGCCGATCTCATCCGTCAGCTCCTCCGGATAAGGAGAAGCTCGACAGGTAGGCCTCTGGCTGTTGCGGATCGAAGGTCTTTCCCATGATCGTGTGGCGCGCGTAGTTTTCTTTTGGCACGGACATGCCCAGATCGACCATGCGCTTGCGCGCCTCGGTGGCGAGGAAGACCTTCTCCGCCACCTGGCGGTAGTCGAGCTCTCCTTTGACGTACCCCCAGCGCTTGAGCTGAGTGAGGATCCACACCGCCATCGATTGCCACGGGAAAGGGTCGAAGTCCGCCCGTCCCGGCACGTTGCGGATCTGGCCCAGACCGTCCGCGAACCGCCCGGTCAGCACCTGTTCGAGGACCGGTACGGGCTGGTTGAGGTAATTCGCCGGCGCGATCGCCTGGGCGATCTGCTTTCGGTTTTCCTCCTTGTGGGCGAAGGCAGTCGCCCGGGCGATTGCGCGGAACAGCGCGGCGAAGGTGTTTGGGTTCTGCTTGATGAACTCCTCGCGCACCCCGAAGGCACAGCAGGGATGCCCGTCCCAGATTTCCTTGGAGAGCAGGTGGATGAAGCCGACCTCTTCGTAGACCGCGCGCTGATTGAATGGTTCCGGTCCGAGATACCCGTCGATGTTCCCGGCCCGCAGGTTGGCCACCATTTCCGGCGGCGGGACGACGCGGATCTCGATGTCCCGGTCCGGATCGAGCCCGTGCTCGGCGGCGTAGTAGCGCAGAAGCAAGTTGTGCATCGAGTAGTCGAACGGGACGGCGAACTTCATTCCCTTCCACTGCTTGGGATCGCGCTTGTCCTTGTGCTTCACGTGCAAGGTGATCGCCTGGCCGTTGATGTTCTCGATCGCGGCGACGTAGGTCGGATCCTGGCGCGAGCCGACGCCGAGGCTGATCGCCAGTGGCATCGGCGAAAGCATGTGCGAAGCGTCGTATTCGCGATTGAGCAGCTTGTCCCTGATCAGCGCCCATCCCGCGGTCTTGACCAGGGAGACCTTGAGGCCCTCGCGCGAGTAGAACCCCATCGGGTCGGCCATGATGATCGGGGTCGCGCAGGTGATCGGGACAAAGCCGATCGCCAACTCCTTTTTCTCCAGCGGACCGGTGCTCTCCACGGCGAGCGCTTTGGCCGCGCCGAGGGGAAACACGCTCGACAGCGAGGACAGGACCGCCCCCGCGCCCAGGCTGCGCAAAAGCTCGCGCCGGGTGGTTCCGACTGGAAACACGCTGCGCAGTACGGCGACTTCCACGAGATGCTCGATCGCCGATTCGGCGGCAACCGACGGCGCTCCCTCCGACGACGCGTCGTGCTCCTTCAAGCGACCTCCAAACCAGATGCGCGAACGATGGCGAGCTACTGCAAGAGCGAGACCAAACGGGCCTACCCAGCAGCGCCGGGATTACGGAGGAGAGAAGCGCTCCAGGGCTTTGAGACGCCGCCCCTGGGAGAGTGCGCGTTAAACGCTCTTGTGGGATTTCCGCCAAATTCCTACAAATTCGTCGCCAGCGGTCGTCGCCGGAAGCAGGCAACACGGGCCTTGCTTCGGGGGACGGGCCCTCGGGGCGATCGGCCGGATCCTACCCATGTGTAGAATTCTGGAATCGCCGGCGACAAGTTCGTCGATCTTCCTCCCGGAGGTGCCGCCGCCGGGAGGAGCCGCCGCGACGACCGCATCGAGCTGAGCATCGCGGCAGCGCCAGGGAGGACCGTGGCTCGGATCAGGACCGGCATCATCCACGACTGGGAGAGCGTGGGCGCGCGGTCCTTTACCAGCTTCAAGTCTTCATTCTGGTAGAACGCAAGCCCTTCTGCGGTGCGGCGGGTGCGAATCAAGGTGAGACGCATGTCCGCGTCGTAGATGGAATTGTTTCGTTCGTTGCCCAGCCGGAGCATCAGAGTGGGGATGCCATCCAGGGGGCCGATCGCGACGCGTTCGCTGAAGAGGATTTTTCCCCGCGTCTGCGAAATCTTCACGAGGACGAGCCCGGTGGCAATGGAAGTGAGCAGCAGCCCGGCAACGGATTCAGCAACCACCACGGTGTTGGCAAGTCGCGTCTCCGGATACATCGCGCCGTAACCGATCGTCCCCATCGTCTGGACGCTGAAAAAGAACGCGTCCAGAAAAGAATGTTTCGCCGCATGCGCCACCCCGCCGGTCGCCATATAGAGGAGCGCGAAGAGCGCATTGAGGATCAGGTAGGTAGAGACGATGGCGGCGATCGCGCCCCACCAGGGCATTTTCAGAAACGCGTGATACGCGTCCCGCACCCCCGGGCGGTGCCCGCCAATGACGCGGAATGAATAAGACAGCTGGTTACCCTGGGGCGCTCCAGGGATTCGGCTCGCCGATGGTCTCATGGGCCAAGCAATACCCGAAGAGATCGCCAATTGTCAGGGTCTTAGCGCCGAACGGGTGCGAGACTCGTAGCAACTCATCAACTCGGCAATTACCGACTCCCGATCGGCGACCACGTCCTGCCAAGTGAATCGGAGAACCATCCACCCGAGCCCTAGCAGAGCGCGATCGCGAGCGCGGTCGCGGACGAACGCCGCGCGGGTGCCGTGCTGCGCCCAGCCATCGAGCTCAACGCAGAGGCGCACTTCGGGCCAGGCAAAGTCAACTTCGGCAATCAGCCGCGCA
>WNFG01001114.1_pt1 | contig 22596 bp, 18 predicted proteins | sample 5400431 | NCBI WGS metagenome assembly WNFG01 (sample SAMN13153346, study PRJNA577476) | soil metagenome | isolation source: 120 cm saprolite under Douglas fir tree site 2 hole 3 replicate 2 | place: USA:California | collected 2015-04-18 | reverse complement strand
GCGTGATTCATCATCCGCTCTCATGACCATTCGTCATTTGCGGTTTGCGGCCGCGAGAATCACAGGCGGAATGGTCGGACGATTTTCCGTCATTGCCATACCCTACCCATATCCATATTCATGCCCGTACCCATATCCGGCGGTTCTGGCGTCGAACTTGGTCAGCAACGCACCGATGATCGGTCCTCTCGCGAGTTGCAGACGCTTCAGGGCACCCCGGACCAGCCGCGCGCGGGCTTGGCCTGCACCGGCGATGAACACGGTTGCTGCGACAGCGCTGGACAACAGTTGCGCGTCCGCAAGACCCATGACTGGCGGTCCATCGATAACGATGAGATCGAAGGCCTCGCAGCCAACGGAAAGGAGCGAGAGGAGGCGGCTGCTTCCCAGCAATTCCGCAGCGTTGGGAGGCACGGGACCCGAAGTGATGAGAGACAGGTTCGGATTGTCTGTGGTTTGAATAGCGTCTGGCAGGCTACGGGTGCCGGTAAGATAATTGGTGAGCCCGATTGAATTGTCGTGATGGAGTTTTTCGTGCAGGGAAGGATTGCGTAGATCGGCGTCGACGATCAGTACCTTAAGGCCCAAACTGGCGAAATGTCTGGCTATCGCCAGTGACGTGAGTGACTTGCCTTCGGACGGGCCGGCGCTCGTGATCGATAGTGTCTTTGGCAGGCCGTTCTCCGTCGAGAACTGCAGGGCCGTACACAGGGAACGGTACGCCTCGCACAACGCCGACCGGCGATTTGCCAGCTCGTCCATGACGGAGGTCTTGCTATCGACTTTTGGGATAATTCCTAGCGTGGATAGGCCCGAAGCCTCTTCGAGCTCCTCTGCGGAGCCAATTCTGTCATCGATACGCTCGAGGACAACGACGGCCGCAAGACTGGCCCCGAATCCAAGGGCGAATGAAAGCAGGAGCGCACGCGGCAGGTTCGGCGAGGATGGAGCGCCTGGTATGACGGCCTTGTCGACGACGAACACGTTATTGGCGCCGACGCCACCCGCGACATCGACTTCCTTGAAGCGCTGGAGCAGGCCCGCATGAAGATCGCGATTGATGTCGACCTCTCGCTTCAAGATATTGTATTGGATGCTGCGCTTCTGAAGATCGAGAACCTCTGTCCTCAGAGCTTCAATTCGAGCGCTCATCTGCTTTTCCTGCGACAGCGACGATTCGTAGGCTGCCTTGAACGAGTTCTTTATCGTCTGAACCTCTGTCGCCAGTTGGCGGTCAATCTCCTTGACCTTGTTGCTGATCTGGATCATCGCTGGAAAGCTTGGCTTGAATGTTTCGAGCTTCTCCTGATATTCAATGACGAGCGCCTGACGCTTGCCGCGTAGGCTCTCGATAACGCTGTTGGAGAGCAGTTGCGGGACATTGATTGCACTTGCGGCCTCGATTTGCCGCCAAAGCTGCTCATTCTTTATGCGTTCGGAAACAAGGTTCGCCAGCGCGATGTTCGCACCTGCCAAATTGTTCTCAGCAATCGACGATTTCTCAGTGACTACGACGATTTGCTCCTGCTGCGCGAACGCAAGCATTGCCCTCTCGGATTCCTCCAGCCGCAGCTTCGCCTGCTGAATTTGATCCTCAAGAAACGTCTTTGCATACGCATTCGCCTGAAATCGCTTGTCCAGATTGGACGCGATGAAGGCGTCCGCGTAAGCCATTGCAATCCGCTGCGCTCGCGAGGCAACGGGGTCGGAGTACGTGACATCAACCAGGCGCGATCCGCTCACCGGGCGCACTGCGCGATTCGCCAGTACGGCGCCGGCGGCGGCCCGCTCGAGTATACTGTTGTCGATTTGCGCGCCAGCAGGGAAGGGAGCGGATTTCAGGATACCCCTCACCGCGCCGACGATCGAAAACTCTCTCTGCTTCAGGAAATCAGGGTCGTTTCCGAGCTTGAGAGCGGAAGCCACACGTTCAGCCATCGTGCGGCTCTGCAGAAGCTCGTACTGCGTGCGCAGGAACTCAAAGTCCGAACCTTCGAGCGGGGTCACGTTACCCTGCTCGACGATTTTTGCCACGTTACGATCAATTTGCAGACGAACCGTTGCAGTATAGAGCGGCGTCTGCATGAGCGAGGCTACCGTACCGAGTGCGAGAAAGGACGCAATGGTGGTGATAATGAGCCATCGGCGCTTACGCAGAATGCGCCAGTATTGGAATAGATCGAGGCCCGCCTCCTTCGGCGTATCCAGCGCGCTTCCTGGGTACCCGCCAAGTGGACGGTAGGGCTCGCGAACTGCCGGAACCGACTGAGCTGCAGGAATGAGTCGGCCCGCGGTCGCGCCGCTGGCACTTGGGAGGTCGGCGGTGTCGCTCATAGACAACTCGGGACCAACTGGAGTTGGCTTGGACTGGAGTTCATAGTAACAGCGCGAACGCGCCGACGGCCGGCAAGACCTTCAACACGTTGTTGAAGGTCTCCTTGATCGCAGAGGTGCCGACTACGACCACATCGCCTCCTTGCAAGACCGGATCTTCCGCCTGTCCGGACCGGATATTGTCGACCTCGAATCTTGCTGCCGTGCGATTGCCGTCGGTGTATCTGAAGACGACCACGGTCGAATCGGAATTCGGCTCAAGGCCCCCAGCCAATGCGAGGCTTTGCAGGAGCGAGGTCTTCCCTTTAATGGGATAGACGCCCGGCTTCTTAACTGCACCGTCGACCGTCATGCTCTGACTGTTGTGCTCTTTCACGTAAACCGTCACTTGTGGGTTCTGCAAATACTTGGCGCCCAGCCTTGAAGTGAGGTCACGCTCCACTTCTTGCGCCGTCTTTCCGGCTACGGGGACTTCGCCGACGAGGGGCAGGTTGATGGTTCCAATGTCGGCCACCTGGACGCTTTTGGACAGTTCAGGAACCTTAAACACCGAAACGTCGAGAGCATCTTGCGCACCAATTCTGTAGGCGGCGCCTTTGGACGTCGTCATCGATGCGAACGTGGCGTCAGTTTCCGCCGCGAGGGCAGGGCGGGCTTGCGTCCCCGCGGTGCTCGCCAAGCTGACGCCGGGCTGCTGCTCCCCGGCGGCAAGTCTGCTTGCCGTTGGATTATTTGAATAGGCGGCGCAGCCCGTCAGAAAACCGGCGAAGATTGTCACGACGACCGCGACCAGAACCGAACCGCCAATCGCGTCTATCGCAGGTGTCCAAGCGAGAATCTGCCTTGGCACTCGCTGCTCCTTGCGACAAAGCCGCTGCCCCAGGCAGCGGCATGTTGGAAACCGGTTCATTTGCAAGCACCTTCCTCGGTCGGGTCTCTACCAAATGCTCGGCCTCTCGGTCGCCGACCCGCCTGGCGGCCAGTTCGCGGCCCTTGCCAAGGATCGGAGGACGGCGCTCTGCATCATGGGCGTCAGTTGCCAGAATGTGGACGTTCCCGTCCTCCAGCATCCGTTCCGCCCAGTATTGGGACGATTGCCCAAAATCACCAGCAAGCGAGCCAGCGGTGATTTGCATCCAGACACCCGCCCGCACCATCCGCTGGATTGCCGCATAGTGCGACTTTGTCCATGACAATCGCTCTGGATGAGTCAGAACAGGCACATAGCCAGCAGTCATCAATTCGAAAAAGAAATCTTCGAGCCTGACCGGTGGAATGTGGCGTGGGGGCTCAACCAAGACATAGCGAGATTCGGCAAGCGTCAGCAGATGGCCCGACCGTAGACTTGCAACGAAGGCGCGGACGATGTGGTTGTCGGCGCCTGTCACCAGCCGCAGCGAAATGCGCTCCTCTTCGAGGACTTGCTCGAATTGCGCGACCAGCTGGCGAATCTGAGGACCGGAATTATGATACAGGCCGGGCAGGATGTGCGGCGTACAAGCGACCACTGACACGCCGTCCGCCACCATCGCTCTCGCCATCTCCAGCGAAACCGAAAGGTCTGCCGGCCCGTCATCAATCCCGGGGAGAATGTGACAATGCAGGTCGATCATGAACGACGATGCTCGGTGACCCCATGAGTGACAGAACCGATATAGCATTGTTAGAGTGAGTGTAGAGGGCACGATAGCCGACCATCGTGGCGGTATCGGGTCGGAACGCACAAAATATCATTTATTTTTAGCAGCTTGATGGATCATGTTGCTTTTTTATCACGCTTGCACACAAATCCGTATGATGCGGATCTGTTATGGTGGCCTTCGCGGATGGCGACATATAATGCTGCAAAACGTGAGCAATCGGAGGACCACTCGATATGCGCATCGTGACAGCTGTCGTCGCTCTGGCTTCAGGGCTTGCTTTCAGCGCGGCTTCCCTGGCCGCAACGGTGACGCCCGTAAAAGGGAAATTGTCGATCAATAGCGGCACTGGATTTCGTGACGTTGCCGGCCCCGTTGATGGCAAAGTGGGGGACTCCGTAATGGCAGGCGCTGGGAGCAGTGGCCGGATTGTCTACAACGATGGCTGCGAGGTCCCCGTAATTCCCGGACGGGTGGTCACGATCACGGCAGAGTCCCCATGCGGTAATGCCTTCGGGCAAGCTACGTCAGATGGCGGATCAGCTACGCTGGCCGCGGCTGGAGCGATGGCGGCGATTGGGGGTGTACTGGCTGGTGTCAACGCGATCACCAACACATCGACGCCGGTAAGCCCCTGACGACCTGAGCGTCCGCCTCGATATGTATTCCGGAAAGGCGTACGGTTGGGCTGGCTGCTTGCTGTTTTATCTCTGCGCAGTCGTCATGGCGAGCAGCCTGCTCTTTGGCGGCGGGACCCGCGCGGGGTTTCTGTCGGATGCGATTCTTCAGTTGCTTTCGATTCCGCTGCTATTAGTTGCGCTCTGGCGTAATTTTGAGGTGCAGCTTGCGAGCCATTCGCGGTGGGCACTATGGTTTTGTTTCGCATTGGTTTGCGTGCCCATCCTTCAGTTGGTGCCTCTTCCGCCTGCGCTTTGGACGGCTTTGCCCAACAGGGGACTATCCGCTGAAGCGTTTGCCATTGTCGGCCAAGAACTTCCGTGGATGCCGATGAGCGTCTCGCCACGCGCAACATGGCTGAGCGCACTTTCCCTGGTGACTCCGCTTGCGATCTTTGTCGGCACACTTCTGCTTAGCCATCGCGAGCGGCGTTTATTGAGCCTCGTGGTCCTCGCTGTCGGCATCCTCAGCGTGTTCGTGGGATTGATCCAGGTCGCTCAAGGCCCGTCGAGTCCGTTGCGCTTCTTCGCGTTCACCAATTCTACGGAAGCCGTCGGCTTCTTTGCCAACAGAAATCATTTCGCCGCGCTGCTTTACTCCCTGACGCTGCTTGCTGCTGCCTGGGTGGCGGAAAGCGTTTTGGCCACGGGGCCGATGAGCGGTCGAAGGAGGCATGAGACAGCCTCGATCATGGCTCTCGTCGGTGGATTTACCGTTTTGGTCGTCCTTATTGCGGCCCAGGCTATGGCGCGCTCGCGGGCCGGCCTTGGACTCGCGATCGTTGCGCTGTTTGGCGCAATTGCGCTTATGGTGTCGGATCGACGCGGCACGTCCGGGATCACGCCCACCAAGGTGCTATTCGGCGCCATCGCCTTGGCGGTCACATTCGCGATTCAATTGACGCTGTATCGCATCATGGAGAGGTTTGCCTTCGATCCGCTAGAGGATAACCGAATACGGTTCGCATACCGGACGATCGAGGCTGCAAAAGCCTATATGCCTTTGGGCTCCGGCATGGGCACCTTCGTTCCGGTATATGCTACGTTCGAGCGGCCCGAGGATACGTTGGCCGGTTCCTATGTGAACCATGCACATAATGATGTTCTGGAATTGTGGCTTGAGGCGGGTATTGCCGGAGCTGGTCTCGCGGGGCTGTTCGCCGTCTGGCTAATGCTGCGCTCAGTGGCGATCTGGCGGCCCAAACCCGGTTCCGGAATGCTCGAGATTGATCGGCATCTTGCCCGCGCCGCAACAATGGTGGCTGCGCTCGTCGTCGCTCATTCCTTTGTCGACTATCCGCTCCGTACCGGCGCCATGATGGCCATGATGGCCTTCGCCTGCGCCCTCTTGCTGCAACAACCGATCGGCGCCAAAAGCAGGGATGAAGCGGAGAAAGACCGATGGTACAAGCGCTCACGATATGCCCGGCGATCAAGCTAAACTATGACGGCTTCGATGACGTTCCTCTCAACGGAGGGGGCGGCACAGAATTCATAGCGCTTGCACTCTAGGCACCGCCGATTGGGATCTGGCCGAGATAGACTGAAACTGGCGTAACCACAATTCCACCATCACGATAGCCAGCAAAAGATAGGCGCCGTCGCACCCGCCGTCGAACGTGTCAGCGGCAAGACCGCGCACGCCCTCCGGTTCGAACAGGCCTCGGCTCCGGAAGCTCTCGGACCTCAGGACATCCTCTATCACCGCTCGCAGAGGACCTTTGACCAACAGACGTACCGGCGCACCGAACCCAGTCTTGGCGCGGTGAAGGATCGCCTTCGGCAGGCGATGTTTGAGGGCCTGCCTTAGCAGCCATTTGGTACGACCGCAACGAACCTTGAAATTCGGCGGAAGCCCGCCGGCAAAGGATAAAATTCGATCATCCAGGAACGGTACGCGCACCTCGACGCCGGCTGCCATCGCCGCTTTGTCCGTGTAGTTTAAGTTGTGATCGGGAAGGAAACCTGCGAGCTCCATCGACAGCATGCGGTCGACAAGATGCGTCCCGCGTGAAGCGATTATGGCAAGTTCCAGCCTGTTAAGGTCGGCACTCGCCCGTGCGCGGCGTACATCCTCCGTTACACAACCGCCGACGAGATCGGGCGATGTGAACTCGAATGCCCGCAAAAGAAACTGTTCATCCGAACCCTGCAGCATATAACCAATCCTATCGAGACGTCGTCGTACCGGTGACGATACGATCCGGCCCGTCAGACTCAGGAGCTGGCGTGTAGATTTTCCTAAGCGGCCGGTCCACGCCCGAAGCGCGGCGGCCGTATGCCGCCGGTAACCGGAGAACACATCGTCACCGCCCGCTCCGCTCATCAAGACCTTGATCCCGTCGGCGCGTGCTGCCTCGGAGATTGCTTTGACATAAATGGGTGCAGGATCGGCTTGAGGCTCTTCCAGATGGTAGACGAGCCGCTCGAGGTCCGAACCATCAATAGGGCCAACTATTATTGGCTCAAGCGGAACGCCGAGCGAAGCTGCGAAAGCACGGGCGTAGGGAAGGTCATCCTCAAATCCTTCGTCCGCCAGGCTTGGCCCGTTGTACCCCACACAATATGCCTTGGCCGGCCGGTTATCAGTCGCCAGCATGGCAGCCACGATCGCGCTTGAATCGATGCCACCCGAGAGAAAGGCCCCAATGGGGACATCGGCGACGCATTGGTCGGCAACGATGGAATCGAGGAGCGCGAGGAGTTCCGTACTTGCGTTCGCCAGATTTGTTGGTCCAGCGCACCAGGCATCAGCGGCCGCCCCCGCCGGGAAGTGCCACCTTTGGGGCTCGATTACTTTCCCTCGCTCCGCGATGAGGTAATGACCTGGCAGCAGCTTCTTCACATGTTGTAACATCGTACGCTGGCCAGGACTCCAGAGGTGCACGAGATAATCGTACAGTGCGGCTTTATCGGTGGCGTGATCGAGGTCAGGCAGGAGCATGAGTGCCTTTAATTCCGAGGCAAACGCAAGACCACGGTTCGTCTTGGCATAGTAGAATGGCTTTACGCCCACTCTATCGCGGGCCGCAAACAACCGCTTTTTTTGCGCGTCCCAAAGGGCAAATGCGAAGATTCCGCTCAGCCGCCCCAGCATGTCGGGGCCATGAAGATCGTAAAGAGGACCAAGCACGGCCGTGTCAGAACGCTCGTTGAACTCGTAGCCGCGGCCTCTGAGTTCTGCTGCCAGCGCGCGGAAATTGTAGATCTCGCCATTGAAAACAACGTGATAGCGCCCTGAACAACTCACCATCGGCTGGGCCGCATTGTCGGAACAATCAATAATAGCAAGCCGGCGGTGAGCGAGACCGATCTCATCTCGCTCGCTCCACCAGATTCCCTCCCCATCTGGACCCCTGTGGCGAAGAGCGGTCGCCATGCGCGCAAGGAGCTGTTCTGGCCACGCGCCGAGAAAACCTGCGATCCCGCACATCTGGTCTATTCCTCAATCGACTTACAGGTAATAGCATCTGACGCAGAACGTTCGACCAAGGTAGTCACGACAGTTCACGCTACATGGGCGCGTGGTCGATATCGAATCGTCGGCGCAGCGCCAATGAATGTCGTGCGTAACCGGAAACCGCTCTAAGGACTTCAATCTGCCGAGCGAATTTTGCCCCTGCCGGCGGATAATTGGTTAGAAGGCGTTGCGCCCCGCTCTCAACTAGCCGTTCTGCCAAGCTGTTGTTGCGCGCCAAATCTAAGATCATTCGGGCAATGGTCTCCGGTTCGAATGGCGGCACCAGCAATGCGGCATTCCCGCACAGCTCGCGAGCGAAGTCTAAGTTCGATGTTATGAGCGGCCGACGAAAGTGGAAACTCTCAGGATACACGGCAGTGGAGGCTTCCCGAAGAGTGGGCAGGAATACGGCGGAGGCAGTCTGATAGGCGTTCGCAAGTTCACCCAACGGCAAAGTGCCCAACGTGACAACACGATCACGGATCCCGAGCTTCGTCGCCGAGCGCTCGATTGCGCGCCAAGGCCTGCTGTTGGGATCGAGCGTAACTCGGAACTCGAATTCGAAGCCCGGATCGCGCCTCTTCAGCGCCGCAGCAACAGGCGGCAGGATCTCCAGGTTCTTGTGTGGATAGTAGGCGGAGGGGACGAGCAATACGAACGGTCCCCTCGGCGAAGCGGGGGTTGCGTCACGGCGGGCTAGCATGGGATTAAGGCTGTTGCCGATGACCGAGATATTGGACGTGTTCACGCCAAACCGCCGGGATAGACGCTCGCGTACGGTCTCGGTCTCAACGACAAGATGATCCACCTTGCGTAAGACCTGACGGCACACGCGATCAAGGACCATTAGCTTTAGGCGCATACGAACCGCCATGCCGTCATGCGGCGGGTAAATGAGGTCAGGGATTGCAAAGCCCACTACATGGGGAGCGCTGGCCCGAAAGTATGGCGGACCAAACACAGTGAATACGACGTCGGGTGTCGTGTTCCGCTCAACCTTCCTGAGGTGGGCGCGAATCGCGGCGAAATCCCGCAGCCGACGTTTCCTCACAAACGTCATTCGATCATCTTGGTCGAGCGCGCCTGGAATCGCTGCACGCATTTGGTCGGGAACTACGGCGCGCCAGGACACCTCGCGCTGGTGCCGCAAGTGCTCAAGGAATGCGACCGCAACCTGGACGCCACCTCCCGAATGGAGGGGCGTGCAATCGACAAGCAGCCTCACTGGGGGTCGACTTCGCGATCGGTAGGAGGCGCAGCGTTGTGCCGCAGCGTGGACATCCTGGTCGGCGGGCCTAACGTGTGGTCACAAACGGTTGTCGACGGTTCGCGAGCACCCGCGGACGGCAGCTTCGTCCGGAAGTGAACCAGAAAAAGCGGGCCGAACATGAAGAGAAACTCGCACAAGAACTGAAAGAAATACCCCCGCTGTTGCATGTAGAAACCGAAAAAGGCTGGGGCCATCGCGCAGCCTGCGATTCGAGCTTCCAGACCCAGCCATTGCAGCCGTTCAACCACCTTGCACGCGAATGCAAAATACGAGAACGCGAGCAGGGGTAGGCCGAACCAGCCGAATTGCAGCAAAGCCTCCGCGTGTTGCGGAGCAGCAACGCCAGCGGTGCGTTGAAAAATTTCGGCAAACCCGCCCACGTAATCGCTCAAATAATCCGGGTATGGCTTGTCCGGCCACAGAAAGCTCGGCACGAGCCGCGCTATCCCCACTGTCCAGGGCGTAAAGTAGATCAGGTCCGGCGGTGGCGATTGGACGACGTGCGCGAGTGCGAAGACCGGACCGATCTCACCCCCGAATGCATGAAGGAGATCCACCCACGTGAGGCCATCGAGTCTGGAAAGATCGATGCCTTGTCCATATGTTCTTGAATAGCCAATTGCGTTCACAACAATCAGTGCGAGACACGACCCCAAGGCAACATAAGACACGCGGATGCGGATACGCCGAACAAGCATATAGGTCATGACAACAGCCGACGCGAGAATGACAATACGAAACCTGAATCCAGTCGTCAGAATGACCAAGAACACGCCTGCTAACACGAACAGTCCGTATATATGGAAACGTGTGCGGAGCAACAGTAGGAGCGTGAGTGGGATTAACATTGAGACGCTGAGGGTCAGAAACGCAAATCCTTCAACTTCACCAACATTGTCGTGTTGGGCGTCATCTGCAGCGAAGAACTGGAGACGTCCGAGCGCAACCAGCATCAACACGCCGGCCATTGCAATTGCAGCCAGGGTCCAAGCAATGGTCAAGTTCATTGGGCGCTCGTATACGCGCACGGCCGCCGGATCAATCCGCAGATATCTGAACCACACGACCCAAGCGGCAGTGCCCCCCAGCGCGTAAAGCAATACCGCGACATGGACCCCCTCGAGCGAGTTTAAATACATGCCGAGGAACTCAAAATTGCCGCCGCTCAGGGTCAACGCAGGCATAATAAAAAAGTACATCATGCTTGTGAGCAGAGTCATGCACGGCATTGAGAGCGCGCCAAACGGCAGCGCCCGCGCGAACATCACATAGAGGATGATGAGCGCCGCTAGGCTCATCAGGCCGATGTCCGTGGCTACGAGCTCCATGATCCATACTCGGCGTTGCCAGCCGGCCCGAGAGTCCCTGGTGGGTCGAGCAATTCACGAATCACGGCAATAAATCGCTCACCGCAGGTCGCCTCGTTATATCGCGCCGCGGTCTGCCGTGCGGCCGCTGACATGCGGTCCCGCAGCGGCCGATCTGTGACGATCCGCTCAATAGCGTGGGCGATCGCAGCGCCGTCGCGTTCCGGCACGATAAACCCTTCGACGCCCTCAGTGGCCACCGATCGGCTTGCGAGTGTCGTTACGACTGGCACACCGTTGGCGAAGGCCTCGAAGACAGAAACAGGCCCGCCCTCCGCCAACGACGGCATGCAGAACACATCGGCGCGGGCGAACTCATCTGCCATGCTGTTTTGGCCGAGCTGGCCCAGAAACGTCAGCGCGTTGACTTCCGGCCTTTCTCGCAACGTCGGCGACACTGATCCAGCGATTACGATTTCAATCTTGGACTTCTTTGATCGGAGAATGCTTGCAGCTTCGGCCAGATAGGGAAGGCCTTTGATCAGGCTGACAAAGCTGGCAGCGAATAGCACGCGGCCACGCACCGCTTTCGAAGGCTTGATTATTCCGCCGCTTAGGCCGTGAGGAACGATGCGCACACGCTTTGCGTCAAAAGCTGGCACCTCGGAGAGCGCCGACGCAACCACCTCTGACCCACACAAATAAATATCCGAGAGTGCAATCAGGCGGCTAATGCGCCTACGGTAAAAAGCTGCGTCCGTGTACCAGGAACTTGCTTCCTCCCAGCCGTTCCAGCGTTCCCGCTCGGCAGCTAGAATGTCCCAATGCAGCGGGTGGCTGATGAACTCGGTAGCGATTCTTATCCCTTTGGACTTCGCAAGCGCGAGAAACGAACCACCGTTGCCAAAACAATTCACAACGACCCTAACACCGGATAAGCCCTTTAGGCGCGCAGCCAGACCGAGCGCCTCGTCCACGACAGTAAATGCCTGCTCTTGCGGAAAGATGAGCTTACTGACGGACGCCAGATTCGGAAACAGCGTCGCGTGGAGGCGTGAGGGATCTATCCCAACCACCGTCCGCCGCTTGATGGCGCTTGCCAGTCGCGGCTTCACCTGCGGGGCCAAGCGTGCAAGCCAACTGAGCTGGTCAGCCGGCCAAGCCGCGTCGCAGACGAGGCTGTGAAGGAGACCCGCGGCCTCCAGCTGTCGCGCGCCGAAATAGTTGCGACGAGCGCCTATCTGCATAACCATTACAGCTCTCGCGGCTGATGCACTCGAGTCTTTATCCTTCCTCATGTAATCAAGACCTTTAAAGAATACGGTAAAGTTCCTCAACGTAGGTTTTACGCATCCAATGTGGGAATCGATATACCCTCTCGAACCCACCATTGCGTTCTACGAGCTGATACACGACTGACTGCGGCACGCCGCTGAATTCAGCCTGTCCTTCCTGATTTATGCTGAGAAAGAAATGCTTCCCTTTCGCCTGAATCAGCCGAATATAATCCAGCGCCGCCGACGGCTCGATTTCGGGCAGCGAATCCACGTTTACGAATGCGTCGACTGACTTGTCAGATAAGTCAGCGACGGTCCAATACGGCTTGACCTCAGCAGCGGCGGTTTCGCTCCTCGGTTCTCCGTACAGCCAGACCCGCGCTGAGCCCAGGCTGCGCATGAGGTAATACCCCTGGACAATACCGACGGTAGGAAGGTCGTGGACCGAAACCCGCCCCATCCCTGCCTTCACGAGATAATATGCGAGCGACCCAGTCCCGCCGCCAATTTCCGCGATGCATCGCTCTTTCTGATTGGGCAGGAGTTGCCGCAACCGTGCCGCCACATAGTTCGCAATCAAGTCCCTCATACAAAAGACATTCAAACCGACACGTAATCCGAAGGTGCCGCCCCCTGCACACGGCGGTGCGATTTCAAAACCCACTTTCTTCTCGATGCCGGCGAGTGTCGCCTCTAGATCGATGTCACCATTGCGATATTCCCAAGCGCCTTGTTCTACACATCGCACCGGCGAGCAAGCCAGTGCCTCACTCAGCGAAATCAACTTGTCAACAATGTGCTTTGCTTCTCGCCTTCGAGCCCTCCTATCGGCCTTCAAACGTTGATTCGACTCGTAATTTAGGAAGCCAGCGACGAGCGGGCCCCATGCAACATTCAGAAGCGCGTCGCCAACTCGCCGATGATCAGCTGCGTCCAAAAGTTTTGCGAAGGGCCTATGGAGTCCGGCGATCCAGGTCCACATGTCGGAATTGGCTGCGATGCCGCGATCCGCCGCATCGGCCTTTAAGCGGCGATAGTAAGCGATCAAGCGCTCAACTATCGTATCATGATCCTCGCTTGGCGTATCCAGCTTGAAGCCAAAGTCGTCCGATAGCTTAAAACGCTCCAATCCGTGCAGATACCACAATGGAGACCGAAGGCCGGAGAAACGACCTAACAAACCGTTAGCAATGTGAACGGGAACGTCCGGCAAAAGCTCGCGAATGGCGGATCGAAGGGTCATTTAAACACCTCCACCTCTGAAACTGTTTTCAACGAAGCACTTGACGAGCCCTCAAACAGTAATCCCGTCGTCAGCAGATCGGAATTGGCGCCGATCTCACTAACTATTCGCGCAATGTCTCTAACGTCGAAGTTGATCGGGGCATCGGGGACTAAAGGAACTGAGCCGGCAATCTGCCGACGCAATTGGGCAGCATGACCTACTGAAGTTCACCGATGAGGTTCGTGACCTCCGCCGCAAACCGCTGTGGCCCGAACCACGCAGCGGCCGCGCGGGAGTGGCGCTCCGCCTCAGTCAACCATGTCTCGTCCCGGCCTGCGGCATCTATGAGTGCCCGCACAAGATCATCCTCATCTCCTCGCCGGAAGCGGATCGCGTTGTGCGGCGCGGCCAGATCGTCACCACTGCCGACGGCGTCGCTCAGGATCAGCGCGCATCCGCAGAGCGCCGCCTCGTGAACGACGAGTCCCCACGCCTCCACTCGCGAGGGCAGCACGAAGAAGCGCGCCTGCCGATAGCGTGCTGCGAGTTGCTCGGGCTGTATGAAGTCCTCGACCACGATTCGTGGGTCTCGCGGGATCAGATCGCGCTGCTCGCCACTCCCCGTCATCCGCAGCGCCCAGCCCGGTTGCGTTTCGCTGAACCGAATGAACGCTCGCGATAGCCCGAGGACATCTTTACGGGCGATGAACTGGCCAACGAACAAAAAAGTCCTGGGGCGCTCGATGAGCGGGGGGCCGCCGTTGAAGATCGCCGCATCTGCCCCGTACATACCTTTGTGCACGCGCTCGCTCGGAAAGCCGAAGTGGCTCATCAGCCGCGCCCCTTGCTCCCCAGGCACGATCATGGCGTCAAAATGGGCGAGATGCCGGAGGCGGAAGACTATAGGTCCGAGGACGAGTTGGCGGAAATCACCCCTCCAGTTACCGTCACTCAGGCCAATGACACGTCCCCCCTGCGCTTTTACCTCGCGTCCGAGAGCGGCAAAAGCCTGATAGGACCACCCGGACTGGATGAAGATCGTGGGCACCGGCACTCCGAGTTCGCGCCAAGTGATTGTGATATCCGAATCGACCCAATGCACCGGTTGGCCCAGCGCGTCCTCCATGCCTTTGACGGGCACAGTAGGCCTGGAGCCGATCACAGCGCATTCATGTCCAAGCCGGTCAATCGCAGCCCGGATCAGACGGGCGGCGTATTGCGGCAGTCCATTCCAAGAGAACGCGACACGCGGCTCCGGGGACGCAATCATCGCAGCGTTGGTAGGATTGTCGATCTACGCACTTAGTCCTGCAACCGGCAAGTCAGTATGAGAGTCAGTAAGAAGCGATAGATCATCGCTGCGCGGCACCAAATCGTGCGTCCCGGCGTAGCGATGGTTCACGCCTCTGCGGGCAGGGCTCGCTTCCTCGATCTGCGCATCCACTTGACTATCGTGCCGGTGTAGCTTCGGATGCGATTTGGGCGCGTGCGCAAGATCGTCGCTGCCACGACGCTTGCTTCGTATACGTCCTGCATCCTGATTCCAAACGATGGCTCAATCCTATAGATGTCTCGAAACGCTGCGGCGTATTCTTTCAGCTTGTCCCAGGCGAGCCGCGCCTTCAAAAATCTTGCCCGATTGTGCACTTTTTCGGGATCCAGCAGGTGGCGCTCTATGAAGGCTTTGAACCACAGGGCCATACGCTCAGTGTCAGTAATCTCTCTTGCGAGAAACAGCGCCAATTGATCCTGATGCGTGATCTTAAGCGGGTTTCCATGGAGATACATCGCCTGAAGATAGCTCTCATAAACGAGCAGATCGATCGACAGCGGGATTTTCCCATCGTCGAGCAATGCGATTTCATGGTGCCAAGGGATGTTTCCCTCGCCGTTGAACAGCTGGTTCGCTTTTGGCGCATTGGGACCAGCCCGCGAGTTGTTGACAGACGCGGCCCAGGAGGCGCCGTTGGAATGACGCGAGTGACCGCCGACCGCGAATGGTTCATGGGAGAAGGCATACCGCTCGGTGACGCTCGCCAAGGCGATCGACGAAAAGATATCAGGCTGACAACTCTGGAAGAAGGTTCCTTTGCGCCGGCGGATGTCCTCGATCAAAGAGACATGAATCGCCCCACCACAGTAGAGCATCGGCAGCTCGCTATACCATACGCGGCCCTCAACGGCGCGCCCGAGCCATTGCTTTGATTTGCGGATCTCAACACCGCGCCCCATAGGCACGAGAAGGCGTCCGGCACCGTCGTTGTCCACATTGGGCCAGATGTAGGTGCAGAACGATGAGTTGACTGCCTTCACGCCAGTCTCGCGGATCAGCGCCGCGACCCGGTCGAGCGCGCCCGGTATGAGTCCATCGTCGTCACCGATCACCATCACCCAGCGGTCGCCGCTCACGTGTGACAGAGCGAATTCCCAGTTGTGGGACATGCTGACCCGCTTGCAGGTCTTGACGTATCTGATGCGCGGATCGCGCACGGCATTGACTACGTCTCGGGTTTGGTCGCTGCTGCAATTGTCGCTCACGAGGATTGCAAGCGCATCGTAATTCTGCGCCGTGACGGTCTTCAGCGCCGCGCCGAGGACATCGCCGCGCTGCCGCGTTGGGATGATCACAGTGAATCTGGGGACATCCGTACGCCACGTCATGAGCGGCTCTCGCGCAGAGCGTTGATGGAACGGCTTCGGCTAGGCATCACTATAGGTAAAAGCTCGCGTTTTTGGGTGATGTCTCAGGTGTTTTTTGACGGCGTTGATCTCAATCTATTGAGGTTTGCGCGAAGACAGCAACATGAGGGGCTGTTCGATAGAGATTTGTACCGCTCGGTTGGGTAGTCATGAATCGCAGGTCATGGAACCTACGGCGCAGCGTGGGCAGATCATCAAAAATGGAGTAGCTGTAAGAAACGCCGTCGCCTGCTGAGTAATGATAACCCTTTCCCTTAGTGCGGATAAAGTCGAAAGGCCGCCAGAGGCCAAATGCGCGAAGTCCTTGCTTGACGGTACGGGCCATGCGACTGCCCTGTCCAAAATTATTGGCGTCCGAAATGAACACCGCCCGCCGCGCGACGCGGCACATTTCGGCCACCGCCTTCTTGTGGTCCTTTATATGATGCAAGACCCCGAACGCGCATACGACATCGACGCTGTTTTCCGCAAACGGCAAAGCCCTCGCGTCGCCAGCTATGATCTCCGTATCTTTCAGGCCCTTTTGCTTAGCGACGGCTCGCAGTTCTGGAACTGGTTCTATGCCCTTAAGCGCGATTTGAAGCCCTTCCTCCTTAAGAAACTTCAGCCACCGCCCTCCCCCGCAGCCAACTTCAAGAAGACTATCGAACTTTTGGAGCCTGATAAGTGAAGCCAGCCAAGCACACGCAAAAAAATGCTCATCATCCGAAGCATGCATGTCATCGAAAGCGGAAGCAGTTTTTGCGTAATAGCTACGCTGAAGCGACACGGCATCCATCTTAGCACCCCCTAATTTGAGTTTGCTCTCTTGACCTTCTACTTCACTGCTTCGACCAGCAGGTAAAGTCCGAATTGTGGAGCAATTACCTTAAGAACTGAGCGTGGCCAAAGTGACTTAGCTAAGTTCAGTAGTGTTCCTTGGTGTCGAGACCCAACCTTACCCAGCAGTAAATCGCCGTGGCTCAGTTGAATACGAATAGTTATCGAACTGAACCCGGCGACGTCAAACATGCGGCGTGCGCTATTTACTGTATACGCTTTTGTTCCGGGGCTTTCGAGATGGTGGAAATAAACATCGTCAAGATCGCGCCGCGGCTTTCCACTCAGCAGCGCGTAGCGACACCAAAGCATTAAGCCAACCAATGACCATTTATGATATATCATAATACGCGCAATTCCCCTCTGGCGCAGAACTCGAAAAACCTCAGCGACGCATCGGGAGGTATCTGGGGAGTGATGCAGCACGCCCCAAGAGTATACGACATCAAAACTGTGACTGCGGAATGGAAGATTCTCAGCGTCGCCCCGTTGCAACATCGAGTTGAGGCCGCATTGCGCCAGGCACTGTGCTGTAAATTGAATGGCCCTCTGACTAAGATCAATGCCGCAAAGTATTTCTGGCCCCGATCGCGCCCAAAGAGCATGATCGGCACCCATACCAATCCCAACCTCGAGAACGTTTCTTTTCTTGCCCTCGTGGAACTTGGCAAAGTCGAAAATGTATGGCTCAAGCAGGTACCGCTCACGAGCTTGCTCATCGAGATCAAAGGTGCCGGTAAGGGAAACCGCGTTCACCTCTCCACAACTCTGTGCATTCCAATAAGAGTTAACTTTGCGCTTCAATAATGTATTCATCGTTTCATTGACCATTACCCAGCAGCAGCGATGGAAAGCGGGGCTCGTGATTGGAGCTTTGACGAAGTCGATTTCTCGTCATTGACCGCAATCAATACCTGGAGAGGCTCCTAGAATTGACGATCTCGCCTATAAGGCGCGATCGAGAGAGAGCGGAATATTGAGAAAAGAACCTATACAAAGTTATGATGGCTTTCATTGCATATTATGCATTCCGATTAGCGCTAATTTACGCCCTGGGCTCTAGCCGGATGTCGCTTCTCCGATTGCGAGAGTGGCCTTGCGGTTACGGCGGACAACGCGTCGGATCGTGCGTGCGACGCTTTTCGAACGGCTCGGCCGAGTCGTCAGGATGGTGGCGGCGGCAAGGCTCGCCTCAAATACGTCGTTCAACGGGAGCCCGTACGAGCTGTCGACACGATACCGAGACGTAACGTTAGCAATTTTGTCCCGTAATAATGACAGCCGGCGCGGCGACGGAGTGTGCCGCGAGGCGGCGAGCGCGCGCGCGTGGTCGATGCCGTGACGAGCGGCGAACCGCTTGCTCCATTCATTGAGCAGGTCACGCGCCGTCGTGGTCTGGTTGAGGATCAACTCGAGATGCGCTGCCGCAGATGCTCTGTAATGGTCGCGTCTCAGGTACTGGGACTGCAGGTAGGATTCGCACACCATGGCGGGCATGGAGAATGTCAGCGTGCCCGTCTCCGGCAGCGCCATGTCGGGATGAAAAGGAATATTGCCCTCGTCGAGGAACTCCGTCTTCTGCAGCGCGAATAGGGCCGCGCCATTGCTGTATTTCGACCCCCCGCTGATCGCAAAAGGCTCACGCGTGAACAAGTACCTGTTGATCGAGCTGGTAATCGCGACGCCGGAATAGACGTCGGGGATCTGCGACTGGAAAAAGGCGCCGTTGATATTACGAATGCGTTTGACTAGCGCTGCACTGATGAGCCCGCCGGTGTAGAGATGCGGCAGGACCAAGGAGTCATGTTCCCAATCCATCAGGCGTTTCAAGGCCCGGCGCGCATCTACCACCTCCTCGCCGCGCTTCATCGGCACTGAGAGGATCGCCTGTTCGGACACATTCCGCGACGGCCAATTGTAACGACAGGTTTCAGATGACAGCGCCTCAAGTCCCGCCGCCTCGACGAGGCGCACGACCCGGCCGAGACAGTTCGGCAGCAGGCCATCGTCATCGCCCAACAAGACGATCCAACCCTCATTTATGCCTGCGATCGCAAACTCCCAGTTGTGGGACATGCTGAGGCGGCGGCCCGTGTTGAGGTATGTGATGCGTGGATCGTTCATCGAGCGCACAACCTCGGCGGTCGCGGGCCCGCTGAAGTTGTCGCTGACGATGACCTCGAGGTTCGGGTAATCCTGATTCAGCGCGGTCCGGAGGCACGAACGCAGCGTATCGGGCCGCTCGCGCGTCGGAACCACAATGGTGACCTTGGAGGCTGTCATGGCATCGTCTCTCAGCACTGGCTAATTGGCAGTTCTCGGTCTGCGGGGATGCCGAACAAAGTGCGCAGCTGACATTTGACGAGCGGCGATATGCGGCCAAAACGCCGACTGCGACCAGCGCTGCCATGCATCAGGCTATGCGCTTCAAGTATCCGTCCGGAGCGACCGTAATAAGCAGCTTGCGCTCGATTTGCTTGTCGACTTCGAACTCGGGGTGCGACTTGAGATAGTCCCACACGGCCGTCTTCGGATTGTCCCCTTTGCCCCAAGGCCGGTCCGGGTAGTGATTGGCAGGCATATCCTCAATGAGAGTGTCAAAAACGACGCAGTAGCTTCCTTTCGTCACCAGAGGCGCATAGGCCTCGAGCTCGGCCAGAACGTGCTTGTGGGTATGGTTCGAGTCGAGAAACACCATGACCCGCTCTGCACCCTTCACACGTTCCTGCACGCGGGAGATCACCTCGGGCGCGATCGAGGAGCCTTGGATCATCTCGATGCTGCTTGCCATCGCATGCGCCTCGATTGCTTGCCTGTTATGAACGCGGATATCGACATCGACGCCAAGCACAGTGCGCTTAGGCTTTCCGGGGAAGAGAGCCTTCCCGCACTCCGCCGCCTCCGCGTAATCGACCAGCGCAAGTATCGACGCACTCAGGATCAGGGAGCCCCCGTGGGCAATTCCGGTCTCGATGATAAGATCGGGTTTGACCCGCCAGATCACCTCCTGAATCGCAACGATGTCCTGCGGGTACTGAATGATCGGGCGTCCGAGCCAAGAGAAATTATAGGAGTATTTCGCCCGAGCACTGGCAGCGAGGAACGCAGCCGCGTGCTGCGCCATGTCGTCCTGCGGGATCCAGCGAGCGACGCGCTCGCGAACCTCCTGTTCATGCGGCGTCATGTATCCTCGCGCTTGCCGTGTCCTGCGAGAAGCCGTTGTGCTCATTTTGATCTTGCAGCCCGATGCAGCGATCCAACTTGCGCCTATCGCCCCAAAACGCCAGTGGCTCGTGAGCGGGATATTCGTATCGGCCAAGTTCGAGTGCGATATTCCAACTATTGGTCGCGAGCCAACCATCGACCAGTCGGCGCACAGATACCGGCTCGCCGGAGCAGACGTTCACCACCCCAGGATTAACAGCCATCGTCGCAAGCTGCACGAGCCGCTCCGCCATGGTCTCGACGGCGAGATAATCGCGCAGCTGCTCGCCGCCGGACATCGGAAACGTTGCATCGCCACGCTCCACCGCGGCCTTGAGTTGCGTGAAGAGCGTCCTGCGGCCCTCGCCTTCGCCATGGACGTAGAACTGGCGCGCCCAGGCGAGCGAAAAGTCTTGCTTGCTCTGCAGGAATTCGAGCTGACGCCGTAGCGTGTCCTTTGCAAGCCCATAGGGCGTTACTGGCGAAGTTGAAAGTTTTTCGTCAAGACAGCCCGATTGCAGACCATATTCGAGACATGTCCCCGCCACCAGTAGTCGGGGCAGACCACCGCGGACGAGTCGGCTCAGAAATGTGTATTGCGCGGGAAGTTCACTTTCAAAGTGATCGAGATCGTTGAAGTCGACGAGCGTGCCCCAGGCGAGATGGATGCACAGATCCGGACGCCCAATCTTCTCGAACGGGTCTTCACCTGCCGTTCTGATATCAATCGCACGTACTTCCACATCATCGCGCCATGCCATAACAACCGGCCGGTCCGGCGTACGGAGTACCGCAATGAGGCCGTGGCCGCGCCGCAGCGCCTCGCTGACGACGTGACGGCCGATAAACCCTGTCGCGCCGGTGACGGCAATCCGCATCAAATCACCTCAAGCCGCGGCACGGCGATGACGAAGCGGCCGCGCCAGTCGCGCACGTAGGCATGGGCGGCCATGATCTCGTTTCTGATGTTCCAGGGCAGGATCAGCACGAAGTCCGGGCGCCGCTCTGCGAGCGCCGCCGGAGGCAGAATCGGAACATGGCTGCCCGGCAGGAATCGGCCCTGTTTCGATTGCCCCGCATCGCACACGAAGGGAAACAGATCGGGCCGAATTCCAGCATAGTTCAAGAGCGTGTTGCCTTTTGCCGCCGCTCCGTAGCCCGCGACGGTGCGTCCCGCCCGCTTCTGTTCAACGATGAAGGCGATAAGGTCCAGCTTAATCCGATCCGCTCTGGCCTGCAGATGCGCATAGTAGTCGAAACTGGTTACACCTTTCTGCCGCTCGCGCTGCCACAGCGCGACTGTGCCTGGTGTCTCTACTCGCGTCTTCGCGTTCTCGTGGCAGGCAAAGACGCGCAGCGAGCCGCCGTGCGTCGGAATCTCCTCAACGTCGAACACCCTGAGACCTTGGCTTTGGAGAATTGTCCTCACAGTGCTGAACGAGAGGTAGGAGTAGTGCTCGTGATAGATGGTGTCGAACTGGCAGCCATCGATGAGCTTCATGAGATGCGGGAATTCAAACGTGGCCACTCCTTCCGGCGCGAGTAGCTCGCGAAAGCCGGCCACGAAATCGTTAATGTCAGGGACGTGCGCCAGCACGTTGTTCGCGGTTATCAGATCGGCTGGTCGCCGCTCCTGTGCCAGCTGTCGGCCAACCTTAGCGCCAAAGAAGACCTCGAGCGTTTCGATGCCTTTGGCCCGCGCTGCCGCTGCCGTCGAGGCGGTTGGTTCGACGCCAATACATGGGATCCCCGCGTTTCGCACAAATTGCAGGAGATAGCCGTCGTTCGAGGCGATCTCGACCACCAGACTCCTGGCCCCGAGGCTGAAGCGTTCGCGCATGGCGTCGACGTACCGGCTCGCATGCTCGACCCAACTTGTCGAGACCGACGAGAAGTAGCCGTAATCCGCCGTGAACAGCTCGTCGGCCTGGTGGTGGGCAGGCAGCTGCACCAGCCAACAGCGGCCACACACGAACGCCTTGAGCGGCGCATGCATTTCCGGTTTATGGAGATCGGCGGCACCCAGATAGGCGTTGGACGGAGGCTGGTGGCCGAGATCGATTAGCGCATGAGAGAGCGGCGTGCTGCAATGGCGGCAGTTCAAACGACAATTCCTTCGAAATCGGCACCCAGCAGAGGATGCAACCTGTCCCTTTCAGACAGGTCCTCGGCTGGCAGCGGCCACGCAATCCTCAGCCGTGGGTCGTCCCACCGGGCCCCTCGTTCGAGCTTCGGCGTATAAGGCGCCGTGTGCAGGTACAGAAGCTCGCTGTCGGGCTCCAGCACCTGGAACCCGTGGGCGCAGCCCTCGGGTATAAATAGCGCGTTCATGCGCTCGGCATCGAGCTCCACCGCGTGCCAGGCAAGAAACGTCGGCGAACCCCGCCTCAGGTCGACGGCTACGTCCCAGACACGCCCCTTTAGGCAGCGAACCCACTTGGCCTCGGCCTGCGGCGGGTGCTGGTAGTGAAGCCCACGAATCGTTCCCACGGTTCGCGTCAGCGCGTGGTTAATCTGCACGATTGCGCGTCCATTGTGCGCTTCATTCAGCGCGTCGGCGCAGAATAGCCGCACAAACATTCCTCGATGATCGACGAATGGTGTGGTGAGGGCCTCGTACGCCCCAGCCAGCAGTGTCGCGATGAATTTCATCGTACGCCGTGCACGCGATCGGATGCCTGGT
>WNFG01002758.1_pt1 | contig 22619 bp, 22 predicted proteins | sample 5400431 | NCBI WGS metagenome assembly WNFG01 (sample SAMN13153346, study PRJNA577476) | soil metagenome | isolation source: 120 cm saprolite under Douglas fir tree site 2 hole 3 replicate 2 | place: USA:California | collected 2015-04-18 | reverse complement strand
CCTTTGTGGTAATTCCTCAAAAAAGCAGGGGACCACCAAGGCTTCGGCTCCGTTCAAGGCAGGCTCAGGCGCACGAAGGTCTTGCCAACGACTAAGGACTAACTGCCAGGGACTAGCGCGTAACCATGTTCATCGACGAAGCAAAAATCCGGGTCAAGGCGGGAGACGGCGGCAATGGCTGCATGGCCTTTCGCCGAGAGAAGTTTGTGCCGCGAGGAGGGCCCTCGGGCGGAGACGGGGGCAAGGGCGGCGACGTCATCATGGAGTCCAGCGAGCGGCACAATACGCTGGTTCACTTCCGTTTCAATCCCGAATACAACGCTCAGCGCGGACGGCACGGCGAAGGCTCCAACAAAACCGGGCGCGAGGGCGAAGACGTGGTGTTGAAGGTTCCGGTCGGGACGATTGTGTACGACGACGACACCGGCGAAAAAGTCTTCGACTTTTCCGAGCCTGATCAAAAGATCGTAATTGCTCGCGGCGGACGCGGCGGACGCGGCAACGCCCGCTTTGCCACGTCGGTGCATCAGGCGCCTCGGGAGCACGAACCGGGGCGGCCGGGCGAAGAGCACACCTACCGGCTGGAGCTCAAGTTGCTTGCCGACGTGGGATTGATTGGATATCCCAACGTGGGTAAGTCGACGCTGATCTCGCGGATTTCGGCCGCGCGCCCGAAGATCGCAGATTATCCATTCACCACGCTGCAGCCAAACCTCGGCGTAGTTGCGGTGGGCGATGCCAGGAGTGAAGTGAGCTTTGTGGTTGCCGATATTCCGGGGCTGATTGAGGGGGCGCACACCGGCGCCGGGCTGGGTACGCAATTCCTACGGCACATCGAGCGCACGCGGCTGCTTGTCCATCTTGTGGATGTATCGGATGCGGGCGGGCGCCCGGACGTTACGAAAGATGTCGAAGTGATTGTGGAAGAACTCCGCAGCTTCGGCACAAATCTCGAACACAAGCCCATGATCATGGTGGCTTCAAAAATTGATGTCGCCAACAAAGACAAGGTCGCGACGCTGAAACGCTACTGCAAGAAAAAGAAGCTGAAGCTCTATGAGATTTCCGCTGTCAGCGGTAAGGGAATCGAAACGCTGAAGTACGCCATCGCGGAAGAGGTGGAAGCGTTGCGCGACAAAGATCGCAAAAAAGATCTGCAGGCGGCTGAGCCACAAACTCCGTAGATCGCGAACAAACCGACAGCTAGATCACACGGTGTCGTAGCCATAGACCTGGACCTCGTAATTGTCCTGGGCGAATGTCAAGCGGAGCAAGAAACGCGCCCGAACCGAAAACGGAAATCAGGATGAAAAGCAAGAGACGTGGCATGTTTTTCAAGAGTTCCCCGCGAGTGCGCTTCGGCCGCCATGGGTGGGCTTCCTTGATCATCCTGCACGGGAAGGCGAATACGAGCACCCTTCGCCGCCGAATTTCTGGACCGCGAGAACTGATACGCCTACCGTCCGCCGCCAATTTCGAGGATTGAGCCGGTGACGTAGGAGGCTGCGGGCGACAGCAACCAAAGGACCCCTTCAGCCACTTCGCTTGCAGTACCGGGACGCCGCATGGGGATGGACGACTCCAAACGCTGCAGGCGATCGGGTGCGCCATTGGCGGCATGAAGTCCGGTTTCAATCAGTCCAGGAGCTACTGCGTTCACGCGAATGCCTTCGGTTGCGACCTCGCGGGCCAATCCAACTGTGAAACTGTTGATGGCGCCTTTCGATGCCGCGTAGTGGACCCATTCTCCAGCGGCACCGGTGCGGGCCGCAATCGAAGAGATATTCACGATGGAGCCACCGGTCCCTCCGCCGGTTGTCGACATGCGCCGAACAGCCTCGCGGGCGCAGAGCATGGCGCCTGCAACGTTGATGGTAAGCACTTCTTCCAGGGCGCTTGCCGTGAGATCCCGAACGGGGGCGAAACCACCCGCGACGGCAGCATTGTTCACCAAGCCTTCGATCCGCCCGAGTTCACGTTCGGCAGTCTCAAACAGCCGAAGGATATCTTCTTCGCGGCCGACATCGCCTTGGACAGCAATGGCATGTCCACCGGCAGAGACGATGTCGCGCACGACTGCCACCGCGGAGGTTTCGTCTTTTACGAAATTCACTGCGACGGGATATCCGTGGGCGCCAAGCAACCGGGAGATGGCCGCGCCTATGCCTCGGCCGCCTCCGGTTACGATTACAGATCCGTGCTTTTCGGTTTTGTTTGCCATCGGCATAAGCATGTGCGCCGCGATTTCCAGTTGTCATTCTATCTGGCGATGAGTTTGATGCGCGCGCGGAGCCGGGCTGCGCCCCGCTGGACAGCCGAGGCGGCTGTCCCTACACAAGTCTTCCCGATCTACGAATTCCTCGCTCTGTTCTTGATCCAGATCGGTGTTCCGACGAAACCGAAGGCTTCGCGGATCTGGTTTTCCAGAAAACGCTGGTAGGAGAAGTGCAGCTTGACGGCGCGGTTGGTGAAGAGAACAAAGGTGGGCGGGGCGACCGAGGCTTGCGTCATATAGAGAATCTTCACGCGAGAGCGCATGGGCACGGAGGCGCGCTCGAAGTCCACGCGCTCGATGAAGCGGTTCATTTGTGAGGTGGTGACGCGCTTGCGGCGCTCGGCGGCGACCTTCTCGATCAGAGGGAAAATTTTGTCCGTGCCCTTGCCCGTGTTGGCTGAGACGAAGACCACCGGAGCGTAATTGAGAAACTTAAGATCGTAGCGCAAGCGCTGCTCGTAGGCGTCGCGGTCGCCCGGACGTCTGCTTTCGCGCATGCGCGCGGCTTTGGTCGGGCGCACATCTTTCTGCGGGCCGCTGGAGACCAGGTCCCATTTGTTGACGACGATGATGACGGAGCGTCCGCTCTCGTGGGCGTAGCCGGCAATGGCGGCATCGAGCTGGTTGACGCCTTCGGTGGCGTCGATGACGAGCAGGGCAATGTCGGCGCCTTCGAGATGTTTGCGGGCCATGACGACGGAGAGTTTTTCCGCCATCAGGTGAGTCTTGCCCTTGCGGCGGATGCCGGCGGTATCGATGAAGCGGAAGGTACGTCCGTGGCGTTCGACCATCTCGTCGACCGCGTCACGCGTAGTGCCCGGGATAGGCGAGACTATCGCTCGGTCGGAGGCAGTCAGGCAATTCAGCAGCGTTGATTTGCCAACGTTGGGATGGCCGATGATCGCGATTTTGACCTCGTGAGGAGATGCTTCGTCGATTGCTGGCGACGAGTCATCGTTCACCGTTTGTCGTTCGTCGTTCGCCGATTTTTCCGTGTCCGGACTCGTTAATTCCTCAGGCAGGATGTTAAGAATTGCGTCCAGAAGATCGTCCACGCCGCGGCCGTGCTCGGCAGAGACCGGAAAAATGTTTGTGATTCCCAGGCGATGAAATTCGTCAGGCAAGGATTGTTGCTTGATGGTGTCCACCTTGTTAACGGCGAGAAAGAGCGGGCGACCAGTCTTGCGCAGGAGGCGGACGAGTTCGAAATCGGGCGCGGCGAGTTCGGCGCGTCCGTCGACGACCATGACGATAGCGGCGGCTTGGTCGAAGGCGACGCGGGCCTGGCGGAAAATTTCCGCCGGGATGAAATCTTTGTCCTCGGGAATGATGCCGCCCGTGTCGACCAAGCGAAGGCGTCGGCCGCGCCACTCGGCGTCACCGTAGAGGCGATCGCGAGTGATGCCAGGCTCGTCGCCGACAATGGCACGGCGGGATCCGACAATGCGGTTGAAGAGCGTGGACTTGCCTACGTTGGGGCGTCCTACGATAGCGAGGGTGGGAATGCCGGCCGCGGTGGTGGCGAGCGTGCTCGTCGAATTGTAAGTGGGTTGAGTCAAAAGTCGGTCTTAAAGTTTGTTCTTAATGTGGGGACAGCCGCCCCCGGCTGTCCTTGGGCCGCAAGGCCCAAAGTTTTCCGCATTTCTGATAACGCTGCCGACTCTTCGAGTCGGCCGGACAGCCGAGAGCCAGCCCTGAGCTTGCCGAGGGCGGCTGTCCCCACATTCACATGGGCGCTGCTTACGCGTGGAACTCGTATTATAGAGACTCTTGGCTTCCACGACTTCAAACCGGCCTGTTCCCAGCGGAAAAGACGCTTCCCTCTACCAATTCTTCGGCCCGGGGGGAGTGCTCTCGCGCACGCATCCGGCGTATGAATTCCGTCGCGGACCTGGAACAGGCGCTGTTTGGCAACCACGTAGAGACAGCCGCCTCGGCTGTCCAGCCTGCGCATGCGCCCGGCCGGCTTTCGGTTTGCTACATGAAGGGGCGGAACAATTATTTATGCCGCAAAAAACTCTACGACCTCAGGGATCAGCCGGTGCTCAATGGGTTGGAAGAGATTGAGCAGTATCGCTCCATCGCGGCGTGGGAGAAGACTACCGCGACCGGAGACCGGGCCGAATTGGCGGAGTTGCCCGAGGCCAGCCTGCTTTGGCACAAGCTGGACGCACGCGCAGACGCTTGCATCGGACAGAAGTGCAGCGAGTGGGAGCGATGCTTTGTCACCGAGATGCGCCGGCGAGGGATGGAGAGCGACATCATCATCGTCAACCATCATCTGTTTTTCGCGGATCTTGCCATCAAACTCCAGGCTGATGGCGCGCCGGACGCTGGCATTCTGCCGGAAGCGGCGGCAGTAATTTTCGATGAGGCGCACGAGATCGAGGATGTAGCAGCGAACTATTTCGGAATTTCTGTGAGTAACTTGCGCGTGGAGGATCTGACGCGAGACGTCGAGGCTTCGTCGCAGCATCATCGGCTGCTGTCGGCGGGGCTTTCGGGAGCGCTTGGAAGTTTGCGGGAGCGGTCGCAATTCTTCTTTTCTTTATTGCCTGCCGGAGAAGGCCGATTTGCGTTCGAGACGCGCCGCGAATTTCTCGAGGAAAACGGAGATGAGTTCATCGCGCTGAACCAGGCTCTGACTCGGCTCGCCGGGGAACTGGAGGGTTTGGCACACAAGCCCGAGGAAGTGTTCAACTTTGTGCGGCGGGCGCAGGAGATTCAGGTACAGCTCGGGTTCGCTCTGGAGTCGGACGACCGCAATACGGTGTTTTGGATCGAGCGCCGGGGCGGGCGGGGTAGAACGAATTCACCACAGAGGCACCCGTCGCCTTCGCTCAGGGCAGGCTCCGGCACAGAGAAAAGAGACGAAAACTCATTTGGAAGGCAGAATGTCTTTCTTCAGGCCACTCCGATCGATGTCGGGCCCATCCTGCGCGAATGTTTGTGGTCAAAGCTCGAATGCGCGGTGCTGACTTCCGCTACTCTTGCGGTCGGTGGTGGGTTTGAATACATCCGGCAGCGGTTGGGGATGGAGCATGCGCGGGAGTCCGTGTTGCCTTCGCATTTCGACTACGAAAGCCAGGCGCTGTTTTATGTGCCACCCGATCTGCCTGATCCCCGGACGCCGCAGTTCACGGCCAAAGCGGCGGAACGGATTCGCAAGCTGCTCGAGATCACGCGCGGGCGCGCGTTCGTCCTCTTCACCAGCTACGCGCAGATGAATGAGATCTATCAGCGGCTACTCGGGGAACTGAACTTCCCGTTGTTGAAGCAGGGTGACGCGCCGAAGAGCGCGCTGCTCGATGAGTTCCGGCTGACGCCCAATGCTGTGTTATTTGCCACGTCGTCGTTCTGGCAGGGTGTGGACGTGCAGGGGGAGCAACTCAGTTGTGTGATCATTGACCGGCTGCCGTTTGCTGTGCCCAGCGATCCGGTGGTGGCGGCACGGGTGAAGGCGATTGACGCCGATGGTGGTAACGCATTTTTTCAGTATCAGGTTCCGGCTGCGGTGATTACCTTGAAACAGGGCTTTGGTCGGCTGATTCGATCTTTGCATGACCGCGGGCTGCTGGTGCTGCTCGATAACCGCATATTGAAGAAGCAGTACGGGCGGGTGTTCATCGAGAGTCTGCCGAATTACAGGAAGACAACGGAGATGCGGGTGGTGGAGGAGTTCTTTAAGGTGTGAGGCTAGAGTGCGCCCCTTGAGTGGTGGGCCGCTTAACTTGCCAGCAGTCGCATTCCCATCGCCGCGGCATCTTTGTCGAAGGTGAGAACGTACTGGCATTCGGCTGCGTGGCCGCAACGCTCAATCAGACAATCAGCGAAATTTGCCCGGCTGGCGCGAAATTTGCGCAATGCCTGGGACACGATCTCTGTCCGCTCAAGTACTAACTCCTTACTTCGCAATAACCTTTCAACGATTTGCCCAATTTCGTTTCGTTTGAACCCGTAGGAGAACTGCAACACCCAGACAACCTCCGTGATGACGACCAGCGGCAGAAATCCTGGCAACTCTGCAGACAGTGAATCCATGATTCTTACGGCCGCCGCGCTTTGCGCCCGATGGTCCTGAGTGATATAGCGGACCAGAACATTCGTGTCCAGGCCGATCATCTGGAGCGCGCGGCGCCTTTCGCGATCGCGCGATCCATCTCTTCCAGGGACACAGGTTTAGTTCGCCTGGTCCGCAAAAACCCCTTCAGTTCTCGCACCGACCCAGTGGCCGGGATGATCGCGAACTGCCCCTTTTCAGTTTCAATGAATTCAAGCCGGTCTCCAGAACGGACTCCGAGAGCCGTGCGTACCTTGGCCGGAATTGTGATTTGCCCCTTCGAGGTAATAGTCGCGGCTGCCAAGACGATTCCTTTCGATCCGTAAACTTCCTTACATTATAGTAAGGAGATTACACAGATGTCAATGGTGGGTGACACAGAACTCCTTATGCCCAGATCACACGTACTCCCGCTCCGCGCGGCGAATTTCCTTGTAGCGTTCAAACGCTTTGCGCTCATGTTCTAAGCCGAAGGCGGAACGGATGGAGCTGCCGCGGAAGGTGTGGGCCAGCATTTTCCCCGAGTGGGTTAACACAAACCAGGGATCATGGCGAAAGACCGCGGGGATGTGGTGAGTTTTCATCCAGCGTTCCGCCTTCCAGCGCATGAATTCAACCTCGTCGGCAGAAAGGTGTTCAGTGCGGACCACGGCTGTGGTGCCGTCGTACTCTTCGAGCCGTTCATTCTGGATAAGGCCCTGGTCGCGAAACTCTTTCGTCATGGGAGTGCGCGGATAGGGCGTGGGGTGCTGAATGTAAGGCCAGTCCACGTAGCGCCGGGCGAATTCCAGATTGGTTTCGATGGACTCGCGGGTGTCGGACGGATTGCCGACAATCAATCCGCCTACCACGTACATCTGGTTGCGATGAAGATAATTGACCGCCTTCAACGTGGCATTGCCCGCGCTGTGGCCATCTTCGCGCGCGGTGTTTTTGGCGGAGGCCCGCAGGAACTCCAGGTCACAGTCCAAAATGTTTTCAATTCCCAGAAACACGTAACGGAACCCGGCACGGCGCATCAGCGGAGCGAGCGTTTCGCCGTGGTTCGCAATAGACGATGTCATGGCCTGCACGAAGTAGTCCAGGTGGTTGAGACCGGCGGCAATGATGGCTTCGCAAAGAGCCTCAAAGCGATGGACATTGAGCATGATGTTGTCATCGACCAGGAAAAGCGTGCGGGCACCGTGGTCGCGGGCGTCGCGAATGTCCGCCAGGACGCGGTCGAAGGTATAGGTGTGGAAGTTGCGGCCGCGCATTTCGATGATGGAGCAGAAACTGCAATCGTAGGTGCAGCCGCGCGAAGTCTCGATGACGTCGACCTGCCGGCCGAGCAAGGTGTAGCCTTTGAGAACGCGCGCATCGCGGTTGGGCAGGCGGATCTCACCATCCTCCGCCTTATCCTCCAGTCGGTGGACGGGACGAGCGGGATTGTGCACCCAAGCGTTCTGATTGCGGTCCGCGCCGTTGCCGCCGTGGCGCGAGTTCCCGTTGTCTCGATAAGACAGGCCGAAAATTTTGTCGAAGCCACTGCCCCGTTCGAGGGCTCGCAACAGTTCGCGGAGCGTGATTTCCCCTTCGCCGCGTACGATGAAATCAACATTCACGATGATGCGAGCGGCGGTGCGGCGCTGAAACGTCATAATCGAAAGTCCCACGACCGCGGGATTGAATTCGCGCACAAGGCGAGTGACCGTTTCGCGAACCCGCCGTTGAACCAGGATCAGGTCAGCCACGGCCAGGCAGTGATGTGGATCCACGTTGCCTGCAAGTGAAGTGAGAGCGCCATTCGGCATGCGGATCGCCACTGGGGGCATATGCTCGAAAGAATCCGGCATGGACAGCAACAGGACGTTCATGGAGGTCTGCCCTTTCGTCGTTCTAAGATCCGCAAGGGGCGGAGCGAGCGGGGACCGGCCAGAGAATGGTGAGATTGTACCCCAGTTTGCCGCGTGAGCGCTGAAATGCGTTCTCGTCCTGAGTGCGGCATTGTGAGCGCGGCGTTGGCTGTAAAATAGGAAGCTTATGGTGCACGGCGCGGTCTGCCTGTAGCCAGGGGCGCCGCCGAGGGATGCATGTTCGAAGTTACCGTCGAAGATACGTTTGCCGCGGGGCACTACCTGCGCAATTACAAGGGCAAGTGCGAGAATCCGCACGGGCATAACTACAAGATCCGGGTGACGCTGGCCGGGACCGAGTTGGACAAAGCGGGGCTGCTGCTGGACTTCAAGGATCTGCGCGAGGTGATGAAGCACGTAATCGAGCGGCTGGATCACCAGATGATGAACGATATTGAACCGTTCACGGTCATCAATCCGTCGGCTGAGAATCTGGCCAAGTATTTTTATGATGAGTCGAATACCCGTTTGCAGAGGGTGACGGACGGTCGGGTGCGGGTGAAAGACGTGACCGTGTTTGAGACGGACACGACGACGGCAAAATACAGCGAGTAGCTGCGACTCGCAGGTTCCAATGTCATTCAGAACAAATCAGCTTTCATGCAGATCACGGAAATTTACAAGTCGCTACAGGGCGAGTCGACGCACGCGGGGCTCGCGTGCGTGTTTGTCCGCCTGACGGGATGCAATCTGCGCTGCTCGTGGTGCGACAGCGAGTATACGTTCCAGGGCGGACGAAAGATGGCGATGGAAGAAGTGTGGGACGAAGTGAAACGCTTGAGTCCTGGAGGGCTAGTCGAGATCACAGGCGGAGAGCCTATGTTGCAAGAGCGCGAGGCGGTGCCCCTGATGCAGCGTCTGCTGGAGGACGGGTACCAAGTGCTGCTGGAGACCAGTGGAGAGCGGCCATTGGAACGGGTGCCCGCACGGGTGATTAAGATCGTGGACGTGAAGTGTCCGAACTCAGGCGAACCCGACACTTTTCGCATGGAGAATCTGGAAACGCTGACCGCGCACGACGAAGTCAAGTTTGTGTTAAGTGGCCGCGCCGACTACGAGTTTGCCAGGGATTTCACGGAGCGGCATCGTCTGGCAGAGCGAGTGACTGCGGTCTTGCTCTCGCCGGCATTTCGCAAGGACGCAACCGGCACGCGGGACAGTTCGCATTGTTTGCTCGATCCGCAGGAACTGGCGGAGTGGATGATTGCGGACAACGTCCCGGCAAGACTGGGGATGCAGTTGCACAAGTTTATTTGGGATCCGGCGCTGAAGGGAGTTTAGTTCGTGTCCGCCGAAATGTTGTGAAGGGGAAGATATTGGAATCCGGGCCCGTAATCTGAACTTGACGAGCAAAGATAAACAGCGCGCAGTAGTACTGCTTAGCGGCGGGATGGACTCATGCGTTTGCGCCGCGTTGGCTCGCCGCGACTATGAGGCCGCCGCAGTTCACGTGAGCTACGGACAGCGCACGGAAGAACGGGAACGACAGTCATTTCTTGCCATCTGCCGGCGGCTGCAGATTCACGACAAGCTTATGGTGCGGAACGAGGCCCTGCGAGCCATTGGCGGTTCGGCTCTGACGGATGAGGGAATCGCGGTGCCGGATTATGAGGTCATCGGCCACGATATTCCAGTGACCTATGTCCCCTTTCGAAATGCGCATTTCTTGGCGGTGGCAGTCAGCTGGGCTGAGGTGCTGGGAGCCGCGAAAGTGTACATCGGAGCGGTCGAGCAGGACAGTTCCGGGTATCCGGATTGCCGTCCGGCGTATTATCAGGCGTTTAATGAAGTCGTGAAAACGGGAACGAAGGAAGGGCGGATCGAAGTAGTGACTCCGCTGATTGCAATGCGAAAAGCCGAGATTGTGCGGCTGGGTCTTGAACTGGGCGCGCCCTTCGATTTAACTTGGTCGTGCTACAGCCGGGAGGATCAGGCCTGCGGTACGTGCGATAGCTGCGTGCTGCGCTTGCGGGCCTTCGAAGCAGCGGGCACAAAAGATCCGATTCCGTACGCCGGGACGTAGATGGTTGATTTGATTGCTGTTCAGCGCGCCCGCCGCATCTGGTCGGACGCGCATCAAATAGCTAAGAATTATCGGTAAAAAAGCAGGTTCGCCGGGAGGCAAGAATGAAAAAGCATTTCGCAGTTCTTTTGTTTGTGGTGCTGGCGCTGGGACTGTGTGTGCCTCCGGTTTTCGCCCAGGCTTCAGGAACGGTTAAAGGCGTGTGCAAGGACCCGCAGGGCAATCCCATTGTTGACGGGGTGTTGGTGTTTGCCAACCAGGACAACGGCCAGAAATACACCCTCAAGACCAACAAGAAAGGCGAGTACTTTTCGCTGGGGATCGCGCCGGGCAAGTATGTCGTCACCCTGTATAAAACCGCCGATGATGCCAAAGCGAACAAGGAACTATTTCACCAGAGCGGGTTTCAGGTGCAGTTGGATGAGAACACGTTGGACTTCGATCTGAAGAAGGAGCAGGAAAGGGCCGCTCAGGGCCAGGGTCTTACTCCCGAACAGATCAAGCAGATGCAGGAGGCTAAGGAGAAACAACAAAAGGAAGTGACCACGGTCAAGGCGCTGAACGAGAAGCTCTCTGCGTCAAACACCGCCATGCAGGGTGGGGACTTCGAAACAGCGATTGCCTCCTTGAAAGAAGCCATCCAGATGGACGCATCGCGCGATCTGATCTGGTTCAAGTTGGGAGATGCTTATCGCTTGTCCGCTCCCAAGCAAACGGATTCGGCAGAAAAGCAGAAGCGTTTGGATGCCGCCGTGGAGGCTTATCAAAAAGCGGTCCAGTTGCGGCAGGCGGTCACGAACGATAAAGACCCGAATGCGGCCAAGAACCTCGCGGCCTATTACAACAACCTGGCGGAAGCCTATGCCAAGGCGGGCAAAATCGATGATGCGGTGAAGACTTACGCTCTTGCGGCCCAAACGGATCCCACGGCCGCGGCCCAGTATTACTTCAATACCGGAGCCGTTTGCACCAACGCCGGGAAGGTGGACGACGCCATCGTTGCGTTCGATAAGGTAATTGCTGCGGATCCAAATCGCGCGGACGCTTACTACTGGAAGGGCGTGAACATGATTGGCAAGGCCACGCTACAGGGTGACAAAATGGTGGCGCCTCCGGGGACGGCCGAGGCGTTCCAGAAATACCTTGAATTGCAGCCGACGGGAGCCAACGCGGACGCGGCCAAACAAATGTTAGCCAGTATCGGGGCCTCGGTCGAGACCAGCTTTGGCAAGAAAAAGGCTGCGCCGAAAAAGTAATTTTGCGGTGGGTTACAGAACTGATGGGCAAATTGAGGGCGGCTAACCAGCCGCCCTTTTTATTCGCACTGAGGAAGAACCTGCATTCCATCAATCATCGTGTGCAGAGGGTCTCACCCTCTCAGTATGGTTACTTTGGGCTATGTACCTCCTGTCCTTCGTTTAAGCGAAGCCACGCGGTACAGTTAAGTAACTGAATTTCTCTCTCTGTGTGTGGGCGTGCGATTCCGAAATGTGAGGAATGAATGGCATCACCGGGGATTGCCCCAATTTCTATTGTGCTGGAAGGCTTTTCGGGAACCGGCAGCGCGGCCACACCGGCTTTGCTGGGAGCGATGCTGCGCGCCTCCGAAAAAGTCAGCGACCTGATTTTTTCCCCGGGGCGTCCGCCGCAAGTGCAGGTCTATGGTCAACTGATTCCGATACAAGTTCCGGGAATGACAGTGCTTTCGCCTGACGACACCCGCCACATAGCAGTCGATCTGCTTGGCGACAATAAACAGGCCATCACAACATTGCGCGAACATGGGGCTTGCGACGTTTCTTACGGACTGCCGGGTCTGGCACGTTTTCGAGTGAACGTCTTCATCCAGCGCGGCAGTTGTGCCGTGGTGATGAGGGTGATCCCCACCGCCATTCCAGACTTTGCTTCCTTGAAATTGCCGCAACAACTGGCAGAGGTAGTGAAGCTGCGTGACGGAATTGTGCTGGTGACCGGACCTGCAGGATCGGGCAAGTCCTCAACCCTGGCGGTGCTGCTGGACTGCATCAACCGCGAGAAGTATTACCACATCATCACGATTGAGGATCCGATCGAGTTTCTGCACAATCACAAATGCTCGACGATTCACCAGCGCGAGTTGCATAGTGATACGCCGAGTTTTGCGCACGCCTTGCGTTCGGCCATGCGGCAGGCACCGAAGGTAATTCTGGTGGGTGAGATGCGCGACCGGGAAACCATAGAGATCGTGTTGGAGGCCGCCGAGACAGGCCACCTGGTATTCTCCAGCCTGAATACGATGGATGCATCGAAGACGGTGGAGCGCATCGTCAGTTCGTTCTCCGCAGCCGAACAACGGTCGGTGCGCGAACGGTTCGCGAAGTCTTTCCGCTATATCGTCTGTCAGCGGCTCATCTCTAAAGCTGACCGCAACGGCCGCGTGCCCATTTTCGAAATCCTGAAGGCCAATGCCCGCACTCGCGATTGCATCGAAAAAGGTGAAAGCGAAGACAAGACGCTGCTCGACGCCATGAAAGCCGCCTCGGATGAAGGGATGCAGCACTTCGACGGCGAGATCGCGCAACTAGTGCGTGATCGTGTAGTGGATCTGGAGAGTGGGTTGTCGCTTGCCAGCAATCCCGCGGTGCTAGGGCAGGAACTGGCACGATAACAGCTGCCGAGAGCTTGGCCGCGTCAGTCCCTAAAGACCGATCTTCCCACCAAGTACATCTGACGGCTCCCTTAGTCCCATCTCGCTCTTCCGGTATCATCACGGTCATGGTTGCAAGCCCGGAACCCGCGGCGATCCCCAGTTTTGAAGATGCCCGGCATATCGTGGAGGCGCACGCTGCCGCACTGGGCGAGCCGGCCATTGAGCGCGTGGAATTGCTGCTGTCTGCGGGGCGTGTGCTGGCTGAGCCTGTGCTGGCGGATCGCGACATTCCTCCGTTCCCGCGTTCGACCCGTGATGGTTACGCGGTGAGAGTTGCTGATCTGGCTAAGCTTCCTGCGAAGCTGGTAGTGATTGGGGAAATCCGAGCCGGGGAAAAGCCAGAAGAGATTCCGGCTAGCATGGAGCTGGGCCAGGCCGTTTCCATTATGACTGGAGCGCCGGTGCCGACCGGAGCGGATGCGGTGGTGATGGTCGAGTATACCTCGCGGCAGAGCACGCGAGTCGAGATCGCGAAAGGCGTTGGGCCCGGCGAGAACGTTGTTGCTCGCGGTGCTGAGGCCCAGCAGGGGAGCCTATTGCTGGACAAGGGTGTCCTGTTGAATGAGGCGGCTATTGCCCTGGCTGCGTCGGTCGGCAAACTGCGGTTGAAAGTGTACAAGCGTCCGCAGGTCGCCGTGATTACCACCGGCGACGAGATTGTGGATCTCGAGACTGTGCCGGGCCCAACGCAGATTCGCAACTCGAACAGCTATTCGCTCGCGGTACAGATCAGGAGGGCCGGCGGTGATCCGGTGCTTCTCCCAATTGCTCCCGACGAGCGGCAGAGGTTGCGGGAGATTATCGAAGAAGGATTGCAATCGGATCTGCTGCTCCTGACCGGCGGCGTTTCCATGGGCCGCTACGACCTGGTCGAAGAGGTTCTCGCAGAAATGAAGGCGGAGTTCTTTTTCACGGGAGCGAAGATTCAGCCCGGGCGTCCGGTGGTGTTTGGACGAGTCCCATGTGGAGCGGGCGCCCCCGCCCGCGAAGGGTCTTCGGTTCCGTCGCAAGGTCGATATTTCTTCGGCCTCCCAGGAAATCCTGTTTCAACCATGGTGACCTTCGAGCTGTTTGCTAGGCCCATGCTAGAGGCGCTTGCGGGAATATCCCCGCGAAAGTTGATTTTCGTGCACGCGCGGCTGAAGTCCGAAATTTGCATCAAGTCAGGATTGAAGCGCTTCCTGCCCGCGGTCCTGTCGGGCGAGTTCGAGAATTCTGAGGTTGAACTGGTGGCGTGGCAAGGGTCAGGGGACATTGGGGCCGTGGCGCGGGCGAATTGTTACGCGGTGATCCCGCCGGATCGCGAACGGATTGCTGCGGGTGAGTGGGTGGCCGTGATGCTGCAGTGAGGGTTTTGCGGCGCGTAACGTGGAACTGCAGTCTGACAGTTTACGGGAGACTCGGGTTAGGCACCTCAGAGGCTAAAGCCCGACAGAGAGTAGAAGCCTATCGCAGCGTTGAACCGCTGCGCCACTCAAAATCGAGGTTTCCCAAACTGCCAGGACTCGCCATCCGTGCTCGCCACCCATGCTCGCCATCCATGCTCTCCATCAATGTAAGATAGAGCTTCCGCATGGCCAAGAAGCTTTCTCACTATGATCGGGATGGGCGCGCGCGGATGGTCGACGTTTCCGGAAAGGCCGCGACCAGGCGCGAAGCCGAGGCCAGCGCGTTTGTGGCTATGAACGCCGCGGTGTTGGCGGCGCTGCCGAAAAATCCCAAGGGCAACCCGCTCGAAGTGGCGCGAATCGCTGGCATCATGGCGGCCAAGCGAACCGCGGAACTGATTCCGATGTGCCATCCGCTGCCCCTGTCGTGCGTTGATGTGGAAGTGCGGCTGTGCGAAAATGGCGTCGCTATTACCTCCAAAGTAGCGACCACTGCGGAAACCGGGGTGGAGATGGAAGCGATGGTGGCGGCCAGCGTTACAGCCCTCACCATTTATGACATGACCAAGGGGATGGATAAGGGCATCGAGATACGCAACATTGTCCTCGAACGTAAAAGCGGCGGGAAGACTGGCGACTATCGTCGGTCCGAGAAATCGTTGTACCAGAAATAGCTGTACCGGACTTCATGGCTAACAACGTCAAGCTGTTGCTGGTGGATGACAATCCGATGGTGTTGGGAATGCTTCAGCAGGCACTGTCGTCGCTGGCGAAGGTTACGTCGGCGAGCGATACCGCTGATGCCCTGTTGAAAGCGGTGGACGATCCTCCGGATCTGGTGGTGTGCGACTACCGCATGCCGGGGATGGACGGCCGCCAGTTGATCGAAAAATTGAAGAGCCGTCCTGGGACCGCGAATTTCTCCTCCGTCCTCATGGCCAGCAAGGGTGATATCGCCGAGCGCCTTTCGCAGCAGGACTCGGCCGACGATTATCTTGAAAAGCCGTTCTTCCTGAAAGATGCTACGCGCCGCATCAAGCGCCTCATCGATCGCATTGCGCTGGAGAAGATGGCCAAGACGGCGCCTTCGGACGGCGTAGTACGGGGCAATCTTTCGCAGATGAACGTGATTGACCTGATGCAGTCGCTCGAAATGGGCCGCAAGAGCTGCCAGCTCACACTTACGAACGAAGGCGAGAAGTGTGAAGTGTTTTTTGCCGAAGGCCAGGTGAAGCACGCGACCTACGGAGAATTGGTAGGCGACGCAGCCGTGTTCAAGGTGTTGCGCTGGACGGGCGGCAACTTCCAACTCGATTTTGAAGGCAAGACGGATAAAGAAACCACGCAGCTGAATACACAAGGATTGCTGATGGAAGGACTGAGGCTGCTGGATGAATCGCAACGCGAAGGCGGCGGAGAATCACCCGAAAGCAGCGGCGCGAGCAGCTCGCCAGGCAGCGCCCCCAGTGACGCACCGAGCACGAGCGGCGGAAGGGAAGAAGAGGAAGATGTCCTCCTCGACAGCTGAGGTGCGGGATGAAGCGCAGACCGAGGCGCGGACGTCGCTTGCATTGACAGCCGCAGTGGTGACAGTCAGCGATTCATGCGCTAGCGGAGATCGCATCGACCTGTCGGGTCCGGCGGTGGCCCTTGTGCTGGAGAAACTTCGTTTTCAGGTCGCCGCTCGCGAAGTCGTTCCCGATGATTCCGTCCAGATTCAAAACCTGCTGACTCGTCTCGCTCGGAACGTGCGATTCGTCGTTACAACCGGAGGGACGGGAATCGCGCCGCGCGACGTGACCCCGGAAGCGACGCAGGCGGTTTGTGACCGGTTGCTCGAGGGTGTCGCCGAGCGCATGCGCAGCGAAGGGTCGCGCAAAACTCCGTTTGCCGCCCTCAGCCGGGGCGTGTGTGGAGTGAAGGGCACATCGATCATTCTGAATGTGCCGGGGAGTCCGACGGCTGCGGTGGAATCGCTGGAAGCGGTGGTCGAGTTGATTCCGCACGCGCTGAATCTTGTGCAGGGGCACACGGAACATTCTTAGGCGAACATTCTTGGATGAACATGCTTGGGCGAACATTCTTAGGAACATTCACTTAAACTTAATTCCCGTTGAAAACTATTGGACATATTCTGGCGCGCTACACGGCCTGGATCTGGGCACTACTTAAGCCGCTCGGGATGTGGGGCGTATTTGCCATCGCTGGCGTGGACTCCGCGCTGTTGGGCATGCCGGTGGACGCCGTTGTGGTGAGCTATGTCTACCAGGACCGCCGCCGCTTTGTTTTTTATGTTGTGATGGCCGCCCTGGGCTCGGCACTCGGCAGCATCCCGCTCTACCTGATCGGCTATTTTGGCGGCGAGGAGGTTCTGCGTCGGCGAATCACGGAATCGCGATTTCTGAAAATCCACCGGTCTTTCGAGAAACATGAATTCCTGGCGCTGATGCTGCCGGGCATGCTGCCGCCGCCGACACCTTTTAAACTCTTCGTGCTGGCCGCCGCGGTTTTCGAGATGCGTTGGACGCACTTCCTGATGGCGATTTTCGCCGGACGCCTGGTGCGTTTCACATTTTGGTCATTGCTGGCCCTCGTGTATGGGCCACAGATCGTGGAACTCGCGGGAAACCTCTTCCGGCAGCACTTCTACTGGGTATTGGGGGCGGTCCTCATCGGACTGTTCGTGTGGTGGCAGCTGCGGCGCGGCAAAATCAAGAAGCTCGCAGCACGGGAGCGTGCTGCAAATTCAACGGAACTCCTCTAAGTTTCCGCTGTCCTAGGCTGCGGCAATGTGGTCATCGGTCGAGCGGTGCATCCAGCCCGACAGCGCATGCAAGAGAACAGGAGTTCCAAACATCGCGATAGAGAAGAACAGATCACTCTCCACGGTTCCACGGAAGAATGGAAGTCCGGCGACGTAGGACATCGTCAAGCCGCTGAAGCTTCTGGGGTACATTGCCGGCCACGCAGCCCACACCGCAAAATTACTGATCAGGAAAAATGAAACCGAACTGGCGAGCGCGGCGCCCACCACGCGAACTGGCCCGGCTTTCTCCCGCAAGTTGGTCCCCAACCACAGAATGGCCGCATACCAGGCCCAAGTGACCAGATGATCCCACGAAAAGGGGTAAGAGTAGATGACCTTGGTGAGTACGACGTCCGTCGCGGCCAGCAGTACCAGCGGCACCCACATCTGCCGTCGTGAACCGCGTGCGCCGAAAAACAGCAGCGACGCCGCAACCGGCGTGAAGTGCCACGCGTGCGGCAGGATATTCATTGGCCCAGCGAAGGGCAGGAAGCGTATGGCAACGGCCAGTAGGACGAATAGATAGGGCAGCATGATCACCTCAGGACAAATCTTATTCTGGGCGCTGAGACGGGAAGACGTCAAGCGTGCTCCGGGGACTCCATCGGCCGACGCTGCCATACACCGGTGCCTTAGGGTGAATTCCTGCGAGCGAACGCTTCGCTGCGCGAAGCGGATAGCCGAGGCGGCTGTCCCCACATGGCTCTATTCCCTGACCACACTTCCACCTGGCCACAATACCTTTTACACTTCAATCGGGTTCGGGCGCGGCCACTTGATCTTTTTCGGACCCGAAGATGTCGCCCACGGGCCGAAGATTCTTGTCGAGCTTCACTGCTGCACCCAGGGCTTTGCGCGCCCCGCTGCGACGGCTGAGCGGACTGGGCAACTGCACAAAGCGCAGATCTTGGAAACGCACGATATAGCCCTCTTCGGGCGGCTGAAGAGTTTCGGTTTCGGTAATGGAATATTTAGCCCAGTCCAGGTACACACGTCCGAGGTAGGATTTTTTCGCCGCCAGCGTGACGGGCGTCTCTTCCGGCTTGTAACGGATGTCGAGCCGCCCTTCGGGATCCACTTCAGAACGCAGAGAATCCACAGGAGCGAGCACGAAGAAAGCGGGAGTCTCAACCACACCGTACCAATGGAAAGGATCGATCACGGTGGGGTATGCCGATACACGAATAGGGTCTGCCCCTTCGTAGGTGCGCGCAGTCAAGGCGCCGACCGCGCGGCGATGCTCGAAGTCGCGCACGCCCCACACAAGTACAACCCCAACCAGGGCAAGCGTTGCGGCGATCCTGCCGCGAGGTCCGCGATGGCGTGCTCCAATCTCACGGTCGATCAGCGAGAAGAATGCTGGCGTGATGAGTCCGAGAAGCAGTAAGCCGAATATCACCGGCTCAAAGATGAAGACGATGTCCCACGAGTACCACTTCTCGGAGAAAGGCCAGAACGGGCGGACGCCGTAATTGTTGGTGAAGTCGAGAAGGATATGGCTCAGACCTGCCACGCATGCGTAGAGAAACAGCAGTCCCCAACGCGGCGGCAAGTTTGGATCGTATGTCTTGCGTCCGCGCAGGCGCCAGATCAGATACACGCAGCCTAGAACTACGGCCGCCGTGAGAGGTATGCCAAGAAATGAGTGTGTAAATCCGCGATGGTGGGCGAAGCCGAAAGCAGGACCGCGCAGGCGCCCGAGTATATCCAGGTCCGGAGCTTCTGCGGCTAGCGTAAGAGTCAGCGTAGCCAGTGCGGTTTTGCGATTCAATCCGGAGCGCCCCAGGCATGCTCCGGTCAGAAAGTGGGTTATGGGTTCCAAGTGAGTTTGTGAATTCTATTTCGCCAGTGGCCCTCTTTGCCACGCCGAGACTGTGAGAAGTTACTTGGACGCCAAGCTTGGCCTGAAGTCGCAAAAATGTTACAGGCTCAGTCACACCCCGTCTGTCCTGCGCATTACGATTCAGCGGCCCCGGACCAACAACGTCAGCGCATCGCGGACGACGGTGATTTCTGCCGGAAGCGTTCCCAGCAATTCGCCGTCAGCTTCGACATAAACTGTGGGTTGCGTTTCAGGTCCAGCGCCGGAGGAGGAAGGCTCCGGATATCGGCAGCGGACCTTGGCAACGTGCGCCAGTTCGATGCCGGAGACGGTCGGCCTTAGCCGCAGCAAGGCGCCGGTCACGTACGCAAGATAAGCAAGGCGGCTGGCCGTGTGGCACAGGATCAGACGCAGGTCGTCGCGATCGAGTGAGGCCCCGGGCGCTAACTCCTGCAGCACGCCGCCGAAGTGGCGGATCCGTACTCCGAGCAACTCTGTGAGGCTTGCCTGCTTAGGCTCAGCGGCCCCGGTTTCGACGTAATCAGCGACAAAGCGCACCATGGGGTAAGTCCACCACAGATGCCACGCCTTTACGTAGTACGCTGCCATTCCCAAACGCTGCTTCACATCAGGATTGAGTTTGTAGAACAGATGAGCATCCACGCCGATGCCAGCGGCGACGATGAAAAAGCGTGTGCCGGGATTTCCGCGGCGATCAAAATACTTTATGTGGCCGAGGGCCACTCTGCGTCGAGCTCCACTCACGGCCACTTTCGCTGCGGCAGCGGGATTCATGGGAAGGCCCAGGTCATGCGCCAGGGCGTTGGCTGTTCCCATCGGCAGGATCGCCAGCGCGACGTTGGAGCCGGCGAGCACTTGCACAATGTTGTGGATGGTTCCGTCTCCTCCGCAGGCGAACACCGTATCGCAGCCGGAGACGACGGCTTGCCGCGCTTGTTCCTCGGCGTGGGCACTGGAGTGGGTGAGAACAAGACTGGCGTCGATGCCTGCGGTCCGCAGCATCGCCACCACGGACTCCAATTCCGTCTGCCGCCGCTTTCGGCTGCCCCCGGAATCTGGGTTGTACAGCAAAGACGCCTTACGCATGGGCTGGTCGAAGCTGGATTGTACCTGAGCTTAGCGCGCGGAGAAGCGGCGCGAATCCGAACCTACAGATCAGCGTAAAGGGGAGTCAGTGACTGAGGGTCGGCGAATAGGCGACTAGCGCGAGCCCCACTCCCACATGCCGAACATGGCTTTTTGTGGCAGTGGATGGCCCATTTGCCGCGCCAGCATGGTGATCTGACCACGATGGTGCGCGTCGTGTGCGATCAGGTAACCGAGGAAACCTGCGACATCGGGCCGGAACCCCTTGACCCGTCCATCGCCAGTCAAGGCGCCGCTGATGACCACGCCCAGAGCCTGACGGCTCTGTTCCAGGCCGCGCAGCGCTTGCGTTGGCGAGAGCTTGGCGCGGTCAAGTTGGGCTGGAATCCGGTTGCCGTTCGCCGAGGACTTCAGCCACACGACGCGCACGTTGTGCATGTGCGCAATGATCGCGGGAATGGATCGTCCTTTCCCCGTTGGGGCTTTCGCCATCCAGGCTGGCCGGGGAAGGTTATCGATCAGATAATGGTTGATCCTGTCATTAGTGTTAAAGGCATTCAGCAGAGCTTCTGGAAGCAGTTCGGCAAATGTTTTCGGCGGGGAGGGGAAATTCGCTGGCTCATGGGTTCTCGGCATAGTCGGCCTGCACAGAGTGTCCTGGATGACTTGGCAAAGGTTTCAATCTGGCATAACCTAGGACGGCTTGCAAGGGCCTAGTTATCCACAACTCTACTCGGGAGGTTGTTCACCAGATGAGAATCTTGCAGCATTTTCTCTGTGGGTTGCTTCTGTGCCTGGGAGTTGCGGCACAGGACCACGCATCGCACACCCAAAGCCGGCCGGTCACACTCGTGACAGGCCTGGGAAATTTGCACCATCCGGTTTCTACCAGGAACCCGGCAGCGCAACAATTCTTTGATCAAGGCTTGCGGTTCATTTTCGCCTTTAACCACGACGAGGCGGCACGCTCGTTTCAGCACGCCACAGAACTTGATCCGAAACTGGCGATCGCGTATTGGGGCGTCGCCGAAGCGGTAGGCCCGAACTACAACGATCCTGCAGACCCCGATCGTTATAAACAGGCGCACGACGCCGTGCAGAAGGCGATGGACCTGTCGGCAAGTGCATCGCCTAGCGAGCAAGCGTACATCAAGGCATTGGCCAAACGCTTTCCTGCGGACCCGAATTCAGATCTGAAGAAGGCAGCGGAGGAATATCACGACGCCATGCGCGGCGTGGTGAAGGAATTTCCCGACGACCTGGACGCGGCCACTCTTTTCGCCGAATCCGGGATGAATCTTCATCCCTGGGGATTGTGGCATCCCGACGGCACGCCTGAGGCCGGTACGGAAGAAATCGTGTCCACGCTGGAATCGGTGATGAAGCGCGATCCCAACCATCTGGGCGCAATCCACTATTACATCCACGCAGTGGAAGCCTCCTCCAGTCCCGAACGCGCGTTGGCTGGAGCAAACAAGTTGGCCTCGTTAGCCCCGGGGGCTGGACACATTGTGCACATGCCGGCCCACGTCTACATTCGCACCGGCGACTACGAGGCCGCGGTGAAGACCAACGAGCAGGCCGCCATGGTCGACCGAGCTTACATCAAGGCGACGGGGGTGCAGGGAATTTACCCGATGATGTACTACAGCCACAATCTGCATTTCATCGCCATGTGTTCAGCGATGAACGGCAACTATGCCGAAGCCAAGAAAAATGCGGACATGCTTGCCGAACACGTTGGACCAGCCGTGAAGATGATGCCTCCGCTCGAGGGCTTTATGACCGTGCCGCTGGCAGTGGAAATGCGATTCCACCGCTGGAACAACATTATGCAAACACCGCAGCCCGATCCGGCTATGAAGACTACTACCGTTTTCTGGCACTTCGCCCGCGGTATGGCTTTTGCCAGCACGGGAAAGGTAAGCGACGCCGAGGCGGAGTACAAGATCGTATCGGACGCTGAAGAAGCTACGCCTCCAGACGTGATTTTTGCCATGCCGGTCAATAACAAGGCCAAGGACATCATGAAAGTCGCGAAAGATGTGCTAGGGGCCGAGATCGCGCTGGCGAAAAAAGACAAGGCCGGAGCGATTGCGATGTTCCGGCAGGCCGTCGCGATTCAGGACACACTCAAGTATGGTGAACCGCCCGACTGGTTCTTTCCGGTCCGCGAACCGCTCGGTGCCGCTCTGCTGATGAACGGGGATGCGCCCGGAGCTGAGAAAGTCTTTCGCGAAGATCTCGACCGCAATCCGCGGAATCCGCGTTCGCTGTTCGGCTTGCATCAAGCTTTGATGGAGCAGAAACGCGACTACGACGCGGGCTTCATTCAGAAGCAGTTCGACTCTTCATGGAAGGGCGGAAGCGGCGCATTGAAGCTGGAAGATCTGGTGTAAGGGAAAGAGAAGCTCGCGTAGGGACAGCCGCCTCGTGTCAAGTTCCACGACATGGTTTACATTTTGTTCCGACACATCCTTTACATATTTTAGGTTTGGAACTCAATCCGCCAACCAGCGCGCCACGGCCGTGGCGCGCTGGTTGGCGAGATCGA
>WNFG01001234.1_pt1 | contig 22625 bp, 15 predicted proteins | sample 5400431 | NCBI WGS metagenome assembly WNFG01 (sample SAMN13153346, study PRJNA577476) | soil metagenome | isolation source: 120 cm saprolite under Douglas fir tree site 2 hole 3 replicate 2 | place: USA:California | collected 2015-04-18 | reverse complement strand
ATTTCTCGGTCAAAACCTGGGCTAATAGTTTGAGTTCTTCTGCGTCAATTGCCTGCTGTCCATCCGGGCGGTGCAGCAGGCTGCTGGGTGGCAGCTTGTAGCTGCCGGCGATGCGCGGCATTGTGGTCTTCGCCTTTTGACCACTGTCGGCGCGTTCCGTAACTTCGGGGGTCTTTGTCGCTAGTCCAAGACCCGTGGCTGGTACGGGCGTGGGCACAAATCCATCCTCAACCTCCTCGTGGTCCACCGTCATGCGCTCGATGCCGGTGCGGACGGGCACTTGCGGCTGTGAACTAAAGGGAACTCTCTCGTATTGTGGTTGCGCACTGACGACCGGCCGGGTAGCGCGCCGCTTCTCCAGTTCCTTCTGCATCTTCTTTTTCGCCCGAACTTCCTGCCAGTCTCTCCACTTGTCCAAGAGAGCGATCGCGAAGGCGAACCTTGTGGGAACCCACACCTGCAACGACGAGAAGGAAAAGGCGGTCGAGAGATAAAGCGCAACAGCCAGTACAGTTGTGCAGACGATATACGCACCGGCTACGTTGAAGTAATGGATGAGGGCATCGCCTACGATTCGCCCCAGCAGTCCTTCGATTGGAATCAGGTCGTACCAGCGAAGTTGTTCCGGCACGAGTGCAAGTAAGGCCGGAACGAAGATTAGCAGCCAGATTCCACCCAGGGTCTTAGCAACTGGAGATTGAACTTTACGCGATCGGAACCAGCGCGAGCCGAGGAGCAGAGAAAAAACCGGCAACAGAAATGCACCAACACCGAAAAATTGCAGCAGCAAATCAGAAAGGACCGCTCCGACGATGCCAATCCAGTTGCGCGCCGCATGCGAACCGGTCAGTACAGAAGCGCTGTTTAGCGAAGGATCGAGGGGAGAATATGAGGCTAGCGCAAGAAAAAGGAGGAGCGCAGAGACGCACAACAGGAACCCGACGAGCTCATTGAGCCGGCGGTTGTTGGTCGGGACGAAAATGCGCGCGAAAGACTTCATGTGGGCGTCTTCAGCATTCCTAGACGCCCAAAACAGCACGGCGGTTCCTAAAATAATGCGGTAGATTGCAAAAGGTGCGAATCCGCGCCGTCGCACCCATGCCATAAACCAGGCAACCGAGGCGTAGGCCACTATAAATGAGACAACAAAACCGATGCCCAACACTACCCAGCCATGCGTATCGATGTTGGATGCCCCAATCGGATTGGGGCTCCCTTGGCGAAGAGACTTCAGCAGATCGTAACCAGTTGCTACTACCATAGTCGGGATTGAGAGGAAAAAGGAAAATTCTAATGCTGAGGCGCGTGACATGCCCGCCAATTGTCCTGCTACGATGGTCGACATCGAACGGGAAGTACCGGGGAAAACGGCTGAAAGAATCTGGCAAGCTCCAATCCAGACAGCCTGAGCCAGGCTCATATCCTCCATTCTCCAGGTATGGATGCGGCTTCCCGGAGCTTGCGGACCTGCTTTTTCCCATCGAGCCTTCATAGCGTCCACCACCCACATCACGATTCCTCCGATCAAGAGCGAGCTGCCGATGATGTAGAGGCTTTCCAGGTGCTTGCCAATCACCTTGGTGAGCAGGAACGCGGGGATAGCCGTCACTACGAATGCGACAAGAGTAAGCCCCAGGGGATGTGTGATCGGTGTGCGATCTCCGCGTTCTCCTCGAGGAAAGGTGGAGAGAAATTTTGCGATCCTTGAGCGGAAATAAACGGGCAGGCACAGAATTGCCCCCAACTGGATCACAATTGTGTACATCTTCCAATAGCCGCTGGTAAGACTGATGTGCAACAGTGCTTCGGCAATGCGTAGGTGCGCCGTGGAACTGACAGGAAGGAACTCAGTCAATCCTTCGATAATTCCCAGCAGCAGGGAAAGCAGGTAATCGCTCAAGCTTCCTCCATTAGGTTAAGTGGTGTGAGTATCGCAGAAATTATGTGTGGGACTGCTTGTGAATTTGGTTCGAGTAGCCGAACCAGCTCGTGGGACAACCTTTAAGCGCTGTTTTCAAATGAATGCTTTTGGCACAGAATCTCGCCTGAGTTCCCCAATACCGCCAGATCTATGAAACCTGTCTACGCGGCTCCCGCCGCTCTGGGCACCGCCTGCTGCATGTCGAGTGGCATGACGGGTTCCATCAGCGAGGCGCCACCGTCCACGGCGAGGGTCTGGCCTGTAATCCAACTCGCTTCGTCGGAGCAAAGCAGTGCAACGGCATTGCCAATATCCGCCGGTGTACCCAGGTGTCCCATGGGTATCCATCCCCCTTCATGCCAGTCCCGAATTTTCTGTTGGGCTTCTTTGGGTAGAGTATTTAAAACGCTATCCTCGATCCAGCCCGGACTAATGGCGTTCACCGTGATTCGCCGTCTTGCGAGAGCTACTGCGAAGTAACGGCAGAGGGACTCCATGGCGGCTTTCGCTGACCCCATGGCCACCCAGGGTTGCCAGCTCCCAAATCGCCCACCTGGAGCATAGGTGATGGCGAGAATTCTGCCGCCGTCGCGCATCAACTGGCTTGCCTCCCGGGCCCCGACCAGGAAGGCCTTGGCCTGAGAATTGAGGGCTGTGTCCCACTGCTCGAGCGTGATGTTCATGGGCCCTGTATAGAACCCCGGGAGATCAGGCCGCGCGTTGTGCACAAAAATATCGAGCTTGCCGAACTCGGCTTTCGCGCGCCCAAACATTCGGCTGACCTCCTCATGATGGCACACATCGGCCTGAACCAGAAATCCATCGGATCCGCACTCCCGGATTTTCGACAACGTAGCCTCGGCTGCGCCTTCATTCTGGTAATAGTGGACAGCCACGCGGACTCCCTTCGCAGCTAGTTTTACCGCAATGCCCCGGCCGATTCCCCGCGAGCTGCCGGTGACGAGCGCATGTTTCCCTGCGAGCGACATAACCACCTCCCTGATCTACGGGCGCATATTAGAGCCGCTTCAGGGCATCATGTCAATTGAAGAACGAACCTAGGAATTGGCGGTGAAATACCCGGGACAGCCCGCGATCTCCCTCGAAATGGTTCACATGCATCTATGTAGATAGGGAGGGACTAAATTTAATCTGTCGAGTTGCCGTAGGTGGGCACATTCTGCTGAATTAAAAAAACCAATTTACGCGCTCGCAAGGCCCATCCACTTTGCGAATATTGCGAGATCACCTGCTGTGCCAACGCCAATGCGCGGCCTTTTGATTCCTCGGACTTCTTGGATTGCTCTTCGGTCTTGTATATCTCGATCAACGCTGAACGCCGCCAGGCTGCGTCATACACAGCCTCGGCTGCTGCCGGCGACTGCGGGTGTTCCTTGGCATATTTCTCATAAAGCTCCGCTTCCTTGTCGGGACACTTGGGAGAGCCCTGCCAATCGCCACACAGCTTATTATCGATAAGATGAAAGGCCGCGAGATCGGCCCATTTGGTGCCGGGGAATTTTCTAATCACCAGCTTCATCCACTGCTCGTCCATGCCCTGGCGCAGGTAGGATTCCTTCTCGCGTGACGACGGTCGCGTCGAGACGTCGGCTTTCTCTACCTGCCAGCGTATGTCGGCTGCCCGGTACAATGCCTCTCCCGCGAGCTGAGAAGTCAGGAAAAAGTCATAGATGCGGTAGTAGAGCCGCATAGCATCTTGCGCGGCTCCCTTACGCCCGTTTCGCTGGCTGGCTTGATCTTCAGAATCCGCAGCTTCGCCGAAAAGAATCTTATCGCCATCGGCAGTGGAGGAGCGCACCATTCCTTTGCCCAACAGCCAACCTGTAATGGTCTTTCCTGGAACATCTTCTTCATCCATAGCCTCGTCCCGCCGCGTGTCGCCTAGCATCGCCTCGACATGCACCCAATCGCGACTGGTTTCCAGGATTATCAGTTCGCGTCCGCGCTCAACCTCGCTGAGCTTCGCCGAACTTGTATCCGGCGACAAGTAAAGGCTCGCAGCGCGCACAACGGTGGCATGCTCTGCGGCAGCAAAAACCGGGGCACTGCACAACGCGAGTAGTAAGCCAAGCACGAGTCCGCGATAAGTTTCGATCACGATCTTCCTCAAATCAATTTCCGTGTAGCAACGCACAGTCTTCGTATCGCCAAAGAAGAGTTTTGGAGCATCTCCCCCTATTGTAATAGTTGTGTTGGCGGCGACACTCCAACTCCAGGATTTAACTTCCTGGGACTTCAGTCAGCGTGAGACGGACTTAATAGCAGAATTTCCGGTGATTTCTTCCAGCAGGGTTGGTTCAATATTCCCACCGCTAATTACGGCCACATTGAACTTTGTGCCCGGCAACTGATCGCGATGAAACAGAAATGCCGCGACGGCTACGGCGCCACTCGGTTCAGCCAAAGTCTTCGGATCAAAGGCTAGCCTTCGGACGGACTCTCGAATCTCATCTTCTGTGACGGTGACGATATCGTCTACATGCTTGCGAATGTGCTCAAAATTGATCGAACCTATGCTCTGGGTACGCAGACCGTCGGCAATCGTCTGGGTGACTTTCTCAGCGGCGTAGTGGACGAGTTTGCCAGAGCGCAGAGTTGCTTGAGCATCTCCCGCCAGTTCAGGCTCTACACCCAGTACCTTCGTGTTGGGACTGCCCAGTTTGATAGCGCTCGCAATTCCGCTAATCATGCCGCCGCCACCGACGGGCACTAACACGGTTTCCACTTCAGGCAAGTCCTCAAGAATTTCCAACCCAATCGTACCCTGGCCGGCGATGATCCTTTCGTCGTTATAGGGAGGCACCATGGCATATCCATACTTCGCTGCAAGCTCCTCTGCCTTGGCCTGACGCTCCGCGCTGCCCGGACCCACGATAACAATCTCGGCACCCAGGGAAGCCGTCGCTTGCCGCTTGATTGCCGGTGCGTTGTTCGGCATTACGATTATTGCTTTTACGCCCAGTGATCTTGCCGCATACGCAACGCCCTGCGCATGATTCCCACTGGAATACGAAATTACCCCGCGGCTCCGCTCCTCTTCCGAAAGTGATGCGATCTTGTTATACGCTCCGCGCAATTTAAAGGAGCCGATGGGCTGTTGATTTTCCAATTTCAGAAACAATCGTTGCTCATCTTGTCCAGCAACGGCTTGGAGAAAATGCGACTCAAACAACTCAGTGCGCGTCGCCACGCCGCGAAGTCGGGTCTGTGCCTGTTTGATGTCATCGAGCGTGACGATGGGAGTTCTCCAAGAAGACCTTTGGACTTTATATTTCCAGAATTACGGGCATGATCAGTGGTCTCTTTTGCGTTTGCTTTGAAATGTAGCGCTTTAAATCCGAGCGGATTTTTTCTTTGATCACTCCGTAGTCGGCCTTCTCTTCCGCGCTTGATAGCTCGAGGGTTTGCAACACGATCTGGCGAGCGCCGTCCATAAAGCCGTCTTCGCCCGGAGCAAAGCCACGGGTAACAATCTCTGGGCTGGTACTTTCCACTCGGCCGGTAAGCTTATTGATTGCGATGATAGGAAGAACGATTCCATCTTCGCTCAGGTGCCGCCGATCCTTGATAATCAAATCTTCGACGACGTCGGTGCGCGAGCCGGAATCTATACAAACCCGGCCTACGTTTACGCGTCCCACTTTTCGTGCGCCCAGTTCATCGAACTCCAGAATATCTCCGCTCTCCAGCAGAATGACTTTCCCCACTGATCCGTGCATCGCAGCCGCCAACTCGGCGTGTAGTTTCAATTGCCGGTATTCACCGTGGATCGGGATGAAATATCGGGGTTTTACCAGATTGATAATCAGCTTCAGCTCTTCCTGGCTGGCGTGCCCGCTCACGTGTACGGGCGGGGAGGAGCCATCTTCGTAAATCACATGGGCCTCGCGCCGGAACAAGTGATCGATCATGCGGTAAATCGCTTTCTCGTTCCCGGGGATGATCCGCGAGGAGAGCATCACCGTATCGCCCTTCTCGATCTTGGCGTGCTTATGAGTATCCACTGCCGCGCGTGACAGCGCCGACATTGGTTCGCCCTGAGTTCCGCTAATCAGCACGCATACCTTTTCGGGTGCGAAATTCTTCATCTCTCCCGGATGAATCAGCACACCGTCGGGAATTTCGATGTAGCCGAGATCCTCAGCGATCTCGGCCGAACTGTTCATGGAACGCCCTATAAATGCCACTTTGCGACCGTGCTGCCATGCCAGTTCGATAGCCAACTTGATACGGTGAATGGACGATGAGAAACAGGAAATGAACAGGCGCCGTTGGGTGCGCGCAAAAACCTCATCGAACTTCCGGCGCACTGCGCGCTCGCTCGGGGTATAACCCTTGCGCTCTACATTCGTCGAGTCCTGGAAAAGCGCAAGCACGCCTTCTTTACCGTATTCAGCAAATGAATGGAGATCAAAAAGCTTGTTGTCTGTGGGGGTGGGGTCAACCTTAAAGTCACCGGTGTGCATGACGACGCCTACGGGAGTGTGGATCGCCAGCGACACACAATCGACCAGACTATGGGTAACCTGAATTGGGTGAATGGCGAAGGGTCCGATGCGGAAGCGCTCACCCGGCTTAATCTCCCGCAACTCGGCGTCGTCCAGTAGCCCATGTTCTTCCAACTTGTCTTCCACATAGGCGAGCGTGAACTCGGTGCCCCACACCGGCACATTCAGCTCGGACAAAATCCACGGTAGCGCCCCAATGTGATCTTCGTGTCCGTGCGTCAATACAATTGCGCGTACACGCTGACGGTTTTCAATCAGGTAAGAGATGTCTGGAACAACTATATCTACGCCAAGGAGTTCGGCTTCGGGGAACATCAGGCCGGCGTCGATGACGATAATATCGTCGCCACAGCGCAAGGCCATGCAGTTCATACCAAACTCGCCAAGCCCGCCGAGGGGCACAACGTGAAGTTTTCCAGATGCCATTGGGATCACTTGATGCTAGCACACAGGTGAGTTCCTGGCAGTTAGCGTGACAGAACCTAAAATTGGAAGCCGCAGATTACTCAGGTTAGAGGCGGCGGACTTGCTGCCTCAATCAGATTGCCTTGACCTCGTTCGCTGGGGCAGCCTCGCCACCTGCCCACAATTCTCTGGAATGGGAACGTCTGCGGGGAGTTGACCGGAGCAGGGGCTCGGAGACCGCCAACATGCAAAGCGCATAAAAGAAAGCAGCGTTCCCCGGAACGTGTAAATTGAAATCCACGAAGCTGTGGACCAGTATTCCGGTACAGCCGAGCAATGCAGCCAGTGTTACCGCGCCATTGATGTTGATCGACCAATCGTGGAGTTTCTTAAGGCCATTGCGGTATAACGCTACGAGGAACCAGAGCATGGTCGCGAATCCGACTGCACCCATTTCGACCAGCAACTGCAGATAATCATTATGGGCTTCATTGACGAAGAAATTCGTGTAAAAGCTGCGGAACTGCGGGTAAACGATGGGAAAAGTTCCAAGCCCCCAACCCAGCACTGGCTTTTTCAGGAACATGTGAAGGCTGTCTCGATCAATGGCCAGTCGCATCCCTCCTGACATCTCGGCTTTTGCTTCGGTTCGAATACTGGCCATGCGATTCGCCAATTCGCTACCTCCGAGCCAAGCCGCCAGCCCAAAGACGACCAAGAGAAAAACTCCCCCCACAATGATGGCTTTGGGACGTTTACGTCGGGCCATCAGCACCGCGGCAAAGAATGTCATCTCAACCGCTAAGGCAAGCATTCCGCCTCGCGAACCGGAAAGAAACACGGTGCTGGCCATTACCGCAGCGCCAACCCCGGCGATCGTTCTGCGTACTCCATAAGCATAACGGGTGAAACAGAACACCAATGGAATAGGCACCAGCATTTCCATGAGGCCAGCGTAATGGTTGTGATTAACGTACGGACCGTAAATCCAACCACCGAGATGAGCCTCACGGAGCCAGTAAATTTTTCCGTTCGGAGCAAGGCTTTGAATTAACGCGAACAATGCCACCGAGAATCCGTAGATCGACAGAATCAGGGCGAGTTTCTTGGCCTGCGATGCCCTTCGCACACACTGCACAACCAGGAAACAAAGCATTCCGTATGCGCAGTACAACAGTGCCTTGGAGGAAGTTTCATATCTATAGGCGCTTCGGCCGGTGGCGAGCTGGACAAAAACCAAGCTTGCGAAAACGAACATCGGCGGGAATAGCGGATTTCGCGTAACTCTAAGCTGACTTGATTTTATCTGCCGAACTATCCAAAAAAGAAAGAGCAGTGATGTGCCGAATTCCAGAATGAAGATTGACCAGGGCTCGACGGCTCCAAAGGCCAAAGGACCGAAAAGAACCAGGCCAATGACCCCGTAGAAGACGATGTAGTCGCTACGAGAGGGCTTAACAATAGTTCGCGGTACCACGCTAGGTTCAGCAGCCAAAAGAATCGGAGATGTCACACGCGCTCTCGTTATCGACGATTTTTGAACAGCATCACAACTTCTAGTTTGACCCGACTACTTCTGAACCAGTTGGAAGTCATCGATCCAGAGTTTGCCGCGAATGGGGCTGCCGGCTGGGACACGCGCCACCTGTAACACGAGCAACTTTGTCTCGGGTCCAGTTGTGAAATCTCCGTTCACTGGCTTCCAGAACTCCGCGTCTTTTAGATCGTCACTCTCGAAATAGGTTTTGTTGGTATACAAATCCTGAATGGTAAAGCGTGGACCTCCGGCGCCCTCAATCTGGCCAGCTTTGAAATAGCCTGAAAACTGGTAGCTGGTATTCGGCGGAGCTGGTATCAGTTGATAGATTCCCGCGTCATTTACCCCCGGACCGTCGAACACGATGGAAAGGGAACTGCTGCCACCATGAAAATTGCTTGGATCAAGCGCCAACATGACGTTAGGCTGCTTGCGGTACTGCCAGTCGAATCCACCATTGAGTACGTTCAGGCTGAACGTACCATTGACAATAAGGTTATTGGAGGAGGGCAAATAGGCTGACAGCCCCCAAAGTTCCGCAATTTGTTGCCATGCTGCACGCGCTTCATCGACCTGTCGCTGCAGGACGAGGTACTTGACATACTCGAATGCTCGCCAGGATTCGAAACGCTGGTGCAATTGCATCAGCGCCGACCACACCTTCACGGCTCCAGCTGTCTCTTTCTTGCTGGCTAGAAGATCCAGGAAAGCAAGATAAGCTTCTACCCGCGGCGGTATTACGTGTTGCAGTAAAGCATCAACATCGGGAGTTGTACGCCAGCAAAGATAGAGTGCCGCCAAGGAGAATGAAGGATCATTTTGAAGAACAACCCTGAATTCTTGCAGCGCTTTATCAGTTTCGCCCTGCACCAGATATAAATTTGCGGCCTCCCATGCGGCATCCGGAGTGGAAGGATCTGCCTGAATTGCGTGCTCGAGAGCACGTCTCTGGGCTTCTGTATCGCCCAGCAACTGATAGGTCCCTGCAAGGTCGAACCAATATCGCGCCGCGTGGGGATTGATTCCTACCGAGGCCTTATACTCTTCCACCGCGGCGGAAGGATTGTGTGAGATGAGATTGAGATACCGACCCAATTCGTGGTGATAGTCGGCATTTCCGGCTTCCATTTTGACGGCTATCTGTAAACTTCTTAACTCTGCATGACTGGCAAGATGGGCTGCCACGAACTCGCGAGCGACGAGAGCCATGTACACAGTGGCGAGCAATAGAGAAAGGGCAAAAAACCAAATCTTTCGGACTCTCGTATCCAACGGGACTTGCATTTGTCAGTTTCGCACGCACGAAAAGTCACGATTCCTACTCACGCAGTTGTGGAGGAAACGTTCGGAACATCGTCTTCAGTGCTGGCCAACTCCTCTTCCTGGTAGTACCGGCTGCCGTACTTTCCTTGATACTCATAGTAGTAGTAATAGTCGGGAGACGTTAGATCCACAGCATTGAGTAAGACTCCCGCCACCTTGGCATTTACCTGCATCAAAATCTCACGAGAGCGACGCAAGGCGCCTTTGGTGGTTTGACCCGAACGGATAACGAGTACAACAGCGTCAGCCTTGGTTGAAAGCACAACAGCATCCGTGACCGATAACGTTGGTGGCGTGTCAATAATGATATGATCGTATTGTTCCCGTAATTGCAGCAGTACGTCGCGCATATCGGCCGAGGCCAGCAGTTCCGCGGGATTCGGAGGCGGAGTTCCTGCGGGCAATACGAATAAATTCGGAAGCATCGGTGACCGGATAATCGCCTGCTGCAATGTTACGCTGCCGGTCAGCACATTGCTTAGGCCGCTGCGTGGACCGATGCCGAGAGTCTTGTGAACGCCGGGACGCCGCAGATCGGCATCAATCAGCAAAACTTTTACACCTTTTTGTGCCAGAACGATCGAGCAGTTGATGCTGGTTGTAGTCTTGCCCTCTTGCGGAAGAGCGCTGGTAATAAGAATAATTTTTGGCGGCGCCCCCAGCGAAGAAAGCAGCAGGGACGTCCTGAGCGCGCGGTACGACTCCGCCATCTGTGACTGTGGCCGCGACTGGGTAACTAACTCGACTGCTTCTTTTGAGGACGCGATGATGAGCCGGTTTTGACTGTTGGTTTCTATCCCAGTCTTCGAGCCCTGAGGAATCATCCCAAGCGAAGGCAGCGACGAAATGATCTGGGCCTGCTCAGGTGTCCTGACAGTGTTATCAAGATTTTCCAACAAGAAAGCTAATCCGATTCCAGAGGTAAGTCCAAGCACCAACGCAAAGGCGAGGTTCCGTGGAATATTTGGTTCCGATGGAGACATGGGAACGCGCGCGGCATTCACAATTTTTACGTTACTTGATCGAAGGCCTGCGGTAACACCAGCTTCTTTTAATTTCTCCAGCAGTCCTTCATAGAGTTGGCGATTGGTTTCTAAATCACGCTTCAAGAGGCTGTATTCGATCGCGCTTTCATTCAGTTTGTTGGCTTGCTGTTTCTGTTTCTCCAGGGCATCACGCAGCAAGCCCTCCCGGTGCAAACTCGCCATATACTGGCCGCGCACGCGTCCGGCCATTTTTTTCATCTCGCCCTGAAGTTGAATGTCAATTTCTTTGAGTTGGTTGTTGAGTTGAGCCACTTTCGGATAGGACGCTCCAAATTGAGTACTCAGTTCCGCGACTTGAATCTTAAGATCGGCCTGCCTGGTTCGAAGATTGTCGAGCAGAGGCGATCCGGAACTCGGGTTATTTCCGTTATTGGAATCGCTACCTACCGGGGCGGATGCAACCACGTCGGGATCGCCCGATTGAATCAGCCGGTACACTGATTCCTTTTCCATGCGTTCTGACTCAGCCGATGTGAGTTCCTTGTTTAATTCGTCAAGTTTGGCGGTCGTAATGTTTTGCTTTTCGTCGATCCCAAGAATCTCGTGCTGTTTCTGGTACTTGACTAATTTTTCCTGGGAGGTCTCCACCTTCATCTGGAGATCGACTAGCTGCTTTGAAAGCCAGTCGGCGGCTTGCATCGTCGATTCAAATTTTGTCTTAAAGTTCTGCTCGACGTACGTTGTTGCCAGAGTGTTTACAACAGTGGCGGCAAGATCCTTATTTGGACTGCGGTAATGAAGCTCGATGATCCGCGAATTGGGCAGCAACGCGACGCGTAGGTTGCCTTTGAAAGCACCAAGCAACGCGGAGGTTCTCGTCGAATCTGTTTGCAGGGGATCAGGCGCGAGGTTCAGTGAGGACGCGGTATCCGGCTTTCCGCCAAACTCAGTCCGGTTATCTAAATTCAATTGTTTAATGACTTGTAGTGCCAACAAATCACTCTGCAGAATTTTCACTTCGGTGTCGAGATCTGCGGGATCGTAGTAATCGACGCTCATTGAGCCGGAATCTTTAAAGTTGACCAGCCCGGGGTCGGTCTTATTAACCGCGATGCTGCCCGATGCCTCATAAATGGGCGTCATTTTAAGACTGGCGATCGCAACCACCATGAAAATTCCGGCAAGACAAGACAGAACTGTCCACTTGCGCTTTATCAGCACCCGCAAATATTCGCGTAACGCAGAGTCTTGGGCCGGTGTGGTTGGGTAAATACCGGTGAGCAACTGGCGGCCAAATTCGAGCGGATACGGCTGTTGCACCTCACGTATCATCTGACCGTTCGCTTGAACCAGAGGTCCTGTATCCATCCACGCTCCTGAAAAATAAATCTTCTCCGCAATTCCGTCAGGTAAAGTGCTCCAGCAAGGCCGCCGTCACAAAAGTGGCCGTACACGTGACGCTCACATAGCTCAAAAAATTCTTCGTTATGAATGTTTGCCGCATTCTAGCATTGCACATGAAGCAATTCGTGCTTGATTTCCACAATAAATGCGGGGCGTTACCAAGCTACTTAACATCGTCGCAATAGTTATCTCGCTATACTATGCAGCATTGCTAAGAGTTCAGACAAAGTTGATTGTGCGATTTTGTTTTAATGGATCGTGCAGAAACCTGATCCTGATTGGCTTGGAGTGCGGGTCCTCCAATATGACTTTCACGATAGCGAGGCTAGCTAGATGAACTGGACGGAACAGGTTGTTCTTGTCACGGGAGGTACAGGTTCATTCGGCAAGAAATTTGTCGAGATCATGCTGCGGGACTATCAGCCCAGAAAGCTTGTCATCTTCAGTCGCGATGAGTTGAAGCAGCACGACATGCGTACGTCCGGATTCAACCATCCTAGACTGCGCTACTTCATCGGCGATGTTCGGGACCAATCAAGACTGGAGCGTGCCTTCGCGGGCGTAACGGTGGTGATTCACGCGGCTGCCCTTAAGCAGGTACCGGCCTGTGAATACAACCCGTTCGAAGCAATCCAGACCAACATCATGGGCGGTCGCAACGTAATCGACGCCGCCATCAATCAAGGCGTGCGGCGGATCTTTGCCCTCAGCACCGACAAGGCGGTAAATCCGATCAATCTTTACGGCGCGACTAAACTCTGCGCTGAAAAGATGTTCGTACAAGCCAACGCGTATGCCGGTGCCCAAGACACTCGTTTCAGTTGTGCTCGCTATGGGAACGTGGTGGGCAGCAGGGGCAGCGTCATTCCGGTTTTTCTGGAGCAACGCAAGAAAGGCAAAGTCACGATCACCGATCCGCGGATGACGCGTTTTTGGATCACGCTCGATCGTGGGGTCAAGTTTGTCATCCATTGCATCGAGAACATGCACGGCGGAGAGATCTTCGTTCCCAAGATCCCGAGCATGAGCATGCTGGATTTGGCGCAGTCCATCGCGCCGGGCTGCGAGATTGAATATATCGGCATTCGTCCCGGAGAGAAATTACACGAGGTCCTGCTTTCCGAAGACGAAGCGCGGAATGCGGTCGAGGTCAAAGACATGTACGTCATTCAGCCATCGCATCCCTGGTGGAAAACCGGGAATTGGATAAACGCGAAACGCCTGCCGGACGGTTTTCGTTATACGAGCGATACTAATCCCCACTGGCTTAGTGACGGGGAATTGCAAGATCTCATCGCGCCGGAAATGCATGTCCCGGTATCTCTCGCCGTACATGGCCAGCAGGCAGTCGTATGAGAGGCGTTAAGAAAACTAAATGAGTGTGACGTCGCTCAGTAGCGAAGTACTTGCCATCAACGGGGGGTCTCCCGTTCGCGGTGCGCCACTCCCATACGGACGTCAATCGCTCGATGAGAGCGACATCCAAGCCGTAGTCAACGTGCTGAAGTCGGATTGGCTTACCACTGGACCGAAAGTCGGTGAGTTCGAAGAAGCCTTTGCGGCCAAGGTTGGCGCCAAGTATGCCATAAGTTTTAGTTCGGGCACTGCCGCGCTTCATGCGGCGGCCTTCGCCGCAGGCCTCAAGCCAGGTGACGAAGCTGTTACCACGCCGATGACTTTCTGCGCGACTGCGAACTGTGTGCTTTACCAGGGAGCTGAGCCGGTTTTTGCGGACGTCTCGCCCGATACTCTGAATATTGATCCGCAGCAGGCGGCTGACAGGATTAACTCAAGAACAAAGGCGCTCATTCCTGTCGACTATGCCGGCCACCCTGCCGATATGGATTCAATTCTCGATCTTTCTGAACGCCATGGCCTGATTGTCATCGAAGACGCCTGCCACGCACTGGGCGCTCAGTACCGCGAGCGCCGGGTTGGCAGCATAGCCCACATGACCGTCTTCAGTTTTCATCCCGTCAAACATCTGACGACCGGCGAGGGCGGGATGGTAACGACGGAGCGTCGTGATTTTGCCGAGACCCTGCGGAGATTCCGAAATCACGGAATTACCAGCGACGGGCGCCAGCGGCAGACTTCAGGTCAATGGCAATACGAGATGGTGATGCTCGGATTTAACTATCGCCTGACAGATATTGCTTGTGTTCTGGGCTTAAGCCAACTCGAAAAACTCGAAGAGAATCTTTCCCGGAGACGTAAGATCGTAGCGCGCTATGCGACTGCGTTCCGCACCGTACCGGGTGTGATCCCTCCATGTGCGCGCGCTGAGGTGAACCCTGCCTGGCATCTATATCCTATCCGCCTTGATCTGGAGAGCTTCTTGACTGATCGCGCGCAGATCTTCCGCGCGCTGCGCGCTGAAAATATCGGCGTCAACGTTCACTACATTCCCGTACACCACCATCCGTTTTACCGTAAGAGGTTCGGCTACGAGGGCGGAGAGTTCCCGGTGGCGGAGAGCGCATACCAGCGCCTCATCAGCCTTCCCATGTTTCACGGAATGTCCGATCAAGACGTGGAGGACGTGATTGCAGCTGTGAACAAAGTGTGTTCGGCTTATTCAAAATGACACCACTACCGGAGGAGAGTGAAGGTGCCCTCTAACACGGGGTTCGCGCGAGGCCCACATGTTTACCTTCGGCCGCTTGAGCGCGAGGATCTTAACGATCGATACCTCGACTGGCTCAACGATCCCGATGTTACGCGTTATATGGAAACCGGTATTTTCCCTTCTACGCGTCAGGATCTTGAGATCTTCTATCAGGGCCTAATCGGTTCCAAGGACCAGGTTCTGCTGGCGATCGTCGACGATAAGTCACACCAGCACGTTGGCAATATCAAGCTAGGGCCGATTCACTGGGTTCACCGCTGCGCCACGCTCGGGATTTTAATTGGGGACAAACAGTATTGGGGCAAAGGTATTGGCGAGGAGGCGACTCGCTTGATGGTTGAGTATGGGTTCCAACGGCTTAACCTGCAACGCATTGACCTCGGGGTCTTCGCGGAGCATGAATCCGCGGTGCGCTGCTATGAGAAAGTCGGCTTCAAGATCGAAGGTCACTTTCGCCAGGACTTGTTTTGCAATGGCGAGTACAAGGATCGGTTGTGGATGGGTTTACTGCGCACTGAATATGCCCCCGCGAAACTGGAAGAGCGGAAATGAAATCACTGGTAATCGGTGCTGGTTCGATCGGCAAGCACCACTTGCAAAACTTGAAGACATTGGGCGTGCAACATTTGGCGGTGGTTGAGAGTGACGTTCCACGCCTCCGGCATGTGTCCCAAGAAATGGGCATCGCCTATTTTTCGAGCGTCGAGGACGGTCTTGACTGGTTACCCGATTTCGTGATCATCGCCACTCCTACGCATCTGCATTGCGAGCAGGCTTTGGAAATAGTGCGCCGCGGGATTGATGTATTCATCGAAAAGCCTCTCTGCCACACCAGCGACCGTCTCTTTGATCTGGCCAACGAGGCCGAGAAACGCCGCGTCGTATCGCTGGTTGGCTGCAACATGCGATTTCATCCCGGACCGGCAAAAATCAAAGGACTCCTCCAACAGCGCCGGCTCGGAAAGCTTTTGTTCGCGCGCATCCACGCCGGTTCCTACCTGCCGGCATGGCGACCAGGAACAGACTATCGCGAGCACTATGCGGCCAAACCGGAAACCGGCGGCGGATGCATCCTCGATTGTGTTCACGAGATCGACCTGGCGCGCTGGTATCTGGGCGAAGTGCAGGATGTCTTTTGTCTTGCAGGCCACTTCAGTTCTCTCGAGATCAGTACGGAAGATATTGCCGTCCTGGCATGTCACCATTCGAGTGGCGCAATTTCTGAAATTCATCTCGACTATGTGCAGCGAACCTATGAGCGTGGCTGCCAGATCGTGGGCGAAAAGGGCTCGATCTTTTGGGATTTTAATAGCAAAGAAGTGCGCTGGTATGACGCCGACACTGCGCGGTGGACCCGCTTCACGCAGCCTGAGCATTGGGAACTGAATCAGATGTATCTCGACGAGATGCGACATTTCCTTGATTGCGTTCGCAACCGCCGTCAGACTGCGCTGCCTATTCCCGAAGCCGCTGCCGTGATGCAGGTCGTTTTCGCTGCGAAAGAATCGGCACAGCAGGGAAAGCTAGTCTCCGCGATGAGGGAAGTACTCGCATGATGGTTGCCATTGTGCAGGCCCGCATGGGTTCCTCCCGGCTTCCAGGAAAAAGTCTGGCGGATATTTGCGGTCGTCCCATGCTCTGGCATGTGGTCCATCGTGTTCAGCGGGCGCGGCTGATAAATAAAACGGTAGTTGCAACGACCGAAAAGTGCTCAGACGACCCTATTGCACTCTTGTGCCAGCAGGAAGGGTTTCCTTGCTTCCGTGGCAGCGACGAGGATGTGCTCGATCGTTTCTATCGTGCTGCGAAGACACACGAGGCGGATGCTGTAGTACGCGTCACTGCCGACTGCCCCCTGATCGACCCAGTGGTGATCGACAGACTCATTGCACAGTTTCAGGAAGGCAACGTTGACTACGTTTCGAACGCAATGCGCTACACCTATCCAGATGGGCTAGACACGGAAGTTTTTTCCTTTAGAGCATTGGAACAGGCATGGAGCGAGGCGCAAAAAGCGTCCGAACGCGAGCATGTGACACCATATCTGCGAAGCGGCGATTTTCGCGCAGCGAATGTAGAGAGTGAAACGCCGGTAGCAGCCGGCCAATATCGATGGACCGTAGATCATCTGGAGGATCTGGAATTTGTTCGCAAAATCTACTCTGCATTTCGCGGCAACCGACATTTTGGATTCCAGGATGTTCTTCGGCTCCTAAAGGAGCGGCCCGACTTGAGCGCTGCGCCAACATCCGCCATCAGCAATGAAGGTTATTACCGCAGCTTGTATCAGCAGGCGGTTGCCGGCCCGGCACGGAAGCTACTTTTGAACCAATCTCAGGAATGGTTGGCACGTTCGCAGAAGGTAATTCCGGGTTGTGCTCAGACTTTTAGCAAGGGTCACACCCAATATGTCCATGGCGTTGCACCGACTTTCTTGCAACGCGGCAAGGGATGCCGAGTGTGGGACGTCGATGGCAACGAATACATTGATTACGTCCAGGGATTGTTGCCCAACATCCTTGGCTATTCGAATGATGAAGTGAACCGCGCCGTTAGCGCGCAACTCTCGGAAGGGCACAGTTTCTCGCTGCCGCACCCGTTGGAGGTACAACTGGCGGAGCGACTCATCAGGCTGATTCCATGTGCTGAAATGGTGCGCTTCGGCAAGAACGGATCAGACGCGACATCTGGGGCAGTTCGAGCAGCTCGGGCCTTCACCGGACGCGACAGGATCGCCTGCTGTGGCTATCACGGCTGGCAGGATTGGTATATAGGAAGCACAACGCGCAATGCGGGTGTGCCGGCTGCGGTGCGGGACCTGACGCATTCATTTCGCTACAACGATCTCGAAAACCTCCGGAACATTCTTGAGGAGCATCCACGTGAGTTCGCCGCCGTAATCATGGAACCGATGAATTTTATAGAGCCTGCCCCCCGCTTTCTCGAGGGAGTGAAGTATTTGGCCCACAAGCATGGCGCACTGCTGATTTTTGATGAAATCTGCAGCGGCTTCCACTTCGGCCTCGGCGGTGCACAGAAATTCTTGGGTGTCACTCCCGACATGGCCTGTTTCGGCAAGGCCATGGCTAACGGATTTCCCATCGCCTGCGTCGTCGGTCGAACCGAAGTAATGCGTACGTTCGAGGAAATCTTTTACAGCTTTACTTTTGCAGGTGAGGTGGCGTCCATGGCCGCTGCGATGAAGGTGCTCGACATTCTGGAGAACACGGATGCTCTGGCGACACTAGAGGCGAATGGGCGAACGCTGCAGGACGGTCTAACCGTGATGGCGAAAGAAGCGGGACTAGCGGATCGCCTGAAATGTGTTGGTTACCCTTCGTGGTCGCTGTTGAAATTTCTAGGGCCGGATGGCGGAGATAGCCCACTCTTCAAGAATCTTTTTCAACAAGAGGTTATCAAACGCGGCATCTTGCTCCTTAGCACACATAACATGACGGCGGCACATGAGGGTAAGGCGATTCAGCAGACGCTCGAGGTGTACGCCGAAGCCATTAAGACCGTGGCCACGTGGCTAGAGGATTCCAATCCGTCGCTTTTCCTTGAGGGACCGATGAGCCAACCGGTATTCCGGGTACGATGAACCTACTTTTTCGCACGGACGCGAACATCGCGATTGGCACGGGGCACGTGATGCGTTGTCTCGCCCTGGCCCAGTCTTGGCAAGATTCAGGTGGTCACGCGACATTTGCCATGGCAGATTCGACACCTGCCGTCGAGGAACGGCTCCGGGCTGAACACATGAAGGTTGTTCGGCTTAAAGGTCATTCGGGAAACCTCGATGATGCAAACCAAACAGCAAAGCTTGCCCTTGGCAGTAGCGCCAGTTGGGTTGTAGTTGATGGTTACCAGTTCGGTGCCGAATATCAGCGCTCCTTAAAAGAAGAGGCCATCCAGCTTCTCTTCGTAGATGACAACGGCCACGCCGCCAGCTACGTCGCCGACATTGTTTTGAATCAAAACGCACATGCCAGCGCCGATTTGTATCCGGACCGTCACGCCTATACCAAGCTTCTACTCGGACCGCGCTATGCCATGCTGCGCCGCGAATTCAATCCATGGCGTGAGTCGAAACGTGAAATTCCGCAGGTAGCGCGTAAGGTGCTGGTGACACTCGGTGGCAGCGACCCTAAAAATGCGACACTGAAAGTTATCGGTGCGCTGCAGCAACTTAAGGTGGACGGATTGCGGGTAACAGTCTTGGTGGGCGGCAGCAATCCACATCTGCATGTGATCGAAAGAGCCGCAATCAATTCCGGCCGCGAGATCAAGATTGTCGTCAATGCAAGCGATGTGCCGGAACTCATGGCTTCGGCAGATGTCGCTGTTTGCGCTGCTGGATCCAGTTGCTGGGAAATGTGTTTGCTTGGACTGCCCGCCGTGCTGCTGGATTTGGGCGCCAACCAGACCCCCGTCGCGCGCAAGCTTGATGAATTAGGTGCCGCGATAAACGTTGGAAGTGCCAATGCGGTCTCGTCGGAACAAGTTGCTGGGGCGCTGGATTCTCTAATCCATTCTCCGGACACCAGGAAGCACATGTCCAAGCAGTCGCGTCACCTGGTAGACGGAATGGGAGCGGAACGGGTGCGAGCCTTTCTGGATGGTGATCTTCGCTTGCGGCGAAGCCTGGAATCGGATTGTCAAACAATCTGGCAGTGGGCCAACGATCCGGAAGTTCGTGCTGTCTCTTTTCGCCGTGAACCGATCCCCTGGGACCAGCACGTCAATTGGTTCAGATCCAAGCTCACCGATCCGCGTGCATTCTTCTATGTCGCGACTAACCACACCGGGCAGGCCATCGGACAGGTGAGGTACCAGTGCGATGAAACACGAGCGGTTCTTTCGCTGAACCTGGCTCCGGGCTTCCGGGGGAAAGGTTTTGGGAAGAAGATGCTGCTGCTTGCGACGGAAGAACTGTTCCAGGGTTCGAGTGTGACCGGGATTGATGCCTACGTAAAACCTGCGAATCACTCGTCACTTCGCCTCTTCGAGAGTGCGGGTTTTAGTAGGAATGGTACGCACACGATCGAGGGCCAGCCAGCGATTCATTTTTCGCTGGAGAAGAGCATTCGGTCATGACAAGCGCCGCGTTTGTTCAGATTAACGGTCGTGAGGTCGGACCCGGTAAGCCGGTTTACGTGATTGCCGAACTCTCGGCAAACCATAATCAGAATTTCGAGCAGGCGGTCCGTATCATCCATGCCGCCAAAGAATCCGGAGCCGATGCAGTCAAACTTCAGACGTACACCCCGGACACAATTACGATCCGCAGTGATCGCGAATATTTTCGCGTCAACGGCGGGACGCCATGGGATGGACGCTATCTCCACGATTTGTACGCTGAGGCATGCATGCCTTGGGATTGGCAGCCTAAGCTCAAGAAAATCGCGAACGAACTGCGAATGGATCTGCTTTCGAGTGCCTTCGACTCGAGTGCGGTTGGCTTTCTTGAGCAAATGAACGTTCCAGCCCACAAAATCGCGTCGTTCGAAATTGTAGACATCCCGCTAATCCAGAAAATGGCATGCACTGGCAAGCCGCTCATCATGTCTACCGGAATGGCCAGTCTGGAAGAAATTGAAGAGGCAGTTCAGAGCGCTCGTATGGCTGGCGCTCGCCAACTGCTGCTGCTCAAGTGCACCAGTGCATATCCCGCGTCTCCTGACGAGATGAATCTCAGGAGCATTCCGGAACTTGCCAGCAGGTTTGGCGTTCCCGTGGGACTTTCCGATCACACTCTCGGTATCTCTATTCCCGTTGCGGCAGTTGCATTAGGCGCCAGCATTATTGAAAAGCATCTCACGTTATCGCGTGCTCTTAAAGGACCCGACAGTGCGTTTTCGCTCGAGCCCGGAGAGTTCAAAAGCATGGTTGATGCCGTGCGTACGACTGAGAAGGCCCTTGGCCAGATTCAATTCGGCCCCAGCCCTCACGAAAGCAGGAGCAAAGTATTCCGCCGCTCAATATATGTGGTTCAGGACGTGAAGTGCGGTGACATGTTCACAGCAGGGAACATCCGCTCAATCCGTCCGGGGCACGGTCTGCATACCCGTCATCTTCAGGAAGTTATCGGCATGCGTGCGGCACGCGATATCAAGCGCGGTACTCCCCTGAACTGGGACTTGGTTACTAAGCAATGAAGATCGTGAGCCCTCTGCTTAAGCGCGTCGTGTATCCCTGCCTGGCGGGCACAGGATACCTTCAGCGCAAAATTGGCAAAGGTGATTTTTGTGTGATTACGTACCACGGTGTCCATCCGCATGGCTATCGAGTTTCAGATACTGCCCTCGACGGCCGCTTGGTTAGCGGGGACATGCTGCGCATTCAGCTTCGCTTATTAAAGTCGCGCTATAACGTCATCTCTCCGGAGCAATGGCTGGCATGGTGCGAAAATCGTGACGAATTACCGCCCCGAGCCATTCTTCTGACCTGTGATGACGGCCTCCAAAACTCCCTTACCGACATGCTGCCCATCTTGCAGGACGAAAAACTTCCTTGTCTCTTTTTTGTCACAGCGGCGTCAGTCGAGGAGTATCCACAGATGCTCTGGTATGAGGAACTTTACCTTATGCTTCTGAAAGCTTCCGACTGGAAGCTGGTTCTCAACCTCAGCCCAATAGTTTCGAATGTTGTTTCTGGCGGCGCGGACCAGCGACGCGAATTTTGGTGGAAACTGGTGCAGAAACTGTCGCAGTGTGACTGTTCATCCCGCCGCGACTTTATGAATTCCGCAAGGCTTGTGCTGCAACTCGGCGGCAACTGGATCGCCGAATACATCCAAGAGACCGCGGCTGAGCGTCGTTTCCTTCTAATTGCATCTTCGGGATTAAGGCAATTGGCAGCCGCCGGAATGACAATCGGAGCTCATACCCTCAGCCATCCGATACTCTCCCAGTTACCAGCCGAATCAGCGTGGAAGGAAATCTCAGAGTGCCGGCAGCTTCTTGAGAAGACGCTGGAGAAGCAAGTGTGGGCTCTCGCCTATCCCTTCGGGGACTCCAGCTCGGTAACGCAGCGGGAGTGGGAAATGGCAAAACGCGCCGGTTACAAGTGCGCGTTCCTTAATTTCGGCGGAGGATTTGGGACAGCACATGCATCGCCTTATTCTATCCCGCGCGTCCACGTCACAGCAGACATGGCCATTTCAGAATTCGAGGCCCACGTCTCTGGTTTCTACCAAAGACTCAGGCGTATGACCATGAATGCGCCGATCTCCGCAGTAGCGGGGATCAACTGACAAACATGTCTCTCAGCGCACAAACAAACCCCTATCCTCGCACCAGCCGCGAGTATATAGCCGAGTGGCACTACTACATGTTTGAAAAAGCTCAGCCCTGGGTGATGGGAGCGCCGTGCGTCTAGTCATCCTCAGAGAAATACCGGAAGACCAGAACTTACGGCACCAGTGGAACACGCTGGTACATGAAATGGAATGTCCTCAGGTTTTTTACACCTACGAATGGGCAACGGCGGTACAGCGCGCCTATGGGGGCTCGCTTGTTCCTTTATTAATGCTTGCATACGAAGGCGAATCGTTAGTGGGATTAGCAGCGCTGGCAACCAACCAGGCTCAGCAGAAGGTTTGTTTTCTGACCACCACGACCGCAGACTACTGCGATTTCGTAAGTCATCCGCGCCGTCGGCCCGAATTGATAGAAGCGGTCTTCGCACAACTTCAAGCGATTGATCCCGGTGTCTTGGAACTCGCCAACCTGCCGGCAGATTCCGCGTCGGCAAGAGCGATCGGTCTGTCCGGTCGTGCACATGGCTTCCGTGTATATTCGAGGCCCGCTTATGCCTGCGCACAAGTCGTTCTGGGCACCGCAGAGCAGAGACAGGCACTCCAAGATAGCTTGCTCCGAAAAAAAATCGT
>WNFG01002899.1_pt1 | contig 22642 bp, 22 predicted proteins | sample 5400431 | NCBI WGS metagenome assembly WNFG01 (sample SAMN13153346, study PRJNA577476) | soil metagenome | isolation source: 120 cm saprolite under Douglas fir tree site 2 hole 3 replicate 2 | place: USA:California | collected 2015-04-18 | reverse complement strand
AAGCGGCCCTTGTAATCCATTTTTTTCGAGCCCTTCACCCAATAGCCGAGATAGACGTAGCTCAATCCCAGCCGGCGGGCGCGGGCGATGTGGTCGAGGATCATGAAGGTGCCGATCGAGCGCGCGTGCGCGTCGGGCTCGAAGAAGGAATAGACCATCGACAGGCCGTCGCTGAGCAGGTCGGTCAAGGCGACGCCGAGCAGCGGACCGGTGCCGTGCCCGGAAGCGCGGGCCTCCGGATCCTGGCTGCGGTATTCGACGATGCGGGTGTCGACGTGGCTGTCCTCGACCATCATCGCATAGTCGAGCACGGTCATGTCGGCCATGCCGCCGTCGCGGTGGCGGGAATCGAGATAGTCGCGGAACACCGAATATTGCTCCGAGGTCGGCACCGGCACGCGCATCTCGGCGGAGAGGTCCGGGTTGTGGTCGAGCACGCGCCGCATGCTGCGGCTCGGGCGGAAATCCTCGACGACGACCCGCACCGATACGCAAGCACGGCAGGTCTCGCAAGCCGGCCGGTAGGCGATCGACTGGCTGCGGCGGAAACCGCCGTGCGTGAGCAGATCATTGAGCTCGGAAGCGCGCTCCCCGACCAGATGGGTGAAGACCTTGCGCTCCTCCTTGCCGGCCAGGTACGGGCACGGCGAGGGCGCGGTGAGGTAGAATTGCGGCGTATCGCGAGAGTGCCGAGTCACGAGCGGGTGCTCTTTCAAACCTTGCTGTCGGATGGGTCGACCCCGGACCTGATCCGGGGGAAACCCATCGCGTTTGCCGATCGAGGTCCCCGCTTTCGCGGGGACGGTGGCCCTTCGGCCACCGGTTTGGCTTCGCTCAACCCGTCCGACCCGCTACTCATGGCCCGCGACGCGACAATACCCGCAACGCATTGGCCCGGATCTCGTTGTTGATGACCACGGTGCCGACCAGCATGTCGTGGAGGAGGCGCCGGCGTTCGTTGAACAGCCCGACCAGCAGGATCAGCGGGGTCAGCGCCGAAACCGTGATCCAGAACACGACGGCGTGCACGGCGCCGAGCAGGAAATACATCGGCCCCCCGTACCAGGTGCGCATTTCGAGGTCCATCACCCGCATGCCGATCGTCGCCGACGCCGGGCTTCCGAACGTCGTGCCGTAATAGACCAGCGCCCAGATCACCGCGGCCGGGCTCAGCAGCCAATAGAGCGCCCACCCCAGCCCGAACGTCACCAGCCCGAACACGAAGATGAACAAGCCGGCGAATACCACGGGAACGGCGATCAGGATCACGTCGATGAAGAACGCCAGGACACGCCGCGCCAGCACGCCTTCGAACAGCTCGGGGCTGGTCGCGGGGTCATAGGCGTGCGGCTTGACTTCGAACGAGACGCCGACGCGCCTCGGCTCGCTGTCCGGCATGGCGCTTTCCTATCCTCCGGATACATTCAGCCGGCAAAAATGGGCCCAGCCGGAGATTCACGCAAGGGGCGACTGGGCCGATCCGAGCCGGCCGGGTAAAGCCTGCGTCTCTGGAATCCATGAAAGGCTGCCCGCCGGGTCCGGACGCATGCGGATTCGGGGGCGAGGCCGAGGCAAGGAGGAGCAGGTGGAGATCACGCTCGCTGCCGTCGAGGAGGCGCGCCGCACCGTTTCCGGCGCGATCCTGCGCACGCCCTTGCTGCCGGCGCCGCGGCTCTCGGCCATGACCGGAGCCGAGGTCTTTATCAAATACGAGAACCTGCAAGTGACCGGCTCGTTCAAGGAGCGCGGCGCATTGGCGAAACTTGCGACCTTGCCGGCCGCGGCGCGAGCCAAGGGCGTGATCGCCATGTCGGCGGGCAATCATGCGCAGGCCGTCGCGTACCACGCCGGCCTGCTGAAAATTCCGACCACCATCGTCATGCCGGCCGCGACCCCCTTGGTCAAAGTCGCGGCGACCGAGCACTATGGCGCCGAGGTCGTGCTCGAAGGCGAGACGCTGGTCGAATCCGAAACCCGCGCCGAGACAATCGCCGCGGAGCGGCATCTGACCTGGGTGCATCCGTACGACGATGCGCAGGTCATCGCCGGCCAGGGCACCATCGCGCTGGAAATGCTCGAGGAAAGGCCCGAGCTCGAGGTCCTGGTGCTTCCCATCGGGGGCGGCGGGCTCATGCGATCAAGCCGGGTATCGCCGTCATCGGCGTCGAAGCCGCGCTCTATCCCTCGATGTGGAATGCGATCAAGGGCGATCGCCGCCCGATCGGCGGCCCCACCCTCGCCGAGGGGATCGCGGTGAAGAACGTGGGCCGGCTGGCGCTGGCGCTCGTCGCCAAGCTCGTTGCGGACATCGTGCTGGTCGATGAGGCGCAGATCGAAGGCGCGGTGAACGCCTATGCGACCCTGCAAAAAACCATGGCCGAAGGCGCCGGCGCCGCGCCCCTGGCAGCGCTGCTTGCCGAACCGAAGCGGTTTCGCGGCAAGAAGGTCGGCCTCGTGCTGACCGGCGGCAATATCGATCCGCGGATTCTCGCCACCATCATGGTGCGCGAGCTCGAGCGCGAGGATCGCATCATCGCATTTCGGCTGACCATTCCCGACCAGCCCGGCGTGCTCGGGCACATCGCCAGCCTTTTGGGCCAGCTCGGCGCCAATATTCTCGAAGTCGAGCACAAAAGGCTGTTGCTGGATGTTCCGGCCAAGGGCACGCAGCTCGACATCACGGTCGAGACCCGCGACCGGGCGCACGCGCAAAGGGTTCTCGCGACGTTCGCGGCGGAAGGATATGCGCCGCAGCGCATCGCGGCGGGCGCGGCGATGCGGTAAGCGCGCCGCAAACGCTGCCTCGTGTCCCGGGCGCAGCGCAGCACACCGGAACTCGGGTGTTCCCGAGTTCCGGCATGTAAAAAATTGCCGCAAGTCGGAAACATCCGACTTGCGGTGGGGTGCGCTGCTGAACCGGGACCCATTCTTAGAATTCGCTGGACCCCGGATCTGCGGCCCATCGCTGCACTCTGCGCCTGGTCCGGGGAACGCCGATGAGTCACCGAGCCGCTTTCAGCTTCTCCGCCACGCGTGGGGCGAAATAGGTGAGGATGCCGGCGGCGCCGGCGCGCTTGAAGGCGATCAGGCTCTCCATCATCGCTTTGTCGCCGTCGATCCAGCCGTTCTGTGCCGCCGCCATGATCATCGAATATTCGCCCGACACCTGGTAGACGAACGTCGGCATGCCGAAGGCTTCGCTGACGCGGTGCAGGATGTCGAGATAGGGCAAGCCCGGCTTGACCATGATCATGTCGGCGCCCTCGGCGATGTCGAGCTCGGCCTCGCGCAACGCCTCCTCCGCGTTCGCCGGATCCATCTGATAGGTGCGCTTGTCGCCGGTGAGCGTCGCCGAGGAGCCGACCGCGTCGCGGAACGGACCGTAGAAGGCCGAGGCGTATTTCGCCGTATAGGCCATGATCGCCACGTCCGTGAACGAGGTCGCGTCGAGCGCGGCGCGGATGGCGCCGACCCGGCCGTCCATCATGTCGGAGGGCGCGATGATGTCGCAGCCGGCCTCGGCCTGCACCAGCGCCTGGCGCACCAGCACCGCCACCGTCTCGTCGTTGAGGATGATTCCGTTGCGCAGCAAGCCATCGTGGCCGTGGCTGGTATAGGGATCGAGCGCGACGTCGCACACGATGCCGATCCCCGGGACCTCCTGCTTGATGGCGCGGATCGCGCGGCACACCAGATTGTCGGGGTTGAGCGCCTCGCTGCCGTCCGCGTCGCGCAAGGCCGGATCGGTGTAGGGGAACAAAGCGATCGCCGGAATCTCCAGCTTCGCGGCGCGCTCGGCCTCGCGCACCGCCTCATCGACCGACAGGCGCTCGACGCCCGGCATGGCATCGACCGCAACCCGCCGCCCGGCGCCCTCGACCAGGAACAACGGCCAAATCAGATCGTCCGCGGTCAGGGCGTGCTCGCGCACGAGCCGCCGGATCCATTCGGTGCGGCGGTTGCGGCGCGGGCGCAACGTGAGATCGAGCTCGGCCGAGCTGCCGGCGCGAAGCTTTGCCTCGACCGGCGCGAGGCGGGATCTGCTCTCGACCGGGCGGCCGAACTTGATGGCCATGCTGGCGTCTCCGGACCTGGACTTTCCTCCTTTTAGCCGCTCCGAAAGGGGCACGCCACCGGGGCGTGGGCACGGCGCGTTCCGCGCCTTTGCCCATTCTACACCGCGACCGTGGTAAGTTGCCGCCACCGCTTCGGGGAGGAGAGGGGTCGCATGGATTTCGAGCTTGCCGAGGAGCAGCGCGCGTTCCAGGCGGTAGCGCGCTCGTTCGCGCGCGAGCACATGATGCCGTTTGCCCGGGAGTGGGACGAGCGCGAGATGTTTCCGGTCGAGACGCTGCGCAAGGCCGCGGCGCTGGGGTTCGGCGGCATCTACGTCAAGGACGACGTCGGCGGCTCGGCGCTGTCCCGGCTCGACGCCACCATCATCTTCGAGGAGCTCGCTCAGGGCTGCACCTCGACCGCGGCCTATATTTCGATCCACAACATGAATGCGTGGATGATCGACGCCTTCGGGTCGCAAGCGCAGCGCCGACAATTTCTGCCGAAGCTCTGCACCATGGAGCACTTCTCCAGCTATTGCCTGACCGAGCCGGGCTCGGGGTCCGATGCGGCGAGTCTCGCGACGCGCGCGGTGCGCGACGGCGATCATTACGTCGTCAACGGCACAAAAGCCTTCATTTCCGGTGGCGGCGTCTCGGACCTTTATGTCTGCATGGTGCGCACCGGAGAGGAGGGGCCGAACGGCATTTCCTGCCTCGCCGTGGAGAAGGGAACGCCGGGCCTGTCCTTCGGCGCGCAGGAGAAAAAGCTCGGCTGGAAATCGCAACCGACCGCGATGGTCGTCTTCGAGGATTGCCGGGTTCCGGTCGCCAACCGCATCGGCGAGGAGGGCCAGGGCTTCGGCATCGCCATGGCGGGGCTCGACGGCGGACGGCTCAACATCGCGGCCTGCTCGATCGGCGGCGCGCAGTTTTGTCTCGACCGCACCGTCGAATATATGCGCGAGCGAAAACAGTTCGGCACGCGCCTCGCGGACTTCCAGGCGCTGCAATTCCGCATTGCCGATCATGCGACCGAGCTCGAGGCCGCGCGGCTGATGGTCCGCCGCGCGGCGCTCGCCGTCGGCAATCGCGAGGCAGGCGCGACGCGCCTCGCCGCCATGGCGAAGCGGTTCGCCACCGACGCCGGCTTCGAGGCGGTCAACGGTTGTTTGCAGCTCCACGGCGGCTACGGTTACCTGCGCGATCACCCGATCGAGCGCGTGCTGCGCGACGTGCGCGTCCATCAGATTCTCGAGGGCACCAACGAGGTGATGCGGGTGATCATCGGCCGCGACCTGCTGGGGAATTGAGGAGGCGGCGATGCTGATCGGGCAGCTTGCGTTGGTCACCGCGGCGGCATTCACCGGCGCGGCAATCTACGTCACGGTGGCGGAGCAGCCGGCGCGGCTTGCGCTCGACGACGCGGCGCTGCTGACCCAATGGCAATCGAGCTATCCGCGCGCTTCCGTCATGCAGGCAGGTCTCGCGCTCGGCTCGGCGCTGCTCGGCTTGGCTGCGTATTGGTCGAGCGGAGACTGGAGCTGGCTCGCGGGTGCCGTGCTGATCTTCGCCAATCTGCCTTTCACGATCCTGGTGATTCTGCCGACCAACAAGGCTTTGCAGGCGGTGGCGCCGGCTGCCGCCGACGGCAGCACCCGCCGTGCGATAGAGACCTGGGCCCGGCTCCACCTCGTGCGCGACGCGCTGGGCCTGCTGGCGACGGCTGCCTATCTGTGGGCCGGCCATTGAGCGCCGATCGGGACGTCCTGTTCGAACGCTGCGGCGCCGCGGGCGTGGTCACGCTGAACCGCCCGCACGCGCTCAATGCGGTGACGCGCGGCATGGTCCATGCGCTGGCGGCGAAGCTGAACGAATGGGCCCGCGATCCGGCGATCACCCGCGTCATCATCCGCGGCGCCGGCGAGCGGGCGTTCTCGGCGGGCGGCGACATTCGCGCTCTCTACGAGCTCGGCCGTGCCGGGCGGCAAGCGGAGGCACTGCCGTTCTGGCGCGACGAGTACACGCTCAATGCCTTGATCAAGCATTATCCCAAGCCCTATGTCGCACTGATCGACGGCATCGTGATGGGCGGCGGCGTCGGTGTTTCCATCCACGGATCGCACCGCGTCGCGGGAGAAAGCTTCAAGTTCGCCATGCCGGAGGTCGGCATCGGGTTCTTCCCCGATGTCGGCGCCACGTGGCTCTTGTCGCGCATGCCGGGCGAGACCGGCACCTATTCGGCGCTAACCGGGGAGCGGCTCGGGACCGCCGATGCATTGGCTACCGGCATCGCCACCCACCACGTCGCCTCCGCACGGTTTCCCGAGTTGCTCGATGCGCTTTGCGGCAATGTGTCGGTCGACGCCCTGCTTGCCGCCTTCGCCCAATTTTTTGGGGAAAGCCCGCTGATCCACCGAAGCGCCACAATCGATCGGCTGTTCGTCGGCGGCCGAGTCGAGGATATCCTCGGTCGGCTCGATCGCGAGGCGGATGGGGGGGCGGACGCAAGCTGGGCGCGCGCGACCGCCGCGACGATCCGAGCCAAGTCGCCGACCAGCCTCAAGATCGCGCTGGCCCAAATGCGGCGGGGCAAGACCCGGTCGTTCACGGATTGCATGAAGGCCGAGTTCCGCATCGTCTCGCGCGTGGTCTACGGGCATGATTTCTACGAGGGCATCCGCGCGGTGATCATCGACAAGGACAATGCGCCGCGCTGGCGCCCGGCAACGCTCGACGGCGTGAGCGAGGTTGAGATCGAGCGGCACTTCGCGCCGCTCGCGGAGGAGCTCGAGCTGCCATGAGCGATCCCATGGCGGCAGTCGAGAGCATCGGGCGGCAGAAGGGGGTCGGGCTGTGGACCGGCCGACTGGTCTGGTTCCTGCGGGCGATGGCGGCGGTGTCGCTCCTCAAAGGGCTCTATCATTGGGCGGTCGTGGTCGGCATAAGCGAGGGTTCGAGCTCGATATTCGAGGCGAGCTCGACCGCGTGGCAGGCCGCCACCATCTTTTTCGCCGTGATCGATCTCGTGGCGGCGGTGGGCCTGTGGCTCGCCGCGGCATGGGGCGGGGTGGTGTGGCTGACCGCGGCGATCTCCATGGCCGCGGTCGAGCTGTTCTTCCCGCAGATCTACGGCGGGCGATTCCTGGTGGTGCTCGGGGAGCTGGCGGCGATCCTCGCCTATGTCGGTCTCGCGGTGATGGCGACGCGCGAGCGCCCGCCGTGACCGCGTGAAAACGGGAGGGAAACAGATGGCACGCATCGGGTTCATCGGGCTCGGCAACATGGGCTTGCCGATGGCGCTCAACCTGCGCAAGGCGGGACATTCCGTTGCCGGGTTCGACGTCACCACGACGGCGATCGAGAAACTGGTTGCGGGCGGCGGCACGGCCGCCGACGGCATCAAGGCCGCCGCCTCGAACGTGGACGCCGTGATCAGTATGCTGCCGTCCGGCAGGGAAGTTCGCGAGGTCTATCTGAATGCCGGCGTATTGGACGCGGTCACTCCCGACACGCTGCTGATCGATTGCTCGACCATCGATGTGGACAGTGCCCGCACCGTGTCGGTTGCGGCCCGCGAGAAAGGGCTGGCGATGCTCGATGCGCCGGTCTCCGGCGGCGTTGCCGGCGCCCAGGCCGCGACCCTGACGTTCATGGTTGGCGGCACCGATCAGGCCTTCGCTCGCGCCAAGCCGTTGCTCGAGGCGATGGGGAAGACCATCGTCCACGCCGGCCCGTCCGGCAACGGCCAGGCGGCCAAGATCTGCAACAACATGGTGCTCGGCATCTCCATGATCGCCGTGAGCGAAGCCTTCGTGCTCGCCGAGCGCCTCGGGCTCGATGCGCAAAAGCTGTTCGAGATCTCCTCGAAATCGTCGGGTCAGTGCTGGTCGCTGACGAGCTATTGCCCGGTACCGGGGCCGGTGCCGACCTCGCCGGCCAATCGCGATTATCAGCCGGGATTCACCGCCGCGATGATGCTCAAGGACTTGCGGCTGGCGCAGGAGGCAGCGCGTTCCGCCGGCGCAACGACCCCGCTCGGGGCGGAAGCGGCGGCGCTCTACGGGCTCTACGTCGGAAACGGGTTCGGCGGGCGCGACTTTTCCGGCATCATCCGCTTCCTGCGCGGCAGTTGATGGCGATGAGCCGCCGCTCCCCGAAGGAGGCGACGATGCCGCCATCCCTTGAGGTGAACAGGTGGCCTGCGTTGCCCTATGCGGCCTGGAAGGACACGCGCGACGTTGCCCTATGCGGCCTGGAAGGACACGCGCGACACGCTGCATCTGTGGACGCAAATCGTCGGCAAGATACGTCTGATGCAGACGCCGTGGCTCAGCCATTCCTGGCACGTGGTGCTGTACGTGACCGCGCGCGGCTTGACAACTTCGCCCATTCCCTATCGCGAACACGCGTTTCAGATCGATTTCGACTTCATCGATCACGTGCTGTGGGTGCGAACGAGCGACGGGCGGTTCCGTCAGCTGCCGCTCGCGCCGATGGCGGTCGCGCAATTCCATGCCGAGCTGTTCGCGGCGATGGCCGAGCTCGGGATCGATGTCCGCATTACGATGATGCCGTGCGAGATCGCCGATAGCATCCCGTTCGACCGGGACCGCACGCACGCCGCTTACGATCGCGAGTACGTCACGCGTTTCTGGCGCGTGCTGCTCTCGGCACACCAGGTGCTGACACGTTTCCGGACCGGGTTTCTTGGCAAGGCAAGTCCGGTGCATTTTTTCTGGGGCAGCTTCGATCTGGCGGTCACGCGGTTTTCCGGACGGCCGGCGCCGCCCCATCCCGGTGGCGTGCCGAATCTGCCGGACGCGGTCGCACGCGAGGCATATTCGCACGAGGTATCGAGCGCCGGTTTCTGGCCGGGCGGCGGCGGGCCGGTGGAATATGCGGCGTTCTATTCGTACGCCTATCCGGCGCCGGAGGGCTTTGCCTCCGCCGCCGTGCGCCCGGAACAGGCATTCTTCTCCGGGGAACTCGGCGAATTCATCCTGCCTTACGACGCCATGCGCATGGCATCGGACCCCGGGCGGGCGCTAATGGAATTTTTGCAGAGCACGTACGAGGCCGCGGCGAATCTCGGGCATTGGGATCGTCCCGCACTGGAATGCGCGCTGGGGGAAGCTGCGCGACCGCGATCGGTTTAGCTGGGGCACGCGGTCGGCTTCGTAACTGCGCAGATGCATCCCGGCACAACGCCTCGACATCAGAGTGAACGAAAGCTGACCAGCTAAATGTTTTGATCCGCGGTCAATCGAACGTTCACCGTGATCGATAAACCTAATCTTTATGCTACAATTTAAGCCGACCTTAGAGCATCTGCGCTAGGTTGCCCGGCGTGGGACGAGGAGCAGGGCCTCGTTCGGCATGAAAAACATCAACATCATGCAGGGCGTCAAAATGAAACCTCTAGCGAACGCGGCGGAGAGCGCCGATCGTCAGGCGCGCTTCGAACAAATTCAGCCGCTCTATCTCGAGGCCTTGACCTTGGTCGAGCGACTGCATCGGCGGCTGCTCGACGTCATCAAGGACGAGTTCGACCGCCGCGGGCGCGCCGACATCAACGCGGTCCAGGCGCTGCTGCTGTTCAACATCGGCGACAAGGAGCTGACCGCGGGCGAGCTGCGCACGCGCGGCTATTACCTCGGCTCCAACGTGTCCTACAACCTCAAGAAGCTCGTCGAAATCGGCTTCCTCGATCATCAACGCTCGCGCGTCGACCGGCGCTCGGTGCGCATCAAGCTCACCCAGAAGGGCCGCGAGGTGCGCGAGATCGTCACCTCGCTCTACGAGAAGCACGTGCGCACGGTCGAGCAGGTCGGCGGCATTTCGCCCGACGAGTTCTCCGGGCTCAACAAGGCGCTGCAGCGGCTCGAGCGGTTCTGGACCGACCAGATTCTCTATCGGTTGTAACCTCGGGGGAGGGGACCACGACCGAGACAGACGGGGCGCCCTTGCGGCGCCCCGTTGCGTTGGTGCGCCCGGCATGGGCATCGACCCGCGTGTCGCGCGCCTGAGTCGCGTCCGCAAGGCTCTCGATGGGGACGTTTGCCATCGAGCAGCGAGCGCGGCTCTCGCGGCTCGCCGTTCTTATCCCCGGCCACGGGCGGATCATGGACCGATGTCATTGAGACTGGGCGCGCCGCCATGGTAAGCGGGACCGTAGGGCAGAACGATCGAGCAGGCTTCTCATCATGGCAGAGCCGCGCAATCGAAACTCGACGGATCTCGGCCGGCGCAAGCTGCTGCGAGCATGCCTGCAGGGCGTCGCGGCTGGCATGGCCGGCCTCGGGCTCTCCGCCCGGCGCGCCGTCGCGGAAGACGCCACGCTCCAGGCCCTGATCCGGCAGAACCAGCGCTACGATTTCGACCCGGGTTTCGCTGCGGCCTCGCGCGCGATGCCGATGCCCGACCCGTCCCTGCCGACGCTTTCGCCGGCAACGGTCCAGGCGACCGAGGCGGCGATCGGGCGATATGAGACGATGTTGTCCGGTGGGGGCTGGCCGGAGGGGCAGCCGGTCGACCCCATGCGGCTCGGCATGCACCATCGAAATGTCGGCGATTTGCGTCGGCGCCTCGCCGCGGTCGGCGATCTCGATGCCGGCGGGATCAATGACGCGTACGATTCCCACGTGGAAGCGGCGGTGCGGCGCTTTCAGGCCCGCCACGGGCTCAACGTCGACGGCGTCGTGCGCGAGCAGACGTTCCGCGCTCTCAACGTTCCGGCGGCCGTCCGGATCAGCCAGCTCAAGACCAATTTGGCGCGACTGCGCGCATTCGGCGGTGCGCTAGGCGGCCGGGCCGTGGTGTGCAACATCCCGGCCGCTCAGATCGAGGCCGTGCAGAACGACACCGTGGTCTCCCGCTACACCGCGGTGGTCGGCAAGCCCGATCGGCCCTCGCCCGAGATCCAGAGCAGGATCGTCGAGGTCAATTTCAATCCGTACTGGACGGTGCCGGTCTCCATCGTGCGCCGCGACCTGATGCCGAAAATGCAGGCGGAGCCCGATTATCTGGCCAAGAACCGGATCCACGTCTTCGATCCGCACGGCCGCGAGCTGCTTGCGCAGCAGATCAATTGGCATTCCGAACAGGCGATGAGCTACCGTTTCAAGCAGGATCCGGGCGATTTCAATTCGCTCGGCTCGGTGCGAATCAATTTTCCCAATTCGCACGAAGTCTACATGCATGACACGCCGTTCAAGAACCTGTTCGGCGAGGACTTCCGGTTTCATTCTTCCGGTTGCGTGCGGGTCCAGAACGTCCGCGAGCTGGTGAATTGGCTGCTGGCGACCACGCCGGGCTGGTCGCGACAGGAAACCGATCAGGTGATCCGTACCGGGGAGCGCAAGGATGCCCGGCTCGCACCGGCGGTTCCGCTGCACTGGGTCTACGTCACCGCCTGGGCGACCGCGGACGGCATCGTGCAGTTCCGCGAGGACATCTACAACCGGGATGGCCTCGGAGCCTACGCCACGCGGGCCGCTCCCGTCGTGCCCCCCGTCGGAGCCCGCTGAGCGCGGACGCCTCGGGTCTGTCTTCCGGGGAAAATGGAAACGCGCTAAGATTCCCACCGGTTCGGGAGTCTCGAGAATCCCGGGTGAGCACTGGCGGAATTGTCTCGGTATTTGCGTGCCGCGGAATGCCGTTTGGTCGAGACCGGATCAACTGGAGAGCAGGCTAGATGCTTGGCCGTTGTGTCGCTCGTCGGATCATTGCGATTTCGCTGTTCGTTCTGCTGGTATCTCACGCGGCTTTTGCCCAAAATATCCAGACCGTAGCGGAAGACGGCAGCTTCTCCATCGTGTTCCCATCGGCGCCGGAACACAGCAAGGTCGCGCCGAAGACCGGCGACGACAATCCGTCGCGGGCCGACATATACTTGGCCAAGAGCAATACTCAGATATTCCTCGCGAGCAATTTGACGTACGAAAAGCCGATCACCAACCACAACGGCGAACTCGAAGCCAACGTTCGAAATTTCCTGAAGGAAACCGGTGCCACCTTGATTTCCAGCAAGATCAGCTCGATGCAGCTTGCCTCGGGTGCCAATGCGCTTGCCATCAGCTTCTCCGCGGAGAACAGCGGTTGGAATCAGCAGGGTATGTTTGTCATGATCGACGACCGAAAGCTTTGCGGCGCCGTTGCCGGTTGGAAAAAAGGATCGAATGGGGCGCCGGCCGCGCAAAATTTCTTGCGCTCCTTGAAGGTCAACAAATAAGGCGCGTCGGGCGGAAGCGGGTTAGGTGGCCAGCGCCGCACAGCCAGGATCCACGGCTGGTAGATCCCAGCTCGAGGGCCGCGCGGATCGTCGGTCAGCAGACTTGCGGTTTTCAACCCGTCTATTTTGGCTGGCCGACGCTTCGGCGGCGCCAACCCGCTGGCTGGAAGCCTTCCCAACCCTCGGGGCGCAACTCGATTTCGCGGTGCCATGATCTCAGGCCCGAGTAGAACCCCGCGGAAAGGCTCGAGTCGGCCCAGGCCTGCTGCATCCCCGCGTTAAGGGTCGAGAACCGCGCCGGTGACAGCCGGATTGCCCGTCCCGCGGCCCCGGTCCGGGCTGGTCGGGCCGCCGCCGGAGCCCTAGATGTAGAAGACGCGGGGTTCCGCCATCCCAGAGCTTGGCGGTCCCAGGCCAATGTGATATCGCCAGGGTGCGCTTGCGGCAGCGTCGGTCTCGTGACGGGATATCCCCGAACCTTGCCTCGGCCGGTTCGGAGATAACCGAGAGAGCCCGAGTGAAATCGAGCTGATCCTTTTCGGGCGCGCAAATCTCGGCAAAGCGCGCCAAAAGCCGGTCGGGCGGAGCCACGCCACGACCGCCGTTCTGCTGTTGCCGCAAGGAGGCCTGATGTCCGCCCGGGATGCCGTCGCCGTTTCCGCCGATACGGATACGTTTTTCAAGGCGCCGCTCGCAGAAGCCGATCCGGAAGTCGCCGAGGCGATCCGGCTCGAGCTTGGGCGCCAGCGCGATGAGATCGAGCTGATCGCCTCGGAGAACATCGTGAGCCGCGCCGTGCTCGAAGCGCAGGGCTCGGTGCTCACCAACAAATACGCGGAGGGCTATCCGGGCCGGCGCTACTACGGCGGCTGCCAATTCGTCGACATCGCCGAACAACTCGCCATCGAGCGCAGCACCAAGTTGTTCGGTTGCGCCTTCGCCAACGTGCAGCCGCACTCGGGCGCGCAGGCGAACCAGGCGGCATTCATGGCGATGATGCAGCCCGGCGACACTTTCATGGGCCTCAACCTCGCCGCCGGCGGGCACCTGACCCACGGCTCGCCGGTGAATCTGTCGGGCAAGTGGTTCCACGTCGTGCCCTATGGGGTGCGCCGGCAGGACCAACGCATCGACTTCGAGGAGGTCGAGCGCCTCGCGCACGAGCACAAGCCGAAAGCGATCGTCACCGGCGGCTCGGCTTACCCCCGCATCATCGATTTCCGCCGGTTCCGAGAGATCGCGGACAGCGTCGGCGCATTGCTCATGGTCGACATGGCGCATTTCGCCGGGCTGGTGGCGGGCGGCGTCCATCCGAGCCCGTTCCCGCATGCGCATGTCGTGACCTCGACGACGCACAAGACCTTGCGCGGCCCGCGCGGCGGCTTCGTGCTGACCAACGATGAGGAGCTGGCGCGAAAGATCAACTCGGCGGTATTCCCGGGTTCGCAAGGCGGGCCGCTGATGCACGTGATCGCCGCCAAGGCGGTGGCATTCGGCGAGGCGCTGCGGCCCTCGTTCCGGTCCTATGCCAAAGCGGTGGTCGAGAATGCCAAGGCGCTCGCCGAAATCCTGAAATCGCGGGGCCTCGACATCGTCTCGGACGGGACCGACACGCACCTCATGCTGGTCGATCTTCGCCCCAAGCGCCTGACCGGCAAGGTGGCGGAAGCCGCGCTCGGCCGCGCCCGCATCACCTGCAACAAGAACGGCATCCCGTTCGATCCCGAAAAGCCGACCATCACCTCCGGCATTCGCATCGGTACCCCGGCGGGCAGCAGCCGCGGCTTCGGCGTCGCCGAGTTCCGGCAGATCGGAGAAATGATCGCCGAGGTGCTCGACGCGCTCGCTCGCAAAGGCGCCGGCGAGGACGCCGCAGTCGAGGCGGCGGTACGGGAAAAGGTGAAGCGGCTGGTCGCTCGATTTCCGATCTACAACGGCTGAGTCGCGAGCATGCGCTGTCCGAATTGCGGGAGCCTCGATACCCAGGTCAAGGATTCGCGTCCGACCGAGGATTCGGCGGCGATCCGCCGGCGGCGCGTCTGCCTCGCCTGCAATTTCCGTTTCACCACGTTCGAACGCGTGCAATTGCGCGAGCTCGTCGTCATCAAGCGCAACGGACGGCGCGTACCGTTCGATCGCGACAAGCTGATGCGCTCGGTTCAGATCGCCTTGCGCAAGCGGCCGGTCGATCCCGAGCGCGTCGAGCAGATGGTCTCGAAAATCGTCCGCGAGCTGGAAAGCCTCGGCGAAAACGAAGTGAGCTCGGAGACGATCGGTGAGACCGTGATGGAGCATCTGCGCGGCCTCGACGACGTCGCTTACGTGCGCTTTGCCTCCGTCTATCGCAATTTCCGCGAGCCCAAGGATTTCCAGGCGGTGCTGGGGGAGTTGAGCGCCGACGAGCAGGTTCGGGCGCCCGCGCACGAACACAAATGACTGCCGCCGCCAAGGCGATGCCTGTCGCCGCTTCCGATGATTTGCGGTTCATGACCTCGGCCCTTGCGCTGGGACGTCGCGGGCTCGGCGATGTCTGGCCGAATCCCGCCGTGGGGGCCGTCATCGTCCGACATGGCCCGAGCGGGCCGGTCGTCGTCGGACGGGGCTGGACCCAGCCAGGCGGGCGGCCTCACGCCGAACCCGAGGCGCTGGCGCGTGCCGGGACCCTGGCGCGGGGCGCCACGCTCTATGTCACGCTCGAGCCGTGCTCCCACCACGGCAAGAGCCCGCCTTGCGCCGACGCAATCGTCGCGGCGGGAATTTCGACCGTGGTCTCCGCGCTCGAGGACCCGAACCCCGAGGTCGCCGGGAGGGGGCATGCGCGGCTCAAGGCCGCCGGCATTGCCGTCAGGACCGGAGCCGGCGCGGCCGCAGCCGCGCACGCCCATGCGGGTCATATCCGCCGCATGCGCGAGAAGCGGCCCGAGGTTACGCTCAAGCTTGCGATCTCCGCCGACGGCAAGGCGGGACTTGCCGGGCGGCGGCCGGTTGCCATCACTGGGGAGCGCGCGAGCGACCGCGTTCATCTCCTGCGCGCGATGAACGATGCGATCGTGGTGGGAATCGGAACGGTGCTTGCCGATGATCCTTTGCTCACCTGCCGGCTGCCCGGAATGGCCGCCCGCTCGCCGGTGCGCATCGTGTTCGATGCCGCGTTGCGGCTGCCCCTGGAGGGCCGGCTGGCGGCGAGCTGCAAGGAGGTTCCGCTGTGGGTGCTCACGGCTGCTTCGGCATCTGCAGATCGCGAAGCGGCGCTGCGCGTCCGCGGAGTGGAAGTGATCCGGGCCGAGCTTTCGGCGCCCGGCCGGATCGAGCTTGGCGCGGCCTTGCGGCTCCTGGCCTCGAGAGGCATCACTCGCCTCCTCGTCGAGGGTGGGCCGATCCTCGCCGCCTCGATGATCGCCTGCGATCTCGTGGACGAAATCGCGCTGTTCCAAGCGAGCGCGAGCATCGGCCCCGAGGGCATCGACGCGGTCGAGGGAATGCCGATATCCGCCCTGACGCGCTCGCAGCGATTCAAGTCGATCGGTGTCGAATGGGTCGGCCCCGATCGCTTGGAAAATCTTGTGCGGGCCTGACCTTTGTTCACCGGCATCATCACCGATATCGGCGAAGTGCTCGCCGTCACCCCGCGCGCCGAGGGGCTGCGCCGGCTGACGATCGGTTGTGCCTACGATCGCGCCTCGATCGAGCTCGGCGCGTCGATCGCCTGCGCGGGCATCTGCCTGACCGTGGTCGAGGCGGGAGATCGGGATGGCCGAGCCTGGTTCGCAGTGGATGCGGCGGCGGAAACCCTTGCCGTGACCACTGCCGGAAGCTGGCGCGAGGGCACGCCGATCAATCTGGAGCGCGCGCTGAGGATCGGCGACGAGCTCGGCGGACATCTCGTCAGCGGCCATGTCGACGGTATCGCGCAGGTGCTCGCGCGCGAAGATCTGAGCGACATGGTCCGATTGACGCTGGCCGCGCCCGCGGCTTTGGCGCGGTTCATCGCGCCCAAGGGCTCGGTGGCACTCGACGGCACCGCGCTCACCGTCAACGAGGTCGATGCGAACAGGTTCGGCGTCCTCATCATTCCGCACACGCTGCAAGCGACCACGCTCGGCGGCAATCGCCAAGGCGACGCGCTCAATCTCGAGGTCGACCTGATGGCGCGCTACGTCGCGAGGCTGATGGAAACGCACTAGGATGCGCCGTAGGATGGATTGAGCGAAACCCATTCTACGAGTGGGCGAAGATCAGGGTTGATCTCGGCAAACGGTCAGGTTCGCTGTATTCGATGAGTTTACCTGCTGGTGTCCGGACAAGTGATGGGTTTCGCCGTGCTCAACCCATCCTATGCGAATTTTTTCGGAGGCTTGAATGGCCGAGGCGCGCAGAGCGGACAAGGGCGAAGCGGGCGATCTTGCCGGCGCGCGCATTCTCATCGTGGAGGCGCGGTTCTACGACGATATCGCCGATGCGCTGCTCGCGGGCGCTCGCCGCGTACTCGAGGCGGAAGGCGTCGCCTTCGACCGCATCAGCGTGCCAGGCTCGCTGGAGGTTCCCGCCGCGATCGCGATGGCGCTCGACGCGGCGGAACGCAAGCGACGCCCCTATGACGGCGTCATTGCGCTCGGCTGCGTCATTCGCGGCGATACCATCCATTTCGACATCGTCGCCATCGAATCGGCTCGGGCCTTGATGAACCTTGCGGTCGCCCGCAGCCTGCCGGTCGGCAACGGAATTCTCACCGTCGATAGCGAAGCGCAGGCGTGGGCGCGGGCGCGGGTGGAGGAAGCGGACAAGGGCGGCGACGCGGCGCGCGCCGCGCTCGCGATGGTGAGAATCAAGCGGCGCCTCGCGTCGCTCTGAGGACGCACGATGTCGAAGAGCGCGGCGAAGCAAGGACGCAAGGCCAACCGGCGCGGGGCGGCGCGGCTCGCGGCGGTGCAGGCGCTCTATCAGATGGACATCGCGGCGACCCCGCTCAACGACATCCTTGCCGAGTTCGAAAGCCACTGGCTCGGCCGCGAGGTCGACGGCTCGACCTATCTGCCGGCCGAAGCCGCGTTCTTCCGCGAGATCGTCGGCGGATTCGTCCGCGAGCAGCGCCGGCTCGACCCGCTGATCGACCGCGCGCTCGCCGGCGGCTGGCCGCTCAAGCGGGTCGAGGCCCTGCTGCGTGCCGTGCTGCGGGCGGGCGCCTTCGAGCTCGACCAGCGCCGCGACGTTCCAGCACGCGTGGTCATCTCGGAATATGTCGACGTCGCCAGTGCATTCCTCGACGGCGAGGAAACCGGCATGGTCAATGCGGTGCTCGATCTGCTGGCGCGGCAACTGCGGTCCGGCGAGTTCGAGCAGGCGACGGGGTGAATCGCCATGGTTGAAGATGCCGAGGGCTCCCCGGAAGATCGGCTGATCGCGCGCTACTTTCGGCCGCTGGCGTCGCATCCGGGTGCGCTCGGTCTCGCCGATGACGCCGCGATCCTGGTGCCGCCGCCCGGCTGCGATGTCGTGCTCAAGGCCGATGCGATCATCGGCGGCGTGCATTTCTTTCCCGAAGATCCCGCCGAGGCCGTCGGACGCAAGGCGTTGCGCGTCAACCTCTCCGATCTTGCCGCCAAGGGTGCGAAGCCCGTCGGGTTCCTGCTCTCGCTCGCGCTGCCGGACGGCACGTCGGACGCATGGCTGGCGGGTTTTGCAGATGGGCTGCGCGCCGATGCGCAGTGCTACGAATGTCCGCTGCTCGGCGGCGACACCGACCGAACGCCGGGCCCGGTGACGGTTTCGATCGCCGCGTTCGGCACGGTGCCGCACGGCGGCATGGTGCGACGGAGCGGGGCCAAGCCGGGCGACGCCGTGTTCGTGAGCGGCACGATCGGTGATGCGGCACTGGGGCTGAAGCTTCGCCGCGAGCCCGGATCCGCGGCGCTGTATCGACTCGAGCCGCACGAGCGGGACCATCTGCTGGCGCGATATCTCATTCCCGAGCCGCGCGTGGCGCTGTCCGAGCAGATTCGCCTCTATGCGTCGGCCGCCATGGACGTTTCCGACGGCCTTGCCGGCGATCTGGCCAAGCTGTGCGGCGCCTCCGGCGTATCCGCGGAAATCGAGATGGAGACGGTGCCGCTTTCCGATGCCGCCAGGCGCGTCATCGCTGTCGACGCGAGTGCGAGCGAGCTCGCCGTGACCGGCGGTGATGATTACGAGATCCTCTGCACCGTAGCGCCCGAAAACCGCGACGCTTTTCGCACGGCGGCGCTCGCATCCGGCGTTGCCGTGACCGAAATCGGCCGCATCATTGCCGGTCGAACCGCGCCGCTATTCCGGGACCGGCATGGAGAGCCGCTGGAGTTTGCATGTCCCTCCTTCAGCCATTTCTGATCCGCTCATGGACGTTCCCGATCACGAAGTCGGCGTCGCGCTCGAGGAAGCGATCGGCGGCGCGGCTGCGCCGCTGATCGATGATCGGCTCGCGCGCCGCAATGCGCGGGTGCTCGCCGCGGCGCAGGCGCTGTCCGGCGGGAATTCCGCGCTCATTTTCTCCACCGGCTCCATCATCGGCGCTGTGCTCGCCCCCGATCCCGGCCTCGCCACCGTGCCGCTCAGCGCCTTCGTGGTGGGAATGTGGGTCGGCACGCTGCCGGTCGGCGCGATTGCGCGGCGCTTCGGGAGGCGTACCGCGTTCGAGACAGGAGCCGCGTGCGGGGTGATCACCGGCCTGTTGTGCGCCTATGCGGTGCTCCGCGGATCCTTCCTGCTGTTCAGCCTGGGAACGTTCATCGGCGGACTCTATGCGGCCGCGCATCAGTCCTACCGGTTCGCCGCCGCCGACACCGCCAGCGAAACGTTTCGGCCGACCGCCATCTCGACGGTGCTCGCCGGCGGGATTTTCGCGGCGTTCGTCGGGCCGGAGCTCGTCATCTTCACCAAGGATTTGTGGCCGCCCTATCTGTTCGCCGCAAGCTATCTGGCACAGGCCGCCGTGGCCCTGCTGGCCGCTGTCGTGCTGACGCTGGTGCGCATTCCGCGCGGGAGGCCCGGCTCCGTGGCGAAGACGGCCCGGCCGCTCGTCGAAATTGCCGGAGAGCCGCGGTTCGTCGTCGCGATGGTGTGCGGCGTTGCGAGCTACGGCCTGATGAATCTGATCATGACTTCGGCGCCGCTCGCGATGGTGACTTGCAACCACTCGGTCACCGACGCGGCGCTCGGGATCCAATGGCACATCATCGCCATGTACGCGCCGAGCTTCTTCACCGGCGCGCTCATCCGCCGCTTCGGCGTCGAACGGGTGGTCGCCGCCGGATTGCTGCTCATGCTCGCGAGCGGAGCGATCGCGATCTCCGGGACCGGTCTCGCCCAGTTCTGGGGCGCGCTTATCGTGCTGGGTATTGCCTGGAACTGCGGTTTCGTCGGCGCCACCACCATGGTGACGCAGTGCCATCGACCCGAGGAACGCACCAAGGTGCAGGCTTTCAACGATTTCGTGATTTTCGGCAGCATGGCGATCGGCTCCTTCGGCTCGGGCCGATTGTTGGCGAGCTTCGGCTGGGACGCGGTCAACGAGGTCATCCTGCCGGTCGTGCTGGTGGCCGCAGGACTGCTGGGCTGGCTCGTGTTGCGCGAGCGGTGGCGGTTCGCCTGAGCCGAGCTCGACCGGTGAGCGCTATGCTCGGCAATCGGGAAGCCGCGGCGCGCATCTCCGGCGTTGCGTCGCAGCGGTGTTTTTGGCAATGTCCGCGCCGCTTCAGGACCCTTGCGGTCCAGCCTGGCCGGATTCGGCCGCAGCGGCGCGGCGAGGGGCTCCCGCTCGTTTTCAGCGAAATGGGGTGGAATTCATGACTGCTTTGTGGGGCATCATTGCCTGCGGCGTGCTCGCCATCCTCTACGGCATCTGGGCCATCCAGTCCGTGATGGCGGCGGACGCCGGAAGCCAAAAAATGCAGGAGATCTCCGCGGCAATCCGCGAAGGCGCGCAAGCCTACCTCAAGCGCCAGTACACCACGATCGCGGCGGTGGGGATCATCATTTTCGTCATCGTCGGATTTTTGCTCGGCTGGCTGGTTGCGCTTGGGTTCGCGATCGGCGCCGCGCTTTCCGCCGCGGCCGGCTTCATCGGCATGAACGTTTCGGTGAGAGCCAACGTGCGGACGGCGCAAGCGGCGATCGGCTCGCTGGCCGGCGGCTTGGACATCGCCTTCAAGTCGGGTGCGATCACCGGCATGTTCGTGGCCGGGCTGGCGCTGCTCGGCGTCACAGTCTATTTCGCTGTCCTGACCGGCTGGCTGGGGAAAGCCCCCAACGACCGCACCGTGGTCGATGCCCTGGTGGCACTCGGCTTCGGCGGATCGCTGATCTCGATCTTCGCGCGTCTCGGCGGCGGCATCTTCACCAAGGGGGCCGACGTCGGCGGCGATCTCGTCGGCAAGGTCGAAGCCGGCATTCCCGAGGACGATCCGCGCAATCCCGCGACCATCGCCGATAACGTGGGCGACAACGTCGGCGATTGCGCCGGCATGGCGGCCGACCTGTTCGAGACCTACGCGGTGACCACGGTCGCCACCATGGTGCTCGCCTCGATCTTCTTCGGCGGCAACCCCGCGATCCTCAGGTCGATGATGATCTTGCCACTCGCGATCGGGGGCGCCTGCGTGGTGACGTCGATCATCGGCACCTTCTTCGTCAAGCTCGGGCCGAGCCAATCGATCATGGGGGCGCTCTACAAGGGATTCATCGTCACCGCCGTGCTCTCGCTCGTGGGCGAGGCGCTGGTGATCTACTTCTTGCTGCCCGGCGGCTTCGGCCCGATCCCGGGCGCGGCCTATAGCGGCGCCGCTTTGTTCGCCTGCGGCGTCGTCGGGCTGGTCGTCACCGGGCTGATCGTGTGGATCACCGAATATTACACCGGCACCAATTTCGGTCCGGTGCAGTCGATCGCCAAGGCCTCGATCACCGGACATGGCACCAACATCATCCAGGGGCTGGCGGTCTCGCTGGAAGCGACCGCGCTGCCGACCATCGTTATCATCACCGGCATTCTCGTCAGCTACGGGCTTGCGGGCCTGTTCGGGATTGCCGTGGCGGTGACCAGCATGCTGTCGCTGGCGGGCCTGGTGGTGGCGCTCGACGCGTTCGGGCCGGTGACCGACAACGCCGGCGGCATCGCCGAAATGTCCGGGCTGCCGAAGGAGGTGCGAAAGTCGACCGACGCCCTCGACGCGGTCGGCAACACCACCAAGGCGATCACCAAGGGCTATGCGATCGGCTCGGCCGGCCTCGGCGCGCTGGTGCTGTTCGCCGCCTACAACGAGGACCTCAAGTTCTTCACCGCGCACGCGGACCAGCACCGGTATTTCCAGGGCGTGAAGCTCGATTTCTCGCTCAACAATCCGTACGTGGTCGCCGGGCTGCTGTTCGGCGGACTGCTGCCGTATCTGTTCGGCGCGATGGGCATGACCGCGGTCGGCCGCGCGGCGAGCTCGATCGTCGAGGAAGTGCGCCGGCAGTTTCGCGAAAAGCCCGGCATCATGACGTACAAGGACCGGCCGGACTACGGCCGCGCCGTCGACATGCTCACCAAGGCGGCAATCAAGGAGATGGTCGTTCCCTCGCTGTTGCCGGTGCTCTCCCCGATCGTGGTGTATTTCATCATCTATTTCGTTACCGGTGGGGGGCCGGCCGGCAAATCCGCGGCGTTTTCTGCGGTCGGCGCTATGCTGCTCGGCGTCATCGTCACCGGTCTGTTCGTGGCGATCTCGATGACTTCCGGCGGCGGCGCCTGGGACAATGCCAAGAAATATATCGAGGACGGCCATTACGGCGGTAAAGGCTCGGAGCCGCACAAGGCCGCGGTCACCGGCGATACGGTGGGTGATCCTTACAAAGACACCGCCGGTCCGGCGGTCAACCCGATGATCAAGATCACCAACATCGTGGCGCTGCTGCTACTCGCCGTCCTGGCACACCAGTGAGGATCTAGGTTGGGGTAAAGCGGCAGCAAAACCCGCCCCCCTCTCGGCACAACCGATGACGGGCCTTCACGACGGGTTTCCTGCGCTCGACCCATCCTAACGCGGGCTAATCCTTGCCGAAAATCTTGAACACGTAGCTCAGATAATTGAGCTCCTTGCCGGCGGTGGGCGTGGTCCGGCTGACGAAGTCGAAAATCTTTCCATCCTGCATTCCGTAGTCCGCCAGGCGCTCGACCCGCCGGTTCTTGTCGAAATAGACGGCGACGACCCGCTGGTTCACCACCCTCTGCGGCAGGAACGCGGTCTTTTCGGCGCGCTCGGAAATATAATAGAACACCTCGCCGTTCACGGTTGCGACGGTCGATGGCGTGCCGAGAACGATGAGCACCTGCTCCTGGGTGGCG
>WNFG01001195.1_pt1 | contig 22675 bp, 20 predicted proteins | sample 5400431 | NCBI WGS metagenome assembly WNFG01 (sample SAMN13153346, study PRJNA577476) | soil metagenome | isolation source: 120 cm saprolite under Douglas fir tree site 2 hole 3 replicate 2 | place: USA:California | collected 2015-04-18 | reverse complement strand
GCGACCCGCCGTGCAGCTCGCCTCGGCGTAGTAATCGGTGAACAGCATGCCTTCGGCGGCGAGCTTGTCGAGGTTCGGCGTCCGCCCGGCCATCATGCCGCGGTGGTAGGCGCCGATATTCCAGATGCCGATGTCGTCACCCATGATGACGACGATGTTGGGTCGTTGCCCGGCTGGCGCGGGTGACGGTGTTGGTTGCTGCGCCTGCGCAGAACTTGTTAGCCCGACCGCGGAGAGTGCCGAAGCGGCGACAAGAGAACTTCCGCTCAACAACAGATCGCGACGTTTCATTCCGCCGCCCGATTGTGGCGCAACTTCGTGGGAATCTCCAGGCGGATGCTTACGACTCATGACACACTCCTCTCTGCTGTGATGCATGTGATTCCGATCGCTTGATGCATCGAAATCCCACGTGACTCGTGGACGTATCGATCGGCTCGGCGTGTCGCGCGGAGGGCCGGTAGCGGCGGCAATAGTTTGGCGCGCACAGATGCGAGCCACCTTTCAAGACCTTCCGGGGGATTGGGATCTGCGGCTGGCAGGGATCGAAGCTATCCTCCTCGCGTCCACCACGCGGATTTTTCGGAATGCAGCACGCCTTCGCCGCATCCGGTTCATGCTTTGGCGAATACCAGTCGGACGTCCACTCCCAGACATTCCCGATCATGTCGTGAATGCCGTAGCCGTTCGGCGGAAAGGATGTAACCGGCGAGGTGCGATCGAAGCCGTCGGTGCAGAGATTTTGCTTCGGGAATTCGCCCTGCCACGTATTGGCAAGATGCCGGCCGTTCAGCGTGAGCTCGTTGCCCCAGGCGAACTCCGCGCCATCAAGCCCGCCACGTGCGGCGAATTCCCATTCGGCCTCGGTCGGAAGATCCTTGCCGGCCCAGCGCGCAAAGGCGAGGGCGTCAGAATAAGCGACGTGCACGACAGGATGATTGTCGAGCACATTGATGTTGCTTCTCGGGCCATAGGGGTGCCGCCAGTCGGCGCCCTTCATGAATTGCCACCAAAGGCTCCAGTTGCCGAGATCAACGGCCTGCGCGGGCGGCGAAAACACCAGCGAGCCGGCATAGAGCATGTGCGGCAGCGCGCCGGGATAATCCTTCGGGTCGGGCGGTGTTTCTGCGAGGGTGATGTGGCCGGTCGCCCTTACGAATTCCTTGAATTGCCGGTTCGTCACCGGCGTGCGGTCAATGTAGAACTCATCGACAGTCGCGCGATGAACCGGCGCTTCCTCGGGATAATGCTTGTCCGATCCCATGCGGAACGTGCCGCCGGGAATCCGGAGCATTCCATCGAATTCAGTATCCGGACGGTCGATCGCCGCAGAGCCGAGCATCGCTGAACCCCTCTGTTGATGCAGTGACATGCTTCTCGAAATAGCCGGGGGTGGCTATGCAAAAACGAACATCTGACAATAATCTGCAGTTATGTCAGCTTAAGCGGAGATCGGTGATGGCGATGCGGCCGCGCTGGGCAGAGGCGAAGCGGGCGCACCCGACTATGCAAAATCAGGCAGCGGCCTTCATGATCGTCGGTTCGATTTCGCATAGACGGACCGCGGCCGGCTTGAATAGAAATTGAATGAGGAGCCGTTCAAAGCAGCCTTTAAGGATGTAGTTGAGCCAAATACGGGCAGGAGGCCATAATGCCTATCTCGATCTCGATGATGATTTTGAGTTCGCAGTTGGTCGTTGCCGTGGCTGACCAGGTGCCGAAGTTTGATATCGCGCGAAGTTGCAAGCTCGACGTTGCAGCCAATGCCGGCCTCACCGTTGATCAGTCAATAAAGAGCTGCATCAATGACGAACAGAAAGCGCGCCGGCAGCTCGCAAGCCAGTGGTCCAAGTTCCCGGCTCCCAGCAGAGCAAGCTGCACCGGACAAGAAAGTATCGGGGGCACGCCGAGCTATGTCAGTTTGCTGACATGCCTCCAGATGGGCCAGTGGGCTCGATAATTGATTATTGGCTTTTGCTCTCAGCGCGACGCGGCGACCGCGGTAGTCGTCGAGGCTTGCTCTGACCGACAACCCCGATCGTGCGATCGCTCAGAGATTGAACGGGGTGAGGGCGCTGCGCAGTGGCGCGCTTGATATCTGCATCAGACCCGAAAACGGCTGGCCCAGCTCCAGAACCAGGTAAATCGCGCCGGCGGCCGACAGTGCAAAAACGAACAGCGAGCTAAAAACGATTGCATTTGGTTTCGTAAACAGGCCGAAGGTACCAAAGATGATGGTGAGCCAGAAAATCAGAACGACCAGGAACGGCATCGGGATTGAGTTGTTAGTCCGCGCGAACAGCAGCAAGCGGGTTTGCGCAATGTCGGTGGCGATCTGTATGGCCCTGGCTTGCAGGGAGCGCTGCGAATCGTTCTGTGGCGATAGCTGCTGAAGTTTCGCAAAGAATGTTTCGCTTTCGCTGCTCGCCTCGAACGGGTTCGCCTTGGCCGCGTCGGAACTGTTCTCGCGCCACATTCGATCAGCCAAAACAACGACGCCGCGCCGTAACAGATTCCGTAGTGCGTTCGTCTCCGGTCCATACTCCGTCAGCAGATTGTCGAGCAGGACAACATTGCTCGTCATATGCGTGACTTGAGTGCTCTGTGTGTCGTAAGAGCTCTTTGCCGAGGCGATCAGGAGGCCGAGGACAAGCGCGGCGATCGTCCCAATGAGGCCCGTGCCCAGCCTGACAAAATCCTTGTCATCCGTGCTCAGGTGGTGCCCAGGAAGGAACATGCCGAGTAGGGCGCCACCTGTGATGCATGCAAACGTGATGCAGGATAACACGATCGCATTCATGATTCACCATTGTCTTGAGACAGCGGCCATCGCTCCGTTGGTCGTCGAGTTGGCAACAGAGCGACCGGATGACCCTGACGGTGCCGATGCGCCCTGAAATATCAGTACACCCTGCGGCGAACAACGACACCCCGCGGCGCGACAACCGCACCAGAAGGACGGACGACTGGCGCTCTCACGACGGCAGCACCGCCGCCGGCGGCGACGCAGCCAGCACGAACCACCCCACGCGCGCAAACGACGGCGCTCGCCTCCATCGTGCTCAGGGTAATGAGGCCTGCTGCCAGCAATACGGGAATCATCAGATGTTTCATGACGGCTCTCCTTGGTTGTTATCTGTGGTTCGGTCAGCTCCGCGTTCGTGTGGCGACGTGGTCCGTGTCGACTAGGCCGCGGAGGCAACGGCGGGTCTCTTCGCGAGCAATGCGCGCCGGTCGTGAATCAGGTTCTCCAGCCGATGGGCTGCCACGTTCAAAGTGACAGCATCGACCGCGCCCTCGTCTCCAGCAGCGGACTTGGCTCGCTCCGCCTTTAGAATGTCGTCGATTTCTTCTTCGATCTCCGACAATTCGGCGTCTGTGCTGACGTTCCGAATTCGGCGCGCCAGGGCGTAAAGAGAATCCAGCGGGCCTTCAGGCGCGGACTTGCCGATGCCGAGAAAATTCCAGGCTGCGGCAAGCATGGTGGCAACGCCGCCCAGCACCATCGGCGTCAGATAGATCCAGTTGCCGTATTCATCCATAAAACTCTGCGTCGTGCTATTGTAAACGGCTGCCGCTCCAGGGTGCAGCGGAAGGTAGGCGTCCTGGTCGGTGCTGGGCGCGGTGATCTGCGCGAAAATCGGCTGGTCGCGCAGAAGATCCCTACGCACCCTCATGATCGCCTGCGTGAGGCTGGTTACCAGATCGGTGCCGAGCTTCTTCTGCGCCACCAGATATAACGAGGTCCTCAATGTCGTCAGGTCATCCTCCGGGACTGGGGGCGATCCCCGCAGCGTGCCCTTGGGGACATCGAAACTTTCAAAGGCGCGTTCGGTCTCTGCGATTGCCCCCGCGGACTCGATTGGGATCAGCACCGGCGCTTTCTTGTGGTCGAGCTGAAAAAATCCACGGACGAGCGAGAGATATTTTTCGGCGAGCGGGATTGCGACAAGTAGCGCACTGACCTGTTTAGACTGAATGGCTTGCCGGGCATCCGTCAAGGCAAGGTTCTTGAACACCACTTTCGCGTTCGCCAGATCGTATTCCTTGGTCAACACATCGACAATTTTGGCGTTCGCTGCTCCGCCGACCACGCCGACTGTATGTCCCTTGAGGCCATCGATGCCATCGATGGACGATCCCGGCGGCGCGATGATCAGTACGACCACATGGCTGACGACGACGACGGCTTGTGCCTGCGACAAGTCGCCGACGTCGCCGCGAACCACGGCGAGATCTACTTTACCCGCGGAGAAAGCATTAGCGGCTTCAAGTGCTGTGCCGCTGTCGATAACCTTAAGCCGCACCGGCGCGTTTGTTGAAACGAGCTCGCTTGCGATGGTTGACATTGCCTTGGCAGCCTCGCCGTCGATCGAGCCGACCGCCACGGTCAGCGTTGCCGGACGAGCGTAGTACCGATAGGCAAGGAGACCGGCGCCTGCCGCAAAAATGGCGATACCAACAAGCAGGAAAAAACGAAGCCGGAGCGATAATCTTATCGACTTCATGCTCGTCACTCCGTACGCGTTGGCCGATTACCACTGCTGCTATGCCGAGGAGCCGTCTGCGCCCGCTTTGCAGGTTGACGGAAGATAGGAAGCGCGGCTATGCAAAAACCGTCAGTTCAAAATCATTGTGTGATGCTTCCGGTAGGCGGCGAGAGCGACCAATAGCGGCATAGGCGAGCTGCCCGCGAATACCCGTGGATGAGGCCGCTTGCCTCGGATCGCGGTTACTTCGTCACCAGGTGCGCGGAACGGTCAATGCCCGGAAGAAACCCAGGAAAACGCAACATCCTTTATTTGAATCAATGCTGGCGCCGGTAATATTTTGGCAACCTTGTCCGCTTTGTCCCCTCGACGAACAAGCCTCGCCACCCATATCTCTCCGTCCGTGTAGTAAGGGTCTCCTTCGCCATTCCGACCATTTAGCGTGGGACCGATCCCTCTCATTTGATAAATGCCCGTGACCATCCGTGCCTGGTTGAGATCGCCGACCAATTGGTCGCGCTCTTCATCAACGTTTGGTGCGATCTTATGAGTAACCTGGCCGGTATCGCGGCTCAATGTGACCCCCTTGTCGAAAGTTGCAGATCCAAGCCAGACGGGACTTGCATCGGCTCCGTTGGCAAGGACCAGCCAGAGCCGGACATGTTGCCGGCGATCGGCGCTCACTCCGTCTGGCTTTTCAAACGCCAAGTCCTCATGCCGCCCTTCGAAGAAGAGTGGGCTGACCGGCGCGTCCTTGTAGGGTCGGTCAAATAACACGCTGCCCACGATTTCCGCGCTCGTCCGCAATGTAATTGGGTCCGCGGGATACCAGCCAGCGGCGTGAAATGCAGAAACGACGTCTTCACGAGTTCCAACAAGGCCAACGTTGATCGGACCTCCCGGTATTCCCTGCGACGTCGAGGTCAGCATCGGCAGATGTGAGAGCCCAGGCTCATGCTCGATTCGCGACCATGTTGCAGGCAAAATCAAGTAGCTTACAGCGATGTAACAGGCGATCACCGCTGCAAGGAACAGCAAATAGCGGCGTCTTTGTCCAAGACCAATATTCATCGGACCGCCTTCGCATGAATCGTGATCGTTCCGAATGGACGTAAATATCTGCGAGCCACTGTTGCCGGCGGATGACGCCGGCACAGCTTGGGCGATTCCCTTACTTCGTCACCATTCGCCGCGTCGGCGCTACCGTGCTGGTGGGCGCCATGGGCGACATCGAAAACGTCAGCCAGGGGTTCCAGCCCGGCGATTGGATGTCTCGCCCTAAGGTAGCGCCCTGCGAAATCGTCCCGGCGTGTTGCGTCGAAGTCACTCAAACTCGCCGATTCGATCGGGTTTGCAGAAGTACGCATCCTTAAACTGCGAGAGGGAGGCTGTCTTGGACAGTACGGTTGACCAGAAGAGTTCCACCAAGGGTCGTGGCATGCAGCGTCTGCGAAGGACTTTCGCCAAACACTTTGCGGTACTCGACCGAGAAGCGTCCCAATTCCAGGAAGCCACAACCGGTCGCAATCTCCGTTACTGTCACGAGCTTGTCGTCCGCGGCCAAAAGCGCGCGTCTCGCCTGAGACAGCCGCAGCATTCGAAGCTGCCGGCACGGCGCAACGCCATAAAGCTTGTGGAATGCCTTGCGAAGCGTTCGCTCGCTTACTTCAAGGGTACGGCACAGGACCGAAATGTGCAGCGGCTCGTCCAGATGTGCGAGAGCCAATATCTTCGCCTGTTCGACGAGATCGCTCCACGGGTTGCTTTCCCGAGCAAAAGGCGTTTCCGCCACGGCTGCGAGCCACTGATCCAAAGTCATGGAACCCCCTGGTGAGGTGATCCACCCGGGGGGCAGCGCACCACCATGCGCGCCCCAGCGATATTGTCCTTTGGGGCAAATTGGCGATTACTCAACCTTGCGGCGAGACGGTAAAATGGAACCCGTGGCTGCAAAGAGCCTTACGAGGCGTCTTTTGTGTCAGGGGAGGGCGAGGACACCAGCAATCCCACACGCTCCGCGATAGACACTGCCTCCGCAAACGATTGAACCTGCAGTTTCTGCATCACCACATGGCGATGAGCTTTGACGGTCCGTTCGGACGTACCGAGCAGGTGGGCAATTTGCTTGTTCGGTCTGCCGCGGACCATCAGCGCAAAGACTTCGGCCTCTCGGGCAGTCAGCGTCGAGACAAGCGATTTCAGGGAATCAAGCTGGTCCCGCTTCGGCTGAATCGCCGCATAGCGAGCAAGCGCGCGTTCGATTGCTTCCAGCAATGTCTCCCTGGATACGGGCTTGGACAGGAAGTCTTCGGCGCCGGCCTTGATGGCGCGCACGCTCATGGGGATGTCGCCATGGCCTGTCATGAAAATGATGGGCCAACTGTGCGACAGCTTCGCAAGCTCGTCCTGAAGCTGCAGGCCACCTAAATCCGGCATCTTCACGTCGAGAAGGATGCAGCCGGGTTTGGCATTTCCAAGAGCGCGCAGGAAACTGCTGGCGGATTCATAGTCCGTGACTTCATAGCCTGAAATTTTCAGCAGTCGCGAAATCGCCGTCCGAAACGATGCGTCGTCGTCCACGACATGAATCACGGGGGCGGCGGCCATTGGTGTTTCGCGCTCGGATGGAGGTCTGGTCAGACGCGGCGTTAGAACAGCGAGATAATAGCGCGAATTCGAGCTGCGGCGGCCCCATCCAGATACCACAAGATTTTGTCTTAATTCGACGGAATGTCGCTGCGGCGAAATCAACTCACCGCAGTGCGTTCGGCGCGCGCTACAGGTAGGCGGTGTAGGCGCTGATCCAGACCAGAATGGAAGCGAGGAGCCCGATGACGCCAGCATTTTCGGCAAATGCCGTGGCATTTCCGGACATTCCCAGCCGCAGCGCGTCACGGCTCATATCATCCGGGACGGAAATCTCAGCCGGAAAAGCTGATGCGCCGCCGATCGCATTAGTGCGCGCGAGCGTTCCGGATACGGCAACTTGCCCCTGACCGACGCCTTTGGGAATTGCCGTAATCTTTGCGTGATAAATGCGGCCCGGGGCGTTGTCGAAAACGATATCGACGGAAGCGCCGAGCTTTATCGTCTGGAAGCCGTTTTGCGAGAACATCCCGACAATTATGATCTCATTCTCGACGATGAACGACATTACCGAGCGGGCCTGCAATGCGCGATCGCCGACACTCAGTGCCACGACCGTTACGTAACCATCGGCGGGCGCGCGAACCGTGGTCTGTGACAACTGCCAGCTCGCATCCTCAAGCTGCGCCTGGATCTGGGCGACGGTGGTATTGACGCCGCCGATCTCGGAATCCATGGCGAGCTTGGCACTCTGCTGCGCCGCCTTGGCGACGTTTAGTTGCGCCAGCGACGTCTCGTATTGATTCTGGCGATCCTGCGCCTGGAATTCCGTGTTGGCGCCTTCCGCTGCAAGCTTCTGAATGTCCGCGTTGCGTTTTGTGTTGAACTCGACCTGCGCGGTGAGCCCTGTGACATTCGCGGTGGCCTGCTCGTAATTCGACTTCAGGATCTCGGCCTGCTGGCGCGCCCCGGCCAGCGATGCCCTGAGCTGTGCGACCTTGTATTGAAACGGCGTCGGATCGATCTGAAACAGCACATCGCCTGTTTTCACCGGCACATTCGGTTTGACCGGAATAGCGATGATCTGACCAGTCACATTCGGCGTTACTTCAACAACCCTGCCGGCGACAGTGACCCTACCTGAAGGCGTGAGGTAATTAAAAAGGGCAAGAAACACTGCAAGAATAAAGGCGCCGATAAGTATCGAAAGCGTTCCCGATAGCCAGCCCCAGCGCACCAGCTTGAATTTTGAGAATACGGCCCACAGCGCGCCAATGTACAGGCATAGGATAATAAGCACGGCAGAGCCCCATCATTCGCTGATGCCAAACGCCTGTTTGTAAGGCGTTTGTTGGCTGACGCTATGCAAAATCGGCGCGTCAATGGTCGGAGGTGCCCGAGCCTACTATATTTTGCTGTCTGCTTGTTTTTGCATAGTCGCTGCTGGAAGGCTTTTTCATAGTCCTCGACAAGCGTGACGTTCCGCGAATGCGATTTCGAGGAAAATTCACCTTCACACCAGGGAGAGGCAGACATGAAGCACGCAAGACTGGTTCGGATCGCAGGGCTTTTCGCGGTGGCGACGATGCTCGTTAGTGGGGAAACGGCCACCGCGCAAACGACCGGTTCGGCGCCTTCATCCATCAAAACGATCGGCGCTCCCTCGGCTCCTGCCAAACCTGATATTGTGCCCTCGCTGTTCGTACTGAATTCCCGAGGCGCGACGTTACAGGGCGACACACTAATCTTGACCGGTATATCGCCGAGCTCGATCATATTTGCCGATCGCCCAGTCAGGTCTGCGGGTCATCAACCCACCGCTGACGTCATCGCAGAATGGGGGTCGGGCGACGATAGCTTTGCCAAGAATCCTCCGAACGCAACCGTTTCGGTCCTGAGCAAAGATGGTTCGGTAAAAGACGCGGTCGTGGTGTTGAAGAATCCGAAGCTGGATGGCGACAAGTTGACGTTCAGCGTTCAGGCCCTTGAAGGTGATCTCGCCGGCGCGGACGGAGCGGCTGCGATCTTTATCGACATTATCGGCCGGCCGTTCACACCGATGTCGTTTGCCGGTGTCGCACGTCGTTCGGCATTTCGTGGCGCCATGTATGCCGGCGCGGCGGGAGCGGCGGTCGCGTACGCTGCGCCCTACGCCTATCCATACGCCCGTCCGGCGTGCGGCTATTACCCCTATCCGCCTTGCTACTGAGGAGGAGCAAGAAGGAGAGGGGTGCGCTTCTCGATCTCGAGGCGCAACAGCAAGTGATAACCCGTCACACCGTGGAAAAGGCGGATTCGACGGAGCGCCGACCCAAGGGGTCGGTGCTTCGCTTGCTTGGACGTGTGCCAAAGAATATGCGCCTTACGTTGGATTTTGCATAGCGTCGCGACGCACATGGTGCAGGACTGCACGCACAGGCCAGGCAACTCGCCAGCCGATCTTTAACGATGTACCAACATGCAGAGATTCTGGAATTACATTTGGCTGCGGGCTCTCATTCGCGTCAGATTGACGATTGTTTCCTATCGTCGGCAGATTTGCATGTTGCTTCATCTGGATTGGCAATCGCATGCATACCATTGCTGTCGTTGAAGACGACCCAAGCATGCTGCAAGGCCTTAGCCGCCTTTTGTCGGTGCATGGATTCCGCGTGGAAAAGTTTTCCTCGGCGGAATCCTTTCTTGAGGACGTCGCCAGATGCGAGGCCAACTGCCTTCTCGTTGATATTCATCTCGGCGGAATCTCTGGTATTGATCTAAAACGGCGATTGACGTCGTCAGGCAGCGATTTGCCCGTCATTTTCATGACCGGAATCGATAATGAAGCTACGCGGCAGGAAGCGTTTGACGCTGGCTGCATCGCTTACCTGAGGAAACCATTTCTGGCAAAACTGCTCATTGATGCAATCAATAGCGTCGTGTGATGAGATCCTCTTGCGTCCTACCAAGCTACCCGAAGCGTCAGTGCCACTGACGCTAGTGCCCCATTGCAGGACATCGCGGTGCAGCTACCGCGCGCTCAGGCACGGGATTCTCGCAAGGGCTCCCGCGGATACCGCAATTTCCGGTAGAGCCGGGTACTCGACAGTGGTAAAACAACTCGACATCCTCGTGACCGCTCGAATTCCTGTCAAAGGCTTCGTAACAGCATGAGAGCCCGGACATTTCTTGGCGCGGTGGTGTTGCTTCTCTCCATGACCGGCGCGGCGCTCTCTGAGCCGAAGCGGGTCCTGATTTTGCATCCGTTCGGCCGCGACTTTGTGCCGTGGAGCCAGTATGGAAAGACCTTTCGAGAGGAATTGCTCCGGCAGTCGCCAGAAGGCATAGACCTCTACGAAACCTCGCTTGTCTCGGCGCGCTCCGGAGACATAGAAGAAGGCCCGTTTGCCGAATACCTGCGGGCTCTCTTTGTCAAGCGCCAGCCGGATCTGGTCGTGGCCATCAGCAGTCCGGCGATCGGCTTTATTCAGAAGCACCGAGAACAGCTTTTTCCATCCGTCCCTGCCGTATACATGGGTGTGGATCAGCGGAGAATTTCGCGGATTGCTCTTACAAGGCATGACGCATTGGTGGTGACCGACGTCGATTTTAACTTGATCGTCGAGAACATTCTGAAGGTGCTTCCTGGTACCGCCAATATTGCGGTGGTTCTGGGTAATTCCCCCAATGAACAATATTGGTCTGAGCAAATACGCGCCGAGTTGAAACCGTTCGAAAATCGCATTTTCTTTACATGGTTCAACGAATTGTCATTCGACGAGATGCTTCAGCGCGCCACCGCGCTTCCGCCCAACACAGCCATCTTCTTTGCTCTGCTGTCGGTTGATGCAGCCGGCGTCCCGCATGAAGAGGGAAAGGCGATGGCCCGTCTTCGCGCGGTTACGAACGCGCCGATCTTTGGTTATAACGACGTCTTCTTGGGACAGGGGATCGTCGGCGGGCCGCTGATTTCCATTGCGTCCGTCGGCCAACAGGCCGCCACTGCCGCCGTGCGCATTCTAAACGGAGAGGCTCCGGGAGACATCAACACCCCTCCAATCAAACCAGGAAAGCCGAAGTTCGACTGGAGGGAAATGCAGCGATGGAACATCAATGAAAGCAGGCTGCCGGTGGGGAGCGAGATTTATTATCGTCCCCCGAGCCCGTGGGAACAGTACCGGTGGCAAATCACTGCGGGTCTGGCCGCTCTGCTGCTCCAGGCCGCGATAATTTCCTGGTTGGTCATCGAGCACCGCCGGCGGCATTTCGCCGAAGCTGAAGCAAACAGTCGCCGTCGGGAGGTCGTTCGCTTGAACCGGTTTACGACGGCAAACGTGCTGTCATCATCGATCGCTCACGAGCTCAACCAGCCATTGGGGGCTATTCTGAGCAATACGGAAGCCGCGCAGATGTTGCTCAAGGCCAGTCCGCCCGATCTCGTCCAGATCGGCGACATCCTTTCCGACATCATCCGGGACGAGCAGCGCGCCGGCGAGATCATTCTTGGCTTGCGGAGTTTGCTGAACGAGAGAAAAGCGGCCGATCTGCAGGCGCTCGATCTGAACGACACGGTTCCGGAGTTGGTCAAAATTGTGACGCCTGAGGTCGTCAGGCGGGAGATCACGCTGCGCACCGTACTTGCGCCCGAGGCGTTGCCAGTACGAGCCGACCCGATCCATATGCAGCAAGTGATAATGAACCTCGTCATGAATGGCATCGATGCTATGGAGAACGAGCCCAGACCGCACAACTTGACCATACGAACCCGCCGAGATGCGGAGCGCGACGTCGCCGAGGTAAGGGTATCGGATTCCGGAACGGGCATTCGCCAGCAAGACTTGGCGCACATTTTCGATGCGTTCGTCACCACCAAACCCCAAGGGACGGGGCTGGGTCTGCCGATCGCGCGCACCATCATTGAAAGCTACGGAGGCACCATCTGGGCCGAGAATCGCCTGCGCGGGGCGGTGTTTTGCTTCACGCTGCCATTGGCGAGCGCAGGTGCGGGATGAAGGGATCGAGACGAGCGGAACAGGCGATAAGGCTGCACACGAATTGTGGTACGGGGTCTCCCTCAAGTTCCAGTGGTGCTGTTTTCAGAACTGTCCCGGTTGAGCAGGTGGACCGGGCCAACCTGATCGGAGGTTGTTCGGGTTATTTCGATCGAACAAGTCTTGCCTTGTGACAAAGCCGCTCTTGGGAATATCAATTGATGGTGGGATTTTCCGAACATCATGGGGCGTCGCAACTTTCGTATGAGCGGTCTTCGCGAAAGCAATCGTCGGGAATGCCAAAGAACAAGATATGGCAAGTATCATTGCCTTCTTCATTGGGAAGCTCCTCGATGACCTCATGTTAATCCAGGTGGTCCCACGGTTGAGCGCGCTTTGTCTTCCATCCTTGCACTCGAACTCGGACCTCGCTCGATGCTGTCGGCAGGTCTCAAAGGTCCCATGGGTCGACATCGCAAGGCTTGGCTTTGCATGAAAAAGGCTGCCAACCGAGGCGGCCTTATTTCTTCGCGCCCAACAACTTGCCGCTAGATTTGTCGATCAGGTGACTCCCAACCGTGGCGGAAACCACCGCCGAGGTGTTGGTGCGGTCCTGCAACAACTTAGTAGCACGGTCGATAGGGATAGTATCCGCAGCGATATGCTCCGTAAGCTCCGGCGGCAGCTGCTCCCACTGCGGCAGCTCCGACACCTACCGCCACCCCACGGCGCACGGCTGCACCACGGTAAACGCCACCGCGATAGACGCCGCCGTGGTAAACGCCGACGCGACCAACCCCAACGCCCCTTCGATATGCGAAAGCGTCGGTTGAGATCGTCGCGATACACGCGATACCGACGATAACGGATGCGGCGAGCGAGACAATGATTCGGCTCGACATGACTAATCCCTTTCTCAGGCTGGTGACCAAGTTAAGCATAAGGAAAGCTCGGTGAGCCGACTATGCAAAAACGATCATGGCTGGCCGATTTGACGCTTCGCCTACCACTGAACTCATCCCACTCGGCGGCTGCGATCGGCTTCTCGTCGCAGAATTGGCCGACGTCCTTAGTCCTACAGGGATTCCGAACCGCCATTGCGTGATGCTTCTGCCAAACCGCGCACGGAGCGAGCCAAGGCGCTTTGCGCGGAAAAGCCGAGCAGTTCGGCGACTGCCGGCAGGGAGCGGGTTTGGCCGTCGATCAGGCGAACCACGAATTCCGCATTGCGTGCCGACAATATCGCAAAATGTCACGCTGCTGGCTGCGCGCTGCTGGTGACTCGTGCCCCGGTCGCAGCCCAAACGTTCGGCCACGCGCTCGACCGAACATCGCCCGATGACGAGTTCGTACGGCACCGGCATCGCTGCCAGCGGCAGCAAAGACGCACCGTCCGTCGGCCAATCAACGGCCGTCATTCCTCAGGTGCTTCTCCAGCGCTCGACTTGCGATAATCACGCCGTACGATCTCCGGCCAAGCCATGCAGCAGTACCAAGCATTCGCCCTGGCCTTGATGCTTCCAATTCGAGACGCAAAGAAGCCTTTTCGAGACGCTTCGATAGCGTTGTCGGTTTCGACACGAAATCATCCAAATCTTTAGGACTAAAATTTTCGTACACAAACTGGTTCAACATGGACTGTCGGTTCTCCAACGCTAACATCTTCGTCTGAGCTAGCTAGCGCGAACCCGGAATTTCGCGCGACAACCTCTGGATTCCGGGTTCGCCGCTTTGCGGCGCCCCGGAATGACGAAAAGAGACCCGGCAGCTCACATATCCGCGTCGCTCTCGGGGCCGACATAGGCGATGCGCAGCATGTTGGTGGCGCCGGGGGTGCCGAGCGGCGCGCCGGCGACGATGATGACGCGCTGTCCGGCTCTGGCAAAACCGTCGCGAAACGCGATTGAGCCGGCGCGGTTGACCATGTCGTCGAAATTCTGCGCGTCCTCGGCGACGACGCAATGCACGCCCCAGACCGCGGAAAGCTTGCGCCCGGTCGCGACGTTCGGCGTGATCGCCACCACCGGCGGCTTCGGCCGCTCGCGGGCGACGCGCAGCGCGGTCGATCCCGAACTGGTCCAGCAAATGATCGCGGACAGATCGAGCGTTTCGGCGATTTGCCGCGCGGCGTCCGCGATGGCGTCGCCAACCGTCGGCTCCGGTTCGGCCCGCTGCGCATTGAGCACGCCGCGATAGGTCGGATCTCGCTCCACTTCCTCGCCGATGCGATTCATCGTCGAGACCGCTTCGACCGGAAATTTGCCGGCGGCGGATTCCGCCGACAGCATGATCGCGTCGGCGCCTTCATAGACTGCGGTTGCGACGTCAGAAACCTCGGCGCGCGTCGGCACCGGCGACTGGATCATCGATTCCAGCATTTGGGTTGCGACCACCACCGGCTTGCCGGCGCGCCGCGCCAGCCGCGTCATTTGTTTCTGCAGGCTCGGTACCCGCTCCAGTGGCAGTTCGACGCCGAGATCGCCGCGCGCCACCATCAGGGCGTCGGAGGCTTCCAGGATTTCGGGGAGCCGGTCGATCGCCTGCGGCTTTTCGATCTTGGACATCACGGCGGCGCGGCCGCGGATCAGTTTCTTGGCCTCGAGCACGTCCTCGGCGCGCTGCACGAACGAGAGCGCGACCCAGTCGACACCGGTCACCAGGGCTGCCTCGAGGTCGGCGCGGTCCTTCGGCGTCATCGCCGATACCGGCAGATCGGTGTCGGGCAGGCTGACGCCCTTGCGGTCCGACATCCTGCCGCCGATCACGACCCGGGTGACGGCGCGTTCGGGCGAGGTCTCCTCGGCGATCAGGCGCACCTTGCCGTCGTCGAGCAGCAGCGCGTGACCGGGCCTCAATGCAGCGAGAATTTCCGGATGCGGAAGCTGGACCCGGGTGTTGTCACCGGGCGCCTTGTCGGAATCGAGCACGAAGCTTTCGCCGTTCTTGAGCTGGATCGAGCCTTCGGCGAACGCCCCCACGCGGAGCTTTGGTCCCTGAAGATCGACCAGGATGCCGATCGGCCGGCCGTAGCTCGACTCGACATTGCGAATGGTCTTGACCAGTTCGCGCATCTTGTCGTGCGAGGTATGGCTCATATTGATGCGGAAGACGTCGGCGCCGGCCTCGAACAGGCGGCGGATCATCGGGCTGTCGGAGGAGGCTGGGCCGAGCGTTGCCAGGATCTTGATACGGCGCAGGCGTCTCATGGCTTGCTTCCGGGCGCGGGCTGCAGACCAGACGCACCCGGAGGCGTCCCGCTCGGCGGATTGGGCAGGCCGGGCCCGCCGCCCGGGGAATTGGACATGCCCGGAAGGCCTCCGGGTCCGCCGGGGCCAACGGTTCCCGGGATTCCCGGCACCCGCTGCCCCGGCTGTTCGTTGGATTCGGTCAGCTGCACGGTCCAGGCGCGCTGCTCGCCGGTGTCGACCTCGAAGAAGCCGGTACGGTCGAAACCGCGCGCCAGGCAATTCTCGGTGCCCTTGATGGTGAATTCCTTGTCACGCGAACACATAAAGGCCTGTCCTGACCACTCGCCGCCGCGGTCGTAATCGAGCGCATAGATATAATAGAACCGTGCGACCAGTGTACCGCGCAGCAGGGTCTCGCAGGCCCGGGAGGAAACGTTCCACCAACCCTCGGTGGTCCAGCCTTCGGCATCCTTATAGCCCAGCGCGATGCCGACCCGGCTCGAGGTGTTGTTGCAGAGACGAAAGTCCGCCGCCGCCGAACTGTTCCACAGGCATAGCACGGCAAATGCCAGCGCCGGCATCAAACCGGCGGTCATGCGAGCGGAGAATCGATTCGGGCGATGGGAAACTCTTGCGGCCATTTAGTGAAGCTATATCAATTCGTTGAAGATTTCGCGCAAGCCAGCGGGGGCTGTCAACGACCAAGGGGCGTTTTCAGGCATTTGGGGTAGCCGAAATCGCGCCGGTTAACCCTCTCTTTACCCTTCGATATGGCAAAATCTGTGACAACTCCCACTTAAGATCAATATCCTGCGCACAACTGCGAGATAACAGTCATGGCAATCGACGACAAAACCAGAACGGAACTTGAAGCCGCGGTGTTCCGGCGCCTCGTCGAACATCTGCGCAGCCGCACCGATGTCCAGAACATCGACCTGATGAACCTCGCGGGCTTCTGCCGCAACTGCCTGTCCAACTGGCTCAAGGACGAGGCCGACGCCAAAGGCGCTGCGATGACCAAGGACGAGAGCCGCGAGGCCGTCTACGGCATGCCGTACGAGACCTGGAAGTCGACATATCAGGGGACGGCCAGTCCCGCGCAGCTCGCGGCAATGAAGAAAAGCCATAGCGGGCATTGACGCCCGATTCGATCTTATCGAGCACGGTTCCGGCGCATATGAGCGACGCGGGACTTGCGGAACTGCCGCGATGTCGATGCGCGATTCGCAGCCACGCGACGCGTCATGCCAGAAACTCCGGTTTCTTCATTTTGCCGAAAGGGGATTTCGCTATCTCCTGTGGGCGCGCTGTGGATGAACGCGCTGTTGGCTTGACGCAGGTCGTCCCACTCATGAGGGTCATTCTGGGATGCGGTGCGTGGCGAAGCGTCGGCGCCTTCCGCCTTTAACTCAATCATCCGTTCAATCAGGAGTATCCGATGGCCACCTCTGCTGCCGCCCTCAAGGAAGAGCCTGCGACAACGTTTGCAAAAGACCAGCTCAAGGCCATCGTCGAGCGCATCGAACGGCTGGAAGAAGAGAAGAAGACCATCTCGGACGATATCCGCGACGTCTATGCCGAGGCCAAGGGCAACGGCTACGACGTCAAGGCGTTGCGCGCCGTCGTGCGGCTGCGCAAGCAGGACGCCAACGAGCGCGCCGAGCAGGAAACCATTCTCGACACCTACATGCAGGCGTTGGGGATGTTGTGAAGCACAGGTGTCATACGCGGGCTTGACCCCGCGTATCCATCAATCTTCAGAAAATTCTCTTTGCAAATGGATTGCCGGGTCATCTAACGCGCGGACGCGCTTCGCGCTTTTGCCCGGCAATGACGACCTTGCCTCAGCGCAGCGATGCGGTTCGCATCATGAACCGCTGCGTCGTCAGCGTCGCAACCGCCGATCCGGTAAACTGGTCGGAGACCAGCCCCATCTGCGGATCTTCCGAGAAGCTCATGGAGACGATTGCCTGCGGCTTGACGAAATGTATCCGCATCAAGGTCATGTCGCTGTCGCCGAGCACCGTCGTGGACAGCGACGCGCTTGCGCTCGGCGCCAGAATCATGGCGCGCATCCAGACCGCGTTGTCGGTGGCAGCGGCGATCCGCGTCGATGTCGTGATCAGGCTCTCCTGATTCTGCGGTCCCTTGGCGACGACCTGATCGATCGTGGTAGCGGCCATTGCATTGCGAGCGGCCGATGCAGTCCGGCCGCTGCGCGGTATCGGCGCGCTGGCCGCGACGATATTCGAGCGGTCAACCGGTGAATTTGCAGCCGGCGCATAGGCCAGCGCCTGGAACGCGGCGGAAATACTTGCGGTCGATTGCGGATCGGCGGAGGTAACCGCCTGGCGGGCGGTGATGGCCGCGATCTGCGCGGGAGTTGCCTGTTTCGGCGTTGTGGGGGCGTCGTCCCAGAAGCCGCGGGCATTGATGATATCAGCCGGCGTCTGCGGTTTGCCTTCGGACTTTTCAGGTGACGTCGCGGCGGCCTGCCTGGATTTTGCCGGCTGGGCGGTCTGCATCTCGGCCAAGGCCAGCTGGAAAGTCGCGCCAGCTTGAGGTTTTTGGGGTTTCGAGCGCGGCATCGGCACCGGGTCGGGGGATTTGGCGGCGGCCATCATGCCAGCCGGAGCAGGCTTTTCGCTGGCAACCGGGGCGTTGGCCCCCTCGTCATCCTCCTCGTTCGATTTGCCTTTGAATAAGGCGGCGAACAGTCCCGGTTTGCTCTTCGCCGAAGGGTCGTCGCCGCGTTTTTCAACGTCGGCGCGGGCGAGTTCATAGCCTTTTAGCGGGTTGCCGTCAGACGGAACATGCACGGTGCGGCCGTCCGGGAACACTTGGGCGAGCTGATCGTGCGTCATTCGCGGCCAGTGCCGAATGCTGCCGGTATCGAGATGGACGAAGGGCGATCCCGATGTCGGGTAGAACCCGACGCCGCCGCGCTGCAGGTGAAGCCCGGCGAAGCGGATTTGCTCAAGCGGTACGTCCGGAATGTAGAAATCCATGGCGTGGCCGAGCATGTGCTGGCTGAAGCGGGCCACCCCTGAGGAACGGCGGCGGAGCATGGCGTTGGTCGCGGGGGAGCGGTACGAGGAGATGATCTGGATCGGCTTCTTGCCATCGACGTCGCGGTAGACTTCCCAGAGGATGTCGAACAGGCGACGATCCATCGTGGCCTGGTCCTGGCTGCGCCAGTCGCGGAGATAATGATTGAGCTGCTTCAGCGCCTCTTCGTCGTAGCGCCCGTCGCGCTTGAAAGTGACGGTGAGATCTTCTTCGGAATGGGTGTGGTGAAACGAAAGAGTGCGGGTTTCATTGAGCGCGGTCGCGTCATGGACCGATCCGGCTCCGGCCAGGAGCAATAGCGAAGCCAGGCCAAGATGATACCCGGCCTTTGGAAACGACAGCGAATTGAATTGGCGTGCGAAACCAGCCAGCACGTATGAGCCCACCCAGAGGACACCGATCAAGAAACTCTCTCGCTACCCCATGTGGCGAAAGAGCGTTAACGCAGTCTTAACGCGGGAGGGTCTGTCGAGATTTGCACCCTGTCCCCAAGTCAGTCTTAACCTAACCCGTCGAGTGTGGCGAAAAAGTGCCCACTGGTTAATCCTGGATGGAGAATGGTTAACAGGGAGTGCCTCGCCAAATGGCGAGGCTATTGATCAGGCTGGGGAATTCGGGCCACTCGTTGGCTGCGGTAGAAAATCAGCGGTCGAACAACCGCCGTTGCGGTATTCGACCGCGCGGCACTGGGGGCGGAGCCGTCGGCCCTCCGAACAGCCGTTCGAAGAACGAAGGTCCGGAAGAAAACGAAGGTCCGGAGGAAAACGTGTTGTCGCTGGCAAAGTTGACGCCTGCCGGCAGATTGCCGTTCGGCCGGCTGTAGCTTGGCTGGGCGTGTGCGACCACGCTTTCCAGATCCTTGCTTCTGGAGTTGCGAAGCAGCGCCAGCATGGTTGCGTCGCGGCCGTAGACATCCTTGCGCAGCTGCAACTTGCCCGCGTCATCCACGAACGCCGTCTGGTAGGTGATATTGACCGGTATAGGTGTCGGGAACTTGATGTCGATCTCGCTGCGACCATACATGCCGCGGATCTTGTCGGGCGTGTAGTGCTCATTCGGCATCGTGATGTTCAGCAGCGTCGCGGCGTATTGATCCGGATTCTGCACCCGCATGCAGCCGTGACTGAACGGGCGTTCCTCCTTGGCGAACAGATGCTTGTCCGGCGTATCGTGCTGGTACACCAGAAACTTGTTCGGGAAATTGAAGCGAATGCGCCCGAGCGCGTTGGCTTCGCCGGGCGGCTGCGAGATGTGAATGCTGCCGTCGCGGGCGCGCTCGAGCTTCAGTCCCATGCGGTCGAGCACGGTTGGATCCTGCTGCAAGGCCGGCAGATATTCGTTGTAGATGATCGACGGCGGCACGTTCCAGGTCGGATTGACCGTGATGAATTTCATCGTCTCCGTCAGCAGCGGCGTCGCGTGAATCCCTGGCTTTCCGGTGACGACCTTGGTGTTCCAGACCGGTGCGCCATTCTGCATCACCTTGAGCGTATAGTCCGGGATGTTGAGAATGACGTAGGCATTGCCGAGCGAGGGCGCGCCGAGCTGGCGCGGCAGCCAGCGCCAACGCTCCATGTTGACGATCACGGTGTCGATCTGGCGGTCGCGCTTGGGGCTGTTCAATGCCTTCACGGTGCGGTCGTCCAGAATGCCGGTGGCCTTGAGATCGGCGCCCGCCTGGAATTTACGTACCGCCTCGGCGACCTTGGCATCGTAACGACTGTCGTCGGCGTTTTCGGTGATGCCGAGCTTGGCACGAAGCAGCGGCACGCGTGCATCTTCGATCTCGACCGCGGGCTGCTTCTTGCTGGCCGGCGTGAATTTAAGCGCCGGCCCTTCCCAAAGCGGAACCACCTTGCCTTCGCCCTGGCCGCGCAACTCGGCGAGCTTCGCCTTCAGTTCGCGATAGAGCTTCTGTGGCGGGTTGTAGCCATCAAGTGCGGCGGACGCGTCCTTGGCGGTGGTGACATTCGTCAGCACTTCGGTGGCATCGGTCGGATGCTCCGGATATTGGATGTCCCCGCTGACCTGCGACCAGTGCATCCGGCCGCTCTGCGCCTGACGCGCGTAGTCCAGCATGCTGGCGGTCAGCTTCAGCTCGGCGTCCGCCAGCAAATCCGGCGTGGTCGCCGCAGTGAAATCCGGCACCGGATAGTCGGCGGCATTCAAACCATCGGAGGCGGCATCCCTGAGCCGCGCGACGACGCCTTTGCCGCTCGCATTAAGAGTGCCGGCCTGGGTCCACAGCGGCGCGAATTCGCGCGTGGCGTAAAACTTCTCCACCGCGGCGCGTTCGGCCTTACGGTCGAAATAGCGCAATGATTTGGTGCCCAGCGTTTCGCGCAGTTTGTCGGCGACCGGCTGATCTGCCGGCGCGACGTTGCTTGCAGCCTTGGTCGGTTCCGGCGCGGGTTCGGCTGATGGCGTTGTGGTGGCCGCAGCCGGCGGCGACGCCGGTGTGGTGGTCGCCGTGTCGTTCTTCCGGGTATCTGCCGCCGGAGCGGTGACGATATCGGATGGCCTGGTCTTCGCCGCGTCGGGTACCGTCGCGGTGGTGTCGAGCTTGAAGTCGTTAATGGTCGGAGGCGGCAGGTTCGCAGGTTCGGGACGCGGGATCGCGGCGTCGATCGCGAGCTCCGCGGCGCTGCGGGCCGGATCGGCCTGGGCAAGTGCTGAAGTCGCGGACACCGTGAGGAAGGTCGCCGCGACGGCCATCAGCACGCGGTCAAATCCAGCACGGTTCTTCGAACAGTCACGCATCGTCACACCCCTTGGCGAAGCTGCTCCGGCATGGAACAGCTCTTGGTATCGTCCGTCACAGCTTCCGCCTGCATGCAACGATTCATGCGCAGACGATACACGTGGCCCTCGCATCCAACCAGCGCCACCCGGGCAACTCACGACAAACTGACTTCAAGCGGTCCCCATTTTCAACGCATTGCGCGCTTTTGCCACGCACCCTTCGGTTTGTCTGTCACCGGCAAGCAACGGTTCAAATGTTCTGGAATAGCTGATGTCTTGAGCCTTTTCGTTTCGGACACCGGAGCGCCACATTCGAGCATTGGTCCTCAGTTCGCATCGGTTGCGCCGCCGGCCGCCGCATCGTCGGCGGTAGCCTCATCGAGCTTGCGATAAAGCGTCGAGCGGCCAATCTTCAACCGGCGCGCGACCTCCGACATCTGCCCGCGATAATGCGAGATCGCGAACCTGATGATCTCGATCTCCATCTCTTCGAGCGGCCGCATCTCTCCTGATCTCGTCAGCATCGCCAGCGTCCCGGCGGTCGGCAACGGCGCGATAGGTATCTCAGTACCAGAAACCATCGCCGGCACGGTCGAGTGAAATGCAGGGTCAACGATCAGCGGTTCGACCTGATGGTATGTTTCCGGCATTGGTTGCGTGGAGACTTGCGGAAAATCCGCTACCGCTGATGCCGGTAATGGGGCGATTTTCTTCGGCGCAGAACCTCGCCAGAAAGTGCCGCAGCAGATGCGGGATATCTTCGCGGCGCATCCGCAAGGGAGGAATCGTCAGCGGCAGCACGTGGAGGCGATAGAACAAATCTTCGCGGAATTGTCCGCTTTTGACGCGATCCAGCAACTTGCGGTTGGTCGCGGAAATGATGCGGACGTCGACTTTCACCGGCTTGCGCCCGCCGACGGCCTCGACCGTGCCTTCCTGCAGCGCGCGAAGCAATTTCACTTGCGCCGCCAGCGGCAATTCGCTGACTTCGTCGAGGAACAGCGTTCCGCCGGAAGCCTCGACGAATTTGCCGGTATGGCGTTCGGTGGCGCCGGTGAAGGCGCCCTTCTCATGGCCGAACAGGATCGACTCCACGAGATTGTCGGGGATCGCGCCGCAATTGACGGCAACGAACGGTTTTGATTTGCGCTCGCCGCTGCCATGGATGGCGCGGGCGAACAATTCCTTGCCGACGCCGGATTCGCCTTCGATCAGCACCGGGATTGTCGAGGCGGCGGCCTTTTGCGCGGTGCGCAGCACGCCCGCCATGGTTTCGCTGCGGGTGATGATATCGGCAAAGGTCAGCCTGCCTTCGCGGCTGTGCCTGATGCGCTGCAACTCGCCCTTCAGCGCGCTGGTGTTGAGTGCATTGCGCAGCGACACCTGCAGCCGCTCGATGCCGACCGGCTTGACCACAAAATCCTGGGCGCCGGCGCGCATCGCCGACACCACATTGTCGATGCCGCCATGGGCGGTCTGTACGACAACGGGGATGCTGAGACCGGCTTCGCGGATCTTGGCCAATACGCCCATGCCGTCGAGGCCGGGCATCACCAGATCGAGCACGACGGCATCGATGACCGGCGCGTCCGGCGCGGTCAGCATGGCGATCGCCGCGTCGCCCGAGTCG
>WNFG01001108.1_pt1 | contig 22690 bp, 22 predicted proteins | sample 5400431 | NCBI WGS metagenome assembly WNFG01 (sample SAMN13153346, study PRJNA577476) | soil metagenome | isolation source: 120 cm saprolite under Douglas fir tree site 2 hole 3 replicate 2 | place: USA:California | collected 2015-04-18 | reverse complement strand
TGTCCTGGATCGCCGCCGCCTGGAGGGCCTGCCGCCCGGTGAGGGTCGCCACCCGGGCCCGCTGCTGCTCCTCCGCCTCGCGGAGCGACTCCATCTCGCGCGTCACCGTTTCGTGCTGGGTGGCGAGGGCCGCGTAGTCGGCGGCGACCAGGGCCAGGTCGAGACCCTGCCGCTCGGACTGGAGCGCCTTGTACTGCTGGGCCTTGCGGGCCTGGCGCTCGATCGACGAGAGCTGCCGCCGCACCTCCTCCATCACGTCGCGCAGCCGCTGCATGTTGAGCCGCGTCGCGTCGAGCTTGCCCTGGGTCTCGGAGCGCTGCTGCTTGTAGCGGGCGATGCCCGCCGCCTCCTCGATGAACAGGCGGCGCTCCCACGGCTTGGCGGTCAGCACGTGGTTGAGGCGCTCCTGGTCCATGAGCGCGTAGGCCTTGGGATTGACCCCGGTGCCCGCGAAGAGATCCTGCACGTCTCGCAGGCGGCACACGTTGGTGTTGAGCAGGTACTCGCTCTCCCCGGTCCGGTACAGGCGCCGGGCCACCGCCACCTCGCTCCACGGCACGTTGAGGCCGCCGTCGTTGTTGAAGACGAGGCTGACCTCGGCCATGCCCACCATCTTGCGCGAGGCCGAGCCGTGGAAGATGACGTCCTCCATCTTGTTGCCACGGAGGGTCTTCGGGCTCTGCTCGCCGAGGGCCCAGCGCATCGCGTCGGCCACGTTGGACTTGCCGCACCCGTTCGGGCCGACGATGCAGGTGACCCCGGGAAAGACCTTCACATCGGTCTTCTCGGCGAACGACTTGAAGCCGTGGATCAGGATCGATTCCAGTCGCATGACGTAGCAACGCCCGCAGGGCGTGTTTCATTGATAACACACGGTCGGGGGATCAACCAAGAAAAAACCCCACGAGTGGGGGCCGCGGGGGCGCGGCGGCACTAGATGTGGGTCGGGCCGGACGGGGTCGCTAGGCCCCCTTGAGCAGGCAGCACTTCTTGTACTTCTTGCCCGAGCCGCAGGGGCACGCGTCGTTGCGGCCCACCTTCTGGCCGTCGGCGGCGCGCGGCTCGGTCCGGGTCGCGGTGGCGCGCGGAGCACCGTCACCCTGCTCCCCGCCCCGCGTCTCCTGCCACTCGGGGGCCCGCTGGGCCACCCTGGTGGTGGGCGCGTCCTCCTGGGTCATGCGCACCTTGAAGAGCTGCTCGACCGCCGTCTCCTTCAGGCTGCCGATCATCTCCTGGAACATGTCGAAGGCTTCCTTCTTGTACTCGGTCAGCGGATCGCGCTGGCCGTACCCGCGCAGCCCGATGCCCTCCTTCAGGTGATCCATGTTCAGCAGGTGCTCGCGCCAGAGCTGGTTGATCCCGCGGAACCCCCCACCCTCCCACTCGAGCCCGAGGACGATCCAGCGCTCGAGCCGGTGGAACATCTCGGCGCCCATCTCCCGCTCGCGCTCGCGGTAGTGGCGCTCGGCCGCCTCGGTGACTTCGTCGACCAGGGCCGGCTGAGAGGACACCTCCTCCAGGTGGGCGGTCGGCACCCGGAAATCGAACTGGCGATGGAGCGCCTCGTTGAGCCCGACCAGATCCCAGTCCTCGGGATGGGCGTCGGCGGCCGCGTAACGCTCGACCACGCTGCCCGCGAGGTCGCCGATCCACTCCAGCAGGGTCTCCTCCTGGCTCTCCCCGGCCAGGACCTCGCGCCGCAGTCCGTAGACGATCTCGCGCTGCTTGTTCATCACGTCGTCGTACTCGAGCAGGTGCTTGCGGATCTCGAAGTTGCGCGTCTCCACCCGCTTCTGGGCGGTGCCGATCGCGCGGGTGACCAGCTTGTGCTCGATCGGCTCGCCCTCTTCCATGCCGAGGCGGTCCATGATGCGCTGGATCCGCTCGGAGCCGAAGATGCGCAGGAGGTCGTCCTCGAGCGACAGGTAGAAGCGCGAGGAGCCGGGGTCGCCCTGGCGTCCCGACCGCCCGCGGAGCTGGTTGTCGACCCGCCGCGACTCGTGGCGTTCGGTGCCGATGATGTGCAGGCCCCCGAGGGCGACCACCCGCTCGTGCTCGGGATCGGTCGACTTCTTCGCCTCGAGCCAGGACGCCTCGCGCGCCTCCGCGGGCGCGGTGGCGGGGTCGAGCCCCTTCTTGCTCAGCAGGGCCTTGGCGAGGAAATCGGGGTTGCCGCCGAGCAGGATGTCGGTGCCCCGGCCGGCCATGTTGGTGGCGATGGTGACCGACTTCTCGCGCCCGGCCTGGGCCACGATCTCGGCCTCGCGCTCGTGGTACTTGGCGTTGAGCACCTGGTGGGGGATCCCGCGCTTCTTGAGCAGCTTGGAGAGACGCTCCGACTTCTCGATGGAGACGGTGCCCACCAGCACCGGCTGGCCCGCCGCGTGCCGCTCCGCGATCTCGTTGGCCACCGCGTCGAACTTCTCGCGCTCGCTCTTGTACACCACGTCCGGGAAGTTGACCCGGCCCAGCGTGCGGTTGGTCGGGATCACCGTGACGTCGAGCTCGTAGATCTTGGCGAACTCCTCGGCCTCGGTGGCCGCGGTGCCGGTCATGCCGGAGAGCTTGTCGTACATCCGGAAGTAGTTCTGCAGCGTGATGGTGGCGAGGGTCTGGTTCTCCCGCGCGATCTTGAGCCCTTCCTTGGCCTCCACCGCCTCGTGCAGGCCGTCGGACCAGCGCCGGCCCGGCATCATGCGCCCGGTGAACTCGTCCACGATGACGACCTGGGGCTGGAGCGACGCGCGCCCCTGGTCGTCCACCGTCTCCAGGTCCTTGACCACGTAGTCCACGTCCTTGTGGAAGATGTGGTGGGCCTTGAGGGCCTGGTGGATGTGGTGGGCGGTCTCGATGTGGGTCGGGTCGGACAGGTTCTCGATGCCGAGCAGCCGCTCGCAGTAAGCGCCTCCCTGGTCGGTCAGCGACACGGTGCGCGACTTCTCGTCGACGATGAAGTCGCCCTCCGCGGTCTCCTCGATCTCGGAGAGCTTGCCCTCCACGATGGTGGCGGCCCGCTTGAGCCGCGGGATGATCCGGTTGACCTTCTCGTAGAGGGGGGCCCGGCTCTCCGCGCTCCGGTCGCGCCCCGAGATGATCAGCGGGGTGCGCGCCTCGTCGATCAGGATCGAGTCGACCTCGTCCACGATGGCGTAGTGGTGGTCGCGCTGGACGATGTCGTCGAGGCTGAACTGCATGTTGTCGCGGAGGTAGTCGAAGCCGAACTCGTTGTTGGTCCCGTAGGTGATGTCGGCCGCGTAGGCCTCCTTCCGGGTGACCGGGCGGAGGGCGGCGAGCCGGATGTCGGGCGAGGCGAACTCGGGGTCGTAGCGATACTGCATCTCGTGCTGGATCACCCCGACGGTCAGGCCGAGCGCGTGGTAGATCGGCCCCATCCACTGGGCGTCGCGCCGGGCCAGGTAGTCGTTGACCGTGACCACGTGCGTCCCCTTGCCGGGGAGCGCGTTGAGGTAGGCGGGGAGCGTCGCCACCAGGGTCTTGCCCTCGCCGGTCGCCATCTCCGCGATCTTCCCGGAGTGGAGCACCATGCCGCCCATCATCTGGACGTCGAAGTGGCGCATGTGTACGGTCCGGCGCGCGGCCTCGCGGACCACCGCGAAGGCTTCGGGCAGCAGGTCGTCCACCTGGGCGCCGTCGGCCAGCCGCTGCCGCAGCTCGGTGGTGCGGGCGCGGAGCGCGTCGTCGGAGAGGGCCTGCAGGCCGGGCTCGAGCGCGGCGATCGTGGCCACCACCGGCCGCATGCGCTTGACGTCGCGCTCGTGCTTGGTGCCGAAGATCGAGCGGAAGATCGCGTTCAGCATCAGGGCCTCATCTTACACCACCAGCAGGAGCACGGCCGCCCGCCCGGGTCAGCGCGCGTCCCGCAGGAGCTCGCGGGCGTGCCGGCGGGACGCCTCGGTGACCCGCTCGCCCCCCAGCATGCGGGCGAGCTCGTCGACCCGGGCCGCCGCGGGCAGCAGGGTCACGGTGGTCCGCGTCGCGCCGCGGGCCACGCGCTTCTCCACCAGCAGGTGCTGGCCCGCGTAGGCCGCGATGGGGGCCAGGTGGGTCACGCAGAGCACCTGCCGCCCCGTCGCGCTGGCCGCCAGCTTCTGGCCCACCACGTCCGCGACGCGGCCGCCGATCCCCGCGTCCACCTCGTCGAAGACCAGTACCGGCACGTCGTCGGCCGCGGCCAGGACCGTCTTCGCGGCCAGCATCACCCGGGACAGCTCGCCGCCCGAGACGACCTTGGTGAGCGGGCGCAGGTCTTCGCCGGGGTTGGCGGAGAGCAGCAGCTCGGCGCTCTCGGCCCCGCGCGCGCCCACCCGCCAGCCATCGAGGCCGGCGGCGAGCTCGCCCACCGCCGCCGGCTCGCGACGGAGGGCCACCCGGAAGCGGCCGTGCTCCATCCCGAGCCCTCGGATCTCCTTCTGGATGAGCCGCTCGAGGCGCTCGGCTCCCCGGGTGCGCGCCTGGGAGAGCGCGGCCGCCTCCGCCCCGGCGGCGGCCGCCGCCTCGGCCACCCCGCGCTCCATCTCCTCCGCGATCGCGTCGTGACGCGTGATGCGGTCGAGCGCGGTCGCCGCCTCCTGGCGGTGCGCGAGGATGGCCGCCACCGAGTCCCCGTACTTGCGCTTGAGCTTGACGATGGTGTCGAGCCGCGCGTCGATCTGCTCGAGCCGCTCGGGGTCGAAGACCGCGCGGTCCCGGAGGGCGCGCGCGCGGCCCACCACGTCCTCGAGATAGGCCTGCGCGCCCTCGATGGCCTCGATGGAGGCGGCCGCGTCCGGCTCGTAGCGCGAGAGGTCGCGCAGCAGCGTGGCCGCGCGGCTGAGCCGCGTGGTGGCGGACTGGGGCTCCTCGTAGAGCAGGCCGACCGTCTCCTGCAGCCCGGCCACGATCCGCTCCGCGTGCTGCAGGCGCGAGCGCTCGGCCCGCAGCTCTTCCTCCTCGCCGTCCTTCAGCCGGACGTCGTCGATCTCGGCGAGCTGGAATCGGTAGAGATCCTCTTGCCGGGCCCCTTCCCGCATCTCGCTCCGCAGGCGATCGAGGGCGGCGCGCGCCTCTTCCCACCTGCGCACCAGCGCCCCCACGCGCTCCCGGCGGTCGAGAGCTTCCGCGAACCGGTCCAGCAGGAGGAGCTGGCGGGCCGGCTCCATCAGGCGCTGGTGCTCGTGCTGGCCGTGCAGCTCCACGAGCAGCTCGCCCAGGCGCTCGAGTAGCCCCACCGTCGCGGCCCCGTCGTTGACGAAGGCGCGATGACGCCCGGAGCGGGCGAGCTCCCGCTTGATGACGAGCTGGCCGTCGCCCGGATGATGGCCGGCCTCGTCGAGCAGCGCCGCCACCGGGCCGGCCGGATCGATCTCGAAGACCGCTTCGACCAGCGCGGTGTCGGCGCCGGTGCGGATCCAGTCGAGCTGGGCGCGTGCGCCGGTGATGAGCAGCAGCGCGTCCACCACGATGGACTTGCCGGCGCCGGTCTCGCCGGTGAGCACGTTGAGGCCGGGGGCGAATGGCACCACCGCCTCCTCGACCACGGCCAGGTTGCGGATGGACAGCTCGCGCAGCATCGTCGTCGCCATGCTACGGCCCCGGCCCGGCGGCGCTCAACTGTATCCTTATCGCTCCCCCCACTTGAGCTTGGTCCGGAGGACCGAGAAGAAGTGCTTCTGCGGCACCCGGAGGAGCCGCGTGCGGGCGGTGGCGCGCCGCACCTCGACGGTATCGTTGGCCTTGAGCGCGAAGCCCACCTGGCCGTCCAGGGTGAGCATCACGTCCTGGTCGGTCAGCAGGGTGATCGAGATGCGCTGGGTCGCGGGCAGCACGATCGGGCGATTGGTGAGGGTGTGAGAGCAGATCGGGGTGAGCACGACCGCGTCCATGGTCGGGAACACGATGGGCCCGCCGGCCGAGAGGCAGTAGGCGGTCGAGCCGGTGGGCGTCGAGAGGATGAGCCCGTCCGCGCGATAGCCGGTGGCGAAGTCACCGTCCACCGCCACCTCGAGCCGGATGATGCGGCTCATCGCCGACTTGGTGATGACCACGTCGTTGAGCGCCGCGTACTCCCCGAGCCGCTCGCCCTGGCGGAAGACGCGGGCCTCCAGCAGCATGCGGTCCTCGATGACCAGTTCGTCGCGCAGATAGGCCTCGAGCGCGGGGAACAGCTCCTCGACGGTGAGGGCGGTGAGGAAGCCGAGCCCGCCCAGGTTGACGCCGAGGATCGGCACCGCCAGGTCTCCCACCAGGCGCGCCATGCTGAGGAGCGTGCCGTCGCCGCCCAGCACGAGCAGCAGATCGGACTGGGCCGGCAGCTCCGACCGACCGACCACCGGCCCGGTGGCCTGCGGGCAGAGACCCGCGGTCTCCTTCTCGAGGATCGGCTGGATTCCGCGGGCCGCGCACCAGTCGAGCAGCTGGGGCACGACCGTGCGCGCTTCTTCCCGGTCCGTCTTGGCGACGATGCCCAGCCGCTTCACGCGGGAGGCGCCTCCTCCGCGGTGACCTGGGCGATCAGGGCGTCCAGGTCGGTGAGCGTGCGTCCGGTCTTGGTCAGCCGCAGGAAGAACTCGCGATTGCCCTTGGGGCCCTTGAGGGGCGAGGCGGTGACGCCGCGCACGTGCCAGCCGTGCAGCACCGCGAAGCGGGCGACTCGCGCCATGACCGCCCGGTGGTGCGAGCCGTCGCGCACCACGCCGCCCTTGCCGACCTGGCCCTTGCCCACCTCGAACTGGGGCTTGACCAGCACCACCGCCTCGCCCTGGGAGGTGAGCACGCCGAAGACCGAGGGCAGCACCTTCTCGAGCGAGATAAACGAGATGTCGACGGTGGCCAGGTCCGGCGACTCCGGGAAGGAGTCCACCGGCAGGTTCCGCGCGTTCGTCTTCTCCATCACCACCACCCGCCCGTCGGCCCGCAGCTTGGCGTCGAGCTGGCCGTGCCCCACGTCCACCGCGTAGACCTTCACCGCTCCCTGCTCGAGCAGGCAGTGGGTGAACCCACCGGTGGAAGCCCCCACGTCGATGGCGACCCGCCCGCGCGGCTCGATGGCGAAGGTGGCGAGCGCGTGGGCCAGCTTGTCGCCGCCGCGGCTCACGAAGCGTGGCCGCGCGACCAGCTCGACCTTGGCGCCCGGCGTGACCAGGGCTCCCGCCTTGTCCACGCGCTGGCCGTCCACCAGCACGTCGCCGGCCATGATGGCGCGCGCGGCCTTCTCGCGCGACTCGAGCAGCCCGCGCTCCACCAGGGCCACGTCCAGCCTGACCTTGGTCTTCGCGCGATTCTCGCCGCCCCCCCGTTCGGTCACGGCACCCGCCTTGCCGCGGGCACTCGCCGCGTTCTTCCGCTGAGGCACGGCAGGCTTCGACAGGCCACGCTTCTTGGGGAACCTCTTCACGCCGGCTCCTTTCTCCCGCCCGCCACCCGATCGCGCCCCCGCGCGACCGACACTTGGGCTCGTTCGCCGTTCAGGTCCAGTTCCTCGTCCTCCGCAGAGCACGCCGGGTGATCATTTCGAAGGGAGACATCGTGGGGAGCGGCGCGATCGGCCGAGCCGAGCGGCACGGAGAGACGGGCGATCCAGGGCCGGAAGCGTGTCCCGAATCCCAAAGCCCTGACGACGGCGTTCATGCGGGCTCCTCAGCCCCCGGGGACCGGGCCGGAAATTTCAACGGTCACAATTATATAGCCGAACCCCCTCCCCCGCCCAATTCAGCCGGCGCGGCCCCCGACCCGGGGTTTGAGCACGTAGAGGAGCCCCATCCCGGACAGGAAGCCCCCGATGTGGGCGAAAAAGGCCACACCCCCGCTCGATCCGAAGCTCCCGAGACCGTTCAGCACCTGCAGGACGATCCAGAACCCCAGCACGACCATGGCCGGGACCTGCACGAGCCGGAAGAAGAAGCCCAGGATGATCAGCGTGGTCACGTGGGCGTGGGGGAACAGCAGCAGGTATGCCCCGAGGACGCCCGAGACCGCCCCACTCGCTCCCACCATGGGCACCACCGAGCTCGGCCCCACCGCGGTCTGGGCCAGCGCGGCCGCGACGCCGGAGAGCAGATAGAAGAGCAGGTATCGCCCGTGGCCGAGCGTGTCCTCGACGTTGTTGCCGAAGATCCAGAGGTAGAGCATGTTCCCGCCGATGTGGAACAGCCCGCCGTGCATGAACATCGACGTGAAGATGGTGAGAACCGGCGACGGGAGCTCGGGGCCGACCCGACACGCCCCGGTCAGGCGGCACGGCACGAGGCCGAACTCCTCGATGAAGGCCTGTCCCGCTCGCGCCCCGTCCGCGCCGCCCGCCTCGAGCGAGATCTGGTAGACGAAGAACAGGGCGTTCAGGACGATGAGCGCGACCGTGACGACGGGAGCGCTGTTGCTCGGATTGTCGTCCTTGAGAGGGAACACGCCGGCCTACTGGGCGGCCGGCCCGAGGGTCACGATCGTCGGCGCGGCGAGGTATGTCTGAGCCACGCGCAGCAGGTCCTCCGCGGTGACCGCCTCCACCGCCCGCGTGTAGCGGTCGGCGAAGTCGAGCCCGACTCCGAGCACCTCGAAGAAGGCGTCGTACCAGGCCAGGCGCGCGTTGGTTCGCCGGTCGAGCGCGAACTGCCCGAGCAGGTACGCCTTGGCGCGGGTCAGCTCGGCGGGATTCACCGGATCGCGCCGGATCCGGTCCAGCTCGCCCAGCATGGCTGCCTCGGCGCGGACCTGATTCGCCGGGGCGGTGCCGAGCTGCATATAGAGGACGCCCGGCCCCAGCCGGGAGGGATAGGCGCCGCCGGTCGAGTAGGCCAGGCCCTGCTTGTCGCGCACCTCGGTGAAGAGGCGCCCGGCCATGCCTCCGCCCAGGGCCGTGGTCAGCACCTTCACCGCCGCGTAGTCGGGGTGCGCGGTGGGGGGGGCGAGAAACGCGACCAGTACCTGCGCCTGCGCGGATGGCCTCACGAGCACGGTGCGGTCGGCGCGCGCGACCGCGGCGGGCAGCGTGGGCTCCGGCTCGCCCTCGCCCACGGGGGCCGCCGCGAACCGGCGCGCGACCTCGGCCATCACCTCCCGCGCGCTCACGTCTCCGCTCACGGCCAGGATCATCCGCGGGGCCCGGTAAAAGCGCTGGTGGTACGCGAGCAGACCCGCGCGATCGATGCGCTCGAGCGCCGCGGGGCGGCCGAGGATCGGGCGCCCGTAGGGATGGTCGCCGTACACCCGGCTCATGACGGTGTCCATGGCGAGCGGGAACGGCTGGTCCTGACGGCTGCGCAGCGCGGTCAGCATCGCCCGCCGCTCTCCGTCGATCTCGGCGTCCGGCAGCGTCGGCCGGAGCGCGACGTCGGCCATCAGCTCGATCATCTTCTTCCAGTTCCGCGCGAGCGCGGTGGCGCGCAGCTCGGAGAAGTCCATGTCGGCCGAGGCGCTGATTCCCCCGCCCAGTCCCTCCGCGGTCTCGGCGATCTCGAGGGCCGAGCGGGTCGGGGTTCCCTTGAGCAGCACCTGCTGCAGCAGATGGCTGATGCCCGCGTCGTCCTCCGTCTCCCACCGCGAGCCAACCCGCACGAACAGCGAGGCGGCGACGACCGGGGTGGCGGTGTTCTCGCGTACCAGCAGGGTGAGCCCACTCGGCAGCTGCTCGCGCCGCGGCGCCTGGGCCGCCGCGACGCCGACCAAGGCCCACGCCGCCGTCGCGGCGAGCACCGCCGTCGAGACCACGCGCGGCGCCCTCATGGGGTCCGGGCCCGCGGGACGAAGGTGAGCCGCGCGTACGAAGCGGTCAGATAGCGGCGCGCCGCCGCCTGCACCTCGGCCCGCGTCACCTTGCGCACGCGGTCCACGTAGGCGCGCTCCTCTTCGAGGTTCCACGTGGTCTCGGCGCGGCCGTACGCGAGGGCGAGCCCCTCCACCGTCTCGCGCGAGAACTCGCGCTCGGCCTCCGACGCGGTGATGGCCCGCGTCAGCTCATCCGGAGTGACCCCCTCGGACCGGACGCGCTCGATCTCGGCCAGGATGGCCCGCTCCACCGCTTCCGCGTCCCGCCCTTCGAGCTGAGCGGTGATGCCGATGGCTCCCGCGCCCTGTAGCGCCCCGTACCAGCCGCTGATGCTCGAGACGAGCCGCGCGCGCTCTCGTAGCGCCTGGTTGAGCCGGGAGCTGCGCGAGCCGCCCAGGATGTGGCCCAGCACGTCCACCGCGGCCATGTCCGCGTGCCCGAGCGGGGGGCCGAGCCACGCGAGCCCGAGCTGGGTCTGTCGCTCCGGCCGCTCCACTGCCCGGTCGCGGACGCCCTCGAATCGCCCCGGCACCGGCAGTGGCGAGCGCGCGTACGAAGCAGCCGGCCGGGTGCCGAATGCCTCCAGCGCGGCCGCTCGCACCGCGGCGGGATCGACCGGCCCGACCACCACCAGGGTCATGTTGTTCGGGACGTAGTAGCGCGCGTAGTAGCCGCGCAGGGTCTCCTGGGTCGCGGCCCGCAGGTCGGCGGCGTCACCCAGTACCGGCCGCCCGTACGGGTGCTCCTGGTACAGCAGGCCGTAGAGCTGGCGCCCCAGCGATGAGCGGGGGTTGTCTTCGTTCAGCCTCACCTCTTCGAACACCACCTCGCGCTCACGCGTGAGCTCGGTGGGGTCGAAGACGGAATTGAGGACCATGTCCGCGATCAGGGCGATGCCCGGCAGCGCGCGGGCCGCGGGAAGCAGGAGATAGTAGAAGGTGTAGTCGTTGGAGGTCCCCGCGTTGGTGCGTCCGCCGACCGACTCGACCTCCGTTTCCACGAAGCCGCGCGGGCGCGTGGCGGTCCCCTTGAACAGCATGTGCTCCGCGAAGTGAGAGAAGCCACGCTCGCCGACCGACTCGTCGCGCCCGCCGACCCCCGTCCAGAGATGGATCGCAACCGTGCTGGCGGCCCGGTGCTCCTGGATGATGAGGCGCATGCCGTTGGGGAGCACCTCGCGGATGGGAGCGGGGAGACCGTGCGATAGAGCGGCAGAGGCAGTGCCGGTCGAGCATCCAGCTGTCGTCAGGAGGACGATCGCGAGCGCGCAGACGCCTCTGCGTCTGCTGGGGGTGGGGGTCATGGCGCTCCACGGTATCAGAGCGATGGGGGAGGCCTCAAGGGAGTCTCTTCCGAGGCAGATTGTCGACCCCTCCACCGCGGGAATGCCGGGCAGAACGCCCTCGTGGGCGCCGTAGCCGGAGGCGATGGAGATCCATAACAAGTTGATACATATGGTGATACTTGTATCCTGCTCCCAATGGCATCGGCTCTGCATCCTAAGGGCGCGAGTCGGGGCCCCAGAGGGCCAAGAGGTGGAGCAAGGGTGGAAACGAGGTCGGGTGTGAAAACGCAGTCAGAAAGGACGGATTCAATGAAAAAGGTTCTCGCGAGTGTGTTGAGCGTGGTCACGATGGTCTCGCTCGCGGCCACGGCCGGGATGGCGCAGACCTCCTGCCCCCCTGAGGTGGCATCGGCCAAGGCGATGCTGACCCAGACCGCCAAGAGTCAGGACGTGCAGGCACCGCGGTCGCTGGCGGGCGCGCGGCAGGACGTGCAGGCGCCGCGCAGCCAGGACATTCAGTCGCCCCGGAGCCAGGACGTGCAGGCGCCGCGGTCGCTGGCGGGCGCGCGGCAGGACGTGCAGGCGCCGCGTAGCCAGGACATCCAGTCTCCGCGTGGCCAGGATGTACAGGCGCCGCGTGGTCAGGACGTCCAGTCTCCGCGCAGCCAGGACATTCAGTCGCCCCGGAGCCAGGACATCCAGGCTCCTCGGTCGCTAGCAGGTGCGCGGCAGGACGTGCAGGCGCCGCGTAGCCAAGACATCCAGTCTCCGCGCAGCCAGGACGTGCAGGCGCCGCGGGGCCAGGACATCCAGTCTCCGCGTAGCCAGAACATCCAGTCGCCCCGGAGCCAGGACATCCAGTCTCCGCGCAGCCAGGACATCCAGTCGCCCCGGAGCCAGGACATCCAGTCTCCGCGCAGTCAGGACATCCAGTCGCCCCGGAGCCAGGACATCCAGTCGCCCCGCAGCCAGGACATCCAGTCGCCCCGGAGCCAGGACATCCAGTCGCCGCGCAGTCAGGACATCCAGTCTCCGCGTAGCCAGAACATTCAGTCGCCCCGGAGCCAGGACATCCAGTCGCCGCGCAGTCAGGACATCCAGTCGCCCCGCTCGGCCGAGTTCAAGAAGGCCTCGACCCTCGTGAGCGAGGCCGAGGTGGCGTGCAAGGCGGGTAAGTCGTCTGTGGCGGCCGACAAGGCCAAGGCGGCGATGGAGCTGCTCAAGAGTAAGTAGCGCCTGAACGAAAGCGACGGCCCCGGGGCAACTCTCCCGGGGCCGTTTCTTTTTCGGTGGTCAGACGAGTCGGGCCCGGAGTCGCGACGACGCGAAGTCGACCGCCATCACGAGCGCGACCAGCACGAGCAGGACCGAGGCGGCCGCCGGGTAGTTCAGCAGACGCAGGTAGGTCTGGACGTAGAAGCCGATTCCCCCCGCCCCCACGAAGCCCAGGATCGCCGCCGCCCGGATATTGGTCTCGAAGCGGTAGAGGGTGAAGGAGAGGAACTGGGGCATCAGCTGCGGCAACACGCCCCAGCGCAGGACCTGGAGCGCGGTCGCCCCGGTGGCCCGCACCGCCTCGACCGGGCCCGGCTCGATGGCCTCGATCGCTTCCGAGTAGAGCTTGGCCAGCACGGTGACGGTGTAGACGATGACCGCGAGGACGCCCGGGAAGGGGCCCAGCCCGACCGCGGCCACGAAGAAGAGGGCGTAGACCAGGGTATCCACCGCGCGGAACGCATTGAGCAGCGGTCGCGCGGTGTAGAACAGCCAGGGCGGTGCGGCATTGCGGGCCGCCACGAAGCCGAGGGGGAGGGCCAGGACCGCGGCCACCACCGTGCCGACGATGGCGATCTGGATGGTCTGGATCGCGCCGCGCAGGGCGTTGCCGAATACCGACGGATCCGGCGGCACCATCCGACGCAGGAAGTCCCACATGAACGGCAGGCCCTCGATCATCCGGCCGAGCGAGACCTCGGTGGCCACCGCGGACCAGACGAAGACCGCGACGAGAGTGGCCCAGCCGGCCCAGCGGCCTCCGCGGCTCACGTGGCGCGGTCGGGCGCGCCCGGCCCGAAGATCCGCGCGGTGGCCGCTCGGTCCAGCGAGACGGGTGGGCCGTCGTGAACCACCCGACCTCGGTGGAGACCGATGATGCGTTGCCCGTACGCCTGCGCCAGCTCGAGCACGTGGAGCGAGGTGACGACCGTGATGCCGTCCTCCTGATTGATCCGGCGCAGCAGCTCCATGACGGTGTGGGCCAGCGCGGGGTCGAGGCTCGCCATCGGCTCGTCGGCCAGGATGACCGCGGGCCCCTGGACGAGGGCGCGCGCGATCGCCACCCGCTGCTGCTGTCCGCCCGAGAGGGTGTCGATACGCCGGGTGGCGAGACCGCCGAGGCCGACCCGGGCCAGGGTCGCCTCCGCGCGAGCCAGGTCGGCCGGCTCGAACCACCCGATCAGGGAGCGCCACCGTGCGGTGAGGGCGAGCCGTCCCAGCACGGTGTTCTCGAGCACGGTGAGGCGGCGCAGCAGGTTGAACTGCTGGAACACGAACCCGACGCGCGCGCGGATGCGGCGGAGCGTCTCCGGGGTGGCCCCGGTCACCGCGACGCCGTCCACCTCGACCTGTCCCGCGGTCGGAGTGACGAGACCGTTGAGGCATCGCAGGAGCGTGGACTTCCCCGCCCCGCTGGGGCCGATCAGGGCCACGAACTCCCCTCGCCCGATGTCGAGGTCGATCCCGTCCAGCGCGGGCGCGCCGCCGGAATAGTCCTTGCGGAGTCCCCGAACGCGGATCACCGGCGGCCGGCGGTGAAGTGAAAATGGACGTGGTAGACGACCTGCCCGCCCTCGGGCCCGGTATTGCAGGAGAGGCGGTACCCGAGCTCCGCGTAGCCGACGCGCTCGCCGAGGAGGCGCGCCACGTGGATGCACCGCCCGATCAGCGGAGCGTCGCCCGGCTCGAGGCGCGCGATGGACTCGATGTGGCGTCGCGGGATGATCAGGAGATGGATCGGCGCCTTCGGGTAGAGGTCGCGGAACGCCACGACCTCGTCGTCTTCGTACTCGATCTCGGCCGGGCTCTCCTTGGCCGCGATGCGACAGAAGATGCAGGGCTGGGTCACGGCTCCTCCCGCTCGTGTATAATGCTCGACGCATCACATCCGGTAAGCCAATCCCGTTGGAGGAGAATGACATGGGCACCTGCCCCAAGTGCAAGCTTCGCATTCGGAAGAACGGCAATCACGTCAAGCTGGGATCGGTCTGGGTCCACAAGATGTGCCCGCCGAAGCCCGCCGGCGCGGCCAAGCGCGCCTAGCTCGTCCCGCCTCCGCCCTCCCGCCGTAGCGTCATCAGCAACAGCATCGGCCACCCCACGTAGCGCGCGCCGCGGGGATATGCCGCGGCGAGGGGGGCGTCCACCGCGTGCTCGCCCAGATGGTCGACGACGAGCCCCGCCGACCGCGCGGCCATCACGTAGTCGCTCACCTGGTACGGAAAGCTCGCCGGCTGGACCCGCGCTCCCGTCCGCTGATCGTGGAAGCGCGCCTGCACCCCGCGCAGCATCATGGCCGGATGCATGGCCGACACGACGATGACGCCTCGTGGCGACGGCGCGCAGACCCGGCCGAGCTCGCCGAAGAGGGAGACCAGGTCCGCCACGTGCTCGAGCACCAGGCAGCAGAGCACGCGGTCGACCGCGCCGTCGTCGAGCGGCAGAGGGGTAGTCACGTCATGGAGGTGGAAGCGCACGCGCTCCGCGCCCGCCTTGGTCCGCGCGATCTCGAGCATGCGCGGTGAGAAGTCGAGCGCGGTGACCCGGGCTCCGGCGGCGGCGAGCCGCACCGCGTGCCGGCCGGTGCCGCAGCCGACGTCCGCTACGACCAGGCCATCGACCTCCCCGATGAGGGACCCGATGTGCCGCTCCTCGAGCGCGGTGAGCGGATTGCCGTCGGTGTCGTAGGTCGCGGCCCACCGATCGTACCCTTCTCGCACCGGCACCCGTGTTGAGTGATCGACTGTCGACATCGGGCCCCCGAATGGACGCATGCAACGGTCAGTGGCGACCGCCGGATTGTGTCACTCCGACCTGCAAGCCGGTGAGAACCGCTGTAATCAATACGTCAGCAAATAGCTGAATGTATTGATATGACGCGGCGGACCATAGGCAGCAATCTGCTGGCGCGCCTCTTGTATGCACTCCTTCCTAATCTGTAATAACGCCCTAATTTCCATTGTCAGGAGGAGCGAAAGCAATGCATAGCTCAACTGAAGTTCACCCGGTTCGCGCTCGGCGTCGCCAGCGCGGCTTCACGCTCATCGAGTTGATGATCGTGGTGGCCATCATCGGCATTCTCGCCGCGATCGCCATCCCTCTCTACGCCAACGTGCAGGCGCGCGCGCGCCTCGCGAAGGCTCAGGCGGATGCGCGGGCGCTCGCGTCCGCCATCAGCATCTACTCGGCGCACGCAGGATCGCTTCCCACCGCGCTCACCGACCTCACGTCGGTGGTGACCAACTCGACGGGTCAGATCGCCGGCCCGTTCATGGCCAGCATCCCAGCCGGCCCCGCCGGCTGGGGCACGTACGTCTACACGCCGGTGGCCTCGGCGGGTACGTTCACAGTATCCAACTCCGGTGACAGCACCACCGTCAGCCTGCCGTAACGCGACGGTGCTAAGATCGACGGCCGGGGCTCGATGCCCCGGCCGTTTTGTTTTTCAGGTGTAAGTCGCCACCCCACGGGCGTCCGGTGCCCGGAACGCCGGTGGGATAGCCCTCGGAACGACGCGAGATTTCCGCGTGCGATATGCATGGTGGAGGGTAAGGGATTCGTAGGCTCCGAGCCTCCAACTCCTCGTAACTTAGCGACCACTCCCCCGCAAGAAGCGGCACCAAGCAGCACTCCGCGTCCACCGGCGTCCACGCCCGAGGCTGATATTACGCCCGCGCCCGGGCGCGATGGATGAGAAACGGGGGCCGCGATCGGGAACCACCGACGAGATCCGCGGAAGCGGGCGCCATACCCGGTGGAGCGCAAAACCGAGGGATGGATATGGACTCCGTGATGCCTGCGCCTCAGAACAGGGGGAAACAGGGCATTATCCGGACCCGCGCGGGCCAGTTCCGCAAAGGGGTCTCAGGCAACCCGGGCGATCGTCCCCAGGGCTTCGGTGCGTACATCCGGAAGCGCACGAAGGACGGCGAGACTATCGCCGACTTCATGCTCGCGGTCATGGCCGACCCCAACCGCAAGCTCGATCAGCGCATGGAAGCCGCCGCATGGCTCGCCGACCGCGCCTTCGGGAAACCGGCCCAGGTGCTCGAGCACGGCGGGGGTCCCGATCACCGGGCGCCGATCGTGCTGGCGTGGGGTGATGCGGGTGGCGACCAGGAGGGCCGCTATGGCCATGGACACTGACGGACGGACCACGGGCCGGCGGGTTGAAGGCGGCCCGTGAAGCTTCCGCAGGCCGGCGCCCCTCGCTGGCTCAGAACAGCGAAGAACAGTCAGCCGGGGCACCCGGTGGGAACATCGGCCAGCAGCCCGGGCGATGGTCCGGCCCGAGACTGGTCAGGCGGGACACGGCCTTCACCCGTCGCCTCTTCACCGAGGTGTTCTTGAAGAGCCGGCCGGACATCGAGCCGGTCCTCAGTGCCGACCTGATTCGCTGGATGGCCACTTGCGCCACTTCCAGTCGGCATTGGCCACGCTTCGGCTATCGAAGGACGTGCAGATAGATCCCCGGTTTGCTGGGGTCCGCTCCTTAGCAGGGCGAATCTCCGGCTCTGGCGCGGTCAGTGTTCGGCAACTTGAAGCCTACGCGGCAGACTTGGTTCAGCGTTCTGTGGACATCATCGTGACGGTCGGCACCCCGGCGACCTTTGCCGCGTCGCACGCGACGACCAGCATCCCGATCGTCATGCTGGGCGTAAGCGACCCGGTTCGAGCAACTCGATTTTCTGGTCGAGTCGACTCCGACGGCCCAGAATGTCGCCATCCTGTGGAACCCAGCCAATGCTGGTGCCGCCATGGTCATCGGTGAGTTGTATGCCACGGCCCGGCAACGGCACGTCACGTTGATCCCGGTAGGGGTGACGAGTGACGGCGGTATCAGGGCTGCGTTGGACACCCGCGCTCTCGATCACGCTCAGGGCGTCGAATGAAGTGCGCGGCTTCGGCCGCCTGGGAAGAAGCGCTCGGCACAGACGACACGCGCGTGGCGCTCAGAGCCCTCATGGCCGGGACGTCCTAACAGCGCGGTCATTGGTCATGACCTACGACCAGCTCTTTACTGCATTCCAAGGGGAGCCTTACGACACCGCTCGCGGCGGTCACGACCACTCAGGCGAACGGCCAACTTGATGCGCACGCGGGAAGCCTGCCAAGGCCGTCGGTGCCATTCCCACCACTTCCTGAGAAAACATCAGGCGGGAAGGCTGCCGGAGTGAATGGTAGAGCGCACGGTAGCGGTGTAGCCACGACAGCTCGTCATGCTCGCTCAGGCGCGCGCGCGCACCGGCCGCGCGCCGCGCCGCTATGTGCGGAGCCTGGTACAGACCGCGGAGGGCATTGGCCAGTGCCGCTGGGTTCCGGGGCGGCACCAGCGCGGCCTCATTATCGGACACCACGTCGGGAATACCTCCAACAGCTACGGCGACGACAGGGACGCCCGAGCTCATCGCTTCGAACAGTACGATAGGCGTGCCTTCGGTGCGAGAAGTGATCGCGAAGGCATCGAAGCCGGGGAAGAACCGGCTTGCTGCGGGTAATGTGCCACGCCACGTGACGAGCGATCCTATTCCGAGGCGGCGAGCAGGGCTACGGAGTATGTCCTACCCACACGGATCCCCGAGAGGCCGCCTGACCCCCTCTTGCTGGCGATGCCGTCGTGGCATTCCTGATGCTGCTCCAACCGGAGCGAAGTACCCGGGAAGGTGATCCCGGCAATTGCTCCAAGGAGGGACGGCGATGACTACCAGGAAGTGCGTCAGCGGCGTGGTTTCTGCTACCTTGGCAACGATCGTTCTCACGGGTGCGTCCTGGGCGGAGGACGTCCGACCTCCCGCAGTCGGGACCGCTCCTGCAAAGACGCCCAGCTCTCTCGCCCTGCCCCACCATGTGACAGGCCAGGTAGTGTCCGTGAACAAGCCCGCGAAACTGTTTACGCTCAAGACCGCGGATGGCGCCACGATGCTCCTCGCGGCCGATGGGGGCATGCTTCCTCACTTCAGCACCCTGAAGAATGGTGAGCGAGTGAAGGTCACCTACAAGAACAGTCAGGGACAGAGCGTCGCCACGAAGATTACCCCGGCTTAAGCTTGCGACGCTTGCGCAATCGCCCGAAGGGGATGAGCCGCCCTCTTGAGGCTGCCCCTTCGGGCTCTACTTCCCTCGCCCGTTCCTCCGAAGTTCATGCTCAATCTCCCTCGCGGTCCACTCCCCTCGTTCGCCGCGAGTCACCGTCACGAGGACACTCGACCCAACAGGCACGTCCTGGGTCGAGAGGTCGGGCGGCTACTCCACAGCACCACGGCACGGGATTTTTACGAGATCTTTACTAGACAGGGACTCACTCCCGGTCCACCGTGACCTGCATGGCGGAGCGCTGGCGGCTGACGTGTAGTTGTGGTCGGTGGCGCGGCTTCAGCGACACTGACGTGGACGCGCATCGACTTGCGGCGGAACATGAGCGCGAGCGCGGCGTGCACCTCGTCAAGATCGAGAGCCGCGACGACTACCGCCGCCGTGGGATAGTCGCGCGACTGCAGCATCCGCGCTCAATCTAGCTCACACGGATGCGCGGCCTTCCTGGCTACGGTACTCTGCCCGATACCGGGTGGCCGCCGAGACGCCCGGCAATCGCCCGGAGGGGATGAGCCGCCCTCTTGAGGCCGCCCCTTCGGGCTCTAACTCTTAGGTTCAACGGGCCAGCCGTAGCTGAGGCCATTTTTCCCACACTCGCACGGCCCGGCCGAGAAGATCTGCCTTGTTGCCAGTACGTCCATCGCGATTTGGATCGACTGAGGCTCTTGTTGAAGGTCTCTTGCGATACACCCTGCGCAATGCGCGTGGCCTTGATGATCCCGAAGCCACTGCCGCACCTCGCTCTCGATCACGTCATCGGCCACAGGGCAGGCCCCCTCGTGCGTGAGTCCATGCGAGGTCACCAGCTACGTCTCAAGCTGCGCGTGTCGGCGGACCGCCTTGCACAAGGTGTTCGGGTCGAAGGGTTTCTCCAGGAGTTCGACAAATCCCTCGGCCAAGAGGTCCTCCCGTCGGCCACGGTAGGCGGTCATCGCGATGGCGGGAATGTGCATGCCCTTGCTCTGAGCAACCGCCTTCACTTCGCGGATCAACTCCACGCCGTCATCCGGCATGGCTATGTCGCTCACCAAGACGTGCGGTCGAATCGTATCTAGGACTCGCTTGGCTTCCTCAGCGGACGCGGCCGTGGTGACGAGCGCCCCGCAGTACTCCAAGACGGCGCGGAGGACCTCGCGGGAGTCGGCGGTATCTTCAACAACTAGAACGTGAACGCCGTCCAGATCCCGGTGAGTCACAGACGGAGCCGAGCCGGTCTGCCGGTCTGGCTCCTCGCGATTCCCGGCCTGCTCCAAGCTCGCATCCCCCGGCGGCGACATGAATCCCCGCATGGGCACTACGGGTACCTGGTAGGAGGTGCGTGCTGGCACCCGTAGTGCCCCCGTCCCCGGCCCGTACCCGAGCTTGGCGTCGCCCTCTTAGACTGCTCGGGCCCCTCAGACGGCGAATCCTCGTGGAGCAAGCTCCATGCCGGGTAACCGGTGCGGCTAAAAGCCGATCATTGTTCGGTTCTGGCCGATCGGACATCTTCGAGCCAGGAAATATTTCCGAGATGCTTCGTCCCAGAACTTCTCGGGCGATACGGAAGCCTCGAAACCGGGAAGCTACCTCGAGACCGCAGCGCGGACATGGCTAGGTAGGGATCGGGCGGCCTTGCTCGTCTGGCCAGCGGGGCGGGACCATACGCGACAGGATAGCCTAGCCGGTGCCGTGGGTAACTCCCGCACGTGACTCGGCTGTAGTAAGGTCGCTGCTGGCCGCCCCGCCCCGTCCCTCCTAGACGATGCGGCCCAGCCGGAGCCCGTGATGGACCGACGTGCGCTCCTCAAGAAGGCCGAGGCCAGCGCATCTACCGGGGGGCGCGGCCACCGCCGTCAGTTGATCCGGAAGACACTTCCTTGGCTAATCATGCTGTTCGCGATGGGCCTCGCGACGCGAGCCCATTTATTGAGCCGTGTCGTACCGCATGACGATGCATACATCACGTTTCGCTACATCGATAATCTGTTCGCCGGTAAAGGGCTGGTCTATAACGATGGCGAGCATATCTTTGGCGTCTCCAGCCCGCTCTACCTCCTCTGGCTATGCTTCCTGAAGTTGATCGCGCCGTCTGCGTCTCTTCCGATCTTGGCGGTTCGGTGCAACGTGACCTTCTTCCTCCTGAGTGCTGTCGCAGTTTATACCACCGTGCTTCGTTGGGGTGAGGAGGTGCTCCTCGCCGCTGCGGCGGCCGCCTTGTTCTGCGTGAACGAGGCGCTCCTTCAGTATTCGCTCGCCGGGATGGAGTCCTTTATGTTCGCGGCGCTCACGCTCTGGGCGCTGTATGCCGTATCGTGCGAGTGGTATACGGGGGCCGCGCTGCTAAGCGGTCTGTCGTGCTTAGCGCGCCCGGAGGGCGTGCTTGTCGCCGCCACCTGCGCCGTCGCGTGGCTCGTCCACAGCCGTCGGAATGTCGTCCGGTACGTACTCGCCATGTGCCTGCCCGTTCTCTTTTGGCTCGTCTTCGCCCAGACGTACTTCGGAACGGTTGTTCCCCACTCGATCATCGCCAAGGCCAGACCGCTCTACCCGCTGCCGAGAGGCGCCGGGCTTGAGCAAATGGTCGACCAGATCACCGCGTGGACGTTCGACGACCGCCTTTGGAAGTTGCGGGCCATCAAGCCCGCGTTGGCGGGCCTTGGTGCCGGGGTTGCGATCCTCGCCGTCGTAGGTTCTGGCGTGCTCCGTGGACTGAAGGCCTGGACCGCCGCGCTTCTCTTCGCGCTGTTCATCGCCTTTTACTCCGTCACGAACGCGAGGGTCGTGGACTGGTATCTGCCGGTCATCTATGCCGTGTGGTTCATCCTGCTCACCGTGGGCAGTCCGCTCGCGGCGACCTGGCTGACCAAACGTTGGTTCTCGAGACCCGTGGGCACCCATTGGATGGCCGGACTGCGCTACGTCCCGCTCGCGCTGGTCTTGGCCTGTGGAACCGGAGACGGAGTCACGAGAGCCTTCGCCACCACGTGGATTCTCGAGGCGTCAGCGGTTCGGCTTCGAGTCGATGGGTATGAGCGCGCCGCGCGCTGGATGAACGACCACTTCTCACAGGACGTGACGGTCGCCGCTCCGGAGATTGGTGCATTGGGTTACTACTGGAACGGTCGCGTGCTCGACGCGTGCGGCTTGGTCAGTCCCGAGGCGCTTCCATTCCTGCCCGTACCCGCCGATCAGCGGGATTCTCCAATCGACGGGCCGATCTCGCGGGATCTCGTCGAGCAGCTCAGGCCCCAAGTGGTCGTCACGCTCTATGTGTTCGCCAAGCGGAGTCTCCTCCCCAGCCGGTGGTTCCATGCCGCGTATGAGCTCGTGCACAGCGAACCGCTGCCGACACCCATCTGGGACTCTCCGGATGTCCTCGTCTACCGTCTTCGGGAAACTCCAGCCGCCAAGGCCCTCGGCCTGAGGATCCCGCCGTCGCTCCTGCAGCGGGCGGATCAGGTGATCGAATAGACCGACCCTCGCTACTCCTGCCGTTCGCGCCAGAGCCACATTCCCAAAGCGCCGAGGACGACAAAGGCCACGGCACTCAGCCAGAGTGGTATGTAGTGGCTGCCTGCTGTCACTTGCACTCGGAGGAAGACGCGAAGCAACTGCGCCAGAGCGATGAGCCAGAACAGGATCGCAGCGACGAGCGACGCCGGCTTCTTCATCACATGGCCCTCCCTTCAATTGCGAGCCACCATCTCGAGCGTCACCCAGCGATTGAACTCGGCTCCGCACCCACACATGACGCTGAGCCGATAGCCGTTCACCGTCGGCGGCCCGGCGTTGGCATGGCGGGGGCCCGTGCAAGGACGGTGCGCCAAGACGAAGCCGCGCAAGTCAGCATAGACACCGGGCATCACGTGGCCTCCCGTAGAACCGGCACGGAATCGGGCGGCCTTGCTCGTCGGGAGTTGGGCGGGACCAATGGCTCAGCTACCGCGACAGAAATTTGAGTCCGGGGCTACCGCAGCCACAGAGACCTGCCGCGAACGGGGGCCGCCGTTCAGCCAAGGCAACCAAGGCCGCCTCAGTGGCGATCAGGTCTATGCTAAGCACACGCGCCAGGCAACGGGCGCAGCTCACTTCCCCCGATTGGTCCCGAAGGTGCTGCCGCACGATGCTCTCGGCCAGGTCATCGGCCATGATGGGGAGCCTACCACTTGCCGCGGTGGGTGACACTAGCCGTCAGTCGCACCGATCCGGTCGATAGCTCAAGCACCTGATCTACCGGCGTTCCGGTGCTGGTATCCCGGAGCGCGCGAGACCGTCAAGCTCACCGCCGGCCTACAGAG
>WNFG01001104.1_pt1 | contig 22714 bp, 18 predicted proteins | sample 5400431 | NCBI WGS metagenome assembly WNFG01 (sample SAMN13153346, study PRJNA577476) | soil metagenome | isolation source: 120 cm saprolite under Douglas fir tree site 2 hole 3 replicate 2 | place: USA:California | collected 2015-04-18 | reverse complement strand
TCATTTGAGGTACAGGTGTAGCGTTGCTACTGTCTTGGGTAGCCATAGTGACCCTCCACTATAGGGTTGCTGTGGTTAGGCCGCGTGCGGTGCTTCCAACACCGTGCGCGGCCGCTTCATTCCGGCTCTATTGCCGGTATCTGGTAAATCCTCCTGCTATTAACGGGTGATAGCCGACGGTGCCGGCGCACCAACCTGTGAAGCGTCGTGAAGACGCCCCTCGCTTTGTACGACGAATGAAGTGATCATCGGTCATGCGCGGGTCCCGAATTGAGGGCGCACCACGTCGGCGTTGCGCTCCCGTGCGCAGTACGCTGCCCACGCATCCATCATTCGGCGCCGCTTGTCGAAAAAGTCCCCACGTTCATAGTTCGCCTCAAGCTTGTCACCTTTGGCGTGCGCCAATGCTGCTTCGGCGACTTCGCGCTGAAAGTTCGTTTTCTCCGCCACCCAGGTACGGAATGTAGACCTGAACCCGTGCACAGTGATCTCTTTGTAGTCCATCCGGCGAAGCAACATATCCATCGCCATATTCGAGAGCGGGCGCCCCTCACGATCACCAGGGAAAATATATTGGTTCTGCCTAACAGAGTGCATGCGTTCCAGCACCGCCACTGCGGAATCCGACAACGGTACCTTGTGATCACGTCCTCCCTTCATCCGACCTGCTGGGACCGTCCAAACCTTGGTTTCGAAATCGACCTCTGACCAAGTGGCACCAAGTACCTCGCCCGTTCTGGCCGCGGTCAAAATCAGGAATTCAAGCGCCCTCGGGGCAGTACCTTCCTGTAGACGCAGCGCCGCCAAGAACGAGGCCGCCTCGCAATAGGGCAATGCCGGATGATGCTTCGGTTGCTTCGACTTCGGTAGCTTGGGCAGTTTCTTTCGCAATTGCTTAGTGAGCTCCGCCGGGTTGACGTAATTCGAATCGTCGGGATCGGCCGCGTAGTCGAGGATAGCTTCGATGCGACCTCTCACCCGGCGTGCCGTCTCGTTTTTCTCGATCCAGATCGGCCGAAGGATATCAACAACGTGGCTCACCAGTATTGAACGCACCGACAGATGGCCAATCACGGGCTTGGCGTAGGTCTTCAGCGTGGCCGTCCATTGTTTGGAATGCTTGATGCTGCGCCAACCCCCACGGTGCGCAGCGATATAGGCATCACACCATTCGTCGAACGTTAATGCATTGGCATCGGCATTCGCCTTTGCGGCTTGAATTGTGGCCTCTTTTTTCTCGACCTTGCGCTGCTCGATCGGGTCAATACCCATCCGCAGTTGCTTGCGATATTTGCCGGCAGCCTCGCGGGCCTCGGCAAGGGACACAGTATTAAGCGGGCCGAGCCCTAGCTGTCGGTCCTTACCATGCCGGCTTTCGCTAGGATCCCGGCTCGCATACCGAAACACCCAATAGCGGTTGACGGTGCCGTCGTTGCCCACGGTCACTCGAAGATAAAGGCCTCCGCCATCAGGATGCATCCCAGGATCCTTGACGGTCTGTGCCCGCCGATCTGAGAGCCTGTTGATGAGGCGCGCCACTAGGCGTCTCCGTTTCCATCTACGTCTTATCTACGCATTATAGCGAAGGACGGCGAAGGATGACAGAGGGTGAAAGCAAAAAATACTGCAATTACGCCAACATTCGAAGGACGGCGATCATCAGCGAAGAATGCTTTGGCGGAGGAGAGTGGGAGTCGAACCCACCAAGGACCGGCAAGCGGCCCTTTCCCGGATTTGAAGTCCGGACGCCCCACCGGGGACGCTTCTCCTCCATCTGGAACGATCGCAATCGCTTAATGGCATGGACCGCCGAGAACGAAGGAGCAAAAATTAGCTTTTGGACCCAAACTGGACCCAGGCGTTCGAAGGGCGTTCTTACCGCATGCCTTTGACGATTGCAGCGATGACGCCGCCCCGCTCACGTCATCACCCGCACATGGGTTCAAGGCAAGACCGCCAAGGCGCTCGGCATCGGCCTGCGCAAGGTCGATTGCTAGGGTCGATTGCTAGGAATGACCAGTCGAGCTCGGCCGCCTATACGGCCCTGGTACCGAACGGGTTCGGGGACTTCTGGCGGGAGGGAGTGGGATCGCCGTTCGGAATGCCATAAGGGCCGTTACGATACCCGCGCCAATGAGGGCGAGAGCGATACTGGTTGCCGTGGGAACCGTAGCGGCGGGGGAACCGGCTGGAACCAGCGTAACGCGGACCGATCCGGCGAGCATGAGCCCCACTTACGCTGCGTCCACTGTGTACGCCTATGCCCGAGCCACCCCTGCCGCCGTGAGGGATCGAGGCGTTCATTGTCGAGGCGCTGGCGATAGCCGCCACGACGGCAACGCTGATTAACATCATGCGCATCACGATGCTCACTCCATTTGCCGGAGTTGCACCCAACCTTACGAGTCAATTCAGCGGCTGCCATTGAGTTGCGCGGTGCGACGCTCGGTGGCCGCGACCCAACAGCTGACCATCGCCATGTCCGCCGAAGCCCGGTGTGAGGCGGCCCTTCGGCATGGAACGCACCGCCGGCGGTCCCCCTGCGGCTTCGGTCTCGATCTGGCGCCCCTTGGCGCCGAGCGCGGCACGCTCTGCCTTGAGATCGGCAAGAGCCCAGCCTCTCGTCTGCGTTCGTCAACAAGGCCGGCGCGGGCTTTCTTCTGGTCCTCGATCGTCGTGAGCGCGGTATTGGTCCGGCCGCGTTTGACCGCTTCCTCGATCGCCGGGCGGAGGCCGCGGACCGACATACAAAACCCCGGCGCCGATGGCACGGCGCAGGGGTCGAAGGGTATCAATGGTGATGGTACGAGCTTCTTTCATTCACACCGCAGCGGCGGCCACTTCAGGTCGCCAATGAGGTGAAATGACGGTCGCAGATCTTAATCGCAGGCCCACACGTACTCGCCGTAAAGGTCCGACCATACCCAGCACGGGCCGACGCCGTAGTACCACCAACGGCCGTGCCAGAAATGGCGGCGGTGTCCACCCGCGACGAAGGCACGGGCGCGATGCCCGGGCGCGACGCGCACACCGGGTCCATGCCCGACCGCGACGCGTGCGCCGGGTCCATGCCCAGCCACGAAGTGCCCGGCCGCAATGTGTCCGCCGCCGACATGTCCACCGCCAGCGCTGTGTGCACCTCCACCGCCGTGACCACCGCCGTGTCCGCCTCCGCCGCCATGGGCCGCGAAAGCATCGGTGGGAAGCGATAAGCCGCCAAGCGCGAGAATTGCGGCCAATGCAAGGACTGATTTGGTCGTCATGTTTTGGCTCCTGTTTCTGCGCGCCCCTTGCAGGAAGCATTAAGGCGAATGCGATGAACCGCGGCTGAACCCTGTAATCACAAGGGCGTGTGTGTGATTTATCCCAGCGGTGCGGCAGCGAGACGACTGCCTCGCCATGCTCCGTTCCCAAGGCCAACGCCACAGGAACCTATCTACCACTGAGGCTTTGACCGAGACACACCGCAGACCGACTGCAAATGACTATGAGGAGAAAATCATGCTGTCTCGTCGCAACCTCATGTGCGCCGCCAGCGGCTTTGCCGCGGTTGCGCTTGCGCCGCGGCTGACGTTCGCGGAAGCCGCGACCGCCACCGGATCGACAGCCGCTGGTCCGTTCACCCTGCAGCCCCTGCCTTATCCGGCGAATGCGCTTGAGCCATACATAGACGCTCGCACCATGGAGCTTCATCACGACCGGCACCATGCTGCTTACGTCAGCAGCCTCAACGCGATTGCCAAGGACTATCCGCAGATCGCAGACATGCCGCCAGTCGACCTGCTGGAGAAGCTTGCCGACCTCCCGGACGCGATCCGTACCGGCGTGCAGAACAATCTCGGCGGCCATGCCAACCACACGATGTTCTGGACGGTCATGAAAGCAGGCAGCGGCAAACCGTCCGGTGAGTTGGCGGCGGCGATCGACCGCGACCTCGGCGGGATGGAAAGGCTGACGAGCGACTTCAACGCGGCCGGCGGCCGGGTGTTCGGCTCCGGGTGGGTGTTCGTCACGGTTGCGAGGGACGGCAAGCTTGCGATCGAAACGCGGCCCAACCAGGACAGCCCGCTGATGGACCGCAAGCGCGTTCTGTTTGGGAACGACGTCTGGGAGCACGCCTATTACCTTAACTACCAGAACCGCCGCGCCGACTACCTCAAGGCATGGTGGAACGTGGTTAATTGGACCGAAATCGGCAATCGTTACGCTGCCGCCAGGGCTGGGACGCTCGCCTTCTGACGCGGACCTTCTTGCTGGCGCTCGTGCTGCGCTCAAGAGCGCGCTACTGCAACGATGCCCCGAATCAAGTAGAAGCGCGCTGTTGCTTACAGGGGTTCTTGCTGAATCGAGTGAGGAGCCATCATGGCACGAGCCGCAGCCAAGACTGGCGCAATGCCAGCCGTGATAGTCGCTATCGAGCAGCGCTTTCCCAAGGACCAACGCATCATCGCTGATGACTTGGCCTATGCGATGCTGCCCTTTGGCATGAAAGCTTTTGTATGGCTGATGCGGCCTGCTTTCGCCAGAGATTGGATGGTCCGAGCGACCGAGAAAGCGGCTCCCGGCATCTGGGCCCTCATGGCGTGCCGGAAGCGCTATATCGACGAAAAGCTGATCGAAGCGGTTGACGAGGTCGATGCAGTGGTCAATCTCGGCGCGGGCTTCGACACGCGCGTATACCGCCTACCGACTCTAGCTGACGTGCCAGTGTGGGAGATCGATCAGCCGGAAAACATCGCGCCCAAGCGACGGCGGCTGCACAAGCAGTTCGGAGCAATCCCCCCTCACGTCAACCTCGTGCCGATTGATTTCGACCGGCAGGACTTGGGTGCTGTGCTGACCGCGCACGGCTACTCGGCAGCCACGCGGACGTTTTTTATCTGGGAAGGGGTCACGCAATACTTGACCCAGGCCGGCCTCGTCGCGACGTTCGAATTTCTGGCGAGAGCCGCGCGCGGCAGCCGCCTGACCTTCACTTACGTACGCAAGGATTTCATCGACGGAAAGGCGACGCATGGACACGAGGACCTCTACAAAAGGTTCGTCGTGAAGGGGGTCTGGCTCTCCGGCATGGAGCCAGACCACGTGGAACCGTTCCTCGATCCGTTCGGCTGGCGTGTGATCGAGCACATTGGTTACCAGGAACTGGTCGACCGCTACGTGAAACCCACCGGTCGAGAACTCGCTTTCACTCCCGTCGAGCGGATCGTGTACGCGGAGAAACTGTAGTCACGTTACCGACAAGTTCGACGCCGCGCCAAGGCATCGGCATTGGCCGAGGAACGGCCGCGGATTGCGTTGACCACCCTTCGACGCGATAGCGCACACAATTTCCGCTGGTCGACACGCGTGTCGTGCAACTGTCCGGCCGCAACAATTCTAATATTAACAGTTGCTATGGAATAAATTTTAGATACAGAAACAATAATAAAAGTTATATACATAAATTATTTTTCAACAAATTGTTGTTGCTAAGGAATAAATTTTCGATAGGTTAGTAAGTGTAAAATATATATAAATGCCATGTAACCAGGTGACGGAATAAACAACTTGGAGCATGTGCAACCCGAAAAACTCGAGGGAGATCAGAATGCGACATTTCCTGATTACTGCAGCGGCAACGACGGTGTTTGCGGCATTGCTGGCGTCGGCCCCTGCCAGTGCCTTAGAGAATTATGGGCCGACGAAGGTGGGAAATCAGTGCTTCACGCCGGCTCCCCACTGGGGGCGCGACCTCGGCTTTGGCAGTTGGGGGGCATGCCCGGAGCCGGCGAGCGCCGTTGTTGCGTCGAAGCACCGCAGGATCCATCATCATCAGTAACGCGCGACGAGGATTACTCGTGCGCGTTTCGATAAGATCGAATCACATCTCCACCGTCATCCCGGCGCAAAAACACCCCGCCGCGTAACGCGGCGGGGACCCCGTCTTCGCGGGCATCCACGTTTTTCTTGCTGCCCCCTCCCTACCCTCCCCCGCGTGCGGGGGAGGGTAGGGAGGGGGCAGACATGGATGGCTGGGGCAGGCTCTGCCATCACTCCGACTGAGCGGTTCAATGTGGACGGAACGCGCTGCAGCTCGATCACCAGCACAGTAGTCATACGGCTCTGGCGACGAATTGGCTCAACGATTTTTGGCGTGCGTGAGTCGGATCGCGCGTCGTCGGTCATAACTCCTAATTCCTGACTGCAATCACCCGCTCCAAGTGGCCGGGTAATATTTCCTAGGGTGATTGAAGAAATCTCCTCGTTATTTCAGCCGTGTGTTGACCGCCACGGTATTCTGCCACTTCGACTGCCACTGAATACTTCGGCTTATTACGACTAATTTAGATGCGCTCAATCTCCGGGCGACTTAGACGTTGTTGTTTTCGAACACAAAAGAGAGCTGATGCGTAAAATTCTCATCATGGGATTGCCGGGCGCTGGGAAAACCACGCTCGCTGCTGCTCTCGCTCCTCTGCTCAATGCGGTCGTCTTCAATGCCGATGCCGTGCGGGCCAACCTGTCACGAGACCTTGGGTTCACCCACTCGGACCGCGTCGAGCATGCGCGACGCATGGGTTGGTTGTGCGACCGGGTGGCAGAGGCTGGGGGCACGGTGATCGCTGATTTCATCTGTCCGACCGAGGAGACGCGTGCTGCTTTTGGGGAAGCCTTCACTATCTGGGTTGATCGCATCGCCACAGGCCGCTTTGAAGACACCAACCGGATGTTCGTGGCGCCCGCGTGCTTCGATCTTCGGGTTAGCGCCGAAGGATCGGCGCAATACTGGGCCGAGCAGGCGCTCGCGCGACTGCGTCCCCTATTCGATCCGCAGCGTCCGACGGCCTTGTTTCTCGGGCGTTACCAGCCATTTCATCGCGGTCACCAGCGGCTGATCGAGGAAGGATTGCATCGCGTCGGCCAAGCGTGCATAGCGGTGCGCGATACCCACGGCATTAATGAGAAAAACCCGCTGCCTTTTTTTGCCGTGAAGCAACGAATTGAGGCCGCATTATCAACTCATGCCGGTCGCTTCGTTGTGATAGCGCTGCCCAACATTACCAACGTCTTTTACGGGCGAGACGTCGGCTACGATATCGAGCGCATCATCCTCGATGACGCGTCCGAACTGATCTCCGCTACTCAAATACGCAATCTCATCGCCAAACCGTAAACCCGAGTCCAGTTCGAGAGGGTCTTTGCCGATGCTGCGTAATTTTTTGGACACGCTTTCACGAAAGAGAAATCGCGCAACGGTGATGGAACGCACCGTCGTGTGGCCCGATAACACCGTCTGGCTCGCCTCCTATCCGCGGAGCGGCAACACCTATCTGCGCGCGATCCTTTGGACCTGCTTCGGCCTACAGACGGGGAGCGTCTATCCTGACGATTTGTCCCTCGACGTGTCGCAGCATGTCGGCCATTTCGAGGGGGCTGCACACGGGCAATTCTCGGCAGATTTTCTCCGGCTTCCGCTCGTCAAAACTCATGAACGGCCGGTCGATGACCGAAGGGCGATCTATATCGTGCGGAACGGCCGCGATTGCTGCCGCAGCCTCCAGGAATTCTTGCGGGCCTCCGGCCACGATGTCGATCTCGATGCCATCATTGCCGGCCAGAGCTTTTTCGGATCCTGGAGCGGCCATGTCCTGGCCTGGGACCCTGCGGCGCGGCCGAATACGCTGTTGCTGCGCTTCGAGCAGTTGACGGAGGATTTCGCTGGGACACTCGGCCGGCTGGCAAAGTTTCTTGAGATGCGCCCGCTCCAGGCCGTGCCGCCGAAGCTCATAGCCGCACGCGATGTCGGGCCGCACTGGCTAACCCCAGAATCGACGCGCGGCGAGACGATGACGAGCGCCCAAGAAGCGCTGTTCGACCACCTGCACGGTGACGTGATGGCGCGCCTGGGCTATCCGTCCCCAAGCCGTTAGACGTCCATTGGCCACAGCGCTTGTCGCCCGGATCGAAAATCGGGCTTCAGCGCATCCAGTGAGAGGATAAGGGCGTTCATGCTAGCGATGCCATACGTTCAGCACCGCGGCAGCGGGGGCCAGGTCTCATCGTTTCCGCTGTTCATGTCGATCAAGCCGCCGACGTGCGACGTAGAACTCGTCTATTTGCGAGAATGCCTCAATTCGTGGCGCGCGGCCGGCTTCGACGCGATCTCAGTTAATGGCGCGGCGGAAACGGAACGGCTGCGGGGCCTCGACCTTCCGGTTGTGTTTCGCACTGCAGCCGCCGACGGCAAACCGCGCATTGGCGCAATCCTCCGCGCGATCCGCGAGAGCGGAGCGCGCTTCGCCGGCATCATCAACAGCGATTGTAAGATCGTCAATTATCCGGGTCTCGTCGCCAATCTCAAGGCGCACATGGATCGGACGGTCGTGCTGGTGCGGCGGGTCGATCTTGGTCTCGACCGCAATCCCACCATGCAGCGCGGCGGTTTCGATGCGTTTCTCGTCGACAGCAAAGTCATTCCACGGGACGACTGCGGTTTCTCGATCGCAGAGCCGTGGTGGGATCATTGGTTTCCGGTCGCTTGCGAGATGAGCGGCGCGAGGCTTGAGACGCTCGCCGTGCCGCTTTTGACGCACATTGCCCATCCGGAGCAATGGAGTGATGAGACCTTCATTCGCGCCGGCCATCGCTTCTGGAGAGAACTTCAGAACTGGCATTGTCGCGGCGACATGCCCGAATCGTTTCGCTCAAAAATACCGGCCGATTTGCGACTCGACTGCGTGCCCTCCAAACAGCAGCTTTCGGACTTGGCCGCCGCAACACCCGCGTGGCTGAATCAATACCGTCCACAGACCATCTCCATCATGGGGCCGCAAGCAGGCGATGTCGAGATGATGTTGCGCTTCGCCGGCCGTGGCATAGCCGAGGCGGGGAATATTTCCGGACTCCGGGCAGAAATTGCCAGCCTCCAAGCAGAAATTGCGAGCCTGCGGAATTCCACATCATGGCGGCTGACAGCGCCGCTGCGACGGGCGGTCGTCGCGCTTCGGGCGATAGCGGCCCACGACGGCGAAGGCCGGGTTCGTCGGAACGTTTGTTGATAGCGTTCGGCTCGTGCATGCGCCGCAATCGTGACTGAACAGCGCCTGAATGCCGAGCGACGCGCCCTGGTCTAGAACTGCTCGCCAGCAGTCGGCACGGCGCGAACGAGAAACTGCTCGCGCTCGGCCACGGCTTCAGCCGTCGGATGTTGGCCGCACTCCTCCGTAGCGGGCTCGCAGCAGCACAGCGTGAGGTAGTCAAGGCTGGCGGCAAGCCGGTCGAGGTCAGTCGGATCAGAATCACCGATGCCGGGCGGCAAGCGATCGAAGGGCGAACGGCGCGCAACAATGATGTCGGTATCAATCATCGCTATTTCCCCAACTCGCCCGTCCAGAATGAGAAATACCGAAACAAAAGGGCGACTCGAAGGCTGAGAAGGTGCGGCCCGGGGGCAGGATGATGGAGGTCAGTCAGGCAAGGATTACGAAGGCGGCCTGTCATGCCCGATCACCGAGCAGCCGAAGAGTTCCCTGCGGGCGTCTCTCAGTTCGATTTTGCTCGATGATGTTGCCGATCGTCGGAACTGCAATGAACCGGCCGCGTTTTGCGCGCTGTCCGCATGTCCGTGCGTCGTCTCCAGGGGGCCGCTCGGGTCCGTGGCCCTCAGAGGCGAGGCCACTCGATGGGGTTATTACAGAGATTTGAGCCTCGTCCTTGAGTTTTGGGCTAGTGCTCTCACTGCCAGTCGGGCACACTGACAATGCCAAAACGGTGGGCGGGGGTTTGATGAAAAGGACCCCCATGGCAAATCAAACGTCAGAAACCCGTCCGCAATCCATAACGCCGGACAGCCTCACGGCTGCAGAACGCGCGGTGCTTTTCAACATCGAGACGCACACCGAATGGTCTGACTCCCGGGGCGTCACCGCCCTGTTTGAAAAGGGTCTTGTCACGCGTTCCAACGGGCGGTTCGCGCTCACCGATCAAGGGCGCGCGGCGCTGGACGGGCTGTTGCGAAACCACCAGCGGCGCCGCTGACTGCGCCTCGCCTGAAACATACAACGCACTCGCCCCAGTGGTCTTGGAAAAAGGCCCGCGCCAGCTGACGCGGGCAGGTATCACCATGATCACCTAACCTGAAAGGTGATCGAAACCGATGGTGCGCCGTTCGAGAGGCGTCGTCAATTCCGGCAAATAGTGAAAACGATCTGCGTCGGCGGCACGATTATGCCTCCCAGCCCGAACCGTAACGTGTGATTGCCCCCTGAATTTCCTCGAAGATGCGCAGCCACAGTTTGCCGCCCTCAATTTTCATGCGAGCCGCAGGCAGGCCTTCGAGGGCTTCCGGGTCTATGGCCTGGACCCTCGCCAAATCTTCTCTGATTTCGCGGATCGCACGTGCGACCCACGTCGATATCACATTGTATGCATCGGCATCGAGGTCCGTTTCCATGAAATCAAGCGCGCGTGAGAGGACAGTAGAAGGCTCCAGGAGCTGTTCGATTGTTAGTTCGTCTGTCATGTGCCTATAACCTCCCGTCGGAGGCGAATCTCGCCCAGCGAATCTGCTGGGTTGGACGTAGTAACAGCCTGTCGATTCGGTAGGTTTCGAAACGCCGCACGCTGCCGCGAGGCGCTCAATCATCTAAACTTTTTTGAAGACCGCCTTTTCTGCCGAGGGTGCAAACTGAGCATGGAAGGCCTCCGCGTCCGCCAGGCGAGCGAAACGGTATCGAATGAATGCATCGCCGTTTGCGATCTGCCCGTGAACATCGAATGTGCCGGCGCGACGCTCCAGAAACCGGATTATTTCCTCCTCGACGATGTCGTCAAAGCCGTCAAGTGGCGGAATGAGATCGACCTGATAGGGATAGGCGCCGGCTTCCGGCCGCCCCTTAGCACGGCGCAGACGGCTCATCTGGACGCCTCCTGCTTGATTTTACCTCTATCGTTGCCCTCTATCGTTAACCCTATTGTTCTTGTTTTGTTCTCATAGGTCAAGGGCTATGTTGCCGCCGCGGCGACAGGCTTCGCACCGAGGCGAGGTCATTGCGAAACGGCCTGAGGGAACGGTTTAGGTGGCTTCACAGTCGCCGGCGGAATGCCTGTGGAGATGGACCCCGCCGACGTCGTCAGGCATGATCGCGGCATAATTGTCCGCCCGCCTTACGTCCTTGGCGCCCCCAACGCGGCGATATTTGCCATAAATTCCTCCTCGTCATCGAGGCATCTCAGGTCGAGAATCAAGCCATCGTTCTCGACGCGGCCGATCACCGGCATCGGCAAGCGGCGCAGCGATGCACTTAGATCCGCGAGTAGGCGCCCGGCGCCGCGCCGCGCGATGGGCCGGATCGCGAGCCCGGCGCTCGGCACGGTCTGACGCGGCAGCGCTCCCGACCCGATCTCGCTCTCGCATTCCACGGCGTCGACCGCGAAGCCATCCCCGAGCTTTTCTTGCATCGCCGGCCGTAACCGGCGCGCCAACGCCGCGATATCGGCCGCCGGACGCGTGAGCAGGCGCAGCGTCGGCAGTCGCGAGGCCAGCCGGTCGGGATCGCGATAGAGCTTGAGCGTTGCCTCCAGCGCGGCGAGCCGCGCCTTGTCGATGCGCAGCGCGCGCTTGAGCGGATTTTTGTTGATGCGCGCCACCAGGTCGGCGCGTCCCACGATGAATCCCGCTTGCGGTCCTCCCAAGAGCTTGTCGCCGGAGAACGTCACGATGTCAGCCGCCGCGACCGCCTGCGTAACCGTGGGCTCGTGTGGGAGGCCAAAGCGGACGAGGTCGACGAGGGTGCCGGAGCCGAGATCGTCGATCAACGTCACGCCGTGACGGCGCGCGAGCGGCGCCAGCGAAGCCGTCGCGACCTCTGCCGTAAACCCCTCGATACGATAGTTGGAGGGATGGACCTTCATGAGCACGCCGGTCTTCGGCCCCAGTGCTTCGGCATAGTCCTTGAGGTGGGTGCGGTTGGTGGTGCCGACCTCGACCAGCCTGGCGCCGGCACGGCTCATGATCTCCGGCATCCGGAAGGCGCCGCCGATCTCGATCAATTCGCCGCGCGACACGATCGCCTCGCGGCCCTTGGCGAGCGTGTTGAGCACCAGCAGCACCGCTGCCGCATTGTTGTTGACCACCGTGCCGTCCTCGGCGCCGGTCAACTCGCGCAAGAGATCGCGCAGAATATCGTCGCGGTCGCCGCGCCGGCCGGCGCCAAGATCGTATTCGAGCGCGACGGCATGGCGCATCGCGTCGGCCGCCGCCGCGATTGCGGTCTCCGCTGCCACGGCGCGGCCCAGGTTGGTGTGCAACACGGTGCCAGTGAGATTGTAGACGGGCTTGAGGCGCGGAGCGTCGGCGGCCTCGAGCCGCGCCAGCGCGAGGGCGGCAGCATCGTCCGCTGCGATGGCGAGGCCGTTACGGCGCAATTCCTCAAGCTCCAGCCGCACCGCGCCGGCGACGGCTTGATGTCCAAACCGCGCCGTCGCGACCTGCGCCGCCGCGCTCCGCATCACGGCGTCGACGGAGGGCAGGCCGCGCCGGTCTTGTGCTTGCGTATTCGCCATCCGGTTCCGCCGTTTGCGTCCGTTCACGTGCTCGCAGTATATCTCAACTCATGAAAACGCCGGTATTGATCGTAGGCGCGGGTCCGGTGGGGCTTGCCATCGCGGGCGATCTCGGCTGGCGCGGCGTCCGGTGCGTGCTGATCGAAAAGACCGACGGCCGCATCACCCAGCCCCGCATGGACATGGTCCATGTCCGCACCATGGAGTTCTGCCGGCGCTGGGGCATCGTGCCGTGGGTCGAGGCGGCCGGCTATAACCGCGACTACCGCCAAGACAATGCCTGGGTGACGAGCCTCGCCAACGGCTACGAACTCGGCCGCGAGCCGTTCCCATCGCCGCGGGAGGAGAAACCACCGCCGCAGAGCCCGCAAAAACGGGAGCGGTGCCCGCAGAATTTCTTCGACCCGGTGCTGGCGCGGTTCGCCGGTACGTTTCCCCATGTGACGCGGCGCTACCGCACGGAGCTCGTGAGTTTTACCGAACAGCGCGACGGCGTGACGGCGCAGGTGATCGACCACGCGACCGGCGCGAGCGAAACCATCGCGGCCGACTATCTGATCGCATGCGACGGCGCCGGCGGCCCCTGCCGCGAGCGGCTCGGCATTGCGCTCGCCGGCAATCCGGTGCTGACCTACACCACCAACGTGATCTTCCGCTGCGGCGGCCTCGAAAAGCTGCACAACATAAGGCCGGCCTATCGCTTCATCTTCATCGGGCCCGAAGGCACCTTCGCCACTATCGTCGCCATCGACGGCCGCGACCATTGGCGGTTTTCGTTGGTCGGCAGCCGCGAACACCGCAAGCTCAGCGAAGCCGACCTGCGGGCCGCGATCGAGCGTGCGGTCGGCTGCGCGTTCGATTTCAATATCGTCTCGATCATGCCATGGACGCGCCGCGAACTGATCGCCGATCGCTACGGCACGAGCCGCGTCTTTCTCGTTGGCGACAGCGCGCATCAGCTTTCCCCGACTGGCGGTTTCGGCATGAACACCGGCATCCAGGAGGCGGTCGACCTTGCGTGGAAGCTCGCGGCGCGCCTGGCCGGTTGGGGCGGCGACGCCCTGCTTGCCTCTTACGAGCCGGAGCGGCGGCCGATCGCGGCGCGCAACGTCGAGGAGGCGGCCAGCAACCTCGCCCGCATGTTGTCGACGCGCGAGAACCGTCCGCCACCGGAAATTTTCCAGCCCGGCCACGCCGGCGATGCGGCGCGGCGTGTATTCGGGGCGAAATTCACCGCCACCATGCGCCGCGAGTGGTTCACCCTCGGCATCCAACTCGGCTATCGGTACCAAAACTCCCCGATCTGCATTCCGGACGGCACACCGGCGCCGCCCGACGAGACCGCGACCTACACCCAGACCGCACGGCCCGGCCACCGCGCACCCCATGTTTGGCTCGCGCCCGGACAATCGACCCTTGACCTGTTCGGGCGCGGCTTCGTGCTGATGCGCTTCGGCACGGCGCCGATCGACGCGGCGCCCCTCGCAACGGCCGCGGCCGAGCGCCAGGTTCCCCTGACGGTGCACGATATCCGCGACGAACAGGCGGCCGCACTGTATGAACGCCGCCTGGTCCTGGTCCGGCCCGACGGCCACGTGGCGTGGCGCGGCAACGAGGTTCCGGCAGATGCGGCGCGCGTGATCGACACGGTGCGGGGAGCGTCGTAGGGCCGATGAACGGATAGCCGGCAAGAAAGCCTGGGTGGGACCTCGCGAATGGAGTATAACACCGGCGGCTCGGCGGGGATCCTCGTGTCCACGGGAGGTGCCCGCCGGCGAGCGTCTGAAATAATGGAGACCTCATCCTGAGGAGCGCGCACCAAAGTCGGGCCTGCCCGACTTTGGCAATCTAAAGGTGTCGAAATCGGCAACAGCCGATTTCGATGCGCGCGTCTCGAAGGATGGATGCACGGCACTGAAGTCGGGCCTGCCCGACTTCAGCACGAAAGGTTGCCGAAATCGGCTGCAGCCGATTTCGGTTGCTCGCTGCCATCCTTCGAGACGCGGCCTTCGGCCGCTCCTCAGGATGAGGTCTTTCGTTTCTTCACACGCTCGTGCGCGTAAAACCGAAACACGAGCAACATGGCCTCGATTGATCGCTATTTGTTCCGTACGATTTTCGCCGGCTTCCTGCTGGTCCTGATCAACCTCACCATGGTGATCTGGATCACCCAGATCCTGCGCCAAGTCGATCTCATCACCAATCAGGGCCAGACCATCCTGGTATTCCTGCGCATCACCAGCCTCCTGGTGCCGATCCTGATGCTGGTGATCGCTCCGATCGCGATCGTCATCGCCATATGCTACGCACTCACCAAGCTCAACAGCGATTCCGAGCTCGTCGTGATGAACGCGGCCGGCATTTCGCCGCGGCGGACATTTCAGCCGGTATTCGCCTCATGCATCATCGTCGCGATCTTTGTTGCCTATATTTCGGCCTTTTTGGCCCCCTGGCTGCAGCGACGGATGGCCGTTGAGATTGCCAAGGTAAGGACTGATGTGGTTTCGAACATCGTCCGTCCGGGCGCCTTCACGGCGGTTGACCGCGGGCTGATATTCCACATTCGCGAGCGGCGCGGCGAGAACCAGTTTCAGGGGGTTTTCATCGACGACACGCGCAGCCCCGACGAGCGCGTCACCATTGTGGCCGAATATGGCCAGATCGTACAGCGGGGCGACAGCGCGTTTCTCATCATGCGCGACGGCAACGTCGAGCGCCGCCGCACCAAGGAGCGCGATCCCACCATCGTGGTGTTCGACCAGTACGCGTTCGACCTGACCAGGCTCGCGCCGGCACCGCAGGTGAACGTGGGCTTGCGCGAGAAATACGTCTGGGAACTTGCATTTCCGGCCGCCGACGACCCGGTGTTCAGGCTCTCGCCCTCGCAGTTCCGCGTCGAGTTCCACGAACGCCTGTTCGCGCCGCTCTATCCCCTGGCGTTCGGCGTCATCGCTTTCGCGATTCTGGGATTCCCGCGCACCACCCGGCAAAGCGGCGCCGTATCGATGTCCGCCGTGATCGCGGCGGTGGCGACGCTGCGGCTCGGCGGATTCGCCGGAACCGCCATCGCCGTCACCACGCCCGCCATGCTTGCGGTCGTCTACGCCATGATCCTGGCGGCAATCGGGCTTGGCGGCTTCGTCATCTGGCGCGGCATTCCGATCGATCTTGACGAAAAGCTCGATCTCGGCGTCATGGCGCGGGCCGGCGTGGTCCGCCTCGATCGCATCGCGGGGCGGTTCAATATCCGTTTGCCGACCCGGAGCATACTGCGGCGGCTGGAGAATTCCGATTGAGGCGCATTCGCGATCCAGTCCCGAAAGGTTCCCTCCAGATTCCCTGCCAACAGGGAATCTGGAGCCGCGTGGACAACCTCACCCCGGTCCGCTACAGCCGTCATCCGAGGGCGCAAGGGGCGCCGCCTTGATCGAAACTGGTATCGATGCTCACACGTTTCTGGCGCGAGCTGTTTGCCGACCCGAACGGCTCGCCGGCTTTGATTCGCCGACTGTTAGTCGAGCATGGCAGCAGCCATTGGCGGCGCTATTTGTTGTCCTTCGCCTTGATGGCGGTCGGCGCCGCCTGCACGGCCACAATGGCATTCATCATCGGCCCAGGAATCGATCAGGCCTACACGGAGCGCAGCTTCGAGGGCGTCGCCATTGTGGGCGTGACGCTGATCGCCCTGTTCGTCATCAAGGGGTTTACAACCTACGGACAGGCAGTGACGCTGGCGCGCGTCGGCAACGACATCATCGCCGGCAACCAGCGGCGCATGTTCGACAAGCTGCTGGCGCAAGACGCCGGCTTTTACGCAGACCGCCATTCCTCCGAATTCGCAGCCCGCATCACCTTCGGGGCCGGTTCGGCCGCGCAGGTCTTGAACCTCGTCATCAATGCGCTCGGACGCGATCTGTTGTCCCTGATCGGCTTGGTCGGCGTCATGGTGTGGAAGGCGCCCTTCATGGCCATCCTGGCCTTCATGGTGATGCCGCCTGCGGTCCTCACCGTGCGCAAGCTGATGAAGCGCGTGCGCGCCATCACGCTGACGCAATTCGGCGGCGGTGCCGACATCCTCAAGACCATGCAGGAGACCATCCAGGGCTTTAAGATCATCAAGGCCTTCAATCTCGAAACGACGGTGCGCGCGCAGGTCTATGAGAGCATCGCGTCGGTCGAGCGCGCCTCCAACAAGCTCGCCCGGGTCTCCAACCGCTCAACCCCGCTGATGGAAGCGCTCGGCGGCTTCGCGATTGCGGCTGTGTTCATCTACGGCGGCTACCGCGTCCTGGTGCTCAACTTGCCGCCGGGCGAATTGTTTTCCTTCATCACGGCGTTCCTGCTCGCCTACGAGCCCGCCAAGCGCATCGCGCGGCTCAACATCGACCTGCACAACGCGCTGACCGGCGTTCAGGTGCTGTTCGATGTGCTCGACATTCCGGACCACAGGCCGGCGCAGCCAAAGCCCGCCATCGAGGTGACGCGCGGGTGCTTCGAATTCGACCAGGTTTCGTTCGCGTACCGGGCCGGGAGCCCAGTGTTGCGGCAGCTTTCGTTCACCGCGAAGCCCGGCCAGGTGACCGCCTTCGTGGGACCGTCCGGCGGCGGCAAGTCAACGATCTTCAATCTGGTGCTGGCGCTCTATACGCCTGACGGCGGCGCCATCCGCCTCGACGGACAGGATTATGGCGCAGTATCCGAGGAATCGATCCGGCGCCGGATCGCCTTCGTGGGGCAGGATGTGTTTCTTTTTCATGGCACCATCCGGCACAATATCGGCCTGGGCCGGCCGGGTGCGAGCGAAGCCGAGATCGTTGCGGCGGCGCGGGCGGCCCACGCCGCCGAATTCATCTCGCAATTTGCCGCCGGATACGAGACGATGGTGGGCGAACACGGTGCGCAGCTCTCCGGCGGCCAGCGCCAGCGCGTCGCCATCGCCCGCGCCTTGATCCGCGATGCGCCCATCATCCTGCTGGACGAGCCGACCGCAGCGCTCGACACCGAGTCCGAGCGTTTCGTCCAGGACGCCATGGGCAAATTGATCAAGGGCCGCACCACCCTCGTCATCGCCCACCGGCTGCACACCATCGCCCAGGCCGACATGATCCACGTGGTCGAAAAGGGCGCGATCGTGGAATCCGGCCGCCACACCGAGCTGCTGGCACGCTCCGGCCGTTATGCGCATTTCCACCGGATGCGTTTTCAGGCGGAAAACCCACCCCTCGCCCCCGAATTAATGGACTGAAAAGACGACATTTGCTGCCGCTGGGCGCTTACGGCTCTTCGCCATCAGGGGCACGGACCTGACTGCAAGGGCACATATTGTTTTTCCTTACCAAGGACTACAACGACCGGTTGATCACCCGTTCGGCAAGTGAAATTTGCAGTGAGAGCGACATTGCTTTGAGCACCAAAGCCCAGGTGGATCGCAGCGGTTACGTCCGGTCGTTCGCCCTTGGTGTGTGTCGTCGCCACCAACCGTCCGGCGACAAATATCAGCACCTCCAGAGGAGTTGAATCTCCTTGGCGATCAGCAGCCCATCCAGATAGCCCCACCTCTCGCTCGTCAATTCGGCGAATAGCGTCAACATACCCCAATAGCCGTCGCGAAAGGATCAGATTCGCGTTTTGAGCTGATTTGGCCAAGTCAGAACTGTTCGATATTGGATAGACTGCAAGGCGCTCCGCGTCGGAGCGGTTATCCGTTGCGCTTGGGACCTCAGGCTCAGTCAGCCACAGAGTGATGAAGAGACTGCTGAAAAAAACAGCCGACAGGAAAACTAGGTAAGTGGCGCCGCGTAACATTCTCCGAGCTCTACCCGCGTAACATCAAATTTCCCGTTTTGTCGTTTCCGAGCGCTGCCGAACCGTCGCAGACGCGACACGGCTGTGACACAGACCTGCCGGCATTTGCAAGTGCTAGCGCTTAATCGCGAAACGCATTCACGCCGGATGAGCTAGCTTCTTTACCTCCCTCTTACCCAAGCGGGGTAGGGTAAAGACTGCGCTCAGCCGCATGAATCGAAGCGTTGATTTTCCATAAATCCTAAGCCCGCCGGTTCAAGCCCCCCTTCAACGCAGTCAGCCCACCACAGCCTCGGCGAATCCCCGCTTGCGCAATAGTGCGTCCGCGGTTGGCAGCCTGCCGCGGAACGCCCGGTAGGCCTCACCGGGGTCGCGCGAGCCGCCCGCCGCGAGGATGTCGTCGCGCAAGCGCGCTGCGGTCGCGGGATCGAACACGTCGCCGGTTTCCCGGAAGGCTTCGAAGGCGTCGGCGTCCAGCACCTCGGACCACATATAGCTGTAGTAACCGGCCGCGTACCCGCTGCCCGCGAACACATGCAGGAAGTGAGGCGAGCGATGGCGCATGCCGATCTCGGCCGGCATGCCGATTCGTGCCAGGACATCGGCCTCGAATGCTGCCGGGTCGATTTTATCGGGCTCCGGCGCCTGGTGAAGCGCGAGGTCGACCAGCGCTGAGGCCACGTATTCCACGGTGGCGAAACCCTGGTCGAACGTGCGTGCCACCAGGAACCGCCGCAGCAGGTCCTCGGGCATGGGCTCGCCGGTCCGATAGTGCCGGGCGAAGCGGCGCAGCACTTCAGGCTGCTCCAGCCAATGCTCATAAAGCTGAGACGGCAATTCGACAAAATCGGTGGCGACCCGGGTGCAGGCGATCATCGGGTAGGTCACATCCGACATCAGCCCATGAAGGCCATGGCCGAATTCGTGGAACAGGGTGCGGGCGTCGTCGAACGAGAGCAGCGTCGGTTCGCCGCCGCCCGGCTTGGCAAAATTCATCACGTTGATGACAAGGGGCCTCACCTCGCCGTCGAGCTTGTGCTGGCTGCGCAACATCGTCATCCAGGCGCCGCTGCGCTTGGAGGAGCGCGCGAAATAGTCGCCGAAAAACAGCCCCTGGAACCTGCCGCCCGGGCCCGACACCTCCCACACCCGCACGTCAGGGTGCCAAACCGGCACGTCGTACCGCTCCCGGAACGTAAGGCCGAACAGCCTATGGGCAGTGTCGAAGGCCGCCGCGATCACGTTGTCGAGCTTAAAGTATGGGGCAATCTCGGCCGCATCGATGTCGCAGCGTGCCTTGCGCAGTTTTTCCGCGTAATAGCGCCAATCCCAGGCGGCAAGATCGAAGTTGCCGCCCTCCTGCCGGATCAGGTCCTGGAGGGCGTCGCGATCCGCCATGGCGCGGGCCCGCGCCGGAGACCACACGCGCTCGAGCAGCGCCCGGACGGCTTGCGGCGTCTTCGCCATTGCGTCATCGAGGCGATAATCCGCAAAAGTCGGATAACCGAGCAGCTGCGCCCGCTCGGCGCGCAGCGCGATCGTCTCGGCGATGATAGCCTTGTTGTCGGTTGCACCACCGCCATTGCCGCGAACGATCCAGGCCTCGTATGCTTTCTCCCGCAGGTCTCGCCGCGCCGATGACCGCAGAAACGGCTCGACACTGGACCGCGCCAGCGTGATTGCATGTTTGTCGGGCATGCCTCGCTCCGAAGCGGCGGCGCGGGCCGCCGCACGGGCGCTTTCGCTCAAGCCGGCGAGGTCTTCCTCGCCCTCCAGCACCAGCGCATAAGCCTGCTCGTCGGCCAGCACGTTCTGGCTGAAGGCGGTGCCGAGCGCGGCCAGCCGCTCGCCGATTGCCGCAATCAGGCTCTTCGTGTCGGCCGGCAGCCCGGCGCCGGCGCGGCGGAACGTCACGTCGTAGCGCTCCAGAACCCGCGCCTGTTCGGGCGTGAGGCCAAGCGTGTCGCGCGCATCCCACAGCGCCTTGATGCGGGCGTAAAGGCCGTCATGGAGGTGGATGCGATTGCGGTGAGCGGCGAGGAGCGGCGACATCTCGCGCTCAATCGCCATCAATGCGTCATTGGTGTGGGCGCCGGCCAGCGCATGGAACACGGCTGAGACCCTGTCGAGCGCACGGCCGCCCCGCTCCAGTGCCACGATCGTGTTGGCGAAGCTCGGCGTGTCCGGGCAGGTTGCGATGGCCTCGATCTCAGCCATGTGGTCCGCCATGGCGCGGTCGAAGGCAGGCCTGAAGTGCTCCGGACGGATCGCCGGGAACGGCGGCGTCTCGTCGGGAGGCGTCCATTCGCCCAGCAGAGGGTTGCTTTGGTCTTGGGAACCATTTGGGGTAGCGGTTGGAGGCAACGCGGTCATCGGGGCTATCGGTCCTGATTACTGTCTTTCCGATTACTGATCCCCGATATGGCTTGATCCTGCAAACCATTTCGTAGAGATTGCGGGCGAAAAAATAGGATCAACCGATGTCGCAACCTTCCTCTCCCGCGCCCCGCCGTATCGTTTGGCAAAGCGTCATCACGGTGCTCAGCGCGGCCGTACTCATAGGCGTCGAGGTGTTCGGCGCGGCCTTCGCGGGAGGCTGGGCGCTCGCCAGTCTTGCCGGGTTCGCCGACTACGCCGTCTATGCGCAGATCATCCTTTTTCTCGCCGGGGTCGCAGTGATGGCCGCGTTCGTGAGCAATGGCATGCGGGTTGAGCCTTTCACGACGAGAAGCTGATGCGCCGTTAGAGCGTCTTCCGATGAAATTCAGCCATCCCTCTGACGGTCACCCGCGGGCTTGACCCGCGGGTCCATCTTCTTCGCAAGAAGATGGATTGCCGGGTCGAGCCCGGCAATGACGCTGGACGAATGTCCGCGGAACGCACATCAGGCGGGGCTTAAACACATCTGAGTGAATTCGAAAATTTTTTTAAGTTTGCGGCCGCCGCGGCCGCGCAAAACTCTTGCGCGGAATTTGGAAATCACTTATTTCGAGTCTGCCCAATTTCGCACGTGCCTGTGGCCGTGTGTCAATCGGTGGGCATCCGGACAAGAGGCCGGACAGCCGCCCGGAGCGAGATCGCGACGATCGCAAGGCCGTCGGATCGTTTGAGCTCCGAACACTTGATTGGCAGCCGGAGGCGAAACCGGCGTACCTCGTTCTCCACGGGGGACGCGGCTTAAAGCAACGACGGAGCGGGCTTTTTTGGTCTCTGCCGGTTCTCCACCCGCCGGCTCGGGCTACCGAAGAGGCTTGTTCATCATTGCCGCGCGTGCGGATCGGGGATCTCCCCAATCCAATCCAAGGCAGCACGGCAGGGTCTTTGGCCCTCTCGTCGGCGCGTCCCCATCGCGCGTCGTCCGAGACCCAAAGGCCCGGCCCATATCGAGCGGCTTGCCGCTCCCTTGCCTGTAGGGAGAGCGCCATGACGGAGCGCATCCATGAGTTTCTGCGCCGCCGCGAGGACAACGGACCGTGCCTCGTGGTCGATCTCGAGGTCGTACGCGACAATTACCGGGCGTTTGCCAGCGCATTGCCGGACACGCGGGTGTTCTACGCCGTCAAGGCGAACCCGTCGCCGGAAGTGCTGACGCTGCTCGCCGGCCTCGGTTCCTGTTTCGATACCGCCTCGATCGCCGAGATCGAGATGGCGCTTGCCGCGGGCGCGACGCCCGACCGCATTTCCTATGGCAACACCATCAAGAAGGAGCGTGACATCGCGCGCGCCTTCGCGCTCGGGATCCGGCTGTTCGCTGTCGACTGCAAGGCCGAGGTGGAGAAAATTGCGCGTGCAGCGCCGGGCGCGCGCGTGTTCTGCCGCTTCCTGTTCGACTGCGCCGGAGCCGAATGGCCGCTCTCGCGCAAGTTCGGCTGCGACCTCACAATGGCGGTCGATGTGCTCGAACATGCGCACCGGCTCGGCCTCGAAGCCCACGGCGTGTCCTTCCATGTCGGCTCCCAGCAGCGTCGCACGCAGGCCTGGGACCAGGCGCTCAAGTCGGCTGCCGCGATTTTCCGCGCCTGCGCGGAGCGCGGTATTGCGCTCGCCATGGTCAATCTCGGCGGCGGCTTTCCGACCAAGTACCTCAAGGAGGTGCCGGCCGTGAAAGCCTACGGAAATTCCATATTCCGGGCGTTGCGCAAGCATTTCGGCAACGCCATCCCGGAAACCATCATTGAGCCGGGCCGGGGCATGGTCGGTAACGCCGGGATCATCGAGGCGGAAGTGGTGCTGGTCTCGAAAAAGAGCGAGGCCGACAAGGTCCGTTGGGTCTACCTTGACATCGGCAAGTTCGGCGGGCTGGCGGAAACCATGGAGGAGTCGATCCGGTATCCGATCCGCACGTCGCGCGACGGCGGCGAAG